>Ga0105237_10000506_pt1 | contig 55083 bp, 48 predicted proteins | sample KBSC24metaG_FD_81520 | JGI IMG/M metagenome (GOLD analysis project Ga0105237, IMG submission 81520) | Corn rhizosphere microbial communities from Kellogg Biological Station, Michigan, USA - KBS C2-4 metaG | ecosystem: Host-associated > Plants > Roots > Rhizosphere > Soil | place: Michigan, USA... | reverse complement strand
CAAATTTGAGAGGCTCACGTCGACCCGACGCTACCGCGTTACGGTACTGACCGTATCCAACAATGACTTTCGACTTTGAGGCAAAGCTCCTCTGTGTCTCTGTGGTTGATTCCCACACAAATAGTAAATCAAACAGAGGACACAGACGTTGCACAGAGAAACCAAATGAAGACACTACCTATTTCTGAGTAAGCTTGCGCTTCTTTGTGTTAACTCCGGGCGCACCAACCTTCGATTTATCGCGCGAAGCGGGTGTTCGGTTACCTTTGCTGTCAGGGTTCGCCGGATTGCTTTCAGAGGATGTCGTCGAGTCGGACACAATCCTTCCGCCCTCGTTCTCCCAACGGTCAAGCATTCTCTTCTTCAAACGCTTTCTGGCGTTCTCATCTGGCATCTTTTTATCCCCTTTTTATCTACTCGTTGTCTCATGATTATCGCCTGTTAACAAATTCCGCGAAAGCCTGTTCGCAATCTCTTTGCGCAAACTCTGACCACGATTCTTCAGAATATCCAATCGCGAGGTACAGGTGTTAATACTTGCTTCGTTAGAGTGTTTATACGGTATCGAATCCCGCCGGTCTCACTGTAAGCTCACTACATGCTGATCGTTGCCGCGGGTGGCTCAGGAGGTGAAAGAGTTACGCCTGAGCAATGCAAAGTCTCCCCGGCAACGATCAGTAGTGATTCATGAATTCGCTCCCTCAGAAGAACGGAAATCGTTGGCAAGTTTACTAATGTACCCTCGACTTGAGAGTACGACCTGGTTGTTAACCTCGAAGGCAACGCTTAGGTGCTAACACTTGTACGTCTCGAGTGTTATCACGCTTTCCCTTACCCACGTGGGCCTCTAGAATCATGATACCCTCCGATCGTTGCACGCGATTGAGCTTGCGGGACTTCGGTATCTTTGGGGGAAGATACCTGAGGAGTTCACGGCAATGCTCTCGCCGCAACGATCGGGTATTCAATGTAAGAGGGCAGCGATTCCATCGAAAATCAGAAAGAAACTGAAGGGAGCTAACGTAATGCCTACACGCACGGCAAGCGCGATTTGGGAAGGAACCCTGAAAGAGGGTAAAGGGACAATGAAGTTGGGAAGCGGTGCTTTCGAAGGCACCTATTCTTTTGCTTCACGTTTCGAAAACGCGACTGGAACAAATCCTGAGGAATTGATCGGAGGGGCAGAGGCGGGTTGCTTTTCTATGGCCTTATCTCTCGGGCTGTCCAAAGCTGGCTACTCCCCTAAACGCATCAGCACGACCGCTAAGGTTCACATCGAAAAGGTAGCTGACGGATTTAAGATCACTTCGATCGATCTCGCCACAGAAGCTGAGGTCCCTGGAATTGACGAACAGACATTCATCGCCCAGGCTGAAGCGACCAAGAAGACTTGTCCTGTCTCACAGGCGCTGGCTGGAACTGAAATCAACTTGCAAGCCAGGTTGGTCCAAGGCATGAGTTAACCAGGCGATTGCCGCGATGCATCTATGGATCGTTTGCAATGCTGATCACGCTATGCCAGGGATCGAGCACTGCGAACGTTAATCAAGTCCTTTTTCTTTGTTCGCGGAGGTGGCGGCTCATCGAATTGGATCGACAGTCGATCCGCTTTAGTCTTCGTCCGGTGATGCCCTTCCGGCTGGATTTTACTGTTTGGGCTTTGCGACGTCGCTCGCAGAATGCAGTAGACCTTTGGCACAACGCGACGTACTGCCGGGTGCTCGCTCTCGGTGACCAGCCCGTACTAGTCTCTGTCACTCAGCGAAAGACAACGCTCGACGTCACCGTCACCGGAGAAGACCTTTCTCCTGTGGCTAAGCGCGCCACCACCATTGCAATAGAGCGCCTGTTAGGAATCAAGGTTGATCTTTCGGACTTTTACAAGTTCGCCTCGGGTCAGCCGCGTTTGAACGAATTGGCTGAGCGATTTCGCGGGCTAAAACCTCCGCGTTTTGCCAGCGTCTTTGAAGCTGTCGTAAATGGGATTACTTGCCAGCAGCTCAGTCTGACTGTCGGAATCATTTTCCTTAATCGCCTTGCGGAACGCTGCGGTTTGTCATTCGGCCCAGGTATGTACGCGTTTCCTCGCCCGGAAGATGTGGTGCGTCTTAAGGAAAGTGATCTCCGCCTGCTGGGGTATAGCGGCACGAAGGCTCGCTCCCTGATCGAACTAGCAGGATCAATTGTTGAAAGGCGGCTGGACTTGACTGAGCTCGAACAACTCGACAATCAAGAATGTTTTGAGCGTCTGGTGACCTTACGCGGAATAGGACGCTGGACAGCACAGTATGTGCTACTTCGCGGTTTGGGAAGGACCAATGTTTTTCCCGGGGACGACGTGGGCGCTCGAAACAACCTGGAACGTTGGTTACACCTTAGGAAGAAACTCGATTACGAACGTGTGCAGCGAGTTCTGCACAAATGGAAGGATTATGGTGGCCTGATCTTTCTGCACCTACTATTGAAGAGTCTTGACGAAGCGGGATCCCTGAACTCGTGACTACGCGCCGGGCAATGACTACTGCCTTTTCAGATGCTTGTTACTCATTTCTCCGGGAATGCTAAAGCGTTTTTCCATTGCCTGGGCTGCTTTCATGGCTCTTTCCATTATGTGATGCCGGCGTGCGCGAAATCGAATTCTTCCTGCCCGCTCTTCTCGATGGACATATGAACTACGGTGATCGAAAGGAAGAACGTAAAGTGGTCCATCCGTATCCAATAATCATGACTTCGTCGCCCCAGGTTGATGCTATCGGTCCCTTTCCAGTAACTGCTTCAGAACGAGCGCCTCATTGTGCTCCTGGTCGCGGGCCCCGTAGATAAGACTGACGGTGCCTTTTCTGGCTTTTTGCTCGAGGACTGTGAACACTTCCCTGTTATGTCTAATCTCACTTTCGTACCGCGCCCGAAACTTTTTCCACTTAGCTGGATCATGTCCAAACCATTTTCGTAGCTCTGTGCTGGGTGCAATCTCCTTCAGCCACAGATCCACGGACGCCTTTTCCTTTGTTAGACCCCGCGGCCAAAGCCTGTCCACAAGAATGCGGAAGCCGTCGTCTTTGTCCGGCTTCTCATAAACCCTTTTCAGCTTAATGTTCATCTTTTCGATGCGACCGCTCGGATCAAGACAATGGCTTCGACGCCGCGCGACTAGTTCGCGCTGTTCATGCCGCCTTGTTTTCAGGTTGCTTGCGCTCGTCGGAGGTTCTCAGCTTCTCTAGTGTCCGAGTGTGCATCTCTTTATCCCTCGCTTCTAAATTGGAGAACGCAACTACAAGCAACAGTCCACAGGTTGCTAGTGTGGAAAGCACGAACAGCAAGCCGGCTTGTTCCCAATACAACAGCGCCCAAACCGTGAATGTCCCACCAAAGATCCAGAGTAACTTACGGTAACGACGTGCACTGCGAATTCTTCTCTTGTTATTGCGCCTCATTATACCAACCTCCATCTTGGCCATGTATCGACCTTCTCCCAGTCCCGGTTTGTCCGCGGGACCATGAGTTCCTGCGAAGCTGGTTGCTCGTTCCTCATATCTCCTGTCTGGCTACCCGCCATAAAGCGAAGCGCGGGTGAGATCCTGCCTCCTTCATTCTCCCAACGCTCAAGCGCTCGGAGCTGTTCAGCCGTCAATTTCCTGTCATCCATTGTTACTTCCTTCTTTTGAATCTCCTTTGATCAATGATGGGGTTCAGCGCATTCTCTAAAACGCGTGCTGCTTAAGTTAATAAACTGCGCAGCATCCAAGCCGCTTTCTCATGGGCCAGCAATCGCTGAGTTAAGAGGTCTTCGGTCGCTGCATCAACAGCCAACCGCGAAACCGCCAACGCCGCACGAACCGTGCGTGCCGACGTTTCATGATCGCTTAACAACTCGCCGATCATGCCTGTCGCACTGGGAATAGCCTCAGACTCTCGAAGGTAAGTGAGTTTGGCAAACTCGCGATACGAACCTGGAGCAGCGGCGCCAAGCGTGCGGATTCGTTCGGCAATGGCATCACCCGCCTGCCAGAGCTCGCTGTACTGCTCCTCAAACATTGAGTGCAGCGTGTAGAACATTGGTCCAGTCACGTTCCAGTGAAAGCTTTGTGTCTTGAGAGACAAAATAAATGTATTGGCCAACACCTGTGACAGCGCTTCAGCAAGTCTTTGCGTATCCTTATCTGTGTTAAGCGGCGGCATTACGCTCGCCTCAATTCCAACTGCAGTCGACATCTTTGATACCTACCTCATACTAAAATTTATAATGCCGTCGTTTGCTTCACTCCAGCATTACCATTGCAGCTTACCGTGACTCGGAAACGCTCGAAACGGTGATATCACGCGTCGTATTCAGGTGTTTTCACGTTATTGACCGGACGCGCAAGTCTCAATCCCCGGTCATCTTTATAGATTTCCAACCCATCCTCTAAACAATGCGCCGACCGTTGCCGTGCGAGCTTCAAGCGCGTGTAAACACTTGAAACTTACACGAGTTAATACGGTCGCGAGACTTCGAAAATGGAGCTAGCCTTGGCAATGTATTAAAGAGGAGACGAGCGTGCTTAAGAAGTTTTATAAAAAATTACAGGCGAGAAGGCGGGCACGTGCACTGCTGAATATACGTCAGGAGTTCGCGAAGGCCGGATATCCTTTGGATCGCTTTCGAGACCCCGAAATTGAAGCGGCGATAACCCATTGGAATCAAGATGAAGACATCGCAGCATTCACAATAAGTGCTAAGATTATTTACCGCACACTCAAACGGCTTCGACGAGCGAGGAATGGTCAACAGGAGCAAATGGTTTTTTCTGAAGGCAAATAGGCGCGTGGAAGGTGCTGATCCTTTCGACGGTCAGGTTATTTAACGTAAGTATCCTGGAGTTTTAACAATGTCACCAGAAGGCGTTCCGAGCATGGACAGTTTACCTGATGCGCCCCATTGTCGGAGATGCGACACCCAGGGGCGAAGCCTGATCGAGTTCAGAACTCCATCCAACCAGGCGTATTTCCTGTGCGCAGCTTGTGTCGAGCAAGAGGACAAACGTGAGATGCGATTCAGTCCGTCATGGAAGCGTTCCCGACGTCCGCCGGCGAAACTAGCTGTTGCTGCACATTGAACTCGATTTGGAATGTTTTCGGTTGTGCACCACTCGGCTCCGATTAACCGGCCACGCGAAGGCTTCCTGACTTGTGCTGTAGCAACTCATCGACTCGTACCACTTGGTAGTTTTCCGAGGCTTTGCACAAAAAGTGGCAAATCGGATTCGTTTTCTCTGCGGCCTCTGCGTATCTCTGCGGCTCTCTGCGTTGAAAGGCCCATTAACGCAGAGAACGCAGAGATACGCAGAGGGCCGCAGAGAAAGACTTCCATCTCAACTCGATTTTTTGTGCAAAGCCGTTTTTCGATAGCAACCAATCAATTACCGCGAATGATCGCTCCCTCGTGGTATTTAAAGGCAACACTGTTTGGCCTCGTCCCGTTCGCTGTACGACGATTAGCTGATTGATTCCACAACGCCATCATTAAAATCGCGTCCGCCGTCCCGTCCATCGTCGGTTCATTTGTCGAATAATCGCCGACATCGTCGTGATAGACGATCTCCGCTGTCTGAAATTCGGCAAACTCATCCGGCTCATTCAAGCGCAAACCACGCGCTGTAGCATTGCTCGCCGTGATCAAATACTTCAATTGATCGCCGGCGTCGTGCCATCCACCACTTACATCCATAAAACTGCCGTCCGGGACGGGCGCATAAACGGTGCGACCGTCGCGCATGTGGCAGACCATGTCTAAGTATGGGTTATAGCCGCAACGCTGTTGCCGCATGAAGAGCAGCAAGTCGTCCTGATAAGTGGGATAGATGCCGATGGAAAACTCTCGTGAGGTGGTCCCGCTTTCCTCGAGCAGCAAAACAACTCGGCCGGGTGCTTCATACTTTGAGAAGTCAAGTTCGTAGTAATAAGGGAAGGCACCGCCCCAGTTTGGCGCGGGAACAGATTTTAGCGAGCCACGAAACACACCATGATTCGAAGGGTCTCGTAAGACAAACCCTCCCTGCAGTGGCGTTTTAGAAAACGCGATTCCGATCTTACGATCGGTTGCGAGGTAACCTACTTGATTGATGCGGATAAACGCGTTGGATTGCGCAAACGAAGGGGAACAGATAATCAACGCACAGAGTGCCGCAAGCAGATATCGCCTCAAGAGAATTCACTTCACCTCCCGTCTGCTATTGGTTTGTTCGTTAACAACGTTGCATCCCTCGCGCGATCACTTCGCTGCTAGACCGAAATAGTGGGTTTAGTCCGCTGCAAATCCATCCGTTAAGAATGAGCATGCATCATTCGCCGTATGCGATCCCCGAATAACACATCCATTTTCTGTGGTTCTATGATCGCAGTTACCTCACCTTCACCAAACATTGGGTGCATAAACGTTTGGCCTTTGCGATACGCTCGCGTCCGATCATATGGCGCGCCAACTTTATCGGACAAACGACGTGTTGTCCCGGCGCGATACATGACATGTGACGCACACATTGGACAACTAACACGGGTGATCTTGCCTGCCTTGCTCACAGAAACCACGATATGACCGCGCTCCTCGTTACAAGTTAAGCACATTTGATCGACCCGATCTCCAATTTTGAAAACTGGCTTCTCTTCCATGATTTCTCCTGCTTAAAAAAGTCCTGGTGAATCAACCCTGGGTTAACAAATCTTAACAAATCTCTCCTACATTAACATGGGCTGCGGCTCGACAATGCTTAAAACGTGGCGGGTAAAGCTGGCAAGCGCGTCCGCTTCGTTATCATAGAAATCAAACACAGTCACGAGTTTGGTAATAGTCATTATGTCCTGAAGGCGTTCCGTAAGATGGACCAGCTTAATTTGTCCACTTTTGTTACTCAGAGTTACGTAACTTGAAATAAGCTCGCCGAGCCCGGTCGAATCTATGTGCGTAACGCCCGCGAGGTTCAAAAGGATCTTCGTCTTTCCTTCCTCGACGAGGCATCTAATCGATTTGTGCAGGGCGAGAGTGCCGCCGTTAATTCTGATGCGGCCCTTTAAGTCAAGAACAGCTACATCTCCCTCGCGGCGTTCATGAATATAAAGATTGACCACTTGAGTCTCCTTCTGTGAAACGGCTCGTGCGTCTCAGAGCTGGTAGATGCCTTATCACTCATAGTAACAATGGTCTAATAGAAGGGCCAATCATGTGGGATTCCCCACAATTAAGGTGAGTTCTGCGTGGTCCACCTCATCGCCACGTTTCAGACTCCGTAACGGATCTTTTACCAGCAAGAGGTCTACATTATTTTGACCCCCTTTAGGTCCAAGTTCGAGGAGCAAGCAAGCATCAAGGGCTACGGGTTTGAAAAGCAGCATGTCCCCGTTACGTGAACGGGCGGTCATCGCGTCACGGCTGCTATGAAATAGGGGCACGCAAAAGCGTCCCTTATTGTCGAGCGCAAACACATCCCCGTTCGCCCGTTGCATGGCATAGATATCGCCCATGGAAAAGATCTTACAGTGTCAGGCGGCGGCGTCTGTGCGCTAGACCGCTTATAGGCGAGTCGCTTTAACTCTTCGCGGCTTTATCTATGTGTGTTTGCGCACGGACAGTGAGAGTTGCCAGTTGTATCTATATTGCATCGTCACGTTTTCATCATGATGTTCGTCGAGAGCACTACGAAGAGGGTTCCCGGGAGACGTTTGAATGGACAATAAGATTCCGATCATTCTGGTAGTCGAGGATGTTCACGAGACGCGCGACGGCATTGAAAAGCTGCTAAAGGTCGACGGATATCGCGTGATGTTAGCCCGAGATGAATTAGACGGAATAGAAAGCGCCCAGCGACAAGGTCCTGACCTGATTCTCGTGAGTTTGGCTGGATTACCGAGTGAGGTGCTTGGTTCCGGACGTCGTATCCGCGAAAGCGCGGCGGCGGGAGACGATGTGCCGCTTGTTATCTTCTGCTTTGATGAGATCCCGGCGGGGGCTGAGGTCGCTATTGGCAAAAATGTACACATCGCCCAGCCTGACAACTTCAACCAGTTGCGAGGTCTTCTCTCAAGTCTGCTCCGAACGATGCCGACGGCCGCTCGAGTGAGACTAATGCAACCTCAATCATCGTGACAGAAAGAAGAATTATGAGCGCTCTTAACAACATGAAGAAAACTTTTGACTTTCAATTCGTAGATGCGTCGTCGAAGGTTGCAGTGGAGTTAACAAATGCAAGCGAGAAGACGCTCAAATCCAACGAGATTTTGACTATCTTTCTGAAAGATAACCACACTCCCGGCGGTGGTCCCTCACAAGCTCATATTCGCTTCGACGGCGTAAAGTCTATGCAACCAGGAGAGAAGACAGTTCTATCTCACCGAACCTGGATAAATGGAAAACCGGCTGATGCTGATCACGATCAGATGGAACGACTCAAACTCGTCGCTGGCCAGGCTAACCCTTATGCACTTGAGATTTCGTGGGAGGATGCTGAGGGCAAGATGCGTTTTCAACGGATACCAGTCGGCAACTGACAACAAAAACGAGGAAGGCTTATCCCGGTAACCGGTCGAACTCGTCTTTCACTACTCGGTAACACTCGCAGACGGTCTCTTCCATTCTCTGACGATCAGGATCTTGATATGACCGCGGACGTAACTTTGCGGCAAGACAGCAGGTATGTGGTCTAACGCACAGACGGTTCTGTTCGCATAGTCCAGTCTGAAATTCTAAACATTTGGAAGTGAGGAGATACGATTGATGTTGTGGACAATTCTTGTAGTGTTGTTGCTGCTCTGGTTGATTGGGTTTTATGGAGGCTTTGTTACTAACAGTCTGATTCACCTGTTGCTTGTAGCAGCGGCCATCGTTCTTGCACTGAACCTTTTCCGGCGCCGAAACCCGGCATAAGCATCGAGAACAAACAACAGTAATGGCAAAGCAAATAACTTTTGGCGGACACTCGCGTGCGGCGATTCTGCGCGGTGTGAATAAGCTTGCCAACACGGTAAAAATCACCCTCGGTCCAAAAGGACGCAACGTCGTACTAGACAAGAAATATGGCAGCCCGACGATCACCAAAGACGGTGTGACCGTTGCGAAAGAGATTGACCTTATAGATGCGATGGAGAATATGGGCGCGCAGATGGTACGAGAGGTGGCTGCAAAGACCAGCGACGTGGCCGGCGATGGCACGACCACCGCAACCGTGCTGGCGCAGATCATCTTTCGCGAGGGTGTAAAAGCTGTGGCGGCAGGTGCCAACCCAATGGCTTTGAAGCGCGGTATCGATAAAGCAGTCGCGCGTGCGGTCCAGGAGATCAAGAAGGCGGCCAAGCCGGTCACAGAAGACATGATCGCCCCAGTGGGATCGATCTCTGCAAATGGGGATCACACCATTGGAAGGTTGATTGCTGAAGCGATGCAGAAGGTTGGCAAAGATGGTGTCATCACCGTCGAAGACTCAAGAACGATTGAGACCACTTTGGAGGTGGTGGAAGGTATGCAATTTGATCACGGGTACCTTTCACCTTACTTCGTCACCGACAGCGAAACAATGGCTGCGGAACTTGAAAATCCACTCATTCTTCTAAGCGAGAAGAAGATTTCTTCGATGAGAGAGTTGCTCCCTATTCTCGAGGAAGTCGCCAGGTTGGGAAGATCCATCTTGATTATCGCGGAAGACGTCGCCGGCGAAGCGTTGGCGACCCTCGTGGTAAACAAATTACGAGGTACGCTGAGCGTTGCGGCAGTCAAGGCGCCGGGGTTTGGCGATCGTCGTAAGGACATGCTCGAAGATATCGCAATACTTACTGGCGCGAAGGTCATCAACGAAGAGCTTGGTATCAAGCTGGAAAACGTCATGCTTGAAGAGCTGGGCTGGGCCATGAAAGTGACGATTGACAAAGAGGCTACGAGAATCATTGGCGGTGGCGGCAATCACGGTGCTTTGGAGTTTCGCGTTAAAACACTCAAAACTCAAATCGAAGATGCCACTTCAGAGTATGACCGCGAGAAGTTGCAGGAACGCATGGCGAAACTAGTGAGTGGCGTCGCGATCATTCGCGTCGGAGCCTTCACTGAAATCGAACTCCACGAGAAGAAAGCGCGCGTAGAGGATGCGATGCATGCAACCCGCGCAGCGGTTGAAGAAGGCATTGTGCCGGGTGGTGGTGTAGTTCTGGTACGAGCGGCAAAGGCACTCAACAAATTCAACCTGTTCGCGATGGACCAGGACGGTGAATCGAGCGGAGATGAAGATGAGCAAATTGGCGTAAATATCGTCAAGCATGCGCTTGAAGAGCCCATACGACAGATTGTCGCCAATGCCGGTAAAGAGGGCGCAGTTATCGTCGAGAGAGTTCGTTCCGAAAAGAACCCGAATATTGGTTACAACGTGCTGACGGAGAAGTTTGAAGATCTCGTTGCTGCAGGAATTATTGATCCCGCCAAGGTAACTCGCAGTGCCTTGCAAAACGCCTCATCAATCGCAGGGCTAATGCTCACCACCGAAGTGCTAATTTCAGAAGCTCCTGCACGTCTACAGAAATTTGAGAATCACAATCAATAAAGGCACTGCGGTCGCGACCAAATAATTACGTGGAACCAGCTCAACTCTCGACGGTGACGGTTCGAGCACTTGATCTTCTAGAGCGACAGCACAGCGATTTTAGACATCGATATCCGCAGTTGCTTAACACGTTCAGACCAGTTCCCTATGATTACGAATGGTGCTCTGTCGCACGGGCGGACTGCAATCCTCGTTCGTTGTGCGCGGCTTGCCTCATCAGGTTGGCTCGTCGTTTTCTCGACTTCTTTTGGCACCGGATAAACTCCTTCTTCCGTGTCGCTCGTCAGTCGCACCAGTAACGGCGCGATCTCTGCCAGCGGGAGACAGTAATCAACCTTCACATGGGCCAATGCGTTTTGAGGCATGAAAGGAATGAGAGCATCGGCTGGATCCTGGACTATTGTTGTGCCTCCGAGCTGCTTCACCGTCCAGAGTCCAGCGGCGCCGTCGTCGAGATAGCCCGTCAGGATAACGCCGATAACCCGCGGGCCATAAGTCTGCGCGGCCGAGCGGAAGAGTGGGTCAATGGCCGGGCGGAAGCGGTTCTCCTTTGGTCCGCGAGTGACGCGTACAAGGTTAGGTTCGATGAGCAGGTGCCGGTCGGGCGGGGCGACGTAGATTGTACCGGGTCGAATACGCTCGCGATCCTTCGCGCTCCTGGCGGAAAGTCTCCCGGCGTGGTCGAGTATCTCCGCGAGCATGCCGGGTGCTTGGGGCGAAGTGTGCAGCACGGCGAAGATTGACGCCGGCAGATCCGCCGGTAGTGCCCCGACTAGTACGCGCAACGCCTCAATGCCTCCCGCGGAAGCTCCGATTACAACAATGTCTTGTGGCATTAAACGCTCCTCGCGCGCGCGTGAGTCAGGTTACGAGTTTCGAGGGGATAAAATAGAATACACTTATAGCACAGCCGGCGGTAGAATTACGCGCGAATCCAACTGATCGTAATCAACTTCCGCCGTGAGTCGAAAGACTCTGGAAGATTTCGAATTATGAGCGAAACTTTCAATAAAGATCCCTTCAACGTAGTAGCAACGGAAGCGGAAAGAAATGGAAATTTTCTGGTGGTAGGCCTCGGCGCGTCGGCAGGTGGCGTACAGGCGCTTAGGGATTTCTTCTCCCAAGTGCCCGCCCAAACTGGAATGGCGTACGTTGTAATTTTACACCTCTCGCCGGATCACGACAGCCAACTGGCAGAGGTGCTCCAAAGCTCATCGCTGCTTCCGGTTACCAAGGTCGAACGACCCGTCCGCGTCGAGCCCGATCATGTTTATGTGATTCCACCGAACAAGAGCCTGGAGATCAACGACGGGCACATTAACGTCTCGCAGATGACGAGCGACGAGGTGCGGCGTGCTCCCGTCGATATCTTCTTCAGGACTCTGGCCCAATCTCATGGCCCGCGTGCTGTCTCGGTAGTGCTTTCAGGTACAGGAGCCAATGGCTCGATGGGAATGAAGCGCGTCAAGGAAATGGGCGGTCTCTGTATCGTGCAGGATCCGCAAGAGGCAGAATACGACGACATGCCTCGCCATTCGATGGCCACAGGCCTTGTGGACTACGTTCTTCCCGTGGCGCAAATTCCGGCGCAGATCATTGCCTATCGCGAACAGGTTAAACGTATTCCGGTCCCCGACGCGCCGCACGAAACCACCGATGACGACATGAAGGCTCTGCGCGAGATCTTCACTCAGCTACGCGTTCGTACCGGACACGACTTTTCCAATTACAAGCGCCCGACGGTCCTGCGCCGCATCGCACGGCGCATGGGCGTCCATCAGCTTGTTGACATTCCCGCCTACTCACATTTCATGCGCGAACACCCTCCGGAGGCCACCGCGCTCCTGAAAGACTTACTTATCAGTGTGACGAACTTCTTCCGCGATGCGGAGGCATTCGAGGCGTTGGAGCGTGACATCATCCCGAAGCTGTTTGAGGGCAAGACGGCGGGCGACCAGGTGCGGGTCTGGGTGACGGGCTGCGCCACCGGCGAAGAAGCATATACGGTGACGATGCTCCTATCGGAGTGCGCAGCGAACCGCCTCAACCCACCCCAGATAAAGGTCTTCGCCACGGACATCGACGACGATGCCATCGCCACGGCGCGCCAGGGCTTCTACACCATCAACGATGCGGCAGACGTCCCCCCAGAACGTCTCAGAAACCACTTCTTTATCGAGGCAGATGGCTATCGCGTACGCCGCGAGATCCGCGAACAAGTGCTTTTCGCAGTCCATAACATCATCAAGGACCCACCGTTCGCGCACCTTGATCTGGCGACGTGCCGGAACTTACTTATCTATCTCAATCGCACGGCGCAGCGGCGTGTGATGGATGTACTGCACTTCGCGCTGAATCCTGGTGGTTACCTGATGCTCGGCGCATCGGAATCGGTTGACGGCGCCGTCGATCTTTACTCAGTCGTGGACAAGGAGCACCGCATCTATCAAGGCCGCGCCAGCGAAAGTCGTCTGGTCTTTCCCGTGCCCGACGGCGGGCTCGCGACGCAGCTCGGAAAATTGCCTGAGCCGCGGCGCATGCGGGAGTCGCACGCGACCCCGCGTTTCTCCTACGGAGAACTGCACCACCGCCTGCTCGAACGTTACGGGCCGCCCTCGGTTGTCGTCAACGAAGAGTACGAAGTTCTGCACATGTCCGAGAGCGCTGGCAAATTCATGCAGATCCAGGGAGGCGAGCTATCAAGTAATCTCTTGATGCTCATCCGTCCGGAACTGCGTCTCGAGTTGCGTGCCGCGCTCTATCAAGCGGCGCACAACAAGTCGGACGTGGAGTCGCGTGGCATCAGTATCCCGCTTGACGGTGAAACGAAGTTTATTAACCTGCTCGTCCGGCCGGTCTTGAGCCAGGAGGATAGGGCGCGAGGCTTTTTCCTGGTCACCTTAGAGGAGTCAAACGAGCCCACCCCGATCGAGCAAAAGAAGCCTGCGGTGACGACTGAAGAGGAGCCGCTAGCGCGCCGCCTCGAAGAAGAGTTGGTAGAGGTCAAGGCGCAACTGCGCGCGACCATCGAGCACCACGAGCTACAACGCGAAGAGCTCAAGGCCTCTAACGAAGAGTTGCAGGCGACGAACGAGGAGATGCGCTCAGCGGCCGAGGAGCTGGAAACCTCAAAGGAGGAGTTGCAGTCCATTAACGAGGAACTCACGACCGTCAACCAGGAGTTGAAAGTCAAGATCGATGAGTTGGGCCAGAGCAACGACGATTTAAGAAATCTGATGAACTCGACTCGGATCGGCACGGTCTTCCTCAACCGCGATCTGCGCGTCAAGCTCTTCACGCCGGGCGCACGCGACATCTTCAATTTGATCCCCGCGGATGTAGGCCGCAGGCTTTCGGACATCACGAGCAAACTCGACGACGATCATTTAATTGCGGACTCTCTGAAAGTGCTTGAGCTGCTTCAGCCCGTCGAGCGGACGGTGCGCACGAAAGAGGGTCTCGCCTTCCTGGTGCAGATTTTGCCGTACCGCACGATGGACGACCGCATTGACGGCGTGGTCCTCACTTTCATGGACATCACCGAGCGCGAGCGCGCGGAGCATGCAGTGCGTGAGAGCGAGGAGCAGTTCCGGCGCGCGATCGAGGACGCGCCGATTCCAGTGATCATGCATGCTGAAGACGGCGAAGTTTTACAGATTAGCCGAACATGGACCGAACTGACTGGTTATACCATCGCGGATGTCCCAACTTTTGACGCTTGGTTGACACGAGCCTACGGCGAAGGCGCCGACAAAGTGCGCGCTCATATGCAGGACTTATTCAAAGAGCAGCGCCACTCGCTCAACGTGGAATTCCCGGTTCGCACGCGCGACGGTGACCTGCGTTACTGGAGTTTCAGCGCTTCGTCCCCCGGAGCTTTAAGAGACGGCCGTCGCTTTATCGTCGGCATGGCCCTCGACATCACCGAACGCAAGCAGCAGCAGCAGCAGCAGCAGAACAGTATTCACGACTCGGATCGGCGCCTTCGGCTGATGATGGAGAGCATAGAAGCCTACGCCATCATGACACTGGATAAAGGTGGAAACATCGAGATATGGAACTCCGGCGCGGAACGCGCCTTTGGCTATACCGCGCCGGAAATCACCGGTCAAGACGTCGCAATTATTTTTACACCAGAAGACCGCCGCCGCAATATACCCTTGAAAGAAAGAGAGACGGCGCGTGAAACCGGACGCGCGGCGGACGAACGATGGCATGTGCGCAAAGACGGTACGCGATTCTACGTGAGTGGCGTGCTCTCTCCGCTGCACGACCCTGACGGCGCGGTGACAGGCTACGTTAAGATTGCGCGCGACTTGACTGAGCAACGCCGCGCCGAGGAAGAACTGCGTCGCGCGAACGACGAATTGGAAGTGCGAGTGCGTGAGCGCACGTTTGAGTTGGCGAAACTCAATGAATCGCTACGCGATGAAATCTCCGAGCGCATACAAGCAGAAAGGGATCGAGTGCGACTGCTGCGGCAAATTGTGGGCGCGCAGGAGGAAGAACGGCGCCGCATCGCCCGCGATATACACGACCAGGTGGGCCAGCAAATGACTGCACTGAGACTTAATCTCGCCGCGCTCGATCAGGGTTACAGGGGAGACGGGGAAATACGCGAGAAACTGGAACAGACGAAAACGATTGCAGAGCGACTCGACGCGGACGTGGATTTCCTCGCGTGGGAACTCAGACCTGCCGCCCTCGACGACATTGGCGTTGCCGAAGCCATGCGTACCTTCGTAAGCCAGTGGTCGAAGCACTCAGGCGTCGAAGCGCAGTTTCATACCACCGGCCTTGAAAAGGAGCGGCTTTCGCCCGAGACGGAAACCAACCTGTACCGCATCATGCAGGAGGCGCTCAACAACACAATGAAGTATGCACAGGCCAAGCGCGTGGATGTGTTGCTTGAACGCCGCGACAATCAGGTAGTGCTGATCGTCGAAGACGATGGCCTCGGCTTCAATTTAAATCAGAACGCAGGCGCCGAGGACAAGGGGCTGGGCCTTATAGGAATGCGCGAGCGCGCCGCCCTCGTCGGTGGGACTCTACAGATCGAATCCAAGGCGAATGAGGGCACCACCATCTTTGCGCGCGTGCCAGCTCAGTTCATGGAAGAAGAAGCGGGTGGGGCGAAATGAGCAAGCTGCGCATTATGCTTGCCGAAGACCACGAGACTGTGCGCGAGGGCCTGAAAATGATCATCAACGCGCAGGAGGACATGGAAGTAGTGGGCTTCGCGGGTGATGGCCGTGAGGCCGTCGCCAGGGCGCAGGAACTCCTGCCCGATGTGCTGGTGATGGATATCTCGATGCCGAAACTTAACGGGCTGCAGGCTACCCTGAAACTCATTGAGTGCTGCCCGGAGGTGAAAGTGCTGACGTTGTCCCGCCACGCGGACGACGGCTACGTTCGCGGACTGCTGGCCGCGGGAGCCTGCGCTTACGTGCTCAAGCAGAGCGCGCCAAGTGAACTGATCCATGCCATTCGTGCAGTAGCCGCAGGCGGTAAATACATTGACCCGAAGTTGGCCGCCAAGGTCATGGAAAATTATAGTGATCGGACCTCACGCGGCGAGTCGAAGAGCACTTTGAGCGACCGTGAATCGGAAGTCCTGCGTCTCATTGCGCGCGGCTATAGCAACAAAGAGATTGCTGCGCGCCTTTCCTTGAGTGTCAAGACCATCGAAGTCCATAAAGCCAACGCGATGCGCAAGCTCAACCTTACGAGTCGCATCGACCTGGTGCGTTACGCCGTCTTACAAGGCTGGTTGCAGGATCACTGAAAGCGCCGGCCAAAAAGCAAAAGATCACTTCCGCTGACTTTTTGTCTTTTGTGCTTTCTGGGGCTGAGGGGCTTTGCACAAAAAGTGGCAAATCTGATTTGTTTTCTCTGCGGCCTCTGCGTATCTGCGGCTCTCTGCGTTGAAAGGCCCATTAGCGCAGAGAACGCAGAGATACGCAGAGGGCCGCAGAGGAAAGACTTCCATCCCAACTCGATTTCTTGTGCAAAGCCGGACTGAGGCACTTTAGCCACATTCCATAGGGATAGTCCTTATTCCCGCGTCGCACCTTCCTAATAGCCCATCTCGTGCTGTCGTGAGAAAAGAGTACTTCCGAAAAATCAGGGCTTCCTTTTTGATTAACGCACCAAAAACAACACAAACGAGTTATGCGCCGGAGCGGCCGCTTGTCCTGGTCGCGGACGACCACGAAGACACGCGTCTGCTGTATCGCACCGTGATCGAGACTCGAGGTTACTTCGTCATCGAAGCAGCTGATGGAGAGGAGACTGTCCGGAACGCTGAGAGCGCGCGCCCCGACCTGATCTTGATGGACGGCAGCCTCCCGCGCATGAGCGGGCTTGACGCTACCCGGCAGATACGCGGCTCGGCAGATGTCGGTAATGTGCCGATTGTATTTGTCTCCGGCCACTCTGGAACAGTCTTTCTCGCACTCGCCCACGAAGCAGGGTGTGACGAGTACCTCGTTAAGCCGTTTAATCTCGATAAACTCGAGCACATACTTGAAAATATTGCAGCAAGAACGGGCGAGCTGTCGCCATTTAGATTCTGCAAAGGGGTGTTTAGACGATGAGCGTGGCCCTGTTGACTGCGCAAGAACTATTAGGACTATTCGAACTCGACGGCACCGGGAAGGTGCTCTATTACCGAAAGGACCCAGATGAGGAGCGGGGCGGCGCGGCGCTGGACATGGCAGGACATAACTTCTACGACGAAGTCGCGTCATTCGAAAATGTCGCAGAGTTCCGACGCTTCGTGACCGAGTTCACACACGGACCCAAGGCCGCCGACAGCTTTGATTTCGACTGTCACTACGAAGATTCCGACCACCCGGTCAGGGTGCTCCTGGCGCGCATCTGCGAGCGCGTGAATCGGAATGAGACGAAATCGATCCTCGTGCACATCAGACGAGGAGAAACGGTGACAAGAAGACCCAGAAATTTCAGAGGTGACATATGATGAAAGAGATGTTGACGAATAAGATAATTACGGGACTGCGTGAGGCAGAGTTCGCGCGGTTGATGCCACTTCTGCAACCTGTTTCACTCAACACAGGAGAGCGTCTGTCCGAAGCCGGAGAGACAGTTCGCTTCATCTACTTCCCGGAAAGTTGCGTTATATCGTGCCAGGCCAACATGCAGGATGGAAAATCCGCAGAGGTAGGAATGATCGGCTTTGAGGGCATGACCGGCATCACGGCGCTCGTTGGAACCCGCCCGGCTGTGCATTCTCTAAATGTGTCAGTTGGAGGAAGCGCTCTGCGAGTTAGCACGGACGATTTTAGGCAAGAGATAATGCGTGGTGACAGTGTCCAAAAGTCATTATTAGCTTACACCGGCGAGTACATCACGCAAATTTCGCAACGCTCCGCCTGCGCCGTTTTCCACGTGGTGGAACAGCGCTTAGCGGTCTGGCTGCTACTCCTTAGCGATCGGGTTAAGGAGGATGTGATTCACATCACTCAAGAGCAAATGGCCGAGCACCTCGGGGTGCGGCGTGCCGGTGTTACGGTCGTGGCCGGGGCAATGCAGGAAGTGGGAGCGATCACTTACAGGCGCGGGAGTTTACACATCAAAAACCGGCAAATGCTGGCGGCCATGGCCTGCGAATGTTACGCTGCGCTAGCGGTAGGGCGTCACCAAACCACGTACATGTGATCGCAGCCGAGTACGGCAAGGGACAGACCAAAATACCCCAACCTGATAAAACGCGGGAGGCTCGAGCGGAATTCGTGTCCGGGAGGGGTTAAATGGAAAATTTTCGGCAATGTCCGGCGATCCTCATCGTGGAGGGCATAGCGTGGATACGTTCCGGCATGAAGAAGGCGGTCGAAAGTCGCGGGTACCACGCATTCGAGGCGACGAATGATACCGAAGCGTTTGAGTTAGCGGAACAAGAATCAATTGACCTGATCCTCACGGAAGAAGAATTACCCACGTTCAACGCTCTGATGAAGCGCCTCAGCGAACACTCGACTCTAAGCAGCATCCCGGTTGCAATCGTCAATCCCGATGCCGAAGATGGCACACGACTCGGCGACGCATACCTGCTCGCCGACTTTGCCGATATCACGTCGTTGCTTGCCGTCCTGCGTCACTGAGTACCTGCCGATCGATTACACGCACAATCTCGGCCGGAGTTATCGCCGGTGGAATGCGAATTCTTCGCCTCACCGGAGCTTCTCAGCCAACCAAAGTCAAGTGGATTAGCTCTCCGATACCCTGTACATTACGCTCATTCAATTGAAGGGGTGCACTGCGTGAAGGTAAGGTCGTTGGTCTGGCAAATCACACCCTGCTCACAACGAAAGACGGAACAGAGAAATCCATTGGCTTTACTGCTGCCCCAATTCATGATCCCAATGGCGAAGTCGTCGGAGTTGCGCTCGTATTTAGAGATGTTACCGAACGCCGACGACAAGAGCAGTTACTGCAGGATACCGTCAACTACGCCGAAACGATCCTGGCAACCTTGAGAGAGCCGTTCATCGTTCTTGACCAGAACTGGTAATCAAAACGGCGAATCGAAGCTTCTATAATACCTTCAAAGTTTCCGCGACAGAGACGGAAGGTAAATTCATCTACGATCTCGGCAATGGGCAATGGGACCTGCCTGAACTGAGGACGCTGCTAAAAGAGGTTCTTGGTAAGGGCCACCCTATCCACGATTTCGAAGTTGAACAAACGTTCCCCGCGATCGGATACAGAATAATGCGGCTCAATGCCCGCCGCGTTGCATCAGTGAATAGTCAGCCCGATCTGATTCTTCTTGCGATTGAGGACATTACTGATCGTCATAATGCAGAAATCGCGCTGAGAAACAGCGAGATTCGTTTTCGCCGCCTTTTCGAGACAGCCAAGGATGGCATCCTCATACTCGAGTCCAGTACCGGAAGGATCACTGACGCCAATCCTTTCATATCGGAATTGTTGGGCTACCTATTACCGCAGATTTTTGATCTCTTCACCCAGGCACAAGAACCCTGGATAGATCTCAAGGCGGGTTAGGCATTGGGTTGACCGTGGTGCGAAAGCTAATTGAGATGCACGGCGGAACAACCGAGGCGCATAGTTCCGGTTTAGGTCAAGGCAGCGAGTTCATCGTGCGTCTGCCCGCACTAAGCTGGCCCGCACGACCAGCTAGGATCCACGCTACGAAAAGAGCGCAACCTGTACAAACATGGCGTGTACTCGTCATAGATGACAATGCAGACTCAGCTGATTCTATTGCGGCTATTTTGGAAACATCCGGGCACGAGGTTGAAGTAGCCTACTCAGCTCAAAAGGCTTTGGAAATGGCTGTTGCACATCAGCCCGACATCGTGCTGTTGGATATTGGATTACCTGACATGGATGGGTATGAGGTCGCCAAGCATCTGCGCCAGTCTCCTGAGCTAAAAGAATGCGGTTGATTGCCGTTACCGGATACGGACAACTGTCAGATCGACAACGTTCTCAAGAAGCCGGCTTCGATGAACACGTGGTGAAGCCTGTGGAGTGGCGTAAACTTGAAGAGCTATTAACGTCGCTCATGAAACGACCGCGTAGGTCTGAGTCAGAATAGGCCTTCCTCAGCAACAATCACTCTCCACAATCCACTACGCGGTGTGTTACTAGTATCAACCACAGTTAAGCGTCACCTGCGACTTAACCCCGAAACAATGCCACAGCCTTCCTACACACATCTTGGCGGATTGCGTGACATCCAGAGTTTCCGACGCTATCTCACCAAACAGCGAATTCAAATCCCGTGCGACCACAAACTGCTCTCCGGAGAAGCGTCGCCGTTAGCCCAACCAATTCATGTCGGCAATAAGAAAGTCGGAAATCGCATCGCTGCGCAACCAATGGAAGGATGGGACGCCACCACCGATGGCCGTCCCACGGATTTGACCCTTCGGCGTTGGGAGCGGTTTGGCGCCAGCGGTGCAAAACTCATCTGGGGCGGCGAAGCTGTTGCCGTTCGACATGACGGTCGAGCTAATCCCAACCAGCTCGTCATCAACCAACATGCGCGAGTTGATCTATGCCGGCTTCGGGAAACGCTAATTGCCGCACACAAGCGCGCGGTAGGTTCCGATGATGGTCTTTTTGTAGGTCTCCAACTGACTCACTCAGGTCGATACAGCCGTCCCAACGCGCACGACCGTCCAGAACCAAAGATCCTTTATCACCATCCGATCTTAGATGGTCGCCTGAATATTCCAGCGGACTATGGGCCACTTACGGACCAGGAACTAAGGGAAATAATCGAGGATTTCTACAAGGCTGCGGTTGTCGCGGCGCAAGCGGGTTTTGACTTTGTCGACATAAAACATTGCCATGGCTATCTGGGCCATGAACTCCTCAGCGCACACACGCGCGCAGGCGAGTTCGGAGGTTCGTTCGAGAATCGAACTCGCTTCTTACGTGAAGTGGTGTCCGCGATTCGAGCCGCAGTTCCGACTTTATCGATTGCCGTACGCTTGTCTGCGTTCGACACGATTCCCTTCCGCAAAGAGTCGTCAGCAGAACAATGCGGAGTGCCGGAAGCGACTGGTGGTCTGCTTCCCTTTCATTGGGGGTTTGGCGTAAACGCCGGCAATCCGCTCGAGCCGGACCTTTCCGAACCAATCAAATTCCTTTCGCTACTTCGTGAACTTGGCGTTCAATTGGTTAACATTTCCGCGGGCAGTCCTTATTACAATCCACACATTCAACGCCCGGCGTCTTATCCTCCATCGGATGGCTATTCTCCACCGGAGGATCCGCTCGAGGGGGTGGCGCGGCAAATGCAAATTACGCGCGCGCTGAAACAGCAGTTTCCAGACTTAGTTATCGTTGGATCGGCTTACAGCTACCTCCAGGAATTCTTGCCGTATGTGGCCCAGGCGGCCATCCGCGAGGGCTGGACAGACTGCATCGGCCTGGGTCGTATGCTGCTTGCCTACCCGTCCTTATTACTGGATGTTATTGAAGGTCGAGAGTTGCAACGTAAGAGCGTGTGCCGGACTTTCAGCGACTGCACCACTGCCCCCCGAGCCGGACTACCGTCTGGCTGCTATCCTTTAGACCCTCATTACAAACATTCGGCGAACGCAGATCGATTGAAAAAACTCAAGGCGACCAAGAGAAATGCACATTGAACAGATCCTGGGGCAAATACAACCGCGGCGAAAGATCACGGGAATAGCCGCAGCGTTATTGCCCTTCGAAGCAGATGGAACCATCGCTGTCGAAGCATTTCAGAATCATCTGCTACGAACACATTCCGCCGGTCTCGTCAACGCAGTCAACATGGACACGGGGTATGTCAACTACCTCTCTGAATCAGAACAACAACAGGTATTGCAATGGACGCGCGAAGCGTTGCCTCGGCATTCCAAGTTCGTCGCGGGTGCTTACATAGAACGTCTGGAAGGCGACGTCGTTTCACTCTACCGCCGGAAGATCGATCAGATTATCGAGTACCGCGGAACACCAATAATTTTTCAGACCGCGCTGCTGCACGCTCAACCGGCGCGCGAGAAGATTAGGTGCTACACGGAGGTTTGTCGCGGTTTCAATGAAGTGCTTGGCTTTGAACTCTCGCCGCTGTTCGCGCCGAATGGTGAGATCTTCGACGACGAGACGATGCGCGGGCTGATGCAGATACCCGAGTTGGTCGGATTAAAGCATTCCTCGCTCGATCGAATGAAGGAATTAGAACTGCTGGCGTTGCGCGATGAGGTACGACCGGAGTTCAGGATCTACACGGGAAATGATTTGGCGATCAATATGATCGAGTATGGTTCCGATTACTTGCTTGGTCTCGCGACGTTCGCTCCGGAAAAATTCGCTGACCGCGATCGCTTCTGGGAGAGTGCCAATCCCGCTTATTACGACTTGTCGGACGCGTTGCAGCATCTGGGCAACGTGGCCTTTCGTCAACCTATTCCCGCCTATAAACACTCAGCAGCAATCTTTCTCAACCTGGCAGGCAGAATACCTTCTGACAAACCACACCCGCGGAATCCAACTCGAGTGGTTTGGGAAACAGAACTCATGCGCGAATGCGCTCAGCGCTTACAAATGCTCTGACGCTTAACTTACCGATCTATTGCGTTGCCACAATCCTCGAGTGAAGTCCGGAAACTTCACCGGAATACTCCCCTTCGCCACTGAAATCTGACTGAGTGGACCAGGAACACTCCATGCGGCCGCATCATAGACATTAATGTCCGGTTCAAGTCCCTCGCGCATACACTGCACCAGGCGGTAACACATCAGATAATCCATGCCGCCATGTCCACCGAGTTTGCGCGCCATTTCACCCTGATTCTTCCACAGCGGCGATTCATACTGCTCCTTATATTTGTCGAGTGTGGTCCAACCATGACCTTCCGAATGGCCTTCAATGAAAATGCGCGGTGGATAGTCACGAAAAATTCCTTTCGTGCCCTGGATCAAGTTAATTCGATCGTACGGACGCGGCGTGCTGACGTTGTGCTGCAACATGATCGTTCGCCCTTTGGCTGTTTTAATGATGCTGGTGTTGTAGTCGCCTGTCTTGTAAACCTCTTTCCACTTGGGATCACCTGCCGGGACATTCTCCTTCCGGTACGCCTCCAAGCCAAGATGCGTAGAGCTCATCGACACGAGGTAATCAAACCTGTCACCGCGATTGATATCCATATATTGGGCCATCGGACCAAGACCATGTGTGGGATACAGATTGCTGTCGCGCAGAGTGTGGTGTCGACGACGCCATAAACCCTCATCCTTGTTCTCAAACAAGATCCCGCGCAGGTCATGGTTGTAGGCACACTCACCATGAACCAGATCTCCAAACACGCCGGCCCGCACCATATTCAGCACCGTGGTTTCTGAATCGTCGTAACAACAATTCTCCATGATCAGACAATGTCGTCGCACAGCTTCAGAAGCGTCTACAATTTTCCAGCAATCTTCGAGCGTGTAAGCGGCGGGAACTTCAGTGCCGGCGTGCTTGCCATGTTTCAACGCCGCGAGCACTTGCGGGACGTGCCACTCCCAGGGTGTTGCGATGTAGACGAAATCGAGATCGTCACGAGCGACGAGTCTTTCAAAATCTCTCTCGCCGTCGGCATAAACACCTGGCGTCTTCTGACCGGCCTTCTCGACCAGTTGCGCTGCACGAGTGCATTTATCTTTTACGACGTCGCAGACTGCATTCACTACGACCTTATCGACAGCGAGGAATTCCTTCAATACCTCGGTGCCGCGAAGGCCCACGCCAATGATTCCCAGGCGCACCACGTCATGCGGCTCGAACCGTACACCCATCATGGTCCGCTGCTGCGCGCGACGAAGTTGCGCGGCTTCTTCTTCCGGCGAATAAGCATGCGCGATGCTGGAGGTGGACAGTCCGATGCCTGCCAAGCCGGCGGCTTTAAGCAAGTCGCGTCGAGATAGCGTTGAGTCTTTTTCGTCAGCCACTGTTGGGATCTCCAAAGTTAACGGTGTAACTGTTTTCTACCGATTTCTTTGATGCGCTCGTCGGGCCACTTCTCCAGATAACTGTATTCAGGATGGTTTGGTCTGCCTTTGCACGGGTTGCGAGCCGCGTTGTAGCAACAGATCAAAGACCAACGCGGATCCGGGCTGCGGTTCGCGTCAGAACGGTGTAACAGGTTTGCATGAAAAAACAGAGCGCTGCCCGGTTCCATTTCACAGTAAACAAGATCCAGATGTTTTAGCGCTTCGTTCACGCGGTCCATGTCCGCACCTGTTTGATCGCCGGTCTTGTTGTGGTCTATTCGTCCCATCAAGTGTGAGCCTTTGATTACCTGGAGACAACCGTTTTCTCTGCGGGCGCGATCGACCGCGATCAAACAACTCGCCATGTAGGGAAACAAACAGCTATTCGAGTACCAATAACCGTAGTCCTGGTGCCACTCCCACGATCCGCCGACGAACGGCTCTTTCAACATCATCTTATGATGATAGTGATAAATCTCGCCGCCGAGAACTTGTTCCAGCGGTTCGACGATACGTAAGCAGCGAACAAACGCGCTATAGATATCATCTTCGAGGGCGTCCGTTAACCACAGCTTGCTCGTGGCGGCCTGGGCATCGCGACGCTGCAAAGCTTCTCGTTCCAGGCGCCGATCGTTTTTCGCGATTGTTATCAACAGGTCCATCTCTTCGGCATCGAAGAGCGCAGGCTTCATGAGGTAACCATCGCGATTGAACTGGTCGACTTCCTGTGCAGTTAGCTTTGACATCACGGCTTCGGCACTTGACGATCGGTAAACACGATTTCACCAAGGCGCGGCAGAATATGAAAATCATCCTGAAGCGTCGGCGACCACGCGAGCTCCGCAGCTTTCGGTTTCTGCTCAACTCGATACAGATTCATGCGCCAACGATCGCCGGGTTGGGGCGGAAGATGCGTGGCAGTTGCGATGTCCTCAAACGGCAAAGCGATTTCACACGACCAGCCTCGGTCGCCGTCTTTGCCGTCGACTGTCCCATCCACTTGCACTGCCCAACGCAGGTGTTCGCTGTTCCAGCTCTCGTAGTGCAAGGGTTTGCGCCGGTCGATCAGGTAAATGTCTAACATCGTCCCCAGCGGATTCACTTCTAATTCGATGTAGTTTGGTATCGACGAATCAGGCTGGAGAAAAACTTCCACTACCTCTTCCAGCCACAAATGTTCGTCGCGTCGTTTCATCGTGGCCCACACGTTCTGATCCACCACGCGAAAGGCAAAATAGATAAAGCGCTGATCGTAAAGAATGCGAGCCTCGGTTTGGAGTTCACTGCGCGATCCATCACGATTGTTCACAAAAGCGCCGGCTGGTTGAGCATCTGCCCACGCTTTTTCGTTGAGCTTGCCGTCGACGGTTATGGTGCTCGTCACGCGCGCCACTTCATAGACCGGCAATGATTGCGCTGAGATACCGCTGTCACAGAGCAATAGCGTCAGTACTAAAACCGGGAATCTTCTCTTACGCAGCATCGGCTACTTCCGTCGTCGCAAATGGCCATTGCTTTGTGTGATGCGACCACAGCACAAAGCACAGCAATCCAAGCACGAGCGTCCCTAGTCCAAACGAGATAATCCGCCAATCCGTCGTTGCGAAAACAAATATCCAACCAAACAGCGCAAGCAAGTTTGGCAGCGGGTATAGCCAGATGCGATACGGCCGTTTTAGTTCCGGTTCATTGCGCCGCAATAATGTCACCGCTCCGATCTGACCGATGAATTGAATGAGAATTCTCGTGGTGATTAGCGCGTCGATCACCATCCCCAGGGTGAAGAAACTACAAACGATCGCGATTACACCAAGTACGAGCAACGAGACGTAGGGAAAGTTTTTCTTAGGATGAAGCCGCCCGAAGATCTTGAAGAAATAACCATCGATCGCGGCCGCATACGGCACACGCGAATATCCCAACAAAAGTGCAAACACTGAACCGAACGCAGTCCAGAGCACCATCCCCGTGAAGAAAGTCGCTACGCCACTGCCCCAGATTCGCTCCATAAAGATCGAGACGATAAAGTTCGACTGCGGATGCTGGTCAGCAGGAACAAACTCACGCCAGGGAACGACGCCAATGACAGAGAAATTGATCGCGATGTAGATCAGTGCAACGGCGATGACGCTGATGATCACGGAGCGTGGAATTGTTCGACCCGGTTCCTTAACCTCGTCGCCGATGTAGCAGATATCGTAATAACCGAGATAATCAAAGATCCCGATTCGCGTCGCCGCACCCAAACCTAAAAAGAAGCCGAGTGAAAAGTTGAATGCACCCGGTGGGAAATCAAAGGCGATTGCAGAGTTGAAGTGAAAGATCCCGCTAACGATCACGGCCAGTGTCGTCAGGATCGTTCCGATCCACAAACTCACTGTTAACTTGCCAATGAAAGTAATCCGCCGGTACAGAAGAGTGATATTCAAGATGCCGAGCAGCGCAATCACCACCAGAGACTGTGGCCGGGCAATGTCTTTCCAGATGTAACCAAGGTACTGTGTGAAGCCGATGTAACCGGAGGCGATCTCTAAAGGTCCACTGAGAATGAACTGCCAGATAAACAAGAAGCCCATCAAACGGCCAAACGTCTCACGCCCAAAACCCTCGCGCAGGTAAACGTATGAACCGCCGGAGCCCGGCATAGATGCGCCGAGTTCGCTCCAAATCATGCCGTCGGAAATTGTGATCACTAACGCCACCAGCCAACCGACCATGGCTTGCGGTCCACCCAGCGTCGTCAACAGCAACGGGATGGTAATGAACGGGCCAATGCCGATCATGTTCGTCATGTTGAGCGCGGTTGCTTCCAGCAATCCAAAACGCCGCAACAAGTGCGGGGCTTCCGGCGTGCCGTTCTGTTTTGATTGATCGGTGCTCATCTATTTTTCGGTATCACGAGCGACACTCCTCTTCCCTTCATTTGTGATCGCGCGGTTGCCATCCACGATTCGTAGTCTGTGCCGGTGCCGCCGGTGCCGGTACTGCCGGCGAGTTTCGGATCTGCCTTGCTGAAACCCGGCTCCTGATTCGGATCGGCCAAACCGCCAACAGGAACATCGTCTCCTCGATTGAAGAAGGTGTTGTCGCGATGTGTGAAGCCCTCAACTTTCACGCCCGCGCCAGTCACCTGGTAGAGCATCGTTTCATCAACGACACCTGAGAGTATGAAGATATTGTTCTGCAAAACGAGATTCTCGGTTCGCGTTAAGCGAACCGAATTCCGGCAAGCGCGCGGCGGGCTATCAACCTCATTACCGGGCCGAACCAACAAAACACCTCGCTCACCAATGCCGACGAAGGTGTTGTTCTCAATGACCGCGTTTTGGGCGGCCCAGATCGCAATCGGTTCGACTGGCCGTTCACCCGGTCGAGTAGAAACCACCAGGTTGTTCCTCGCAGTCATGTCGTACGATTCGAACTTAACAAACGAACATGGATCACCAAAGCGTCCGTCAATGAATAGATTCGGATCCGTCGAGCCGCCGGAAAACGCCGCCCCCGAATTATCAACGAACACATTGGCCTCAATCAGGACGCGCCTGCCACCGCCCTTCGAGACCACGCCACGATGACAATTGCGAATCACATTCCGGCGCACGATGACGTCATCCGCGCAAGGCAGATCGATCGCCGGTTTACGTTGATAGTTTTTGCCGTCGAAGAGCTCGTTATTTTCGATCGTGATGTGATGCGACTGGTTGAACTTGATCAAGTAAAGCCGGTCGTCGTCCTGCATCGGGTCATAAGACGCTGTGCACCCGCCGGGCGGACATTCGTAATGAACTTTGCAGTTGCGAATGGTTATGTGGCTGGTCCAAAGATCGCGGTCGTACCAGGCCGCCGTGTAGCCACCGGGTGGATCGTTTGTCTTTACGTGATTGAAGGAGTCTTCCGGCTCATAAACACTGTCGCCGTGAATTCCATTGCGGCGCAGATTCAATTTTTTGCCGGCAGAGTCGCGATAGTAAGGATTGGGAAAGATGTCGAAGCCGTCGATCACGATGCCCTGAGCGAGATGAAAACGAATGTGATCGACGATCACGCCGTGCTTCGATTCGGCTCGAATGGTGAGTGGGTTGTTCGGATCGTAGCGATAAATTCCGGTTGTATCAGGACGAGTTAAAACACGTGGTCGCGGATCATCCTTTTCCAACTCATCGGCGAGCGTGAGCGTTAAGTGCAGTCCGCCCCATCGCGCTTGCGCGCCCGCTTTGCGATAGTCGCCATTCTTCGCAATGATGGTATCTCCGCTGGTAACGTGCTGGAGCGCGGTTCGCCAGGAGGTAAACGGATGCGCATAGGAGCCATCTGCATTTGCCGAAGGTGCTGCGAGCAGATCTACATAGACCGTCTTAGCCGAGACCGTCACCACAAACAACAGCAGCGCCACCAAACACAAAACGCAGCGGAAACCTCTGAATGTCGCCGTCATCTGCTTTCGCCTTCGACGCGCTTCCAGACCCCGTTGAGCATCACCCGCTTGATGCGGCGCATGTTACTGATGTCCTTCAAAGGATCGCCATCAACCAGAACCAGGTCGGCGAGCTTCCCTGTTTCTATGCTTCCCAAACGATCCGCGATGTGAAAGTAGCGTGCATTTTCCATTGTCCCGGCAACAAGGGCTTCCATCGGAGTCAGCCCCGATTCGACCAGCAGTTCCAGCTCGCGTTGATACGCCCAACCTCTCTGTGCATGCGGTACATCGGAGTGTGAGCCCACCACGATCTTCGCTCCTGCCTTTTTAGCCAGACCGACAAACGCTTCCATCTGCTTAAAGGCGCGCACGTGAACGTCGCTCGTGTCTTTGTCGCCACGTTGCCGTTCGAAGACTGCGAGCGTCGGCGAAACAACCACGCCACGATCCACTATCAATTTGAAAAGTGCGGCAGCTTGTAGCGTATTCAGGTTTATGGCGTTCCAGACCTTGTAACGGCCCTCGCGGCGCGCGTTGTTATCGGCCAATACTGACTGTCGATACTTTTCAGCCTCTCGAAGCGGAAGCAAGGCCGTGCCAAAAGACGTAGCATGCTCGATACCGTCGATGCCGGCGCGAATCGCATCGCGTGCATCGACAATCTCGAGATGGCCCATCACCGGAACGCCACGCGCATGCGCAGTCTCAATCGCAACCTTCACGAGGGCCAGCGGCAGACGGTAGTAGACCTTGATCGCCGAAGCACCGTCGTCGACGAAGCGATTAACCGCAAGGCGCGTTTCTTCCGCGTCGCGAACGATAAAGGAGTCGGCCGGATAAGCGGGCGGCGGCGAATCCAGATGTGGACCACACAAAAACAGACGCGGTATCGGAGCAGATGCATTGCGGGCGGCGGCATAGGCTTCGATCCACTGGCCGGGATCGCGCAGTGACGTCACGCCATGCGAGAGGTAGAGGGCCGGCAATGAATCGTCGCCGTCGATATGGAAGTGGGAATCGATCAGCCCCGGTACAAGTGTGAGTCCCTTCGCGTCGACGAGCTCCGCACCCTTCTGCACCCCCACCGCATCTCGCTTGCCCACGGCAACAATCCGGTCGCCGCGAATAACAACCACTGAGTCAGAAACCACAGGCCCACCGGTTCCGTCGATCAACGTGGCGCCGACGATAGCGATCACAGACGTCGGCGCAGGCTGCGCGACTTTGTTGACTTCGCGAAGTGAAGTCTTCAGCGGCTTAGTCGACGCTGGTTGTGCTTGTACCAACGCGCAAAGACAGAGAATGAGTATTGCGTAAACAGAAAGTCTCATTAGTGGTAATTAAGGCTTTGCCTTAAAGTCGAAAGTCATTGTTGGATACGGTCAGTACCGTAACGCGGTAGCGTCGGGTCGACGTAGAGCCTCTCAATTTTGCTAAGTCTTTCATATGTTCGAGGCGGCTTTGTCTCAAAAGTCAGGATTCAGACTTGGAGGAGGTCAGTACCGTAACGCGGTAGCGTCGGGTCAGCCTCGAACATACGAAATCGTTTAGCAAAATTGAGAGGCTCTGCGTCGAACCCGACGCTACCGCGTTACGGTACTGACCTCCTCCAACAATGACTCTCGACTTTTGAGACAAGCTGTTCGAGGCCGACCCGACGCTACCGCGTTGCGGTACTGACCTCCTCCAAGTCTGAATCCCGACTTTTGAGGGCAAGGCCGGTAATTAACGATTAGCGAGCAGCCGTAGCCGCAGTCGTCCATCCTTTTGTCCTTCAAATGGCACATACAAAACGCCGGATTCGTTTGCGGTCGCGATGAACGTTCCCGCGGGAACGCCATTGAACAGACCCCCGCGCCAATTTGCGCGCCCACCAGTCATTTGCAATTCATATTTTGCGTGTGGCTTCAAACCGCTGATGAGCAGGTTCGCCGTAGCAACATCCGGAATGGTCGCTTCACCGTCAGTCACGAAGCCTTCGCCGGTTGCAAACAAAGCCACGGCGCCGCCTTCGATAAGGGCGCCGATCAAATTGGAGCCATCAACTAATTCGATTTTTGGTTGGCGCGAATCTCCCTTGTCGCCGATTTCAAGGACGTGAAGAAAAAAGTCTTCCTTCGCCGGCTTCGCCGGCGAGACCTCAACTCGCCACGCGGCGGGAACAACCGCGCGAGTATTCGAAGGCAACAACTTTTCGAAATCGTCTCCCCAGAATGTCTTCCACATCTTTCGCAAATAAGGATCCGTGGGCAGTGGACCACCTGCCGCAGGATCAAGCGGCCAGTTCTTACCGGAACCCCACGCGCCACCAAACTCATCGCCCGGCGTCCAGAACTCCCAATCGCTTCCGCCACGCGCGATCAGTTCGCGTTCGCGAGGAAGCAACGAGTGCACGCGAAGCCGCCCGCCACCATCTTCATAAGTGAACGTGGACGCGTTTACGTATTTGGTTCCGCCATTGCCAACATCTACTACCTTATCCACGTCGACGAGTGGCTTTCCCACACCATGCAATAACCACACCTTTTTCAGATTCGGATCCGTCGTTCGCACTCGATCGAAAACAACCAGGACGTTATTCGCCTGCGTGTATGCAACCTCGCGAGTGAACCTTTCCATCTTCGAGGGTTGATACGCATTCGTCGCATTGCCGCGCGCGTACACGTAGGAACCATCCTGGATATCGGTCACTTCCATGTGACCGGTGGCCCATAAGTCACGCGTTCGCTCGAAATCTTCCCGACTTCTGACGGTGTTCCAGTAGCGTGACGAATCCATTCGCTGGCCGCCGTCGTTTGCCGCAGGCCAAAGATTCTCAGCCCAGAAAAACTTCTCGCGCGTCTGGTACACGAGCATTGAGTTATGCGCGATCGTGCGGCGGTAATAGTTCAGGTAATGAGGACTTTCCGTGTCCGTGTAATCGGCGCCGCTTTCAGTTGCCAAATAGCCTTTGTGATAGATGACGAAGTGATTCTGGTCGAGATGATCGTGTTTTCCGAGATATGGACCAGAGTTGAATTGTATCCACGTGGAATCAGGACCAAAGCCGTCGCGCATTATTAAATGACCGATACCGCGAAAAAAATACGACCGCGGAATTTCGGCGCTCGTGCTGTCGGCGGGATTTCGTGGAGTTACGTTTGGATCGTCCCAGAGAAACTGCGTTATCGGGACGCGCCACTTTGGTTGGGCAGGCCAGCCACTCCGGCGCAGAAACCACGCGGCATAGGGATCTTTGAAACGATTGATTGCGTAACCAAAGCAGATGTTGTCTTCCCACTGTAGATAGGGAAACTCATTATCGTCGTCACGAGCAGTCGTGCCGTCGGGTAAGACTTTGTAGAGATACGTATCAGTGTAGTGTTGAAACAAAGTATAACGGAGCGCCGGATCGCTGTTGGCAGTTGTGCGCAACAACTCCGCCATCATCGCGAGCGGCGCGAAGGTGATGCGCTGGTAATCCATCGATTCGTGATATCCGCCGTCCGGTGTGATGAAGTTAGTGAGGTCCAGAACGTGATCGAGTATGGCGCGTGCATGTTTTCGCAGCGGCGCCGCCGTCGCCTCAACGGAAGGATGGCCTTCAATCGCCGTCAATGCGAAAAGCGCAAGCGTTAGATAGCGAACCGTGTAGTTGTGATACATGGCGAGCTGAACTTGTTTCAGAGACTGATCCTGCAACATCTTTTCCGCTGCATGCAGGAGTTCAGCAGCCACACGATCTTTAAGCTGATTATCAAAACCGGGATGGTTGTAAAGCCAATCAAACGTTAGCGACCACTTAACGTACTCAGGATAAGTCCGCGAACCGACCAGTTCCGGCGGGTGCGTGTCGCGCAGCTTTTGCAATGCGCGTTTTGCAAACGATTCGTCTCCGGTGAGGAGATAAGTCAGTGCCCAGCCATCCATATCGTCAGGCGGACGCGCACCTGCTTCGTAACGCGCGCGCAGAACTCTGAATCCAGTGAGCGGATCGTTTTCACCAATCAACATGCGTGGGTGCATTGGCGAAACCTGGACCACGTGTGAGTGCAGTGTTGCGCGGTACGAATTGCCACGCGCGCCTGCGAGATATTTCAACCACTCCTTCGCCATCAACCGGTGATACGGCTCGGTCATGTGAATGCCGTCGAGACAAATAAACTTCGCTCGTTCGGGCGAGTTTGCCAGAAGCTGGCCCACTTCGATTACTTCAATGCCGCTCTCTTCCGCAGTCTTGCGGGCGCGCTCGACAGTGCTCGGAGTGACTGCCGCGGGATCGTGAACCTCGTCGAACATGTAAGTCTTAATCCCCGCGGCATGCAGGCCCTGGCCCATATTTTTCAGCGCCGTGTAGTCTTCATCAGTTCGTGTCATCGTCACGAACAACACTTTGTCAGGCTTCCACGCGAGCACGTCCTGATAAAACCGCTTCTGCGCTCGCGAGGCAGTCAAACCTCCGGCGGCGTACTGCTTGAACTCAACCTTTGGATTTTCGCGACGAAACACATCGATCACAATCGGCACGAAACTGGATGGCGACGACCAGTGCAGGCCCATCGTGAATGAGTGGCCCACAACAGCAATTTTTTGCGCGGGCATGGCGCGCAAACTCGGCTCGATACGTTTGACCTCCGGCTCCTTCAACAACTCCGCCGCCACCACGCGCTCGTCACGGATGTGCAGATTCTTCTCGCCCCAGTTCCAAATCTTTCTGCCGGCTATTTGCCATTCGGCGGCGCTCGTTCCGACAGGTGCTTCACACGATTGGCCTTCGAGTTTGCGACCGACCGCGAGCAGGTCAGCATCTGTTCCCGGCAAGTTCAGTTGGCCCACATAGACGGGTAAACCAAGTCCGATGTAGAAGGCATACTCTTCTTGTAAACGATCGCCATCGCGCTCAACCTCGAGCACTGTTTGATAAAGGCTCGCGACACTCCGAATCTTCACCGTGGCGGCGTGAGTGTTTTGACGCAAGTAGTTGGTGAAGACATTTACGGGCGCGTTCTCGGGAATCCGCAGTCCTGAAGAGAGAATTGGTTCTAAGTCCGCTGCGGGATCGAATGTGCTTTTACCACCCTGCACCCACAGCCGTAGCTGGGCGGGATCGGACGCGAGTAACTTTGCCTGATGTTCTGAAAGTGCGTTGAGCGCGGCATCGGATAGTGTTCCTGGTGAAAAACACGCCTGGCCTTTCCCGGAACTCCTGGCCAATGACACCTGAAACGCATGAACAGCAATGATGTTGGCTTCGACGAGTTGGGCCAACCGTGCTTCCGAGGTTTCAAGGCGCGTTGTTTTCTGTGAATGAATTGAGTGAATGGCTGTAAAAGCTGCGAGCATCGCAACTATGACATGACGTGCTTTGATTCTACTCATCATCATCTCGCCAGCAGGTGAGCCTCTGTGTCATCTGTGTCCTCTGTGGTTGGTTCTTGCTGCGAATAAATTAACCACAGAGTCACAGAGCACACACAGGTTGCACAGAGAAACCCATCAATCAATTCCGCGATCGGCCGTTGCGGAGAGCCGCTCCAACAGTTGAATTCGCACCGCGTTTCAGTTCCGCGAGTTGTGAAAGGGCGAGTTCGTTCTGCGGGTCGAGCTTCAACGCCCGCTCGAGTGCGACGCGTGCCTCGTCGTTGCGGCCGAGCGCCTTCAAAGCGGCGCCGGCTAAAACGAAGCGAATGGCCCCGGTTGCCGGCCATGGTTCGGTCTCGAGCATCTTCTGATCGTCGTTTAACCGCGCCAGGCGTTCATAAAGTTTTCGCGCTTCGGCTTTGTTGCCGACGTGGTCCAACGCAACGGCCTTGAAGTAGTAGTGCTCGGACCAGGGCTCTTCCGGTTGCGAAGGCGGATTCAGTTCTTCAGTTGCCGCTCGCTTCCACCAACGTTCAGCTTCGTCCGGCTTTCCCGCAGCGTCGTACTCACGCGCTGCTGCGACGTAGTACTGCGCCTGCGACTGCATCGCGGGTCGTCCGACGCCGAAGTTCCGCGGAAACTCGGTGACTGCTGCAAATTCTGCCGCGGCTTTTAAATGGTCGCCTGCTTCACGATATTTGCGAGCCATACCAAGATGCGCTTTGCGATAAAGTCCGAGCGCGGCATCTTCTCCTTCACCCGACGTGAAGGTGGTTTTCGCCAGTAATGCTGACGCATCAGAGAAACGTTCTGCGTCGACGTAAGCACCAGCCAACGATTGCACCGCGCCAGACTGTGCGAGCACCGCAGACGGAGCGGTCTCCAACAATTTAATGCGACGCTCCGTCGCACGCTGCTCGGCCAATAATTTGTCGAACTCGATGTAGAGACGAAAGTCGTTTGGAGAAACACTGATGGCACGTTGATATTGAGCCGCTGCTTCTTCTCGGTTCTGCGAGACCAGCCATAGCGCCCTGGCGAAATTCCGTTGCGCAATCGCGTTGGCAGGATCGAGCTTTACTGCGTCGCGCCACGCAGCAAGTGCTTCCTTGTCACGGTTCATGGCAGCCAAAACGTTGCCGAGGTAGTACACTGCGCGGCCATCGTTTGCATTCGCGGCGACTGCTGTTCGCAGCACGTCGATCTCTTCGACGCGATGAGGAAAGACAAACGCCGGATCGCCCTTCATGCCCAACGCGAATTGTGTTCGCGCGCGATCGTGCTCGCCGGCTTTCTCATAAAGGTAGCCGAGCGTGTAAAACAACATGGGATGGATGCGATTTTTATCAACAGCCAGGATGCCCGATGGTCCACGTTTGATCGCGTCTTCCAAAACTGCGATCGCCTCTCGCTGCTGGCCGATGGCCGTGTAGTCGAACGCTAGTTCGAGCACCGCATCCGGTTCGCGTGATAAGAGATGTCGCACTTGATCCGCGGCTGCCTTTTCTTTTTCCGTGTTACCAGCGGCTTTGCTAATCAACGCCTGTTCGTGTATCGCGAAATAGTCGATTGGGAGTTCGTTCGCGACGGCAGTGATCCGTTCGAGGGCGGCCGTAATGTTTCCATCGAGCCGTTCTGCGACTGCTAAAACGGTACGCGCCTTTAGATCGCGTGGGTCGAGCATCACAGCCTGTTGCAGGTGGTCCAGCGCTTTCTTCGTATCGCCGTTTGCCAACGCGATCTCGCCCAACACGTATCTTGCCACGGACTCGCGATAACTCGAGCGCACCAGCCACAGCAGATGAGCTTCTGCTTCGGAAGTTCGGCCCAACGCACGTTGCACGAGTGCGAGATAGTAATGAGCATCACCCGCATCTTTGTTGCGCACCAGCGCTGCCTCGAGATGCTCCGCAGCAGTTTCGTATTCGCCGCTTCTATAAAAGGACAGACCGAGAGCGATGTGGGCGGGTGCAAAACCCGGATCACGTTTCAAAGCTTCGAGGTAAGCATCTCGTGCTTCACGTTCTTTGCTCTTTTTATCGAGCGCGAGTCCGGCGACGTAGCTTTGCTCCGCGCTGGTGGAATTCGGTCGATCGGGAATCGGGCGCGTCGCGGGTTTGAAATCCGGATTGTTATCAACCGGAGAATCAGTTCGATACCGCAGCAGCACACGGCCATCTTTGCTCCTGAGCGTCAACTCGAGCGGCTGACCTGGAGAGGGAACGTCGATAGTGGTAGTGAAAACTCTGGTTGGATCTAAATCGATGCGCGCTGCATGCACCTGCTTGCCGGCGCTCGCCAAAATCAGGTCTGTTTGACTGAACCGCTGATTCGGAGCGATCGAAATCGTCGCGCCACTTCCCTGCAACTCGACTCTGACAGCAGCGTCACGCGTCGCTTCATTCCACGCGCCGCCCATCCGGTTCACTCCAAACCAGTACTCGAAGAAGTGTTCGACGCGATGCGGTGCAATAAATTGATGCTCCATCTGAGTTTCAAAACGCCCGCCTTGAAACTCCACGTACTGTCCGCCACCATCCGTCAGCTTGTCGATCCAAATGTCGCCGTTGTCATCCGTGCCCCACGTCCACGTCTTCTTGCCCGGCAATTCTCGATGATCCGCGACATGGACCACACCCCAATCAGACTTCTCGTAATAGATCCCGAAATAATCCCGCTTCGAATCGCGTGCAAAGAGCGAGAGGAAGTTCGGCACTTCGCTAAACCGGCCGATATCAACTCCTTTTTCCATCGGAAATTTGAACACCGGCCAAAATGCGTGCGGATACGCTTCGCGCATCGGATAGTTGAAACGCAAATCAGCCGCGGCCGGAGCGCCCGCAGTGGACCAATACCAGTAACGTCCGGGCACTGTACGCCGGTTGTTCAACGTAACCTCTGATTCGAGCACTCGAGTGCCGGGCCGTAAGCGAAGGATCACTTGCCACTGCATTCTCTGCACGCGCTCAGTGTCGCCGATAGCCACGGCCGCACTGCCATCAGCTTCGGTGCGCATAACGTAATCGATAGGCGCCACCGTAGTGAGTGTATGGCCATCGGGAAAGTTCCACTCAATACCACCCGACACCCACGCGCCCCGCAAAGCGACCATTGCGTATTTCATTACCGGATTGGAGTAAATGATGTTGCGGTTAAGTGTCTTGTCGAAAATTTGATAGACGTGTCCGCCGAGTTCCGGAAGTATCGTTACTTTCAGGTATTCATTTTCCAGATAGACCGCCTTCCAGGTCTTGTTTGTTTTTTCACTCCCGAGCGAATCGAGGAATGGATACGGATAGACCGGTCGCCACTTACGTCGCTGCCAATCGAGCAGTGCCGGATAAGGGTTTGGCGAATTAAGTTCATAGGTTGGAATAACCAGCGGTCCTTCCCAAACACGCGGAGTATCCTTTGACGACTGCGCCGAGGCGTCGCCCAGCATAGCCAAACACAGCAAGATTAAAGACAAAGGTGAATACAAAAATAGACGTTTCATGGAACTACCTTCTCGGTTGCAATCGTGTAGCGCTCGACTTTTTCGCGTGAAACCTTGAATCCGGTTCCTGGGCCATGCGGAACGTGGATAAACCCGTTCTGATCTATGTTGATTGCCGGCGCAACGACGTCGTCAACATACCAGCGCGTTGATGCTTCAATATCAGTCGGGAACGAAAAGCCGTCGTGCATTGCCAGGTGCAAAGCCTGCGCGGAGGCAATTCCCAGCTCAGGCATCGTGCCGACCCAACACCGTAACCCTGCTGCACGCACTGTTTTCAGCATCAACAGTGCTTCACTCAGACCTCCGACGCGCTGCACTTTTATGTTGATGATCCGCGCCGCTTTCTGTTTGATTAGCTGGTCCAACGACGCTATTGATTCGGCTGATTCATCCGCGCACAAAGGCGTTTCCAGGTGCGCCTGGAGTTCACCCGCTTCTGCAATCGCATTTGCCGCCAACGGCTGCTCGATCATCATGAGCTTAAACCGGTCCAACTCGCGAAACATCTGCAAGTCACCAGGCGTGTATGCAGCATTTGCGTCAACCATTAACGGAATCTCGGGAAACTTCGCGCGCACGGCCGCAACGGGCTCGACGTCCCAGCCAGGTTGGATTTTGATCTTTACGCGTTGATAACCTTCAGCGATGTAACGTCGCACGCGATCGATCAGATCGTCTGTCGTATCGAAGATTCCGATTGCCACTCCCGAGGGGACGGCGCGCGGTTGAATTCCGAATAGTTTGCACAACGCCGTGACTCGCTTGTTTGCGTAAGCGTCCCATAATGCTCCTTCAATGCCCGCCCGCGAGAATTGATCGGCGGGTTGCTCCCTTAGAAATTCATGGAACCGGTCAACATCCACATGGCCCAATGACACCAGGGCAGGCACCAACTGATCTCTGAGTGCCGTCCACGAACCCTCGGGAGTGTCAGACGAGTAAAACGATCCCGACATCGGCGACGCTTCACCCCAACCGACAACTCCGTCGCTGGTCGTTAACTCGACCAGGATCGCGTCCTTCTCAGCGACGACACCATTGCTGATCCGGAAAGGCTCAACGAATGGCACACGCACGCGATGGAGCACAGCGCTCTTAATTACAATGGATTGATTCACCGCTAACGAAAACGTAGTCAAGCTTGTCCTCAAACAATCAGGTCATCGTTGCGAGCATTTCCTTCGTCACGCGATTGACCGGCGGCTCGCCCTTTGCGAACCGAACCACTTCTTCCACCGCCACTGCACCGATCTCCCGACGCATTTCGATCCCGCCGGCAGCGATGTGCGGAGTGAGAATCATGTTCGGTAAACGGCGCAGCTCGTGATCCAGTGGCAATGGTTCAACTGGATCTGTAACATCGAGTGCGGCAGAGATTCGCCCGCTTTTTAATTCACTTGATAAAGCTTCCAGGTCGATCAACCCGCCTCGAGCTACATTGATCAGATAGGCTCCATCCGTCAGCAACGAGAGGCGACGTTTGTCAAACATGTTTCGCGTCTCTGCTGTCAACGCCGCACACAGCACCACCACTGAACACGAGCTCACGAGTTCATCGAGCTGGGCCAGCTTCCCACCATGAGTCGCAACCTGGGCCGGCAGCGCATACGGATCGCTCACGTAAACCTCGACCTGGAACGGCTTTAACAAGTTCGCAAACGCGCGACCAATGCGGCCAAAACCAACGATTCCCACCCGCCGGCCAAACAATGTCTCGCCTTCACTGACGTACTCATTCGTTCTGCTCACTCCATTGCGCATTTCCCCTGCATACTCAGGAATTCGACGAACGAGAGTTAACGTCAACGCCAAAGCCATTTCCGCGACGCCGCGAGCCATCGGATCTGCCGCGTTTGTAACCGTCACAAACTCAAAGACCTCTTCCGCAACGCGCGACTTAACTTCTCCTCCACAGTGTGCAATCAATCGCACGCGCGGGTTTGTCCCCAACATCTCAGCCGTGAGAAATGGAGAATGCCACGTCGTCATCAGCACATCAGCATTCGCGATCTCGCTTCGCAGTTGTGACGAGTCGTCGCGTAACGAACACCTGTTCCAGCCCGCTACCTCGCCAAGCTTTTCTAAAGACGTTTCAGTAAAGAAGTGCTGGAACAAGACGTCACTTGCCAACACCAGAACATTTGGTCGTGTCACTCGATTCCCCAACCAGTTTGCGAATCGCATCGATGAAATCGGGCAGCGCAACTCCCGGTGCTTCGATCTCCGGATGCCAGTATTTTTCCCACTCAAAACTGACGAAGCCGTCGTAATTCAACTCTCCGAGCGCTGCGACAGCCTCCGCGAATGACACGCGGCCAACGCCCGCCAGCACCGGAAGCCAATGTTCCAATCCGGCAACTGGCCTCGCGTCGCGAAGGTGAACATGGGCCAGGTATGGTTGAACCACTCGCGCCGCGTGTTGAATGTCGTCACCCGCGGCAACCGAGTTCGCAACGTCCCAATCAGTTTTACCTGCGGATGATTCGCGAGCGTGACGATCTCTGCCGCGTATTCCGCTCGCGCGAAATCACCGTGAGTCTCAAGTGCGACGTTCACACCGTCAGGCAGGCGCTCGGCGACGTCGCGCAGACTCGCAACGATCCAGTCACGCGTCTCCGCGCGCTCAGCAGCAGCTTGGATCGTGTCTGGAAAAACGCGAATCAATGACGCCCCAAGCCGCGCCGCCAGATCCGCATGACCGAGCGCGATCTTCACCTGATTAGCGCGCTCATTTTCATCCGCCGAATGAAACGCACACGACGTGTCGACACAGCAAATCTCAATCCCCGCGTCTTCAAAATAAGCTCGTGTCGTCGCAAGCTGTGCCGGCGCAAACTCCGCGCGACCGAGCAAATCCAAACTTCCGCCAACGGCGCGCAACTCGACGCCGTCATAACCCCAGTTTCGAGCCGCCGCGACGATCTCTCGCAGCTCCCAATCCGGACAACCAAGTGTCGAGAAAGCCAGCTTCATACGTGTTGTTTATCCACAGATTACACAGATTCATCTGTGTAATCTGTGGTTGAAGCACCGCAATGAACGCGCCTCACGGCGTGAACTCGTAAGCTCCTATATCAATCGCACCAAACACCGGTCGCGCCTGCGCTGTGCCGACCGCCAAAGCAGTATGAAATGGCGGCACAAACGCCGGTGGGAACAATGGACTGATGAACGGGTGTCCTGCCGGACTCTGCGGACTACCGTTGCCGGCATTAACCAGAGGACTCGTCGAAGTCGGGTGTACATCAAAAGTCGCGATGTTCACAAAACCGGGATTCGCTCCGAATAAAGTTCCGGTCCACGCAGTCGGAATCAGCGCCGAACCAGTCGTTAACCAATTGTTCGTTCCCGTGCTGACACGGCCCGACACCCAACGCACGCGCGTCTCCAATACAACCTGGGTGATCGCTGCACCGCCAACGCGGAACATCACGTTGTTGTGCATCTCGAGACTCTCGATGCCGTTGAAGACCTCCACTACCGGACTCGTCTGTCCCTGGCGCAGGATGAACGTGTTGTTGACGAAGCGATACCGACCATCAGTATCTCCGGTGCCGTCGCCGCCAACACGGGCCATGCGCGTGCCTTGAGTCGCAATGTGCTGAAACACATTTCCCACGACGTCGGAATCTTCACGCGCAGTATCGTGGCTCACGTTCTTGTTGCCGTGCGGGTCTGGTCCAATCAGCTCGATCTCGCCGTAGAAACCACCTGAAACCCAGTTGTAATAGATCTCGTTGCGTTCCGCGCGACTCTTAATGTTGTTACCGCCGTTTTGATCGTGCAGGTAGCAGTACTGCATGCGAAACACGGAACCGGGATGAGCAAACTCGTCCGTCGCCATGTAAACCGGATGCTGTCCGGTGCCATTGCCGCAGTGATAGACCTCCACGTATTCCATCAACAACGAGCCGGAGTCAGTATCCGCGCCCAGTATTCCGTGTGCCGGACAATCGTGGACCACACAGTCACGCAAGGTAATGTCGTGAGCGTGATGATAAATTCCACGAAAACTGCCGCCCGTGACGTCGAAACCTTCGAAGACGTAGTGGTCTGACAGGCGAAACTCAACGGTGTTCGTGCCGCCCGAAATCACCGGACGCAACCCGTTAACGCGAATTCCCCGGATCGTGATTTTATTAACGTCGGTGCCGGGTCGGGTAAATATCAGATCACCCGGATAAGTCGCATTTCCATCGACCTCCGCTATGTCGCCGGGATTAAGCAGCGGTGCGACATCCTGCAATTTTTTAAACGTCCTGGTCGGGCCCACTTGATATGTCACTGCAAGGGTAGTGCTACCGCAAACAGCAATCAGAAATAGTGTGGCAATGAGGTATCTCATCGATTCTCCCTTCGTTCGCGAGGTCAGGCGCCGTTTTCCTTGAGCGACGCGGTTTCAATCAAACGATTGAAAGCGCCGTCGCCCCTTATCCCTTACTTCGCTTCGCAATCGCTTGCGCGAGTTTGTAGCGAGCATGTTCGTAATCATTTCCAGCCTCGGAAAAACCTACGGCTGGTCCTGAGTCGGAGAAAACACGGGGGACCACTGATTGGAGAACTTCGTTAACTACTGCATCGAGTTTTAACTTCCGTGCGAGGGTTAAATACTGGTGGTCCTGTAGACCACGGCGAAAATTTGCGAGCTGAATGGTTGAGATTGGTCCGGTTATTCCGCGGTCCTGATCGGGATGAAGCTTGTCTTCACCCGGATAAATCAGAACGCCGTCGCCATTTATGTAGCCCTGGTCGTCGATGGGTTTGTTTGGTTGGCCACGGTTATCGAACGTGATCGGATTGGCCCATACGTTCTGTTTTCGCTCGCCTGGCTTTTGCCGGTTGTGCTGCCAATGCACGCCGTGCCAGTAGAAATAGTTGTCGACGCCGTGTTTGAAACAGGCCCAGATGGTAGCGCGCGGATCTGTGGCCGGAGCGTCGATGACGATTGCACCCGCTGCGGGACGGCCGCCGTTGTAAATCCAGTACTTGCGCCCTCGTTCACGTTCCTCATCGGCACGGGCGATGTCGTATCCCAGCGGGCCGGTGTCCCAAATATCGATTGCTCCATCGAGTTCCTTAACATAGTGTTTGGTTACGAACGCCGGTAACGCTTTGCCGGGACCGGGATTCGAACGAAGGTTATCGGCAAGTTGGCGGATGTAGCCGTATTCGGACCGCCCGGGTTCGTCCGGCAGGTAGAGAAAAGTGATCGCGTTCGGAAGCTTTTGCTGAAGAAACGACATCCAGCTATCGGCTTCGCGCCATGCGCTGCTGCGTTCATCGAAACTTTTTCCCGGCCCATAGAATGTTCGCGGAATGATGCGGTTCCCAACACCCAAACCCGGTCCTTCGTAACCGTTTGCCGCAGTGAAGTCGCTGCCATCAAAGCGTCCCATCGCTGCGGATACTGAATTGATGTCGTAGCCGTGGACCAACTCGATGCGTTGGCGATGAGCAAAGCGGTGATATCGCGCATCGAGATCGCGACCCTGATAAAGTTTCGGTTGCAGACTCTCGTAATAGACCATCGCGTCCATGCTGTTTTGATCCGGCAGGTTGAAATCAAACAGCTCCAGCTCGATCGGCAAAGTTAGCTTTCGGTCGTCAGCAGTTACGGTTATGGCTCCCGAATACAGACCAGCGGGAAGATCGCGATTCGTGTAGACCTCGATCCATACGGCCTGGTTTAGACCAGCACTGACACGAAGCGGAAATCCACCGAGCCCTGCGCGCGCATTTTCAGGAACCAATTGGACTGGCTTCCATCCCGTCGGATCTTTCGGCGCGGCTGGAGAATCAGGCTTGTAGACCCACTCCGCGTGCGATGGGACTTCCACGTTCATGTAGTTAACAGAAAATATCTGGATCGGACGGCCAGTGTGATTTGTAGGATCGGAGGTTGGTGAAGCGTAGCGAATGCTCGCGTTGCTACCTTTCTGCACTAGCTGCGGCAGCGCGACAGTCAAACGTTCGATACCACGCTGATCGGCTTCGACGATTAACTGGAAAGCGATGATCTCGTTTCGTGCGCCGAAGATCTTCACTTTTTGTCCGTCCCATGCCGAGTTCCCACGCTTATTCGGATTGTTTAAATCGTCTCGCTCAACCTTCTCGCCGTCGTTCACCGCCCAGATCGTGCGAATCGAGCACAGGGCGCTCGAAGGCCACAGCAGGTAACAGAAAAGTAGAAGCAGTAAGAATCTGAGTTTCATTTTTCGATTACTGAAACTGGTTCAGCAGCGACTGTTTGCGCTCGCATCTCGTCTGATTCAGTCGGCACGCGACCGGCGCCGATAAATGCGAGTCCGATGAGTGTGGTTGCAACCGCATAAATCGCGACAATCAAACGATCGCGTCCCGCCGCACTCGCCGCTACGAGTAGAAAACAAGCCACGCCCATGCCGGTAGTGACTTTGCCAACGAGCGCGAGTTGGCCACGCCCCGACACGCCCGTCGCACCCAGCTCTGTCGCCGGATCAACCGGTGTTCTCAACTTGCCAAAGAACGCATCGACGCGGCGCGCAAATTCCCCCTCGGGCGCAATCAAAAGCACCGGAACAAAAAACGCTATCGTCGTGGTGACAGCGGGAATACCAATGAGGTACGTCTCGTTGAGTCCCATCCCGAGGTAACGATTTAGATAAAGATTGACGAACAGCGACGTGATCGCGCCTACGATGTAAGCACAGACAGCGGACCACCATGGTCCACCCTTCGCAATGAATCCGTAGAGCAGTGGCAGTCCGAGTGGAATCAGAAACATCGACTCGAGAATAAAAAGCAGTGTGAAGATACCGGTGGCGCCTTGCGCAAAAAGCAGCGCTACACAGATCATGACCAGGCCAATGCCAAGCGAAGTCAACCTGCTTGCCGTCAACATGTGACGATCGGATGCATCCTGCCGCAGGTAGCCCTGATAAATGTCCTTCGCAAAGATGCCGGTGATGATGTGATTGTGAGCTGATAACGAGGCCATCGACGACGCCAGCATCGCGGCCAGCAATACTCCAATCATGCCCGGCGGCAGCACGCGTAATCCCATGGCGATGTAAGCAGCCTCGGAAGGCTGCTTCAGACCGTTCGCCGCTGTTCCCAGATCCGGTAACACGACCCGCGCGATTAGTGGCGGTAAATAAAAAATCAAACTGCCGATCGTAAAAAGAATCATGCATAGAACTGCGATCCTTTTTGCCGACTGCTCCGTGTCAGCGCAAAAATATCTTTGCGCGTTACCGAAGTTGTTGTAGCCGGTGGTCTGCGAAACCGTGTAAACGATCAGGAACAACCAGCCGTATTCACCGGCAAACGGATTGAAGTATCCAGCCGGCGCCTGCGCGACGAAGTTACTCAACCCGCCGACATTCGCCAGCGAGAGAACCATCAACACGCAGGCAATCGGAAACAGGAACATGAACTGAAACATGTCTGTGAAGCAGACGGCCCAGTAACCACCAAGCACCGTGTAAGCAAGCACCACCAAACCGCAGATCACGACCAGGTACTCGACCGGCACACCCAGCGCGATCGACACGAAACTCGATAAGGCGAAGAGTCGAACTGAGCCAAACATCAACTGGCTTGGACCAGTCAGCCACGAAAACGTCTTGTGAGTGCCTTCGCCGAAGCGGCTGCGAATGTATTCAACGACCGTAGTGACACGTGAGCGGCGCCAGGCTTGCGCAAAAAAGATGTAGCCGAAGAAAAAGGCGGGCACGGCGAGAAACATGAGGAAAACACCGATGAAACCCTGGCGATAAGCGAACCCCGCTCCACCTGTAAATGTCCAGACTGAAAAACCGGACATGAACGACGCCATTCCCGCGACCCACCACTCAACCCGATTGCCACCTTTCAAAAAGTCGGCGCCTACACGCATGAAACGCATGAAGTAGGCGCCGATTCCTGCCATCAGCAACAGGTAACAGACAAGCACAACGTAATCGATTACGTGAACTGAACCGTGCATGCTGTTCTCCTTTTACTGCGTTAATAAACGTGGGGGAATCTTCTCTGTGCAGAGAAACCAATTTCAATGGTCCAGGTATTCAGCCGCAACGACGTCGATGAATAAATGCGCGTTCGGATGTGTGCGCAGAATCGATGCCGGACACGTGGTGCTAATCGGCCCTTGAACGGCGTCCTTGATCGCCTGCCGCTTTGCTGGTCCAGGGGCGATGGCAAACAACTTTGGACTCGCCATTAACGTGGGTATCGTCAATGACAACGCATCTCTGGGAACCTCGTCGAGCGAAGCGAATGCGCCATCGTTAACCTGCTGGTTTCTACAGATCTCGTCCAATTGGACCACCTTTACCGGTTCGGGATCGTTGAAGTCACAAAATGGCGGATCGATGAATGCGAGATGACCGTTCTCTCCAATCCCCAGCACGGCAAAATCAGGCGGGTTCTGTCGCAACAGTTCGGCATAACGTTTAGCTTCTGCTGCGCCGTCCGGCGCATCACCACGCAAACCATGAAATTCACCCAGCGGCACTTTGTCCACGAGGCGATCGATTAGAAACCTGCGAAACGATTGCGGCGCCTGATCGTCCATACCGAGGTATTCGTCGAGATGAAAAGCAACGACACGCGACCAATCGATCTCCGGGGCCTCCGCGAGACTCGCCAGAAACTCATTCTGCGAAGGCGCGGAAGCGAGTATCACTACCGCTCTGCCACGGTCTTGAATTGCACGCCGGATCTCCGCTGCGATTACCGACGCCGCGGCCAGGCCCATCTTCGGACGCGATTCGTAAACGTAGACGTTGAGCTGGTCAGCGCGAAAGTTTCTTTGCAGTCCATCCCGCACCGCGGCAGTTGTTTCCATGTTCCCGAATCCTCATTGGTATTACTTTGTTAATACGCCGAAGGCGTTGGCTAATTTCAGCCCAGGGTTCGAGCGCAGCGAGAACCCTGGGTAGCCGATCAGAAAGAACATTGAACCCTGAAAGGGTTCGCCATTTGCCAACCCTTTCAGGGTTAATGGCCATTTCAAGCAGGGTACCCAAGGTTGTCGCTCGCGCTCCAACCTTGGGCTGAAATTAGCGAACGCCTTCGGCGTTATTTACCTGGAATTCAAACTTCAGTCTCAGCCAACTTCAGGACCAGCGATCGCGACGATGAGCGGCGACGTTTTCTCACTTTCGCGACCCCTTACCATTCGCATCAGATCACGTTCTTTGACGAACCCACGATCAGATAAAAGACTCGCGCCGGCGCTGCATTGTTTATTGAGATCGACATAGACCTCACGGCCGGCTAATTCGCTAAACATTCGATCCAGCAACGTCTCAGCGACCTCCGGATCCTTCGCAATCACTGGCCCTACGTAGGTCCTACTTGTTCCACTTCTCGCCAACGCGTAACCACTGAGCGTGTCGTCCGCAGCTCTCATCAAAACCGGCGAAACACACGCAGCATCTGTCAACGTCTCGATCAACCGCGAACGATCGGCCTTGAACGCAACTCGATCCAGATTCAACAGCTCACGAACGGTATCGCGGTCCATCACCGCCGCGGGTTGAGTTTCGCCGCTCGTCGATTGCGCAACTCCACTCCATCGTTCGACCACGCACTCAACTTGAAAACCTAACTTCTCGTAGACCGGTTGGCCCAACGACGTCGCATCGAGCTTGATCGTATCGACCTTGTCTTTCAAATAATCGAGCGCCACGTCCATCAACTTCGCAGCAATGCCCTGGCGGCGATGTTGCGGTTCAACCAGCACCATACCGATCCAGGCGAGCCCGCCGTGAATCGTCGTAGTTGTCGTACCCACCAACCGGCCGTCTTTGATCGCACCAAAACAACCGTTAGGCTCCAGCCGCAACAGGCGACGCCAATCATCTTCAGTCTGGTTCCAGCGCGCCGCTTCCTTCAATCGCATTGCTGCCGGAATGTCGGCTTCAAGCAACAAGCGAATCTCTACTCCGAACGTCGACTGCATTACTCAATTGACCGCTGACGCGTGTTCCAACCAGACGTTGTTCGCCGGTTCCATGAAAAACTCAGCCATCTGCTTCACGTTCCAATCGACGGGCCAACCCAACAGACGGCGCAGATGCAGCAGCCAGGCGATCAGTCCTTCAGCCGGATGAAAATAGAGCTCGAGTAATGCTCGGCCTGTCTTGCCGCCGGTTTTCATTGAGTACTCGCCGCTGGGCAACTGGAAAAAGGTGTGAATCTGAAAACTGCTGGCGCCACGCAACAGGTATTCAGCGGCGATGCGTCCCGACACGATGTTGCCAGTGGCGCTAATCGGCAACTTGCAAATGGGAATGGCGCCCTGTCGTTCGAGTAGACGGAGTTGAGCCAGCACGTTCAAGTTTCGTGCGCTCAGATCCGGGCCTCCGTAAGCAATGCCGCGTACACCGTCGAATTCGCGATCCGGATCGAATAGTCGATTTGCGTAGACCAGAAAATCAGGCGCCGCGTCACCCGAACACTTCTCATTAATCGCGCGCAACATCTCGAGTTGGAATGCATCCTCGAGGATGGCATTAAAAACCTTCAACCCGATCCTGACAGTAGCCGGAGCCGCACCTTGCCTGATCAAGGAGGTCACGTGCGTCAGCCATTCAATGATCATTTCCGCTTGAGCAGCACGATCGGAGCCGGCCAAAGTCGGACTAAAATCTTTTTCAATCAACATCGGCGCTTCGGAACTGTGACGTTGCCACACGTCGATCAGGTACCGCGTCGTGTAATCGTATTCGCCAATCTTCCAAAAACTCTCAGCCGCACTCGGCAAGTGGTATTTGCACGAAGGAACCACCAATACTGAAGCGGCACGCGCGACCGACAACGCTTCGTCGAAAAACTCGAGGTACTCTGCAAACGTGTCGTACCAACCACGTCCCTTCCACGAAACGGTCCACCCTTGCGTCTTATCGCCGCCCGTGATTCGCTCGACCACCATTCTCGTTTCTTCGATGGCCCATTCGCTCATCGACTGGGCGCCGGATGCGTCTTCAGCGATGATCGACTTCAGAACGATGAAGCCTAACTGCTCTTCGCAGTCGCGCCGCACTTGCGAGAGATTCAACGAGAGTTGGCCGGACGCTTTGCCAAAAGGATTTTTGATTACATGACCACCGTACTCGCTGGTGAGGTCGATCTGGTATTGCTCGCGAACGTGGTTTTCCAGGTCTTCCGGTAAGCCGGTGCGGAAACGCTCATAGTCGCGAACCAGCGCTGCCTGATGGCGAGAGTCAATTTCCGGATGTCCGTTTATTAAAGAAAGCATTAGTCAACTTGCACGTTCAACGCATTCAGTAAGGTGGTGATGTTGTCGAGCTCAGTCGCAGTCAATGCCGGCCCCCACGGATCGTTTGCGGCATCAGCAGAAATCACTCCCAGTTTCGCGAGCGCATAAAGAATGCGGCCGATGTAACCTTCCATCGGGTGAATGAAAAGAACTTCCGCCAGTCGATCGGTTAGATCCGAAAGCTCGAGAAATCGCTCAGCCTTACCTGCAAAATGCGCGTCGATCAATTCAGCCTGAAGGTCTGAACAGACGGCGCCCATGCCGACGAGCGCCGCTTTCGCTCCGCGACGTAAGCTGTAGCCAAGAAAACGATCTTCACCGGTTATCAGCAATTTGTCGGGATGTCGCGACTGGATGTGACTGGCGACGTCCTGATAGGTCACCACACTATCGAGCGTTGCCATTTTGATACCGATCACATTTGGCAACGTCATCAGCTCATCCAAAACCTCTGTCGTGTAGCGAACTCCGCCAGCAGCTTCGTACAGATAGAACAACACCAGTGGCAAACCGAGTCTCGAGAGATGCTCGTGGTATTCGACGATTAGCGAATCTCTTTGCTCGTGATTCTTCAACCACGAAGGCGGATAAACAAGTAAAGCGTCTGCACCGTAATCCGCTGCGGCTGAGGCCATCGCGAGCGTCGCGTTTGTCGCCTGATTTGGATTTGTCTGTGCCTTTCGCGCACCAACACCGGCGATCAACGGCTTAACGGGAAGCGCGTCACGCCACTGTCGCATCACACGCTGCGCCGTTTCGTCGTCGAGCAACAGCCCTCTTCCGGTATGGGCCCAGACCGCAACACCAGCGATTGGCTGTGCGCTCATGAACGAAACATACGCTTCGTGCGCGCCGTCGTGAAAACTGCCGTCCCGATCAAACATGACGGGCGCCGCTGGAATCAGACCTCCGGCCAGCTTCGCGTTGAGCTGATCTGGAGTGTAGCGGCCTGTAGACATAAACGGCCTATCCCATATGCGGCACTGACAACAAACTATTCTGAATCAGCGTCAATGCACCCTTCAGACTCGGGCGAACTTCAAATGCCGATGGTCTGATCGCCACACTGTGCGAGCGAGGCGCAAGCAGGTTTCTTTTGGTCTCCTCGACGATGATAGGTTCGATCACGCCCCAGACTTTTGTGATTTCACCCCCGATAACAACGATCTCGGGATCAAGTCCATTGACGAGGCCGGTAATGCCGATGCCCAGGTAACGAGCTGTTTCACGAACGGCTTCTGTCGCTGCACCGTCGCCTGCTTCAACAAGCTCGACCAGCTTTCGCATGCTCGAGACCCGTTTGCCGCTCGCGCCGCGTAAATCGGCATACCGCTTGAGCGTGGCTTTGTCTGAAGCGTAAAGATCCCAGCAACCTCTTTGCCCGCACCGGCAATCTGGTCCATTAACGTCGATGGGAATGTGTCCGAATTGACCCGCGGTGTTGTTGCCGCCGCGGTAAAGACCGCCATCGATCACGACTCCGCACGCCAAACCCGTGCTCACGCTCACGTAAAGCAGATTGCGAACGTGCGCGTACTGCGCTTTGCCGTGCCAAATCTCAGCGAGGGCCGAACAGCGTGCCGAGTTGTCGATGATCACAGGCAAACCCGTGGCTTTCTCCAGCAGATTAACGACCGGAACATCCCGCCACGGCAGGACCACTGAAAGCAGAAACTTTCCGCTCTGGTTATCGACGAGACCCGGCAAGCTGACGCCGATGCCGGGGAACTCGATGAACGAATCATGCTTCGTGCAAAGCTTTCGAATCTCCTTGCCGATCTTGTTCAGGAATGCAGTCGCGTCAGAACCTGTTTCGTAACTAAATCGGGCAACGATTCGATTGTTGAAATCACTGAGAGCCAGGATCGTTTCGTCCGCACGGATATCAACTCCGAATAGCCCGAAACGATTTGCGTTTAGTCGCAGTGGTGTCGGTGGCTTGCCACCGATCGGAGTGGTCCGTCCAGAGCCTTCCTCGATGATGCACGACTCTTTCAGTAGTTCGCCGGTAATAGTAGAGATGGTCGCTTTGTTCAGACCACTGATTTTTGCGATTTCCGCTCGCGAGATTGGCTGACGATCTGAAAGGATGCTGAGCAGGATGCGACGGTTCACCAACCGAAGCATGTCATGACCGGCCGCCTTGATGTTGGCAAGGTTTGGTTTTCTGGAAAACGTTTGACGTGGACTGGACTTCATCATGGTCCGGACCCGGATCTCAGAAACAAAACAGAATTTGCATATCGAAGATGGAATGCCAAAAGGAGAATCGGATTAGCTCTCCTTTTGGCATTCTGCTTCGTGTTTTCCGGTCAATACACTAGAAGGTCAAGCGCAACCTGAGACGGATCAGACGGCGGTTGTCGATACCCTCCTGATTGAAGCTCGTATTAATTCGTCCAAAGTCTTCATTGCGCGTAACGTTGGTGATTGGGAGGAGTCGTCCTGTAGTTTGGTCCACGTCGAGACTAAAGCTGCCCAGTTCCGCGAAATACATATCGAGGGGTGAGCGCAGCGGGTGGTTGAACACATTGTTGAAGTCAGCGCCCACTTCGAGTCGCGTAGTATCGCTGAACTTGAAAAACTTGCGCACGCCGAGATTCACTCCCCAAGTCCCCGGTCCCGTCAAAGTATTTCGTTTCGCGACGTTCGGATTGTCGAGCGCGTCGGCTCCAACGGATGGTGGCGCAAAGGCATCAGGGTTGAAGAATTGATCGCCTTGTCTGATGTATTGGTTGCCGCTGAGCACGAGTGGCCGGAACGAAGTGCCACCAAATCCTCCCACGGCGTCAATAAACTCGCTCGCCACATTTCCGGGAAAAACAGGGTCGCAATTGTCGCAGAACCAGAATGGAGTAAACCCGGTACCACTCTTGGCAAACATATTCCAGGAAAGCGAGAAACCACCAAACGCCGCCTCAGCCCAGCCGGGAAGGTTGTTTCCGTAACTTCGACCTTTGCCAAAAGGAAGTTCGTAAATGCCGTACGAGACGAATCGGTGACGAGACACAAACGCGTCGGGCGCAAAGTCATTCGTGGGGGTGAATTGGTTGTAGAACGTGCCACCGAGACTTGCGTTGCCGGTATCAAACCCGTCGCCCTTTTGGTCAAGCAATGTGTAGCTCGCGTTAAATGTTAGTCCCCTGGCAAACCGTCGATTAACCTCGATCTGCATCGCGTGTGAACGGCCGCTCCCAAAATTCCCGTAGCGCGCCATAAAGGTTCCGAGTTCAGGGAACGGACGCCGGCCGGAATCAATCGAGCCATCACAGTTACCCTCGTTCGGATCGCAGATGATGACGTTTCCATCATCATCGAATCCATGAGTGCCGAACGGTGTCTCGCTGGGAGGCAGCATGTTGAGATCGATGCCACCAATTAGTCCATGCATGCGAGTGCCAAGGTAGGAAACGCGAACCGCTGTTTGCGAAAGGAACTCGCGCTCAAATGTGGCATTGAACTGTTCGATTCGCGGTTGTTGTATGTCAATCGGGACGCTATTAGCGTCGGGGAACGAGTCGAATCCATTAAGGCGTCCACCTGTGAACGGCGTGACACCCGGCGCAGTCAACCCGCCGGGAAACCCGCCCAACGGCAGCGCTGCAGTACTTGTTTTCGTCAGTGGGTGATTAAACGGCGACGAGCCCAGAGCGTCACGTATTCCCTGCGCGGATGCGGTTGGGTAGAAAATCCCATAGCCGCCGCGAAGGACGCTCCGATCGTTGAAGCGCCAGGCTATTCCCAGACGAGGTGCAAAGTTGTTTCGGTCAGAGTTAACAAGACCCGGACCGACACCAGCTTCAGAAGCCGTCACAACGCCGTAGTTAATTATCCGTGGATCGATCTGCGGTAATACGTCCTTGGTCGGAACAATAAAGCGACCCTTTCGATGTGTGGTCGGGTCGACGAAATCCGGATCGAAATTCACCAAAAGGTTCTCGCTATCTTTGAACGGAGTGATCAGTTCATAGCGTAAACCGAGATTGAGAGTCACACGCGGGTGAATCTTGTACTCGTCCTGGAAAAAGAACCCGTATTCGAAGTTGGTAGCATCGAGTTCAGCCCGAAGCTTCTCGACAAAATTGACTGTGTTTGGTGGCAGGCCGATTAAATAACGAGCCCACGCATCAGTAGCGGCCGTGCCTGTGTAGTTGATGCGACCGCGCGGATTTTGCCGGTTGGCAACAAAACCATCCGTGCCGTGGTTGCGCACAACGTCTGCACCACCCTTAAAAGTATGAAGACCCTTGATCCACGTCAGAGTGTCTCCGAAGGTGATGAGTTTTTGATCGAGCCTGCGGTTGACGCTTCGACCACCATTCGTGATCGTTGCAAAATTTGCGACTCTGATTTCCGTTTGGCCTGGCGTGTCGAGAGCAGCGGGGCCAACTACTGCACCATAGGCCGTGATATCCGCTTCGCTGAAATTGATTGAGGTCAGAAACTCGCGCAGTGTTTGCGGGGCTTTTCTAAACGCACTTTGCGAATTAAACCCGCCGCGAGCTTCGTTAACAAAATTCGATGAAAATAACTTCGAGTAAGAGAGTGACAGCGTGTGGTTGGTTTGCTCGTTCAGGCGCAGACCAAACGCCGGGTAGTTTCCGCCGGCTACTGCTCCGGAGGTGCTGGGATTCCTCTGATAATTGTAAACGGCGTACAGCTTATCATTCGTAGTGAAGTCGTGATCGATTCGTGCTGTAACGAGATCGCGCGTGTTGTCGGTGGCGACGTTCTGTGCAAAATCCGCCAACCTTCCACGAGAATCGACAGTCGCATTCAGGCTGGACGTGGGGTAGTAGACCTGCAACAGTCTGGCGACCGTTGGATTCAATAATCGTGAAGGGATGCTGATAAAGCGCCGCGTAGATCCCACGAGGACGGTGTTTGCAGCCAACTCTGCGGGAGTCAATAAAGGAAGAACCGCCGCCGGAACCGCCGGCTTATTATTATTGCTAAGCTGGCTGAAGTCAGCATTCAGGAGGCGTTGGCCAGGCAGCAAATTTCGAGCGGCAAACCGGAAGGTATCCAGGCTCCAGCGTCGTTCGTACGCTCCCAGGAAAAACGTTTTGTTGTTGCCAAACAAGCGCACGGGGCCACTGAGAGATCCACCCACTTCGTTCAGGTTGAAATAAGGCTTTGGATAGTCCGGGCGCGCGGGGTTGGGCACAAAGTTAGCGAGATTGATTTTGTCCTGGATTGTCCATGCCGCTAACGCTGAATTCTTGTTGTTGTAGAACAAAGAACCATGAAAATCCTTCTCGCCGCGCTTCGTATCAACACGGATATTCGCGATACCGGCGTACTCCGCAGTGAAGTTATTCGACAGCACAGTCAAATCGCTGATCGCTTCCAGTGATGGTTGACTGGCAGTTGCGCCACCAAAGATTCCGCCGTTGGATCGCTGTCCGTCGAGTGAGAATGCTGCGCCGTAGCTCTGCGCCCCGACAAACTTAAAATCGAGGCCGTCGGCAGATGTTGTGATGTTTGGGTTGAGATATAAAAACTGGTAAATGTCGCGACTGTCCCGAGGCAATTCAACCAGTTGTCGATTATTGAGTGAACCGCTTATCGTCGGCGCTTCAGTTTGAATCAAGCCGGCTTCCGCGCTGATATCCACCATCGCACTTGCCTGCCCTACTTCCAGCTTGGCATCAGCGCGCACCGTATCACTACCGCTTAAGACCACGTTGATTACCGTCGTCTTAAACCCGTTAGCCGTGACACTCACTTTGTAGTTTCCGGACTTTAGATTCGGCGCTTCGTAATCGCCTTCGCCGTTTGTGGTGAGGTTCTGGGAAAGGTTCGTTGCCAGATCGGTTACCTGAACAGCGGCGTTGGGTATGGCAGCGCCTTTTTCATCGGAGACTGTTCCGCGAATGGTGCCCAGGTGAGTACCCTGGGAATAGCTGGAGCTGCTAACCGAAAAGATAAATCCGACGACGAAAAAACTGATAGTGATGATTCGTGCGAATCTCATATGCGACTCCTTCACTGAAACTAGATCGTCATAAGCGGCGTTCAAGAGAAGCCCGCTGGGACGGGCTCGCTCGTAGGGGCGGTGTCTAAGCCAAAAATCGATGGTTAGTTCACGACCGCAACGAACCCTGCTTACCTCAACGGCTCCAGGCTGCGGTGCTGGGGTTAGTTGTCGTTCAGAACTAACTGGCCACTACCTTGCTCTCGTTGTTCGGCAAACTGGATTGTTTTCGACTTAAATGAACTCGGGGTGAACTAAACCTGCGGGCTGCTTATAACACTCGTGCGTAACTGATTGCAAGGAGTTTCTGCAAAAGGTAGTGCCCTAATTGAGGATCTGCCTGGACCGGGTCAGTGCCGTAACACCGTAGCGCCGGGTGAGCCTCTGATCAGAAGCCTTGCCTCAAAAGTCACGATTCAGACTTGGAGGAGGTCAGTACCGTAACGCGGTAGCGTCGGGTCTCGAACATTCGAAGGCTCTACGTCGACCCGACGCTACCGCGTTACGGTACTGACCTCCTCCAACAAT
>Ga0105237_10000505_pt1 | contig 55179 bp, 47 predicted proteins | sample KBSC24metaG_FD_81520 | JGI IMG/M metagenome (GOLD analysis project Ga0105237, IMG submission 81520) | Corn rhizosphere microbial communities from Kellogg Biological Station, Michigan, USA - KBS C2-4 metaG | ecosystem: Host-associated > Plants > Roots > Rhizosphere > Soil | place: Michigan, USA... | reverse complement strand
TGCGGGAGGGACCTGGGAGGCGCAGCATGGGCTGGCCATGCTGGCGGCAGAGAACCTTATAGCAGCGCTGGGGCTGGGGCCAAATGCGGGGGCGCCGCCTACTATTATCAATCCGGAAGTACTGCGCAGATAGCCGGATACTGTTTGTTTTCTTAGTCCGTCCTTTGCCTTTTATTGACAGGCCCGTGCTTGCAACTGATCTACATTGCAAACTGTATAACTCCCTCATATATGACTAAAAAAATTTTCCAGAGAAAGATAACGCGGGTGGCGTTGGTGCTGCTCGTATGCTTTGTGTTGATCCAATTTATTCGTCCCTCGCTGGACAATCCTCCTGTGACGGCGGACCTGCAGGCGCCGGTGGAAGTCAAGTCCATTTTAGTGCGGGCCTGTTACGACTGTCATTCCAATGAAACAAAGCTGGCCTGGTTCGATAAGCCTGCGCCCGCCTACTGGCTGGTAGCGATACATGTGAAAGAGGGGAGGGAGCTGCTCAATTTCTCTCACTGGGACAGTCTCACCGTCGACCAGCAAAAAGGGAAGCTCTTCGAGTCCCTGAACCAGATCGTCTTTAAGGAAATGCCATTTAGCCAGTATACGACCTTTCATGGGGATGCGCGTGTGTCCGAGGATGATATCAAGGTGCTGCGAAAATATCTTGCGTCCCTGGCGCCGCCGAAACTGGCGGATAGCGCTGCCATAAAGGCTGCGGAGGATCAGTATATGAAATGGACAAAGGGAGGTGGTATTCCTTCCGGGGTACAGCCTGAGCTCAACGGACTTGCCTTTATGCCCGACTATAAGGACTGGTCGCCTATCAGCTCGACCGAACGATGGGACAATGGCACTATGCGGGTGATCACGGGTAACGCGATTGCTGTCAAAGCTATTCGCGAGGGACATACCAATCCCTGGCCTGATGGGACGGCGTTTGCTAAAGTAGCCTGGAAGCAGCTGTTGCGGCCGTCAGGCGAGATCGAGCCGGGAGAGTTCATACAGGTGGAGCTGATGGTAAAGGACAAAAGCAAATATGCGGCTACGGATGGATGGGGCTGGGGGAGATGGAAGGGGGATCAGCTAAAGCCTTATGGGAAGAGTGCGTCTTTTGCCAGAGAATGTATGCAATGTCATCAGCCTATGCATGACCAGGATTTTGTGTTTACGTCGCCGGTGAATTGGGCGGCACGCGCCGGGGCGGGGGCTGACACTGCTGCTTTTGGGGTGTTTGGGTGGAAGGCAATAACCTCGAAGATCGATAAATCAAAGGAGACGATGTCTATCTTGTATGGAGATGATGCGGCGGTAAATGCAGCCCGAAAGGGCATGGCTTATCCATCGGGCGTCCAATTGGCGCTGGCGACCTGGAAGCTGCGGGAAGACGAGCATTGGTATGGGGCGAATGTTCCGGATAGTCTGCTGAGGATAGAGAAGATACGTGTTGACAGTAATAATTATCTTGCAGGCCAAAAGGCATCTATCATGCCCTGACCAATCACTATGCTATTCGAGTTCCAGGTATTTCATACGGTAGCACGGCGGCTGAACTTCACCAAAGCGGCCAAAGAGCTGTTTATCAGCCAGCCTGCCGTCACCAAGCATATTCACAGATTAGAGCAGCATTTCAAGGTCAAGCTCTTCGATCGCAACGGCGCACGGATACAGCTGACACCCGCGGGCAGCCAGCTGCTGCAGCATACGGAAGAGCTCTTTGCCGTATACAGGAACCTTGAATTTGCCATGAACAGCCTGACGAGCCAGCACAGCGGACATTTACAATTAGGAGCGAGCATGACCGCGGCGCCTTATATCATTCCGCCCATACTGGCGGCTTTTCACGGCCGTCATCCTCATGTGGAGGTGAGCCTGGTGACGGGCAATACGGGTGAGATCGAGCAGGCGCTGGAAAAAAAGGAGATAGACCTGGGTGTTGTGGAAGGGCATTCCCGTAACAGGAGCATCCGGTATACTGAATTTATAAAGGATGAGATCGTGCTGGTCAGCAACCCCTCTCATCCCCTGGCGAAGAAGCAAAGCATCCGGCCGGAGGAGCTGAAACAGATACCGTTGTTATTGAGGGAGCCTGGGTCTGGCACGCTGGAAGTGGTGGCGCATGCCTTGAAGGGAGTAGGGATCAAGCTGTCGCAGCTAAAGAAGGAGATGCAGCTGGATAATACCGAGACCATGAAGTCCTATCTTTTACATTCGCCGTGTATGGCGTTTATTTCGATGCATGCGGTGTTGAAAGAGCTGGAAAATAATGAGTGCTGTATCATCGATGTGAAGGGGCTGGACATCGTCCGAAACTTCTATTTTGCCCGGCTGCAGGGGGAGGCGGAGGCGTTGCCGGAGCTGTTTATGAGATTTGCGATGCATTATAAGGGGAAATGATTTCAATTCCATTGGTAACGGAGAGGATATGTACCTGGAGGTGGCTTCTGTGACGGGAGAGGTATTGTATCTTAAGAGTCCGGACAGAGAGTTTAATGATCCGGAAGAATTTAGTTTTTCGGATAGATAGGTACCTATTTTTTATGCCGAGAGAACCAGTCGCTTATCAAAAAGAAAGACCCGCTGGAAAAAAAGCGGGTCTTGCAAATTATCTTCAAAGACGATTAATAACGATAATGCTCGGGCTTGAAGGGACCATTCTTCGGGATACCCAGGTAAGTAGCCTGCGCGTCCGTCAGCTCGTCCAGCTGAACGCCGATCTTCGCCAGGTGCAAACGTGCCACTTTCTCATCCAGGAATTTGGGCAGCACATATACTTTGTTCTCGTATTTGCTGTGGTTGGTCCAGAGTTCGATCTGAGCCAGTGTCTGGTTGGAGAATGAGTTGGACATTACGAAAGAAGGGTGACCTGTAGCGCAGCCCAGGTTGACCAGGCGGCCTTCTGCCAGAACGATCACGTCCTTGCCGTCGATGGTGTATACGTCTACTTGTGGCTTGACAGTGTCCTTGGTGTGACCGTAGTTCGTATTCAGCCAGGCCATGTCGATCTCGATGTCGAAGTGCCCGATGTTACAAACGATGGCTTTATCCTTCATCAGACGGAAGTGCTTTTCCGTGATCAGGTCGCGGCAGCCGGAAGCGGTGACGATGATATCGGCTTCTTTTACGGCATCCACCATCTTCTTTACTTCGAATCCGTCCATAGCAGCCTGGAGGGCGCAGATGGGGTCGATCTCCGTAACGATAACGCGGCAGCCGGCGCCTTTCAAGCTGGCGGCAGAACCCTTACCTACGTCGCCATAGCTGCCTACAACAGCTACTTTGCCGGCCATCATTACATCGGTGGCGCGACGGATAGCGTCGACGAGGGATTCTTTACAGCCGTATTTGTTATCGAATTTGGATTTGGTAACGGAGTCGTTTACGTTAATGGCGGGGATGGGAAGAGTGCCTTTTTCCATCCTTTCGTACAGACGGTGTACACCGGTGGTAGTCTCTTCACTAAGGCCTTTAACGTGTTGTACCAGTTCGGGATATTTGTCGAATACGATGTTGGTGAGGTCACCGCCGTCGTCAAGGATCATGTTCAGGGGACGGTCGGTGCTGCCGAAGAACAGGGTCTGCTCGATGCACCAGTCGGCTTCTTCAAGGGTCTGACCTTTCCAGGCGAATACGCCTATACCAGCGGCTGCGATGGCAGCAGCGGCCTGGTCCTGTGTGGAGAAGATATTGCAGGAGCTCCACTTAACTTCGGCTCCCAGCTCAACCAGGGTCTCGATCAGCACGGCCGTCTGAATGGTCATGTGCAGGCAGCCTGCGATACGGGCGCCTTTCAGGGGCTTTTGTTTTCCATACTCTTCACGGATGGCCATCAGGCCGGGCATTTCTGCTTCAGCAAGACGGATCTCTTTCCGGCCCCATTCGGCCAGGCTCATATCCTTCACTTTATAAGGAAGTTTCAGGTCGATAGCTAATGTTTTTGTTGACATCGTAGCTTAGTTTTAAAATTTGGACAAAGGTAGTATTGTAGAACAAAAATGTAGCCAATAAGCTAAAATTTGGAATAAAATTGTATTTTTTTATACTTTTATAGAACAAACATATAGAAGCTCATGGAAAAATCATCCGAAACAGAAAAAATGCCTAATGTCCGGAAAACGGGTTCCCGGGGAAATGTATCCCGTTTTCCAGAAAGATCTAATGATGGTCCTTCGGACAACGAGCCGCGGGCTCGTTCGGAGGCCATACCCCTGGATGAAAAGGATAAGGCTATCCTCCGCCTGCTGCAGGCGGATGCCAAGATCACCGTCAGGGAGATCGCTGCAGAGGTACATCTAAGCACGACACCGGTGCATGAACGGATCAAGCGGATGGAGGATACGGGTGTCATCCTGCGTTATGCTGCCCTGATAGATCATTCCAAGGTCAGGAAGGGGTTGATGGCTGTCTGTTATGTCTCGTTAAAAGAGCATAATAAAAAGAGCGGAGCCCGGTTTATCAAGACCATCCAGGAACTTCCGGAGGTGGTGGAATGTTATATTATTTCAGGGGAGTTCGACTTTATGCTGAAGGTAGTCGCGGACAATATGGATGATTATTACGACTTCCATGTGAACAAGCTGGGACAGGTAGAGAATATCGGGCAGGTGCAGAGCACATTTGTCATGGGGGTGATCAAGCAGACTTATCAGCAGATACGATGAGCTGCGGAGGGGAGCTTTTGAGAATTTCGTAAATTGCAGGACCTGATAAATTCATTTTTTATGTACGCATACGACACGGTCACCGCTGCCATCAAGGGGCTTAAGCAAAGAGGATACACCATCGACTTTAACCTGGAGGCTGATTGTATAAGCTGCCCCGACAACCAGCTGAAGCCATCCGAGTTTGTGATCGCGGAGGTCTATCGATTTGAAGGGGAGAGCGATCCTGCGGATGAAGCTGTCGTATACGCCATCGAGTCGACAGACGGCAGAAGGGGAGTATTGGTCAACGGATTTGGCATTTCCGCCGACGAGTTAGGAAAGGAGATGGTGGAAAAACTGGCTGTTCGCCACTAAACGCATGTCATGGTAACTATAAGAGCTGGAAAAGAAGAGGATCTGCCTGCCCTCCTCGATATTTACAATCATGTTATAACCAACACAACCGCTGTCTATCACTATCAGCCGCATACGATGGAGATGCGGAAGGCCTGGTATGACGAACGTGTGAAGGAGGGTTTTCCCGTCTTTGTAGCAGAAGATGATGGGAAGGTAGTAGGTTTTAGCTCCTACGGTCGCTTCCGGCCCTGGCCTGCCTATAAATATACGATGGAGAATTCCATCTATGTGGCCGATGGTCAGCGGGGCAAGGGGATAGGAAAATTATTGATGGAGCCCCTGATCCGCTATGCGCGGGAGAAGGACGTACATGCCATTATTGCCGTAATAGACGCTACCAATGATGCCAGCGTGCAATTGCATCGTGGTTTTGGTTTTGAGGAGGTGGGGCATTTCCGGCAGGTGGGGTATAAGTTCGACCGCTGGCTGGACCTTAAATTCATGGAGCTGGTGCTGGATACGCCCAGACATCCGGTGGGGGGGTAGGAGCCCTTGCCCTCGACCAGGCTGATCAATAATTGGCTTTGACCAGGTCGGCCACGACCTTATCGATGGGAAGGGTGACGGCTGCGGAGCTGAATTGATCCCAGTCGATGAATCGGAAGGTTTCCGTTTCTCTTTTTTCCGCATAGATACGCATCTCCCGCTCATCAAAGTCGAATGGTTTGTGACGTAACGGTGCGCGTATCGGCTCCAGGGCCTCTGCAAAATAATAGATGGAAATGATCTGATGTTCGGGATTGAAAGCCGACATCTGGAAGAAGTCAGTGGTATAAATATGCGCTCCTATACGTACATCCAGGTCCATCTCTTCCTTGAACTCCCTTTTCAGACAATCGCGGGTGCCTTCTCCGAATTCCAGTCCGCCGCCGGGGAATTTGGTATAATAGCCGCCGCGGATATATTCATCGCTGACCAGTACTTTTTTATTGTCGCCAAATAAGATGCCGTAGACCCTGATGTTCAACATTGTTATTTTTATTAAAATGTGCCGGAAAAGGTCACTCTGAAATATAGCCCTTTTTCCGCAAGAGGCTAATGTCTGACCTTCGGTCGAACCGCCGCTGGCGGTTCCAAAAAGCCCCCCGGGGTCGCCGGGGAGCTTGTCGGTTATTAGTGTTTTGCGCAGCAGCCCTGACCGCAGTGGTCCTTGCAGGCCGGAGTGCAGACTTTCTCTTTACAATCCTTACATGCTTTTTGAGCGTGCTTGGGTTTGCCGGTAGCATAGGCGGTCTGACCTACCGTCAATACAGTAGCCAGCGCCAGTAAAAAAATATTCTTCATAATTAATTTTTTTATGGTGATCATTTTTGTCGTTGTTCTGAAGAGCCGTCTCCGCGGCTCCTGAAATGATCAGGCATTGGGCGGCTTCCAGGAAGATGCGGCGTAATCAGCCAGCGGTTGATCCAGCGCTTCCGGATAATCCTTGGATATCAGGGAGGAGACTCCTGCTGATGTATAGGGAGATGCCAGCTCGGCGTTATAGCAAAGCGGGCAGTTGGTGCAGTTGACAACAGGGTTGCAACAGCCCTTCATATCCTTCATGTCGCGGGACCCTTTTTGCTGATGGGGGCATTGCTTTTCTTTGGTCATGTGACAGCATTCGGATGCGGCTGACCGGGCTTGTTCTTCCAGGTAATACGGGATGCGGATGGACTCGCCCAGGTAGGCAAGAGTGACCAGCAACAGTATGTAAGCGGCGCATTTCATCGGTGTATCCGCCCTCGGCGGTTCCGGTAAAAATACTGAATTAAAACCACTTCTTTTTCATAAAATACCAGCTGATGATGATGGAGATGCCTACCGACAGTAGGATGGGTATATAAAACGCGTAATGGCTGTCGGAGTAGGGAATAGGGACGTTCATACCATAGATACCCGTCACCAGCGCGGGCAGGGAAAGGATGATGGTGATGGAGGTGAGCCTTTTCAGCACATTGTTCATGTTGTTATTGATGATGCTGGCGAAGGCATCCAGTGTGCTGCTGAGGATATTGGTATAGATATTGGCCATTTCAAGGGCCTGGGACATGTCTACGGCAAGGTCATCCAGAAATTCCTTTTCTTCATCGGTGAGGCCCAGGAAGTTGGTCCGGGCCATCTTCAGCAATAGTATTTCATTGCTCCGGAGGGCGGTTACGAAATAGACCATGCTTTTCTGGATCTTCATCAGCTCCAGCAGCTCTTCATTCCTATTGGACGCATACAGCTTTTGTTCCATCAGGTTGCGGCGCTGGTTGATCTCTTTCAGGAATTCCAGGTAGGTCTGTGTGATCTTTTCGATGACCTTCAGGACCATCATGTTCTTTTTATCCGCGTGCCTGTTCTGGAAAGTGTTGAGGAATTTTTTGATGGCGCCGTTCTCAAAGGAATTCACCGTCACGATCTGGTTATGCGTAAGGATGATGCAGATCGGTATGGTTATATAATAAGCATCGCTCTCATTAAAGGAGTTGTTTTCCGTCGGGGTCTTGATGACGATGAGCTTTACATTGTCCTCTTCCTCGAAGCGGGGCCGTTCGTCGATGTCGAGCGAGTCGGTGAGGAAATCCAGGGGGATATCCAGCGCTTCAGACAGGTTAGTAAACTCCTGTTGCTTCAGGGGAGGCAGAATGTTGACCCAGGTGCCGTTCTCGGGACTCTCGATCTCTACGGTCTGATGATTGATGTTCTTAAAAAACTGGATCACTTTTGAGCTTTTGCTAGTTCTCGATATCGCCTTCGTATACTTTTAGGGCCGGTCCGCAAAGCCAGATATTCTCAAACGTATTCTCGCCTATGCGGTCGAATTCCACTCTGAGCCTGCCACCTTTGGTAACGACCCGGACGTCATTGTATCCCATCTCATTATGATAGCAGGCCAGGGCGCTGGCCGTGACGCCCGTACCACAGGACAGGGTCTCGTCCTCCACGCCACGTTCGTAGGTGCGGACAATGATCTCATCCACTCTTTTCTGTTCGACGAAATTCACGTTGATGCCATCCTTGGCGAATTCGCTGCTATAACGGATCTCCATGCCCTTCCGGAATACGTCGTAGTCCATTACATCTGTAACCATTTTTATATAGTGGGGGGAGCCGGTGTCCAGGATAAAGTCGTTGTGATAATCCCGGATGCCTGCTACATTCTTCATTTTGAGGCAGACCGTGCCGTCATCGTCTATCCTGGCCTGGTGAGGACCGTCGACCGCTATGAAGTAATATTCGTCCTTATGGATCCCCAGGTCGTAGGCAAATTTGACCAGGCAGCGGCCGCCATTGCCGCACATGCTGCTTTCCCGGCCGTCGGAGTTATAGTATTTCATTTCGAAATCATAGCCTGACTTGGTATTCAGCAGCATCAGACCGTCGGCGCCGATGCCAAAGCGTCGGTCACACAGGGCCTTAACCTTTTCCAGGGTGAGGACTGTATAGCTCCAGTTGCGGTTATCCAGAATGATAAAGTCATTACCTGTGCCCTGATATTTATAAAAATGCATTTTGCTCATAATAGGTGCGGCCGCCATTTGCGACTATATATTGGGTCAAAGATGGGGCGAAGGTAGAACAATTACAGCGTCTCGACAATACGGAGGGTGTCCGTTATGAGCTTTTCCACCGCCTTGTTGCCATCCGGGGAAATGGTCCTGCCGATACGATTGGCGACGATGGCGCTGAGGCTCAGACAATGGTGTCCCAAAAGCCGTCCCAGTCCATAGATGCCGGCTGTCTCCATTTCGAAGTTGGTGACCCGGTAAGGGCCAAAGGAAAAGCTTGTCAGTTTGTCGATGAGCTCGGGTTGGTTGAGGCCGAGACGGAGGACGCGACCCTGGGGGCCATAGAAGCCGGGGCAGGTGACCGTAATACCCTGGTGGAAGCCGTCCACAAAGTGCTTGAGGAGGGAGGGGCTGGCTCCGCTGATATAGGGTTGCGCCAGGCGGTGGTGCAGCTGGGTCTGGGTGGTAAAGGACTGGAGGAGGGCGTTGTCCTCTTCCGTATCGTCATGCCGGTAAAAATTCAGCAGATTGTCGATACCCAGGCCGTGGGTGCTGGCGACAAAGCTGTCGACTGGAATATCCTTTTGCAGGGCGCCGGAGGTGCCCATACGGATGATGGTAAGGGAGGTGAGCTGGGGTTTGACCATGCGGGTGGTGAGGTCGATATTGACCAGGGCGTCCAGCTCATTGAGGACGATGTCTATATTGTCCGTGCCGATGCCGGTGGAGACGACGGTGACCCTTTTCCTGCCAATATAGCCCGTATGGGATACGAATTCGCGGTGCTGGGCCTTGTACTCGATGGTGTCGAAATGACGGCTGACGGCGGATACCCTATCGGGGTCGCCTACGGTAAAAATGGTGGGGGCGAGCTCTTCGGGACGGAGGTTCAGGTGGTAAATGGCGCCGCGGCTATTGATAATTAGTTCACTTTCAGCGATTGCTTGCATAAATTTGGCTATTTTTTTTCAACTTTTTCAAAATTATCGTAATTTCGCAGCCACTCAAAAAAAAGGTAGCGCTTGGGATGGCCGGCGTACCTTTGGGATAGGGTTCCGTGGCCGAGTGGCTAGGCAGAGCTCTGCAAAAGCTTCTACAGCAGTTCGAATCTGCTCGGAACCTCGAAAAGCACGGGAAAGTGCACAAACCGCCTTCGGGCGGTTTTTTTATTTGTGCTGACGGAGATGCGGGCTCGCTCGTGATCGACGGAAGCGCAAATAAAATGAGCCAGGCTTTGCCTGGCTGTGCACTTTCCTGTGCTTTTACTTCCCCCCAATCGGCAGATCACCGAGGCGGAGCCGTAGGTAATCTGCTCGGAACCTCAGGATGTGTGTATAGCTAAAAAGACCGCTTTCCGGCGGTCTTTTTTATTGCTGTAAGACTTGTCCAGCGTGGGGTTTAAAGGATGAAAACTGCTAAATCTTCCAGTTCGAATATGCTAGGAAAATTTTTCTCGAGTTGAGAATAACACGGTGTTTTTTAGGGCTTTGAGTCAGTTCGATGTCTGGTAAGGATATTTTCGGGGTCGTCAAGATAGGTTTGCATGGCAATTTCCGCGAAGTTCTGTAACCAGTCAAGGATAGCTGCTGCTTGTTCCAATGCCCCGATACAAATTACTTCATTATCAGTACACACCCCACCGTGAAAACACCTTTTCTTGCTTAAGTCAACGACATTAGTGTTTTCACGGTTAATAATATTTAATGTATTTCGAATATTGTCCGGTTTCTTAGCAGAAAGTACGTTTAAACCTATTGTTAACCATAAACCTAAATACCAATGAATCACATTTTTCTTATCGCAATGCCCGACAGCGATTTTGTATTTCCTGTGGTTGTCGGTCTGATTCTCTCGGTAGCAATCCTTTACTGGATAATAGCCAATTCGACCAGATCATCTACTCGGACTGATTATGAATGGGCGCAGTTGGAGCTTCTTGCAAAAATAGCCAGAGCCCAGGGCGTGCCTGAGCAAGAGATTCAAGACACCTTTAAGGCCATTCATCGAAATGGGAGAATTAAGTAGATTAAAAATGGGGGAGCGCTCCTGCTGCTTCTTTTTCTTTAGTAACATTCAGTTCCTAAAATGATTACTGGATTAATGTAGCTGATCGATTGCCTGCCGTTTAAACCTCTAGCATTTGTTCACGCATGAACGTCTTCTAATCCTTATCCAAGGAACTCCCTTGAATACTAGTCCTCATAGGGGATTTGTTTTGGGTCATCTGTAATTTAACCAACTGCCTGAATTTCGCTTCCATGCCATTTTGGGCTATGCCAACAACAAAAATGTTCAGCACGTCAAATAACTTTATTCAAAATATAAAGGTTAATAAATTACCTTTAGAATAGAAGTGATGCTGAACAGTGGTGGTATATTGCATTAGTACACAATCATATATACAATGAAACCAGTGAAGATTTTTTTGGCGTCATCCGCGGAACTGGCAGATGACAGAAAGGCTTTTGAATCATTTTTGTATCAGAAAACAAATGTATGGGGGGAAGAAAAGCAAATCATGTTGAAGCTGACCTCGTGGGAAAATTTTCTGGATGCGATGTCCCCGACCCGGCTACAGGACGAGTATAATAAAGCGCTACGCGAATGTGATCTATTTGTGTTGCTTTTCTGGAATAAGGTGGGAATGTATACAGAAGAAGAATTTGATACTGCCTGGAAACAATTTCAACAATCAGGTAAGCCATTGATTTACATTTATTTTAAAAATTATGGATCCGAAATGCAGCAAACTGTGTTGAATTTTAAAGCCAAGTTACGGGCGATGGGACATTTTGAAACTTCCTATAAAAATCAGGAAGGTCTGTTGCTGCATTTCAGTATGCAGCTCGATCGGCTATATGTCGACATTCATTCTGCGGCCAATTCCCAACAGGCAGAAGGAATAAACAAGGATAAAGTGACAGCACTTATAAATCGCGGGGAGTTGCCAGAAGCATTTGAGGAATTGAATAAATACTACCTTGGCAAAAATGACAAATTAAATGCTTTAATGGATGAATTCATTAATCCACCCGGCAATTATAGCCAGGCTATGTTTATTACGCGGTTGAAAATATTTGTAAGCAGGAAGTAATACCTCATTAATGGCTTATGGTAAGTAAAGAAAATGTTTTAAATCTTATTGATCATGGTGAATTCGTAGATGTCTTTGTTGAATTGAATAAGTATTTTGTTAACAGAGACGAAAGACTAAACGAACTAAGCAATGAACTGATAAACCCACCCGGTAATTTCAGCCAGGCAAACTATACAACCCGTTTAAAACTTTTTGTCAGCCTGCATTATAAGCCTTCAAAAGTCAGGTCGAATACTGACATAGATTACTATGATTTGCTTTGCGCAATTGACTTTAAATTACAAACTGAAAATTTCCAACGAATCTACCCCAATAGAAATATTGTTTCCTTCTTATTGCATAGCGAATCCACGGACCAGGAGGAAGATGTCAAATGGTTATGCAAGCAACTTTTATATAAGGAAAGCCTGAACAGCGACCTTGTTATTGATCTGGGCTCCGTAGCTGGTGGATCGTATGAAACCTTGTTGCGTGAATTTTACATTAAGTTTGACGTAAACGAAGCTCCGGCGTTTAAGACAAAACCACTCGTTCAGTTGCGAAGTCGTATTGAAGAGAAACTGCAAAATGATCACTTAGTTTGTATTGTAAAGGGGCCAGAAAAAATTCTAGGAATTGAGACCGAACTAGGAAGTTTTTTTGACGAATTGCTAAGCTTTCTCGACGATAATATTGATAAAGAAAAATGCAACCATTCTCTTATTTTCATTTTTATCGATGACGGCCAGCATCGATTTCCGCATAAATACAGTGAGTACTTTCTGTCATTCAGTGAACAAGATGAGCTGAATTATTTTAAGCGTGCGCTCGATCCCGATGATTTATCGATTATTGATCTGGCGCCAATAGGGAAGGTAGTGGAATCGGATATCTCCACCTGGATTGGTCACGGGATGAAAAAAGGCATTGACGTATATCACAAAATTTCCTGTTACCATGGCAGGGAAAATGATATCTTAAAACATGGCAACAGTCCATACCAAGTCATTCGAAAAATCTGCGCTGATCTAAATGTTACAATACAAGATAAATGGAAAATATAAACTACACCGGAACTTTTTTGCAAGTCAGGAACGGGGCGGTTGGTCTTGATGTTTACAATCCTGCGCCGCAACTGGTAGAGGCTGTTAATATAGCTATCCTGCTCGGACAACCATTGTTGCTGATGGGTGAACCAGGTTGCGGAAAGACAAGGCTGGCCGAAGCGGTCGCTGCGGAATTGCATGGAGAAAAGTTTAGGGACCATTATTTCAGGTGGGATATCAAATCAACCTCCAGGGCCCGGGAGGGCATTTACCAGTATGACGCGCTGGCCAGGATGTATGATGCGAATGCTGGGAACGCAAATGCCAGCCGGGTTGAACCATATATTAGCTATGGCATGTTTGCCAGAGCGTTTACGCAACCACAAAATGGAAATATTCCTAACATCCTTTTGATAGATGAAATTGATAAAGCAGACATCGATTTCCCGAATGACCTTTTGCTTGAGATCGAGAAAGGTGAATTTTTTATACCGGAGCTGAATAAGAGGGTAGAACGAAAAAGCAACGTTATCATCTTTGTCACCAGTAACCGGGAACGGGAATTGCCACCTGCGTTTTTGCGGCGTTGTATTTATCACTATATAAATTTCCCCCGGTACGAAGACCTCGTAGTAATTATGCAGGCTAAATTTAGTCTCGGGGCTGGAAATAGGTTGGTTGGAAAAGCAGTGGATATGTTTTTGGATATCAGGGAGAAAATCGAAGGCCAATTTGCGGAAAGCGAAAAAAAACCGTCAACAAGTGAATTGCTAGAATGGTTCCGCGTCATCCACCATTACGCTGACGATGATGAGCGGAATAAAGCACCAGCCTCCATAAAAATATTGTTGAATACCTTGGATAAATACGAGAAGGGGACCATCGATTCGATAAAAATCCCTTTTGAACAGGTACTATTGAAGACCTGGGAGTCGAAGCAATTATTCAATAACTTATAGATTGGTTCCGATGCACGAAATTCTTCCACTTTTCTCGGTATTTGAGAGTTTACGACAGAATGACTTTCCATTGGGGATGGGGGAATATGAAAAGTTTTTAGCTGCACTAAGGCAATTTACCGGGTTAAGTTTGGACGATTACGCCTTATTTGTCCGCAAATTGCAGCAGGAGCCTGCTGCAAAGACTGTTTCGGTGTATCCGAAACAACAATTGTTACGTCTTGTTAAACTAATGTGGCTGAAACCGGGTCAGAGTGAGCAGCTTTTCGAGGACCTGTTTGAAGAAAATTATGCGCACGATTTTACTTTACCGAAAGACAATCAAACACCAGTCCAGGATACGAACCAGTCTGCTGCAGGCGCGACGAATGGAACAAGTACCAGCGAAAGGCAGCAAGACAAGGATGTAGAGGATGAGCAGATGGGTACAGAAGAAGAAGGCCAGCGTGATTACCAGCTCGATGAAGAAGCAGTAGTAAGCCAGTCAGGGTCAGCACGGATAGCAGTCAGTGAGCGAAATCCTAGTCGGCAAATAGGTATAGAAGATGACCATAAACCGGAAACAGAAAAAAGTAAATTTTTATTCACCAGGAATTATTACCCAATTGACAACAGGAAGCTTTACCAGAGCTTTAAACAATACCCAACTTACCGCAATTTTCTTCTTACTAGCGAAGTAGATATAGAAGCTACTATTAATAGGACACTGGAATATGGATTCTTTAATGAAATTGTTTTTCGGAAACACAAGGTAAGTTTGTCCCACCTTCTATTGCTCGTCGACAATCGGGGATCAATGGTTGCCTTTGAACCTTTGGTGGATGCAATCGACGCCGGGCTGAAAAATGTTTTTAGAGCCTCCAAAGCACCAACCTCTAAAAATTTGATGACATTATATTTCAACAATATGCCGGATGGCGTTTATTATGAAAATAAAATGCATACTACAGCAGTTGATTTCAATAAAATATTGGGAACGTTAAAAAACAAGCCGGCAGGGATTATTATCATCAGTGACGCAGGAGCTGCCAGAATGAGTTACAATATCAGGCGTGTTACAAAAACTAATTCACTAATAAAAAAACTGAAGGGCTATACAAAAAACATTGCGTGGCTAAACCCCTTGTCCGAGGAGCGTTGGCAAAACACTTCAGCAGAAGGTATTGCCGCCGCAGTTGCGATGTTTGTTGCCAATGAAAAGGGGATTAAAAGTGCTGTTGATTTTCTTAAGGGCAGCGTTTCCAAAAAATTAGACGCCGTATGAGCAGCTTGAATCAAACCCAGCAAGCCATCAATCAATTTCGTGCCTCCGAAGAGACAAGCTATATTTTTGCCTGCCAGGCAGCTGTTCCTTTACTGCTCACGCCCGATTTATTATACCAGCTCTGGAACAATTTCAAAACGTATCAATACAGTTTTGATACGAAAACAACTTATAAAATCCCCCACTTTGCAGTATCCGACTTGCTCTTATCTAGCCTGTGCAGGGAGGTAGGAGTTGGATTGTACGAAATGATAAAAGAGATCAGGGCTGATTTATTGAATCAGCTAGTGATGAACTTGGGTGAAAAAAGAAAAAACACCATCGCGTTGTTTTTAAAGGATTATGCCTTACTTGAGTATAGATTTGCCAAACGCAGGTACCTTAAAGACATTCACATACTGACTGCCCAGTCCTTCCTGGATCCGGCAGCCATGGAAAGGAAAATCATTGATTTGATCAATCAGTCTGAAGAGGATCGCGATAAAATTAAGTACCTGTTGCTGCACCGCAACCTGATGCCGGTAGGATATGACAGTGATCTAGGCAGGATTAGTAAGGAAATCGGGACGGCCGATAATAGCAGGGAACTAAGCCCGGTATTGATCGCTGCGGAAACCATTGATGGGCCGGGCGTTTTTAATGTCAATATCGATCTTCCCAATCTTTTGAAAGGAAAAATATTCAAAGTCCGGTCAGATACAACACTAGCACCGAGGGAACTAAGCAAAGCGCAAAAACTCATCAATGAATGCCTCGATAAAAGAAGTGATTTTCTCAATCTGAGCAATTGCCAATTACTGGACGCAGACTGGATCGACGGCGGGTCGCTCGATGTTTTGCTTTCAAAATGTGACCAACATTTGACGACATTTATCTTAACAGGCGAACATTCATTAACGAAGCTGCCACAGGCAGTCTTCAATTTATCGAAACTTGAAAATTTGCATTTCGGCGGAACTGAATACAAAAAAATGGAGGTAAATGAAGTCTCGGCAAAGCTGACTGAGTTAACAGCATTGCAATTTTTAAATCTCTCCTATAACAGCCTTACTGACATTCCTTCCGGGTTTTCCCATTTAAAAAATCTTGTCCTTTTGAACTTAGAAGGGAATAACTTAACCGGACTGCGAAAAGAAATCGGTGACCTGAGCAAGTTAAAGGAATTAAACATTGGCAAAAACCAGATCACCCTTTTGCCGGACTCATTGCGCCAACTGACTGGACTAAGAGAACTAAACATAGATGACAACCCTATTGTTGGAAAGTTGAAGGAGGAAGTAACCGGATTAACGCCTCGGGAGATATTTAGTCTGATTTTTCCTTCGGCACATTTGCATTCCGACTCCACCCCTTCACCGACGAATATGTATTCGATTGGGGGGCAGGCAATAGAGGGGGATGCTTTTGAAGCAATTAAGGATATCCCCTCCAACAGGACTTTAATGGCCATCCAATTAACCTCAGTTCCGGCGTATAGGGCTGAGGTGGTTACTGATTTAACCAGGTTGAGCGATGTGTTTGATCATTACAAACCCAGCATTCAGGCTCGACTTTTGGACGCTGACAATAATATCAAAGACGAGCACTTAGTATTTCGCTACTTACAGGATTTTTCAGCAAAAGGGCTAATTTCACTAAGTCCTTTTCTCAAAAATCAGCAGTGGCGGCTTGACCAATTTAAGAGAATATTAAAGCAATTACAAAGCAATAAGCTTTTTATCCAACTTTTTATAAATGTTGATGCACGTCAGTGGATGCTCAGCGCTGTGACTGCCCTTGGGCAAATACTACAGGCCAATGCACAGCATGAAAAAACACAAGACCAACCCAATGAATCTGATGGCGGAAGAAGCATGATTAGCTTGGAGAAAAATCTCGAAAATGCAATAGATTCCCTGAGTAAATTTGGTGGTTATGATATTATAGAGTCCACGATTGAGGGTTCCCAAAACCTCAATCCAGCAAGAAAAGCCCGCAGGGGTATTTTTTTAGAAGAATCGGAAAAGGCCGAGGAACGGCAGCAACTATTGGATTCATTATTATATTGGCAGCGTGTTCTGGAACTGGATACAACTATTCGTGAGGCCATTGAAGTTTACGAAGTGAGGAGAAATGACCTCGAAGAACGGGTCAATAGTAATGTGAAATCGGTGATACAACAGGTGAAAGAATTGGAATCAGCTTATCGTACGGTTGATCTATTCTACAGCAATGCGGAAACAGGTAAAATTAAGAATATCTCCTTCGTCAATGCCGGACTTGCACAGCTGAAAGACCTTGAAAATGACTTTGTTTTTAAGGTGATTGCAGAAGAGCTGACGGCAAATTTTGATAGACTCGATCTGAGAGGCAACTATGGCCTGTTAGTCCTTCCTGGGTACCTGGGAACAGCAGCTACAGTGCATAAATGGGCAAAAATGGCTTATGAAAACAAGGTTATGATGATTACTGATTTTGAAAACTTCGAAAATCCTAGTGATTTAATCGACGCATTTAGTCATGCAGATTTGGTCACCGGTGACTTCTATATGTCAAATGCGGTTATGACCTGTAACTGGTTGGTGGGTAGAGAACAATATGAACAATTTGATGAAACTGAACCGTTATTCATTCCTCCTTCCGGAGCTCTAGCAGGAAAAATTTACAGCACGATGTCATCTCAAATAACGGCGGGGAGAAAAAATGGCGGTATGAATGTAGTGGACGGGGTGCGGTTTGACTTAAAAAAATCAGAAATTGCGGCTCTTGAAAAAATCGGGCTTGTTCCTATGGTGAAAGAATACGGTAAGGTAATGGCCTTCTCGGCTAAAACACTTTTCAACGGAGATAATCTGGCCATGCAAACCTATTCAGTCGTAAGAGTATTTGACTATATTATAAAAGTCATAATGGATTTTTTAAACAGACGTGCGTTTGAAAAATTTAACGTAAACTCCCGCAGGGAACAGCAGAGTCTGATTATACGGTTTTTAGATTCGATAACCGGCCCTAATAAGTTAATCGAAAAATACCGCATTCAACGTTTTGAAAAGGATAGTGGCCAAAAGGATCGTATATATCTCGACATTCATGTGACACCTTTTTTTCCAGCCAAAACCTTTTTAATTAAGATGAGCGGTCAGAAAGGTGATGATAGTAATGAATGGAGTTCAGATTATGAAACAGTCCGGTAATATCGATCGCAAGGAGTCATGTCTTATTGCCCTTTTTTGGCATTGTATTTCAGCCTCGGAAAGGGATCAAAAAGAGTCAGCTTGTCTTTTATGGTGAGTATTTTTTATGTTCGCACCGTGACAGGATATCCGCGATCCAGCTGCAATATCTCTCGCTCTACCTTGACAAATGCTCACAGAACTACGCTCCCGTAATTCCCCTCCATCCGTAAATGCCGTTTTATCAACAGCAGGGCAGTTGCATAAGATGTTAATATTCAATTAAATATATTAACTATACTGATCTTGTCAGCGCTGCTAATCGTTTGAGATCCAGCATGAAATAGTTCGAAAATTGTATGCTAGGGGCCTCAGGATGTTGATTATCAATTGAACCACCTCCGGGTGGTTCTTTACTTTATATAGTAGCTTGATTTAGAATGTCCTTTGAGATTGAATGGTTCGAAACATGCTAGGGGTAGCAACGAACACGGATTGATTTGCTTCAGTACGGGTGTCCTAACGGTATATCAGTCTGCGATTTTTTCCTGTCTTCCTGTATTAACCACGCTTGGTAGGTGAGAATTACAACGTCAACTATTTTGGCATTATCGATATATTTGAACTAGGCGCGTCTGCCTGCTCCATGGTGACTGAATAAGATATATTTAATGTATAAATATCATTATTATATGGCGAAAAATGGGGTCTATCATTTGCCTCCCGGGCTGCTTTTGGGTCTTGACTCGAATATTAAACAGTCTGCGTTGATGTTTGATAGGATATATATTCCTAAGTGGGAGAGTTGGAGAATTCCTGAAGACAATAAACTGTACGAATATTTAGTAGAAAAGAATGTAATTGCCCCGTTTGCTATTGAAAAAACTGAATACGCCGAATTTGGTCTATTGTTTATTAAAGAGATGTCCGGATTGGACGAGAACTCATTTGATGAGTTCCTTAAAACCCCAATTGCCATGCCGGCTTCCTCAGAAGTAAGACACCAAGATCTTTCGCAAATGCAAGTGGATGTGAATGAAGTGACCGATCAACTGACTAGGGCTAATGCAACGTTTCTCAGAAAGAAGTCTGGCCAGGAATTTTATCCGGTATTAAGAACTTTAAATAGTTTTCGGCAGGGAAGGAAGGAGCAAGTTGTTCAGCTTTTGTTGAACGAAATGCCCGAAGTAACCATTGATACGCCTTGGGAGGCCATCCTTGATCTCCGAAGGGATGAGTTGCTTAGGGAAAAATACCTCTCACTAGTGAATTGGATCAATGAAATTAGCTATTCATCTTTGTCGTTGAATGAGCTCCAGGAAGGGGGGCGCTGCGGAGATACTTGATATGAATGTCAGCACCCTGAACTCCAGGATCAGGAAACTGGGCATTGAAAAAGAGATAATCGCCAGGAAAAAGGGTTAAAGACCAGTCCGGCCATGCCGGTATTTTATATAATTCATTTGCAATGTTTTAATTCTTAAAAAGCAAATGGGCTATTGACATATCAATAATTATTGGCCGGATAACGAACTTTTGTAATTTTAAGGCATGAGACTAAAGCTCTGCCAATCACTGCTGATACCGGTCTTAGCTATTCCGGCCTGGTGTCTTTCCCAGGGGCTGAGGTTTGATCATATTGGCACGCAAAACGGATTGTCTCAGATCAATGTTACGTGCATAGTCCAGGACAATCGTGGATTTATCTGGGTGGGAACAGATGATGGATTGAACAGGTACGATGGCTATCAATTCATCATCTATCGCAATAATCCAAAGGACAGGTATTCGATCAGCAGTAATTCTATCCTTGACCTGATTGGTGATCGTCAGGGGAATCTTTGGATCGCTACAAAAAATGGTTTGAATAAGCTGGATACCCGGACAGGCCGGTTTGTCCGCTATATGCATGATCCCGCGGACTCCAACAGTATTTCCAGGAATGAATTGAACAAACTGACGCTGGATGCAGATGGAGATCTTTGGATCGCTACGGTAGCGGGCGATCTGGATCAGTTTGACAGCAAAAAAAATATCTTTAAACATCGCTTCACTGGTGTTTCTGCTATTTTCAGGGATCGGCAGGATCGCATCTGGGCAGGAACTTTCAGTGGAAAGGTCTATTTTTTCGATAAAGAGACCCGTTCGCTGAACAAAGTTCCCAATAGGGAAGCAAGAACCGGAAAGCCGCCGGCCAGTACTATTCGTTGCATTTTCAAGGATAGCAAGGATCAACTCTGGATCGGTACGGAGAGAAATGGCCTCCTCCAATTTGATCCCGCCGACAGTTCCTTCTTGCAGTTCAGGCTTGACTACAACCCTCCCGCGAGTTCTCCGGCCCATTCCATACTTTGTTTGAATGAGGACGAAAGAGGCAATTTATGGGTGGCGGTTGAAAATGCAGGACTTTTCATACTCGACGCGAAGTCGGGCAAGTTTCGAAGCTCTGTTCATGATGAGTTGGACCGGCTTAGCCTCAATGGCAATTCTATTTACGCTATTTGTAAGGACAACGTGGGAAATATGTGGCTGGGTGCATATAGCGCAGGTATAAGCCTGTATAAAAGAAACACGGGAAGTTTTGTTCATTACCGGCGCAATGGTACTACGGCGAGTATATCCAATAATTTCGTGTGGGATATTTTTGAAGATAGTAAAAAGAACATCTGGGTGGCAACCGATGGCGGGGGAGTAGACAAATTTGATGCGATAACAGGAAAGTCTACCAATTACCGGCAATCGAATGGGATGTCGGGTAACTATGTCCTGGCCATCGAAGAAGACGATGACGGTGTTATATGGATGGGCACCTGGGGCAATGGCATCACGCTGTTCGATCCCGGAAAAAACGAGTTCCGTCAGTTAAAACATAACCCCGATGATCCCAATAGCCGGATACCGGCCAATGTGTATGCCCTGGCGAAAACGGCAGATAGGAAAATGTGGATAGGCACCACGGATGGCGCATTGAATTGCTATGACAAGCGAACCAACACCCTTACCCGCTTCAAAAATGACCCGAACGATCCGAAAAGTATCAGCAACAATGGTGTCTCTTCCTTACTCGTGGACAGGGCGGGACATTTATGGGTAGGGACCTTTGAATTGGGTCTATGCCTGATGGACCTGAAGACCCATACCTTTACAAACTACAAACCTGTAAAAGCGGGGAACGGATTAAGCGACGGCAATGTCCGGGATCTTTTAGAGGACCATGCGGGTAATATCTGGATAAGCACCTTTGACGGCCTGAATAAATTCGACCCTGTAACAAAAAGGTTCACCATATACACGACAGAGCAGGGGCTGCCAAGCAATATTATCTATGCCGCAAGAGAAGCTGAGGGAAAGATCTGGATCAGTACGAATCACGGTCTGTCGGCTTTCGATCCGGTGACGGGCCTATTTAAGAATTACACGACGGAAGACGGGCTCCAGGAGGATGAGTTCAAACCCCATTCTGCTTTGAAGGCCTCGGATGGCAAGCTTTATTTTGGTGGCATAAATGGCTTCAATGTATTTGCTCCTTCCGATATAGTAAAGCCGACCGGGTTTTCCCCGATCGTGATAACTTCTTTCCGTATCTTCAATAAGCTGCTTAGTAATACGACAAAGGAGGAAGGCGTGCCGCACCTGGAGCAGGATATCTCAGATACAAAACTGCTCAGCTTGTCACATGAACAAACATTTTTCTCCATAGAATATGCGGCGCTTGATTTTTCTTCGGCCGATAAAAAGAATTACGCCTACAAGCTTGAGGGATTCGATGAGGGCTGGACGTATGTGGGCAGCAGGAATACGGCCTCTTATACCAATGTTCCTGCCGGTAATTATACTTTTAAGGTGAAGTATCGAAATAATGCGGGTCTTTGGTCGCCTGAATACGCCAACCTTCGGGTGATTGTCAGGCCGCCATTTTGGTTGACCTGGTGGTTTGTAACGCTTGCCTCTATAACGGTTGTCGGCGGTGTCTTCACCTATATCAGGCTCAGGCTTCATTCCATAAAAAAGCAGAAACTAAAACTCGAAAGGCAGGTTCAAAAGAAGACGGCCGAGATAGTTGCACAAAAGGATGCACTGGAAGCACAACAGTTTGAGATCCATCAAAAAAATGAAACACTACAGGGTTTAGTCAGCGAAAAAGACAGCCTTTTAATAGAGAAAGAATGGTTGCTGAAAGAGATCCATCATCGTGTTAAGAACAATTTCCATATTGTAGCAAGTCTGCTGGAGATCCAGGCAAGTTATCTGAAAAACAAAGAGGCCTTGTCCGCCATAAAAGAGAGCCAGCACAGAATTCATTCCATGTCCATTATCCATCAGAAGCTTTACCAGTCCGAAAACCTGTCTATCATCCATATGCCCGAATATATCTACGAACTGGTGGAATATCTCCGGGAAAGCTACTCGATCCGCGAGAACGTCGGATTTTCGTTGCAAATAGATAACATTGAACTGAACCATGCATCTGCCATTACTTTAGGGCTGATCCTTAATGAGGCGATTACCAATGCAATTAAGTATGCATTTACAAAGACTGCGGCCGGAAGCGGGAAGATCTCTATTTCACTTACCCGGATCTCAGATTCGCAGGTATTGTTGAGCATAGCCGATAATGGACGAGGGCTTCCTGTTGATTATAACTCTAAGATAGGAGCATCAATGGGTATGGAGTTGCTGCAAGGACTCGCCGATGATCTAAGGGCTAGTTTGAGTATTGAAACGCGGAACGGGACGCATATAAAGGTAATTTTTGACTATAAGGCGGTACCCGTAACGAATGTCTCATTTCCGTAATAAAATTGGGACTGCACTCGCCGGGGCAAAGCATGTCCGACGGACCCCGGTACCTCCAACGCAGCCGACCAGCTGACACTCTACGACTTCTATGCCCGCGGCGACCGCCACGCGCAATCCATCGAGTTACCCAGGTTGTTATATTTCGCTTGGGAATCAAGTTCCCGCCTCGAGGATCTCGATCAGGAAATCATTTGTGGTTTGGCGATCTTTTTCAATAACTATTGAAATAACAAGATTTTCACATTGACTAAAAACTCAAAATATTGCAAACCAGAGTGCAGCGATTCCGGCATGCCGTTGGTTATAGTTAAATCGCAATCGAAGATCGATCAGGCCCGGAGCATGATATTTCCGCTTGTACGAGCTATGAGCCGATATCATAACTGAAACGAGTAATCGTAAATTTGCTAGCTTCTAATGCTATATTATGTTAAGATCTAAATCTATTTTGTTTTGCACAGGCGCTTACGTCTATCATTCCTGTTGGGATGCCTGGGTCGCTTATTTCAATGATCAGGGTTATGAGGCGATCGCCCCGCCCTGGCCAGGCAAAAATGACGACCCCAACATCCTTCGCCGCCGTCATCCCGATGCGAGGCTTGCTGCTGTAACCATGCCCCAATTGGTGAAGCATTACGAGGATATCGCACGCAATCTTTCGGAAAAGCCGATAGTCATTGGCCATTCATTCGGCGGATTGATCGCCCAGATCCTTATGAACAAGGGCCTTGCCTCCGCTTGCGTTGCGATCCACGCCGTCCCGCCCCAAGGTGTGCTTCCGTATGAGATCGACTTTTACAGATCGAATACAAAAGCATTTGGGTACTTCACGTCCTTGCAAAAGACTTATCTCATTTCATTCAAAACCTGGAAATTCGCTTTTGCGAATGGCTTGGAGCCTGCCGCACAGAGATCCAGCTACGAAGATCTGGCTATTCCGGAAAGCAAGCGCATCCTCCGGGGCGGTCTCACCAATTCGGCAAGGGTAGATTTCAAACAACCACATCCTCCATTGCTCATAGTGGCGGGCTCCCAGGATCAATGCATCCCCGCTCATCTTTGCAGGAGGGTCTATCAGCGATATACAGACCGGTCTTCCGTCATCTCTTTTGTCGAAAAGCAAAGAAGCCACCTTGTGTTGGGTCTGCGTACATGGAAAGAAAATGCGGAATTTATTTATCAATGGCTTCAAGAACAGAAAGGCATACATATTAATCAGGGCGTTTATTCAAAAGCATAAGAACAATGAAATCAATGAAATCAGTGAAGACAATGAAGACAATCGTCACCGCAGGCGCAATGGTCGCCGCGGTGGCACAGGCAGAAGCACAGAACAATGTAAAGGATTATGCAACGGACCCGGCTATCGAATCGCACACCAGAACATTTCTAAAGCAGCTTAATACCGGCGGCGGCAAGCCCATAGAGACGCTCTCGCCGGTCGAGGCACGCAAAGTCCTGGAAGGAGCTCAGCAATCCGTACAAGTGAATGACGGCGGGATCGATGTCCAGGAAAAGACAATCACACAAGACGGTGTTTCGGCGAAGATCTATATTATCAGGCCCGCCGGTAAATCCGGTATCCTCCCCGTGTTCATGTTTTTCCACGGCGGCGGTTGGGTGCTGGGGGATTTTCCAACCCACAAGCGGCTCGTCCATGATCTGGTGGTGTACTCGGGCCTGGCATCGGTGTTTGTGGAGTATGATCGGTCCCCGGAGGCGAGATACCCCACCGCTCTCCATCAATGCTACGCGGCCACCAAATGGGTCTCCCTGCACGGAAAGGAAATCGGCGTGGACGGTTCGAGGCTGGCCATAGCGGGTAATAGCGTCGGTGGTAACCTGGTCGCCGCCACCGCCTTGATGGCCAAGGATAAGAATGGGCCCGCCATCAGGTTCCAACTGCTCTTCTGGCCGGTGACAAACGACGACTTTAACACCGGGTCATACCACGCTTATGCCGAAGACAGGTTCCTGACGCGGAATATGATGATCTGGTTCTGGGATTCGTATGCACCCGACCGCGAAAGACGAATGGAATATTATGCATCCCCGCTGAAGGCTTCCCTGGATGAATTGAAAGGACTTCCACCGGCAATGATACAGGTTGCCGAGAACGATGTCCTGCGTGACGAAGGCGAAGCCTATGCCCGAAAGATGGACGAAGCCGGGGTCAACATCACCCTTTTCAGGATACAGGGTATGATCCATGACTACGGGTTGCTCAATCCTCTGGCAACGGTTCCCGCCGTACAGGCAGCCATGAGAGCGGGCGCCACCGAATTGGCAAATGCATTGAAATAGATGAATTGTTCCTCCCAAAATAGCTTTCATCATGAATTCATGGCCTGAATTGAGCTATCAACTACTGAAGCCTACGCTACAAACGATGCAATTATGGACGCAGATCGTCGGCAAGATCCGGCTCCGGCAAATGCCCTGGATCAACCACTCCTGGCATGTCACCCTTTATGTGAGCGCCGCTGGCCTTAGCACCGGTAGCATCCCGTATGAGCGCGGAATTTTTCAGATCGATATCGATATCATTCGGAGCCGCGTATTGATCAATACAAGTGAGGCGCACACGGCGACCGTGGATCTCTATCCACGGTCGGTGGCCTCCTTCTATGAAGAGCTGATGCAAAAACTCGGACAGTTGAACATTTCCGTCGCGATCTATCCCCGACCCAACGAACTACCGGATACGACTCCTTTCGCCGAAGATCACGCGCAGCGGGTCTATGACCCCGGGCAAATGTTGAAATACTGGCAGGCCTTGGTAAAGGCGCATGTCCTGTTCACCCGTTTTCGGGCGGGATTCACAGGCAAAGTGAGCCCGGTGCATTTCTTTTGGGGCGCCTTCGACCTGGCCGTGTCGCGCTTTTCCGGAAGGAAAGCCCCACTGTACCAGGGCAGCGCCCTGCATATCCCCGCCGAAGTAATGCAGGAATCCTATTCCCACGAGGAAAGCAGCTGTGGCTTCTGGCCCGGCAGCGACGCCTTGCCCTACCCGGCGTTCTATTCCTATTGTTATCCCGTCCATGAAGGATTCGACAAACAGCCCATCGAGCCCAGGGATGCCTTTTTCAGTGAGGAGTTGGGGGAATATCTCCTTCCATACCAGGCCGTGCAACGGGCGGCGGACCCTGACGCCCTGCTGCTCAGCTTTTTGCAGTCGACCTTTGACGCGGCCGCCGCAGTCGGCCATTGGAACCAGCAACTGGAATGTGATCTGACCCGCTTTCAGCGCCATAGTAGTTGACGCAGAAATTGTTGCGTGTCTCCGACACCTTGCTCGCCTGGTAAATTTTTTTTGATTAGCTATGAAGAAGACGATTATTATTGTCCTCTTATGGGCTGCGCCGTATATGCTGCGGGCCCAGGAGGCTGAAACGCGACTCGATGAATGCCAACAAAGGGCATTACTGCACTTTCCCCTGATAAGGGAGAAAGACCTGTTACAGCGGATCGAGGCAGACCGCCTGACGAATGTCGCAACCGCCCGCTGGCCGCAGAACGACATCTCAGCCCAGGCCACCTACCAGTCCGCCGTTCCCACACTTCCCATAAAGATCCCCGGAACCTCCGTGACCCCGGTAGATAAAGATCAGTTCAGGGTGACGGACGAGGTCAGTCTATTACTCTATGACGGCGGCAGAACTTCCGGCCAAAAAGCGCTGGTCAAGGCCTTGTCGCTGGTGGAACAACAAAAGGTAGAAGTAGATCTATATTCTATAACACAAGAGGTAACCCGGCTATACGCAAGCATCGTTGAAATGGACACCAGGTTGGAATTGCTCCAATTGCTCAGGCAGAATGTAGAAGACAGGATCGTAAAAGTAAAAGCCGGAGTGGAAGCCGGCACCGTGCTGGCTTCCAACCTCCTTATCCTGCAGGCCGAGACGCTCGGCATTTCGCAACGCATCGATGAGGAAGGATCCACCCGTAAAGGACTCATCGCGGTGATGAGCATCTACACCGGTGACGACCTTGCCGCAACGACTCATTTCCGGATGCCGGCCCTAGCCACCGATCTGAAGGACAGCATTACCCGGCCCGAAATAGGCCTCTTCAATTATCAATCCTCCTCCTTCCTGGCTCAACGAAAATTGGTCGATGCCGGCACCCGCCCCCAATTCAAGGCCTCTTTTCAGGGCGGTGTCGGCAAACCGGGTCTGAATATCCTGGACAACGACGTCAAAGGTTTTTATGTCACCGGAGTGAAAATGAGCTGGTCATTGGGCCCATTTTACACGCATAGACGAGACAGGGCCGTGCTTCGCCGCCAGCAGGAGATAGTCGATGCCCGAAAAGAAACCTTCCAGCTTCGCGTGAAGGCGCAACTCGCAAAACAACAGGAAGAGATAGCGAAGATAAAACACCTCTTGGCGCAGGACAACGACATCATCTCGGTCCGCACACAGGTGCGCGATATCTCCGCGGGTCAGCTCGACGCAGGCGTCATTACTTCCAGCGACTACCTCATCGAACTGAATGCTCAAAACCAGGCGCTGACCAATCAAAAGCTACATCAGGTACAGCTGGTCTTCGCCTACATAGAATACAATCTCATCGCCGGCTAAACCTACATTGAATGGAAAACATACAACAGGCAGGAAAACCCAAAAAAAAGGACCTCAAGAAGATCATAATTTATTCAGTAGTGGCAGGAGTGCTCGCCTGGTTCGGCGTACAGTTCTATCATCTTCTTACCTACGAAGAAACCGACAATGCCCAGATCGAAGGCGATATCGTTCCGATACGTACCAGTGTACCCGGTTATATCGCAACCGTAAACTTCCTGGACAACCAGCCGGTTCGCAAAGGCCAGGTCCTTTTACAAATAGACGATCGGGATCTCAGGGCAAAAGTACTCCAGGCGGAAGCCGCACTCGAGAACGCCAGAGCCACCCGCCTCCAGACCGGCAGCAATCATGCCGCTTCAACAACAGGCGTGAATGCCACACAATTCTCCGCCGACGCGATGCAGCAAAACATCGAAGTCGCCAAAGCAAAGCTTTGGAAAGCAGAAGCCGACTACGCCCGGATCAAAAAGCTCGTGGCCCTGCAGGGCGCAACGCCGCAGCAAATGGATGGGGTGGAAGCCGAAAGACGGGTCGCCATCTCCCAACTGGAGCTGGCAGAAAAGCAATTCCAGTCCTCGAAAAAACAAACCAGCATTTCCTCCTACCAGGCCCAGGGCGTAAAAACCCAGCAAATGATCGCCGATGCGGTCATCAAACAACGGGAGGCCGAACTGGCCCTGGCGAAATCCCAGCTCGACTATGCCACCATCACGGCCCCCTTCAACGGCATCGTCTCGAAGAAGAATGTCGAGCCGGGTCAGTATCTCCAGCAGGGACAACTCACCTGCTCCATCATCGGTAGTGATAGCGTCTGGTCGGTCGCCAATTTTAAAGAGACCCAGATCCATAATATGCAAATCGGCCAACAGGCAAGTATCAAAGTGGACGCCTGGCCCGGCAAACAATTCACCGGGACGATCAGTTCGTTCAGTGGCGGCACTGGTGCAAAATTCTCTCTCTTGCCCCCCGACAATGCCACCGGCAATTTTGTTAAAGTAACGCAACGCATCCCCGTAAGGATACTGTTGGACCCCGGCTCCGCCAAAGGGTACTACCTGGCCCCGGGAATGAATGTAACGGTAACCGTCAAAAAAATGTAAACGTTCACTATGCCAGGAAATAACCAATATCCGCAAGGCGCTACCCGGTGGATCATCGTCGTGACCGTTATCACCGCCGCGATCCTCGAACTGTTGAACACCTCCATCGTCAACGTGGCGTTGAAGGATATCAGTGGGAATCTGGGCGCTGCGTCGGACGAAGTGGCCTGGGTGATCACCGCGTACGCCATCGCCAACGTCATCATCATCCCGCTATCCGGATTTCTGGCCGATCTCTTTGGGCGTAAAAACTACTTTACGGCATCCATCGCGCTCTTCACCTTTGCCTCTTTTATGTGCGGTAACTCCGATAGCATTGGGATGCTGATTTTTTGGCGGGTGATCCAGGGCCTCGGCGGCGGTGCGCTCCTTCCAACCTCCCAAACCCTGCTGGTAGAGACTTTCCCGCCCGAAGAACTCGCCACGGCCAATGCCGTATTCGGTCTTGGAATCGTACTGGGTCCTGCTTTCGGACCCACCCTGGGTGGCTACCTCACAGACGCCATTTCCTGGAAATGGATCTTCTTCATCAATATCCCCATCGGCGTCACCGCCTCCATCCTTTCCTCCATTTATGTATTCGATAGTAGAATAGTCCACAAGAAAAAGACCATCGACTGGACCGGCATCATCTTCCTCGTGATCGGCATCGGCGCCTTGCAATATGTTCTGGAAGAAGGCCAGATGGACGATTGGTTTGCAAGTAATAATATCCGCATCTTCACCGCGCTGACCATTGTCGGCTGCGGGCTGTTCATCTGGTGGGAGCTAAGGGTCAAAGAACCGGTCGTAAACCTGCGGGTGCTTCGACATCGATCCGTGGCACTGGGCTCCGCCCTGAACCTGGTCTTCGGTGTCGGCATATATGCGCCCTTGTTCCTCTTCCCGCTATATGCCCAAACGATCCTCGGCTGGAGTGCCGCTCAGACGGGCCTCATGCTTTTGCCCGCCGCGCTTCTCGGGGCCATCTGCATCGCCCTGACCGGGAAATTCATGCAAAAAGGTCTGCCGCCAAAACTCTTTATTACGCTTGGCTTCGGCTGTTTCATCATATTCAGTTGCATCATGTACTTCTCCAGCAGCGAGTCCGGCTTCCGGAACTTCGACATCCCACATCTTTTTCGCGGCGCGGCAAACGGTCTCATCCTGACTCCCATCGCCGTACTTTCCCTTACGGGGTTAAAGGGGAACGATATCGCGCAATCCGCCGGCCTGACCAATATGATCCGGCAACTGGGTGGCGCGGTGGGGGTGGCGATTGCCAATATCCTGTTGGCCCAGAAAAATCCCCTCCATCGGCTGGATCTGGTGGGAAACATCAATCCCTATAGCACTGTTGCCCAGGAACGGGCCGCCCTGATAACCCAGGGTCTTGTGAATAACGGGTTTTCAACCGAACAGGCACAGGATGCCGGAATCAAAGTGTTGGATATGACACTAAACCGCCAGGCCGCCGTCCTCAGTTTTAATGAATCCTTTCTCATCTTCGGGTTGATCTTCCTGGCTGCAGTGCCCTTGATCTTTATGATCAAATCGCAAAATGGCCCGGTAAATATTTCCGCCCATTAAGAAAAGGCCCCGGATCGGCCGGTTATCTTTCCGAAATTCTCGTGCTACAATGGAGTTATGAAAGGTATTCGAAGTCCCCAACAGCGGTATCTACTTTTTTTCCAACGCAATTTTCCTGCTAAAGATTTCAGAAAGAGCTTGTAATGCTGCTGCTGCGTCCATTACTTCAGTTAGTGCCGTTTTTTTCTCAGCAAGCTTAGTCGCTTCTTTTGCCAGCGCGAATAGTCGTTCGGAAAAAAGTATCCACGCAGATGCCTTGTGCGGTAAAAGTTGTATGCCCCGGTTATACCCAAACCCCGGACCTGCGTTCAAGGTTAAATCCCGCGGATCTCCGAGAGTCATTTTAGCCAAAGCTTCCCCCATTGGGCGAATAACAGTGGTCATTATTCGCAATGTTGCGCGGGACAACATTTCCAGTTCTTCTTCTGATTCATCAGTATGAGCAAAAAAACGAAACAGCATCTGGAGCATAGTATCATAACTCATGTTGAAAATATCCGCCGCACTGTGCGTATCTTCATCGAGGATGAGCGTGCCTCCTGTGCTATCATCGTAAAATCGCGTCATCGGGTTGGAGGCCATTTTTCTGACGGGATCAAATCTTTCATTGGTTGGCAGTGCCTTCTCATGTTGCTCGATGTATTCCCTTCTGATACCGTCAAAAATCTGGAAGTGGGAATCCGGATGATCATGGGTTGGGGCTTCACCTTGTTCAACGATCATTTCGATAGCTTGCAATGCAGAGTCCTTGTCCGTTACTGAGATCAATTTCCCGCTGAGGTCAACAAAACGGGCATTTGCTTGCGCTTCCTTTGGCCCGATAAATAAAATGTCTTCCGGGATGGTCTTAAATCCTGACGCAATCTTATGATAAAATTCGCCCACAGTTTCATAATCAATATCAAAAGGCTCCTGGAATTTGAAAGCCTCTTTCCCAAACCTTTCAACCAGTTCCGGCTCAGCCTCGAAATGTCGGGGATGCATTTCAGTAATAGTAAGCACTTGCTCCTGAATCACTTTATCGCGTAGCTTTTCATATTCCGCATGCAAATTAGCCTGAAGCACGCCTTCTTCAGGAAGTTCAAAAATCACAAACCGTTCGATTGTAGAAAGGGAAAACGGTTCCAACGTCAATTTAACACCAAAAGGAAAGGCGGTAACAGGCATTGGAAAATTCGTATGTCGAAAATTTGGCGCTCCTCCGATGGCCGTCAGTAGGTTATTAACCTGGGCGAGGTGCAACATTTCTTCTATTGCAACAGATGCCAGTTTTCTCTTCCAGGTCTTCGCCAATACAAGTTGATCTACAGTTAATCCGCCTTCGTCTAAATTCGACTTCAATGAATATGCCGCATAGAGGTAAACACATGCCAGCCCGTGTTCCAGTTCGGCGGCCCTGGATAACAAGTAAATAAGTTCTTCCCTGGTGTCTACCACTTTAAAATCTGTTTCGAGTTGATTTGAATTACTCATAAAATAAATGTTTTCTGATTTCAACCTTGTACCCCCTTTGTCATTTTTTTAGATAGCGCTACCATCGCAATGAAGATCCATACGATATTTACCACCATGGAAGGAAGTGCGTGGTGATAGATGGTATGGATCATAAGACCTGAGCTTCCGGCGATGTTGAGCGCATAGTACATTATAGAGCTGGACGATAGTTTGCCATAGATGTTCAGAGCATAGGCCGCAACGCCAAGCACTGATCCGGACCATCCGACAATATCGACGATCATCATAGGCATTTTCTTATCCATTATATTTAAATGGCTGATCAATAGGCGTTCCGTTTCCTGAGTTTTACCAAAACCAACGTTATGCCAGTATATTAGAAAATTGAGTTGCAATATTTTGATTTTTTGAAAGCGAATCGGAATATTGTTATGACAATAGTTATTGAAAAAGATCGCCAAGAGAGCCGGTTAATAAACCAAACACATGATGATTCTTTCATCCTGCCGGCTTTTGGCATGGCGATCTCAATGGCGGTCGCCTCATTATGTAACTTAATTTCCGCCGTGGTGCTCTGGCGGAGGATGGTGGTGATCAGGCGGAATTTCCGAAAAGGGGAGTGGGGGAGCTTTGAGAGGGGGTGATCGTTTTACAAACTATGTCCGAGCACTTTGAACAAGGTACGGAGCAAACCGCGACTGTTCATGACCGTTGTAATTTTATTGAGAGAAGGCTTATGGCCTCCTCAATTGTCCAAAGTTTGCTAAAAAAAGATAGTCCAACCGGTAGTCCTTTTAAGTAGAGCAGCACCCTGTCGGAGAAGTCGAACACTTTACAAACACACACAACACCTTAATCGATGATTAATTGAAATTCATTTTTGAAATAATCGAAGCTAAATGATTTCGCAAAAATGGATAAATCAGTAAAGCAATGAATGGATCGTGACTATATATTCGAAAACATCGACTGCATCTCTGCATAAGGCATAGACCCTTTCATAAAGAGTGAAGAATCACCGGATTTCAGGAAATCTATGGATATATCAGTCATTGCCTTCCAAAGTGCCTGGTAGACGCTGGCTCCTGCAGAAAGCCGTTTTACGCCGAGCTTAGCAAGTTCATCGGCCGTTGGTACTCCAGGCCAAGACATGACATTTACCGGCATCAGCGAGGCGCTGGTGATTGCTCTGATATCTTCGGATTTTGTAAGACCTGGAATGAATAATCCATCGGCGCCAGTCTCTTGATATGCCTTGCCTCGTTTGATGGTCTCTGCCACCATACTATCAGCAGGAACACTTTTTTCCAGAAAAACGTCACATCGGAGATTGATGAACATGTCCAACCCGGCTTTTTCTAAAGCAGCGCGGGTAGCTCTGATCTTAGAAATAACGACAACTGGATCATCCGGCCCTTCCTCGAGGTTTACTCCAGACGCACCTGCTTTTGCAATTTTGACGATGTTTTCGGCCACTATCAGTGGATCATAGCTATATCCATTTTCGACGTCCACTGTCAATGGTATTTCCAACACTCGGGCAATGCGTTTTGTCAATTCGACCTGCGTTTCGATCGGCAGGAGGTACCCATCCTGATAACCCATGGACCAGGCGACGCCGGCGCTGGTTGTGGCTACTGCCATCGCGCCAAGAGATTGGACGAGCCGGGCGCCTCCGGCGTCCCAGACATTTGCTAAAATGAGTGGCGTTTGTTCCCGATGGAGCTCTCTAAATCGAGCGACTTGTTGAGGCATAATTCATTGTATTGAACTAATGATATGCCGAATTTTTAGATCGCTGGTTTGCAATACTTTAATTTTTGCCGTTCAAATAATTTCTTGGTATATCAAGACTAATTAAAAAAGATCGTGAAGTTTCAATATCAGTAAATTATGGTTTAACTTTAACAGACGTTTTTCATATTTACACCTAATCAAAACTCGACTTGTGAGAGCAAAAATTCTTACGGTGGAAGATCAGTTCATTGAGGCAAAAAGTCTTAATGTGATACTTTCCAACGCGGGATACTCCACTTGTTCGATTGCCCGATCGGTCTCTAGCGCGTTATCAGTTATTGAAACTGAAAAGCCTGATCTGGTTTTGGTCGATATTTTATTGCATGGCAAGGGCTCAGGTATCGATCTCGGGCATATACTCAACGAAAAAAATCTGGCTTTCGTTTATTTGTCCGCCAATTCAAACCGGCAACTTCTGGAGGAAGCAAAATCAACCAAGCCATATGGTTTTATGGTTAAGCCTTTTCGGGCCAAAGATGTACTGGTCATGCTGGATGTCGCATTATACCTCCACCAGCAACGAATAGCGGAAAGGAACAAAAACCAAATATCCAAAAAGTCCTTGCCGGTCATCGTCCCGCAGGAGTTCAGCCAAATGATCGGCGAGAGTCAGAAATTCTTGGAAGCCATCGAACAGGCAAAGATGGTCGGGCCCATGGATACGTCGGTGTTGATATTAGGCGAGAGCGGCACCGGAAAGGAATTGATCGCTAATTCGATCCACAAGGCATCTACTCGTCGGAACAAACCGTTCGTCGTTGTCAATTGCGGTGCATTACCACCTAATCTCATTGAATCCGAACTGTTTGGTCACGAAAAGGGATCCTTTACCGGGGCTGTCAATAAGAGAGAAGGAAAGTTCGAACTGGCGGATGGAGGCACGATCTTCCTCGACGAGATAGGCGAGCTGCCGTTGGAACTACAAGTGAAGTTCCTCCGCGTGCTGCAGGAAAGAGAAATAGAACCTATCGGAGGCAGGCCCAAAAAGGTAAATGTCCGCGTGATTGCTGCTACAAACAAGGATATGGAAGAAGAAGTCGCGGCTGGACGTTTTCGCCTCGATCTCTATTACCGGCTCAATGTTTTTCCCCTGATGCTACCGCCGTTACGCGAGCGAAAAGAGGATATCTCTCTGTTGGCAAATTTTTTCTTGGAAAAGTATGCCACGGAAGCAGGACGACCGGTACCTGTACTGTCGGGCGCAGCGTCGGACATGCTTATGAAATACCATTGGCCAGGCAATATCCGTGAATTGGAGAATTCAATCCAGCGAAATGTCGTCTTAGCAAAGTCGAATATTATCGAGAAGCTGGAGCTACCCTCCTGTAAAGTGGCACTCTACCCAGCGCATGAGCATAAAATCGGATTTAAAACCATGTTCGAAAATGAACGGGATTATATCTTGGCTGTGCTCGAAAGCTGTCATTGGAAGATATCGGGGAGAGGTGGTGCAGCCGACATTCTAGACATCAATTCCAATACTTTGACCTCAAGAATGAAAAAGCTTGGCATTGATAAGGACAAGAACTTCAGGAAAAATTCCTAAACGGTTATACAAAGTGAGAAGGTGTGGGCTAGTCATATTGCTATTGTGTGTCGGGCTAACGAACTATGGTCAGGGCGTTTCCAATGAATGGGCCGACGCTCTATTAAAAACATTGAATGAACGTACGCCGGATACGGTTCGCATGTACATCTATTTCATGGCGGCCCAAGCCCAAATATTCAAAACAGGATCATATCCGATCGATCTTGACAGCGCCGAAGAATACATGCGGAAAGCAGCGCTTATAAATAAGACAGTCAGAGCAGCCGACGCCGATGCTTTTCCCGTTTTATTGCAATCGCTTCTCGCTCGGGAAAGAGGCCAGAAAAAGAAAGGCAAGGAATTAGCCGAGGAGGCTGTTCGGCTACTAAGCAATGCGAATAATAAATATTATACCGCCACTGCCTATTTTAATTTGTCCGACTATTTCGAATACAACGACCCAAATGAAAGCAGCGAGAAACGACGCCTCGTCGAGTTGGCAATTCAAGCCTTTCACCAGGCCGGCTACGTAGAACAGGAGGCTTATTGCCTGAAATTTGTTGCCGACCTGTATGCCTTAAATGATGAACGCCCAAAAGCGCTCAAAAAGCTTGATCAGTCCTTACGACTGTATGATTCCCTCCATTATCCGAACATGCACGCCGTGTATATCTTGTACTCGAACATCTATTTTACCGATGGCGACTACAAACAGGCGCTGAAATATGGTTTAATGGCCTTAAAGAGCGCATTAAATGCGGGAGATAGCAGTCTTTCGCTTTGTGAGATCGATAATTATATAGGGACAATATTTGATAGGCTAAAGGAAGGAGAAAAGGCAATCGACTATTACAATCAAGCCCTCTTAGTGGCAGAGAAAAACAAGGACAACCCATCTGTAGTACAGATAATGTCCAATATCGTCAACACTTATCTTACCTTAAAGGAGCCTGCTAAAGCCCTGGTCTTTATAAAGGCATTACCAAAAGATCTTATGCAACCGTGGACAGATAAGGATTATATTTACGCTCCCTTATCCTATCTGAATATTTATAATCAGCAAAAGCGATATGCGGAAGTAGATGCCTATTGTAAACAAATACTTCAGCTCATTAAACTCCATCGGCCAAAGGATGATCTGCTACATAATTTCTATCTCACCCTTATCGGGCATTACCTTCAGTCGGGGCAATACTCGTTGGCGGCAACATATGTGACCCCACTCGATTCACTCGGCAAAAAGATCGGTGACCCAAATCGGATCAAGGATGGATATTATCTCAAGTTTCGCGTGGATACCGCCCAGGGAAATTACAAGGAAGCAGCTGTAAACCTGCTAAAATACCAGGCCTTGGATGATTCCCTGTTCACCGAAAACGCCGACAGGCAAATGAAACAATTGGAGGTTGAATATGAAACGAAGAAAAATAAAGATGAAATAACGGTATTGAGTCAACAAAACCAGTTGCAAAGAAATCGACTCGAGCGCGAGGCCCTGATAAGAAAATTCACGATCGGCGGGGTTGCATTACTGGCAATTATCATTGGATTGCTCTATCGGCAATACCGGCGTAAACAGCACAATAATGAAATAATCCTCCAAAAGAATGGACAGCTTCAACATTTTCTGAATGAAAAGGAATGGTTGGTAAAAGAGATTCATCATCGCGTAAAGAATAACTTCCATATTGTGGCAAGTTTGCTGGAGATTCAGAGCAGTTACCTAAAAAACCAGGATGCATTGTCCGCCATACAGGAAAGTCAACATAGAATTTATGCGATGTCCATTATTCATCAAAAGCTCTACCAGTCCGAGAGGTTGTCTATCATACACATGCCCGAGTACATCTATGAATTGGTTGAATACCTCCGGGAAAGTTTCTCGATCCGTGAAACCGTAAACTTTTCATTGCAAATAGAGAATATCGAATTAATTCATAGTGCAGCTATCACTTTGGGACTCATACTCAATGAGGCGATCACTAATGCCATCAAATATGCGTTCACGGGTACAAAAGACAACAATATTTCCATTGCCCTTACTCATATTTCGGACGTACAGCTCTTGTTGTGCGTTGCCGACAATGGAAAAGGGCTTCCCTCCGACTTTGAAACCAAGATCGGCACCTCAATGGGCATGGAGCTCCTTCGGGGCCTCACAGAAGATCTGGGAGGCAATCTTTCCATCGAAACGAAAAATGGCACGCGCATAAAAGTAATTTTTAGCTGCAAGCCCGTTACTACAGCCCATAGTTCGTTTGCGTGATAATAATTTCCTTCTCCGATTTTCTTCAATATCTATTGATATAGCAAGACTTTCACGCTAGCGCAAAAATCAAAGCATTGCAAATCAGTTTGCCGTAATTCCGGCATGTTGTTGGTTTTCATCAAATCACAAACAGGCTCTACATTCAAAAAAAGATGAAATGCAAGGGCAAACATCTATAAGAAGACAAGGACGGTATTTCGGTCAGGAAGCAGGGAAAGCGGCGTGTAGATCCATTAGCTCAGCAAAAATATAAATCGAACATTTTAAATAAAATCTCATGGCAAATTCTAACACTATCTTGTTTTGCACGGGCGCATACGTCCATCATTCCTGCTGGGATGGATGGGTCGCCTATTTCAATGATCGTGGATATCATGCGATCGCTCCACCCTGGTTGGGTAAAAATGGTGAGCCCGGTGCGCTTCGTGCACGCCAACCCGATGCCCGGCTTGCTGGCGTAAGCATGCCGCAACTGGTAAGGCATTACGAAGACATTGCCCGCAATCTTCCTGAAAAGCCGATCATTATTGGCCATTCTTTCGGCGGACTGATAGCTCAAATCCTCATGAACAAGGGTCTTGCCGCCGCTTGCGTAGCGATCCACGCTGCACCACCTCAGGGTGTGCTACCCTTTGAATTGGACTTTTATCGCGCGAATACAAAAGCGTTCGGCTACTTCACTTCTTTGCGAAAAACCTACCTCATGTCTTTCAAAACCTGGCAATTTGCCTTCGCGAACGGCCTGGACCCAACTACGCAGCGTTCTACGTACAATGATCTGGCCATCCCCGAAAGCAAACGCATTCTTAGGGGCGGTCTCAGCAAGGCAGCAACAATTGACTTCAAAAAACCACATCCTCCGCTCCTCATCGTGGCAGGCACTCAGGATCAATGCATCCCGGCACATCTCTGCCACAGAGTCTACCAGCGGTATATGGATCGGTCGTCTGTCATCTCTTATGTCGAAAAACAACGCAGCCATTTGGTATTAGGACTTCCCACCTGGGAAGAAGATGCCGAATTTATCCTTCAATGGCTGCAGGAAAATCAGCACGAATATTCAAAAGCATAAAACAAAGAAAAAAAGTATAAATCAATGAAACAATTGATGAAAGGCATCGCAGTCGTAGCACTGGCCGCCTCCCTAATGCAGGCGACAGCCCAAGGAAACGTAAAGGACTATGCAACCGATCCGGCGATCGATTCGCGAACAAAGTCATTTTTAAAGCAACTTAACACCGGCGGCGGAAAGCCAATGGAAACTATGACTCCGGGGGAAGCCCGCAAAGTCCTGGAAGATGCTCAGCAATCGGTGAAAGTGAACGAAGGCGGGATCGATATTCGGGAAAGATCGATCACGGAAGATGGAATCACCGCCCATATCTATGTTGTAAGGCCTACCGGCAAGTCCGGCATCCTGCCTGTGTTCATGTTCTTCCACGGCGGGGGTTGGGTGCTGGGTGATTTCCCCACGCACAAGCGTCTCGTTCGCGATCTGGTGGTCTACTCAGGTGCAGCGGCAGTCTTTGTGGAATACGATCGGTCCCCAGAGGCAAAATACCCCACCGCCCTCAATGAATGTTACGCGGCCACCAAATGGGTTGCCGCGCATGGCAAAGAAATTGGTGTAGATGGTGGTCGGTTGGCCGTGGTCGGCAACAGCGTCGGCGGCAATCTAGCCGCGGCCACAGCCCTGATGGCCAAGGATAAGAACGGTCCCGCCATTAAGTTCCAACTGCTATTCTGGCCTGTTACTAATGACGACTTTAGCACTTCATCCTATTATGCATATGCCAACGACCGGTTCCTGACGAGGAATATGATGATCTGGTTTTGGGATGCCTATGCCCCAGACAAGCAACAACGAAATGAGTACTATGCATCTCCGTTAAAAGCGCCATCGGACGAATTGAAAGGCCTTCCTCCTGCCATGGTGCAGACGGCTGAAAACGACGTATTGCGTGATGAAGGGGAGGCCTATGCCCGGAAGATGGACGAAGCCGGAGTACCTGTCACCCACTTTCGGATAAAGGGGATGATTCATGACTACGGTCTACTCAACCCACTCGCAATGGTGCCTGCGGTACAAGCAGCGATGAGAGCCGGCGCAGCAGAACTGGTCAATGCCCTCAAGTGAGTCCATAACCTAAACTAATACGTCCGACTTTGAACTTGGTAGTGTAAAAAATCTGAAACATGAACTCCTGGCCTCGACAATAAATATTCATTATGAAGACATTTTTCATCCTCTTATTTGCCTTTCCTCTTCTATTGCGGGGCCAGCACGTGGAAACACAACTCGCAGATTGCCAGTACAAGGCTGTACGCCATTTTCCATTGGTAAAAGAGAAGGATATCTTACAGGCAATAGAGGCTGACAAATTGAAAAACGTCTCATCTACCAGATGGCCACAAAACGAGATATCGGCTCAGGCTACCTATCAATCCGCCGTCCCCACGCTGCCCATCAAAATTCCGAGCGTCCGGGTGACCCCAGTTGACCGGAATCAGTTCCGGGTGACCGACGAAGCCAGCATTCTACTCTATGACGGAGGCAAAACATCTGCTCAGGAAGCCCTGGTAATGGCATTGTCGCTGGTGGAGCAGCAAAAAGTAGAAGTGGATCTATATTCCATAACACAGGAGGTTACACGGCTTTACGCAAGCATCGTTGAAATGGATACCAGACTGGAATTACTCCAATTGCTAAGGCAGAATGTAGAAGACAGGCTCATTAAAGTAAAAGCCGGGGTGGAAGCTGGCACCGTGCTGGCTTCCAATCTCCTTGTGCTGCAAGCCGAGATACTCGGTATCAACCAGCGCATGGATGAAGAGAGGTCAACGCGGAAGGGGCTCATCGCGGTGATGAGTGTCTATACTGGAGATTATCTGGTAGCGACAACTGGTTTCCGTATGCCGGACCTCGAAACGGGCCTGAAGGAGAGCATTGGACGGCCCGAAATTAGCCTCTTCAACTACCAGGCAGCTTCCTTTGCGGCGCAGCGTAGTTTGCTTGATGCCGGTACCCGGCCCCAATTCAAAGCCCTTTTGCTGGGTGGAGTAGGCAAGCCAGGTCTAAATGTCCTCGACAACGCCGTCAAAGTCTTTTACGTCACCGGTGTAAAAATGAACTGGACCCTGGGCTCATATTACAACCTCAAACGCGAAAGGGAGATCATACGTCGCCAACAGGAGATTGTCGATGCACAAAAAGAAACCTTCCGCCTTCGCGTAAACGCGCAACTTGCTAGACAACAGGAGGAGATCGAGAAGATAAAACACCTATTGGTGCAGGACAATGAAATCATCTCGGTCCGAACGGAGGTGCGGGATATTTCCGCGGGGCAACTCGACGCAGGTGTCATTACCTCCAGTGACTACCTAATAGAACTGAATGCCCAAAACCAGGCGCTGACCAATCAAAAGTTGCATCGCGTACAGTTGGTTTTCGCCTATATTGAATACAACCTCATCGCTGGATAAATCAAATATTATGGAACAGATACAACAAACAGCAAAACCCCGAAAAAGGAACCTCAAAAAGATCCTCATTTATGTGGTAGTGGCAGGTGTTCTCGCGTGGTTCGGCGTGCAATTCTATCATCTCCTCAGTTTCGAAGAAACCGACAATGCACAAATCGAAGGTGATATCGTCCCAATCCGGGCCAGCGTACCTGGTTATATCGCCACGGTAAATTTCCTGGATAACCAGCCGGTCAAAAAAGGCCAGGTGCTGCTACAAATCGATGACCGGGACCTCCGGGCAAAAGTTCATCAGTCGGAAGCAGCCCTCGAGAATGCCCGCGCCGGCCGCCTTCAGACTGTCAGCAACCTTGCGGCTTCCACCACCGGGATCAACGCGACACAATTCTCCGCCGAAGCTATGCAGCAAAACATCGAAGTGGCCAAGGCAAAACTTTGGAAGGCGGAGGCTGACTATGTCCGGATCAAGAAGCTGGTAGCTTTGCAAGGCGCTACACCTCAGCAATTGGATGTCGTGGAAGCCGAAAGGCGCGTGACCCTATCCCAAGTGGAGTTGGCCGAAAAGCAATTCCAATCCTCCCAAAAACAAACCAGTATCTCTTCTTATCAAGCCAAGGGCGCCAAAACCCAGCAAATGATCGCCGACGCCCTTATCAAACAACGGGAAGCGGAACTGGAATTGGCAAAATCTCAGCTTGACTATGCAACGATCACCGCTCCGTTCAACGGCATTGTCTGTAAGAAGAATGTCGAACCGGGTCAGTACTTGCAACCTGGACAACTTACTTGTTCCATCATTAGCAGCGACAGCTTCTGGTCGGTGGCTAATTTTAAAGAGACCCAGATTCATAATATGCGGATCGGACAGCCCGCAACCATCAAGGTGGACGCTTGGCCCGGCAAATTATTCAGCGGGACGATCAGTTCCTTCAGTGGTGGCACGGGCGCAAAATTCTCCTTGCTACCCCCTGACAATGCCACCGGCAATTTTGTGAAGGTAACGCAACGCATTCCTGTGCGCATATTGCTCGACCCTGAATCTACGAAAGGATACTATTTGGCGGCAGGAATGAATGTAACCGTTACCGTAAAAAAGATGTAATTTCTAAATGCTCGTTATGCCAGGAGATAATGCTATTTCATATCCACAGGGTGCCACCCGGTGGATCATTGTGGTGACAGTCATCACCGCAGCGATCCTTGAGCTGCTGAACACTTCCATCGTCAACGTCGCATTGAAAGACATCAGCGGCAACCTAGGCGCCGCATCGGACGAAGTGGCTTGGGTGATTACCGCCTATGCTATCGCCAACGTCATTATCATTCCACTTTCCGGATTTCTAGCCAATATCTTTGGGCGTAAAAGGTACTTTACGGCCTCCATCGTACTATTCACCATCGCCTCTTTTATGTGCGGCAATTCACACAGCATCGGAATGCTTATTTTTTGGCGGGTGATCCAGGGACTGGGCGGCGGCGCACTGCTCCCAACATCCCAAACCGTACTGGTGGAGACCTTCCCCCCTAAACAACTTGCCACGGCCAATGCCGTATTCGGCCTGGGAATAGTGCTGGGACCTGCTTTTGGACCCACCCTCGGCGGCTACCTTACCGACGCCATTTCCTGGCAATGGGTCTTCTTCATCAATGTTCCCATCGGTGTTATGGCCTCTATCCTGTCCTCTATCTATGTATTCGACAGCAGAACAGTCCCCTCGAAAAAGGCCGTCGACTGGACCGGCATCATCTTACTCGTGATCGGCATTGGCGCCTTGCAATATGTCCTGGAAGAAGGCCAGATGGACGACTGGTTCGAAAGTAACAGCATTCGTATCTTCACTGCGCTGACCGTTATTGGCTGCGGACTGTTCATCTGGTGGGAACTAAGGTTCAAAGACCCTGTAGTAAACCTGCGGGTGCTTAAACATCGATCGGTGGCATTGGGTTCGGCTTTAAACCTCGTATTTGGGATCGGCATCTATGCACCCTTATTCCTATTCCCGCTCTATGTTCAAACGATCCTCGGTTGGAGTGCTTCTCAAACTGGGCTGATGTTACTGCCCGGTGCGATTCTTGGCGCCGTATGCATTGGCCTGTCCGGAAAGCTCATGAACAAGGGCGTGCCGCCAAAACTCTTTATTACGCTCGGCTTTAGCTGTTTCATCGTATTTAGTTCGATCATGTACTTCTCCAGCGGCGAATCCGGCTTCCGGAATTTCGACATTCCTCATCTTTTTCGAGGCGCAACAAATGGGCTGATCCTGACACCCATCGCCGTATTGTCGCTCACCGGCTTGAAAGGCAATGACATCGCCCAGTCAGCCGGCCTGACCAATATGATCCGGCAATTGGGCGGAGCGGTCGGGATCGCCATCGCGAATATCCTGCTGGCTCAGAAAAACCCGCTTCATCGCCTGGATCTCGTGGGAAATATAAGTGAATATAGCACGGTTGCGCAAGAGCGGGTAAACCTCATCATTCAGGGGCTCATAAACAACGGATATTCAGCGGAACAGGCACAACAAGCCTCCGTGAAAATATTGAACGGTACACTCAACCGTCAGGCGGCGGTCCTTAGCTTCAACGAATCATTCCTCATCTTTGGCCTGGTCTTCCTCGCGGCCATGCCGCTGATCTTTTTGGTAAGATCGCCCAAGGGCCCGATAGAAATAGCCGCACATTAGTCTTCGATCCTGTGCATGTACGAACCATCTAAGGTCGTTTAATAAAGATGCCCCGGAAAATCTCCGGGGCACTGTGTTAACTGCTTTTGGTTTTTCTTAGATTGCTTTTACATCATTGATCCATTCGTCCAGATAAGTAAGCAACATGGCAGACACCGGACCGCTTGAGGTTTTCACGTAGGCGCCTACCACTGCATGGCCAAGCGCCATACAATAGAGGGCATCCAGCTCAAGCAGTGCCCCGATCTGGTATCCTACAGCGAATTGATGTCTGATTTCGCTTGCCTCGCGCCTGCCTACGGACGTTCTGCCAGCGAGGGCTTCTTGTCCGGCATGGCATAGCCGAAAGACCTGGTCATCCTGGAGAATCAATAGGGTTTCGATAGTCAGCCTATCGAAGAGGAAACTATATCCATCCGCTGATGTTGGAAGCCCATCATCCGTGAACGAAGTCTCAGCGCTTCGGCCATTCAGGATGTTCCACAGGCTGTCGGCTTCCTGACTGTGTAGAATCAAGGTAACCTTCCCATACGATGAATATTCGCTGATGATATCGATTGCTTCGTCTATCTCGAACACCCCTCTCTTGCTAACATCTCCCAAATGAAAAATAAATCGGAAATCCCGCTTCCCCAGCCGCTTGATCACATCCAGATAAAGCCCGTCCCAAAATCCGGAAGCATCGGCCAAGCCTGCCCAATCCGCAAACTCGATGAGCATGCAGCAACTAAAGATATCCTCTATATCGCTGGTCAACGCCTCATTTTTCATCTCGGGCCACCCGCCTCTTTCAGAATGTCCATCACCACTAATACTGAACCAGGGATCCTGCGACACCGGAGAAAAGGCCTGATCCAGGATCAGCCGCCGGATGCCCAACGTCCCCCAGGTGTCATCAGATAGCGGTTTGCTTATCCGTCGCAGAATTGCCGGGGACTTCCGGCGAAAGGGATTGAATAGCTGCAGTGCGGACATGTTGCCGGCTAACTTATCCACCGCCTGTCTGTGTTCTCGGATGATCCCCTTTAAACTAGAAAGGAACAAGGCGTTAATTCTCTTTTCTACTTCCCCGACGCCACACTCGTTTGCCGGCGGACGATCGACGACGTCGATCTCGGCTGAACGAAATCCTTCGGGATCTTTTTTCCTTAGAGCCGATATCGCATCCCTGTACGAGTTATATTTTCTCATTTTCTTTGATTTTAGCTTGCTGCAAACTCGATAGGACTACAATAGATTACCGGGACTGCTGGATGCTACGTTTTCCTCTGTATGAACGTTGATCAGGTCTTCCGTCCGAATGGCATCGTCGAGAAACTCGCCGCCCTCATTGCTGTAAGGTTGCAATTCTTGCCGGCGGACGATTGGCCGAATGTCTGCTTTGGTCTCCGACTCCTTGGCCGGTGGATGGTGCAAAGGCTTCATGATTATTATGTTTGTGCGTGATTGAATATTGCCTTCAAGCCTTTTGCAGTTGGCCGGCCATCCACTTTTGAAAAGTGACGGTCCCCAGTTTTGCTTCGCCTGCCGGAACCAGGGCCGCATGACTGATCTCGCCACCGTAGTAGGACGGCTTACCGTCTCCGATAACCTTGCGCGGATCGCCGAATGTTTCGAGATAGCGGGCTACCAGTTCATAGAGAGTAAAACGCTCGGGGCCGGCAATCTCTACCTGCCCGTTGATCGGGGACAAGAGTACAAATGTTGCAACAAATGTTGCTACATCGCTCGCTGCAATAGGTTGAAATGCCACATCGGAAAGATGTACCTCGGCGCCCACAGTGGCCTGATCAGCGATGCCTCTAGTGAATTCAAAGAATTGGGTGCTGCGGATGATCGTATACGGAATGCCGGATTCTTTGATCAGGTCTTCCTGCACTTTCTTTGCCCGCATGTATCCGATGTTTTGCATGATATCCACCCCAACAATGGACAACGCCACGTGATGCTTTACACCAGCCTGTTTTTCTGCTGCCAATAGGTTGGTACCCGCAGTCCGAAAGAACGACATCACATCTTCATCTTTGAAAGATGGTGAATTCGCCAGGTCGACGACCACATCCGTGTTGACCATGGCTGCATCCAACCCCTCGCCTGTTATGCTGTTGATCCCCTTCTCTGGTGAACCTACGATTACTTCGTGTCCGCCTTTCTGCAATTGTTCGACAACCTGGCGCCCAATGAGCCCAGTGCCTCCGATAACAAGGATTTTCATAATTCTTTTTTTATTTTTTTGAGGAAAAAAAAGAAAGATCAACCCGTGTGCCGGAATTTTAGAAAGTTCGTTTGCAACATTTTAGTTCTTATTTCGGGTAGGTAATTATTGTTATATCGATAATTATTGCAAAACCGGTCTCTAGTCATTTGAATGATAGCGCATTACCATTTGTTAAGAAAAAAAATTCCGTAATTTTAATAGCGATAAAATGATTTTAATCCACCTCACGAGACATTTAAATTGAAACCAAAGATCCTGATAGTAGAAGATCAGTTCATTGAAGCCAAAAGCCTCAATGTCATCCTTACTAACGCGGGGTACTCTACCTGCACGATTGCTAGATCTGTGGAGGTAGCTTTATCCGTTATTGAAAAAGAAAAGCCGGATTTGGTGCTGGTCGATATCTTCCTACAGGGAGAAGGCACGGGCATCGATTTGGGTAAGGTACTCAATGAAAAGAACATGGCCTTTGTTTATCTCTCAGCCAATTCGAACCGTAAGATATTGGAAGAAGCCAAGCCAACCAAGCCTTATGGCTTTATGGTGAAACCTTTCCGGGCCAAGGATGTATTGATCATGTTGGACGTGGCGTTGTACCTACACAATAACCGGCTTAATACGGAAAGCGTCCGTCCTTCGAAGGCCAGTGCTTCGGTAGCGCTTCCTCCTGAATTCGGGCATCTGATTGGCAAGAGCCCTAAATTCATGGATACGCTGGAAAAGGCAAGGATGGTTGGCGCCACGGATACGTCCGTTCTGATCCTAGGTGAGAGCGGAACGGGAAAGGAACAAATCGCCCAAGCTATTCACAAGATTTCTGTCAGGCGCTTCAAACCATTTGTGGTCGTCAATTGCGGAGCGCTCCCCGCCGAGTTGATCGAATCGGAACTGTTCGGTCATGAGAAAGGTGCCTATACGGGAGCGGTCTCCAAAAGGGAGGGTAAGTTCGAACTGGCTGATGGGGGAACGATCTTTCTGGACGAAATTGGTGAGTTGCCACTTGAGTTGCAAGTGAAGTTCCTTCGCGTGTTGCAAGAACGAGAGATTGAGCCCGTGGGCGGCAAACCGAAAAAAGTCAATGTGCGCGTGATTGCCGCTACAAACAAGAATTTGGAAGAAGAGGTCGCAGCCGGTCGGTTCAGGATTGATCTGTATTACCGTCTGAATGTTTTTCCCATCCTGCTGCCGGCCCTTCGGGAACGAAGAGAAGACATGCCGCTTTTGGCCAATTATTTCATTAAGAAGTATTGCGCTGATTCAGGAAGACAGGTCCCGGAACTTTCATCCGAGGCCACCAAGATGCTCCTGAACTATGAGTGGCCAGGTAATATCCGTGAACTGGAAAACACGGTGCAACGAAATATTCTCCTGACGAGGGGCGCCATCATAGAATCAATTGAAATGCCTAACCCACGGATAGCCGAGAATAATCCTCAGCTCAGGAACGAACGGTTCAAAACGATTGAGGAGAATGAACGGGATCACATCATTGCCGTATTGGAAAGCTGCAACTGGAAGATCGCAGGAAAAGGCGGCGCTGCAGAGATACTTGACATCAACGTCAATACGCTCAACTCGCGGATCAAAAAGTTGAACATTATAAAAGAGATCTCAGCGAAAAAGACTAGTTAAATCCTACCGCATGACCGCGAGGTTGACGATACTGATACTGCTGTTGCTGATAGGACTGACCTTGCACTCCCAGGGTATTTCCGGTGACGAAGCTGATTCCTTATTGGCCTCCTTGAAAAAAGGTAAGTCGGACACCTACCGTTTGGACATCTACTTGAAGGTTGCGCAAAGCTATATATTTAGACCTGGGGAGAACAAGGACGATCTCGACACGGCGTTGGACTACATTCATCGGGCAGCGACCCTAAATAAGAAGGTAGGGTCCGCGGATGCCGATGCTTTTCAGATGTTGTTACGGTCTCAGATTGCCCGGGAGCGTGGTCAGACGACCGCCGGAAAGCAAATGGCGGAAGTCGCCGTTAACCGGTTGCGAACCGGCAGTGATAAGTTCTATTTGGGAACCGCCTATTTTTGCCTTTCCAATTACTACCATTGGGGCAATCCAGCAGAAAACGCCGAACAGCGACAGCTAGTCGAACTTGCTGCTACCGCCTATCAGCAAACGGGCAACTCGCAGCAATTGGCCGACTGCCTCAAGCAACTGGCTGATCTATACGTTCTGAATAATGAACGAGCTAAAGCTATAGACATACTGAAACGCAGCCTGGAGATCTACCAGGCGATAAACTATACGTCCCTTCAAGGAGTATATATTCTCTATTCCAATATCTATTACACCGATGGCAGCTATAAACAGGCTTTAAATTATGGGTTGATGGCCCTAAGGAACGCCCGATTCAGGGAAGACAGCACCATGTCCCTCTGCCAAGTCAACAATTATATTGGTATTACACTGGATCGGCTCAACGAAGGCAGTAAAGCGATGAGCTATTACGAGGCAGCACTCCGAATAGCGGAACGATACAACGATAACGATGCTGCATTGCAGCTATTGGCAAATATCGTTCAAAGCTATATCGATCAAAAAAAGCCAGACGAGGCGCTTGCCTTCCTCCGCCGATTCCCGAAAAAATACCTCGTTCCCGGAATGGACGAAAGCTATTTCTATGCGCCTATTAGCTATTTGATCGTTTATGATAAATTAATGCGCTATTCTCTGGTCCGGATTTATTGCGACCAGATACTGCAATTGATGAAAGTGCATCGGGTTTCCGGCAAGATGCAGCACCGGTTTTACGGCATTCTTATCCGGCATTATTTACAATCGGGGCAACAGAATCTCGCCAATCAGTACCTCGGTGCTTTGGATTCACTGAGCCGGCAAATTGGGGATCCGAATGGGATCAGGGAAGACTACTACCTAAAATTTCAGCGAGACACCACCCGGGGTGACTATCGTTCGGCATCAACCAATCTGCTTAAGTATCAAACCATGAGCGATTTCTTGCTGGGTGAACCCGTCATCCGCCAAATAAAGCAGCTGGAAGTCGAATACGAAATGGATCGGAACCAGCATGACCTGACTACCTTGAGTCACCAATACCAACTGGAGCAGCACCAGCTTGCCAGGGTGCGACGGATTAGGAATATCACCATCGGAGGCGTCGGCTTGCTGATGGTTATCATCATTGCATTGCTTTACCGACAAAATGTACGTAATCGGGAAAGTAATAAGATCATCCTTCAAAAGGACGACCAACTGCAACATCTGTTGACTGAAAAAGAGTGGCTGACCAAGGAAATTCATCATCGTATAAAGAACAACTTACATACGGTTTCCAGCCTGCTGGAAATACAAAGCAGCTACCTCAAAAATAAGGATGCCCTGTCTGCGATAAAGGATAGCCAACACCGGATTGATTCGATGTCCATCATTCATCAAATACTTTACCAGTCGGATACCCTGTCGACCATCCATATGTCTGAGTACATCTATGAACTGGTGGAATACTTGCGGGAATCTTATGGCATCCGGGAGGATATCGCCTTTTCCCTGCAAATTGAGCCTATTGAACTGGGTCATGCTTCCGCAATTACTCTAGGTCTCATTCTCCATGAGGCCATTACCAATGCCATCAAATTTGCATTCCCTGAAAAAAGAAACGCAAAGATTGCCATATCTCTCGGCTATCTGTCGGGTTCGAAGATCCAATTGAAAGTAGCTGACAACGGACGCGGTCTTCCCGCTGACTTTGACGCGAATGCCAGTGATTCGATGGGCATGGAGCTCATACAAGGACTAACCGATGACCTGGCAGGAAGTCTCAGCATTGAAAGCAATAACGGAACCGAGATAATGGTGATCTTTTCTCATAAGGCCGGTCAAACGGAAGATTTACCGTTTTCATGAACGGATCTTCACACCTTTATGAATAAATCTCCCAAAACGTCTGCTTTTCCTTCAATAGTTATTGGCCGATCAATAATTTTTCGCAACGGTAAATTTTAAAATGCTGCAAACCAATTTGCTGAATTACTGGCACAGCCTTGGTTATTTCATATGCACGACCCATTCATTGATGCCAGCTTCGGTCGTACTGGCAGCTTTTTAAAAAACTATAGCATGATACATGAAAAAATTGTTGCAGCCGAGGACGATCCTCGCATTCTTAAAGACGTGAGAAGCTTTCTAGCAGTCCTCAATTCCGGTACAGGTGCACCTATGGAAGAATTGACTCCCATAGAAGCACGCAAAGTGCTCGTTGATGCGCAAAATTCGGTAACGGTCGACTACTCCGGTATTGAAGAATCTGAGCGAATCATTGAGCAGGACGGACTACAAGTCAGGATACATATTACAAAACCCATTGGTTGTCCCGCAGGCGCGCCCGTCTTTATCTATATTCACGGTGGGGGATGGGTCCTTGGAGATTATCCTACCCACAGGAGACTGGTCAGAGACCTCGTCGTAGAAAGCGGTGCTGTTGCGGTATTTCCTGACTACACTCCTTCCCCCGAAGCCCACTATCCAGTAGCCATCAATCAAATATATGCCGCAACCAAATGGGTTTCAGAAAATGGAAAGGACATCGGAGTTGACGGTACGAACCTGGCGGTGGTGGGAAATAGTGTCGGAGGGAATATGACAACAGCTGTAGCACTCATGGCAAAAGCAAAAAAAGGGCCGGCGATCAAACTACAGGTCATGCTGTGGCCCGTGACGAACGCGAATTTTGAGACGGGTTCTTATTGGGAATTAGGTGAAGGAAGATTCCTGACGCGCAACATGATGATTTGGTTCTGGGATAACTACTTGCCCGACAGAGCTACCCGGGCCGAGATCTACGCTTCTCCTTTGCAGGCAAGCAGAGAACAGTTACAAGGGCTTCCTCCTGCCCTAATTCAGACAGCAGAAAATGACGTTTTGCGTGATGAAGGCGAGTCCTATGCTCGAAAGCTGGATGAAGCAGGTGTTCCCGTGATTTTGACCCGTTATGGCGGCTTGATCCACGATTATGGCCTGCTGAATCCAATCGCTCACGTACCCGCTGTAAAAACAGCGCTGTTGCAGGCGGCAGCCACAATTAAAAAGGTGCTAAACGCTAAACCATGAAAGTCGTAGTAATTGGCGGAAATGGAGTTTAATGATGCGGCCCTGGTCGCAGGAAAGGATGCCCGCCTCGGACACATTAAATACGAAGATTGGTTTAATACACAATTATCAAAAGGACGATAGTTCTCTGCCTTACGCAACAAAGATGACGGATGTCAGCTCGTTGAGGCGGCTGTAAGAGGCATGCACTTTCCATCCGTTCGTGCATGGGACAACAACTCACGTCGGCGCGGTGTCCCCGCGAATTCCGGTCAGCTACACAACGAAGCGGCAGGCATAGGTGATCTATATCATCAAAAAAATAAAATTTATGAAGACATTCAAACAACTGGCTACAATGGCATTACTTTCGGCAGCAATTATACTATTATATGGGGGCCAGGTTGCCCAGGCACAGTCCAGCCCAAAAGGCGTTAAAAATATCGTGCTTGTTCACGGCGCTTTTGCGGACGGCTCGTGCTGGTCCAAGGTTATCCCGGCCCTTCAAGCAAAGGGATATAATGTGGTGGCGGTGCAAAATCCGCTTACTTCGCTCGCCAATGATGTAATTGCAGCAAAGCGGGCGATTGATCAAATGGATGGTCCAGTACTCCTGGTTGCTCACTCCTATGGCGGGATGGTCATCACCGAAGCGGGCAACAATCCAAAAGTAGTAGGATTGCTCTATGTTGCTGCTTTGGTTCCTGAAGAAGGACAAAACGCCAACGCGGTAAACGCTATGATGCCAACAACAGGCATTGAAAAGACCTTCCAGATCAGTCCCGACGGTTATGTGTCCCTCCCACCTAAGACCGTGGACGAGTATTTTGCGCCAGATGTTTCGTCGAAAGAGAAAAAGCTAATATATGCCACGCAGGTGCCATTAGCAGCTTCGGCTGGCGAGGAAAAAGTTGCGATCCCGGCTTGGAAAACGAAGCCTTGCTGGTTTATAGTGGCTGCACAAGACCGGGTGATCAATCCTGATTTGGAACGATACAAGGCGAAGTTGATCAATGCCAACACGATCGAGTTGAATTCAAGTCACGTCCCAATGATCTCTCAACCCAACAAGGTGACTGATTTCATCGTTGATGCAGCACAGACGCTATAGTCTTTAATGCCTCGTATAACAGAATGACGATCACCAACACAAGCAATTGAAAACTGAAGTCATTAGGGTGCCTTTGGTTCGGCCAAAGGCATTCCTTCCGGGCCACAAGCTTTCCGCTCCGTTCGACGAAATAATGACCTATAAAATCACAGGATATGTTACCAGCAGAAATTTATGCGCCTGATTTCGAGCTTTATGGTACTCCCACACAAAAAGTAAAACTAGCGGATCTGGGAAACCGTAAGGTTATCCTCGCCTTTTACCTGGCAGACTGGAATCCTGTTTGCAGTGAGCAACTGGCGCTATACAACAGGATGGAGAATTATTTTCACCGGCATAACGCCCAGTTGATTGGCATTTCAGTAGACAGCCAATGGAGCCATAAAGCATTTAGTGAACAACACCATTTCCATTTTCCACTGTTGGCGGATTTTGAGCCCAAAGGCGAAATAGCAAGGCTTTATGAAGTCTACAATGAAAAGACAGAGCAGTGCCATCGCGGATTATATGTGATAGACGAAGTCGGCGTGATTCGCTGGAGTTACCGGTCTCTTGCCGAAATTTACCCCGGACCAGAGATCTTGTTAAACGCGCTAGAACTATTAAACAAAAGCAGAGCAGTGAGATCATGAAACAAATCAAAAATGCGCTACCCGGCGCGATCGGGCTACTCATCATTCATTCCTTGAGTATGCTTCCTGGCTGTCGGCAGGTCCCGCATCCAACAAGCAGCAGACCAGACAATTCCGATAGTTTAAAGCAAATTGTAATGCAACTAATGGCATCAGAAGATACCATTGCCAGTCACCTTAAAATCGCAGATGAACTTGATTTTGACGTTTTCAGTAACCAACAATGGGACAGGCTGAAGGAGAGCCACGCGGAAGACGTAAAAGCAATCTGGCCTGACGGTCACGTGACAGTTGGCCTTGCCCAGCACATAGAAGACCTTAAAAAGATGTTCTTGCACGCTCCTGACTCCCGCTGCAAACAACATCTACTTGAATTCGGTTCTGGTAAATATACCCTAACGGTGGGTGTATTTGAAGGAACATTCACAAAGCCGTTATCTATTGCAAACGGAAAATTCATTCAGCCAACCGGCAAGGCTTTCAAAATACCGATGGCGACTGTTGGTATATGGGAAAATGGGGTGATGACGGAAGAGCATCTTTTTTGGGATAACCAAGCCTATGCAAAGCAAATTGGCCTGCGATAATCAGACGCACCATTCAAATTAAGTAGTCAACAATTAGAAGTAAAAAGATAAGGGGCAGTTACAACGGGCAGGGTTTTTTGGTGAAGCGGCCCGATAAACAATCGGGCCGCCCTTTTCGCCTTAAAAACATCGGTATGCAAAGACTGGAAAGAGTGCGTAAAGCACAAACGAATGGAATAGCTAAACAGAAAGGAAATGATCAAAATTTTACAATTACTCATCACTGGTGTAGTATCGATGATGACGAACTGTGTGCAGGCGCAGGGGATCAACAAAATGACGATGGACAGCGTCACCAGAATGCTCCGCTTTTTTGAGGACGACGACTACATTAATTTCTGGGGATGTGGAACCGACAACTCTTACACCAGCGGAAGCCGCCTGGACTACTACTATCAACCTAACCAAAAGCCTCATGGCCTGCTTGGAAGGTGGGGGCTAAAGGCGGGAACCGCAAGTGTCGACACTTACAGTTGGGGTTTGGAAGAACTGATCTATACACCCAACGACATTGCGCGAACAGAATGGGAGCCGCATGACTATCAATATGCGGGAGCGTTCGCCATTACCCACTCGAAGTATTCCTACAATCCTGAAGAAAAATACGCCTTTCAGACGGAAGTTGTCGTGGGAGTTATAGGTCCATCGGCCCTAGCAGGACCCATCCAAACAACTTTTCACCAACTGATCCAATATACAACGCCGAAAGGCTGGAGGCATCAATACCAAAACGATATTTTAATCAACCTCAATATCACCGCCGAAAAACAGTTTGTGGCTGAGTGTGATTGGCTCACGATCATAGGGGGTGTTCAGCTCTATGGGGGCACCATGCAGAATGGGGCGGCGGTCTACCCATTGTTCATTGTCGGCCACAAAGCGTCTTATTTTGATGGGCCTTTTAGCCAGTATCTCGGCACAGGAAAAATAAAGGGGCAGTTGTATTTTATATGTAAGCCCGAACTCCAGGTCTACGCGCAAAATGCGATGCTAGAGGGGGGGCTATTTACGCAAAATCCGAACTACACTGGCAAGGTTCCTTCCTTGACTCATATGTCGACGGAAAAAGTTCCCGATCTCCAGCATTGGGTGAGTTCTTTTACTTATGGGTTCGTCTATACTCAGGGCATATGGGGTATTTCCATCACGGAAAATGTATCCTCGGCAACGCTCCATAATCTGTACTGCCACGATTTCGGTAATGTGTCGCTTTATGTAGGTCTATGACGAAATCTTCCTGGCTTGCCAAATCGAAGCTTCTCCAAAAAGGCCATAGATGAATCATCCGACAAGTAGCAGGAATCAATACTGCAAGAATTTGTAAACAATAAAAAAACAAAAGATGAACACGACACGAAAGTTTGGATTAACAATGCTATTATTTTTGCCTTTTGCTTTTGGATCAAAAGCACAAACCTCGCCAGATGCCGTCATTTCCGGTCCCGTTCCCTCCAACAAAGAATGGCGTATCAGCATAGGCGTCGAAACTGGTATCCCCACTGGTGCCTACGCAAACACTTATGGCTCGTTTTTTGGCGCGAGTGTGCAAGTGGATGCTCCCTTGTGCTATGGTCTTTACGCCACAGTGACTGGTGGCTATAATAACGTCCTTGCCAAGGACAATAAGCCTAGTATCAATACTCAGCTTATTCCTGTGAAAGCAGGCTTAAGGTATTTTTTCTGGGGGGACCTCATTTATTTCCAGGCTCAGGCGGGCGTTACATTTCTGGCAAATAGGTCAGACCTGAATGCCGACAACTCCGCAGCCTTCACGTATACTCCGGGGGTCGGGGCGCTATTGAAGCTGCCTTCGAAGAATTACTTGGACCTGGGTGTGCGCTGGGAAGAGACGGCTTCCTTCAGTAATAGGAGCGACGGCAACAGGTACGGCTTGGTGGCCCTCCGGGTAGCGTATAGTTTCGGGTTATAAGGATCTCAAGAAGACCTTATAATTGCAAATAGCTTTCAAGTAAGGCCTGGTCCGTAGTGAGCCAGGCCTTTTCAATTAATTACTTTGTCCATGTTTCGCCCTAGACGTTACTTCTGACTCGGAATAAATTATTGTAAGCCCCATTTGGGTTTGGCTTTTGGCAGCCATGGTCACTTGTGACGGGGGCCAGGCGCTATCGCAGGCTAGTCAATGCTCTGCCCTATCTCTATAATATAACCGTCCGGATCGCGCATGTAGCAGCGAATCTCTCGCGCTTTTCGGATCGGCTCCGTGAGGAATTCTGCGCCACGACTTTTCCACAGTTCATAACACGCTTGAAT
>Ga0105237_10000503_pt1 | contig 55383 bp, 49 predicted proteins | sample KBSC24metaG_FD_81520 | JGI IMG/M metagenome (GOLD analysis project Ga0105237, IMG submission 81520) | Corn rhizosphere microbial communities from Kellogg Biological Station, Michigan, USA - KBS C2-4 metaG | ecosystem: Host-associated > Plants > Roots > Rhizosphere > Soil | place: Michigan, USA... | reverse complement strand
GCTTTTATTTGAAGCAAATGTCCGCCAATCTATGTCCAGATTTTTATCACGAATCGCGATGCCTGATAACCAAAAGTTATGAGCGTATTAAATTCGATATAACTGGAACAAGAGTTAACGGCCGTTAACAATTACTTTTGGTTTCCGGCCCTTCAAGCATTTTTTAATGTACTCACTCACCTCATAATCGGTAGCATTTTTTACCATGCCGTAATCAGGCCGGTACTTACTCATAAAGTTAAATAGCTGTTCGCCGGTAAAACCGGTAATCCGGCTAACCAGTGGCTTACTAAAGCGGCGATCGACAATGCTGTTTCGATAATCGGCGACAAAGGTGCGCTGCAGACGGCGGGCGTCGGCCCCTTCCTTGCTTACAGCGCTCCATACTTTATCAATTACTACACCAACCCCTAGCGGTGTAATTACTATCGCGTGGCTTTTGTCGCCCTTGCGGTATATTTCTTTGTAGGCGGTTTTATTTTCGGCAAGTTTTTTTTCGGGTGTTAGCAGTGTGCTATTAATATCAACCTCTTTAAGCACCAACGGGCCCTTTCTAAGCCGGATAATAACATACGGAGCGTTCACGATCGCCAGTGTATCGTTCAGGAAACCTTCTTTAACAGTTATTAAAGTGTCACCGGCCTTGGCCTGGATAGAAAATTCGCCCAAATCGTTACTAAGCGTCTGAATATTACGGTTTTTGATGGTGGCATTGCCTTGCCGTGTGTTGTCAAAAACTACTAAGCCTTTAACCTGGGCTGTAGCGGCCATGCAGCCCGATAAGCTGATAATCATTGTACAAGCTAATGCCCTATTACGCATGCGACTGATTTACGGGCAATATCGTTATTAAAACCGTGTCACTTTACGGCAGTTTCGTTAAATTATGTTAAGGTTAATCATCTCTACTTTTTAGTCCCTGTAACGTTCAGGAAGATAATGCTGCTATGCGGAATGCCCAATGTGCTGGCTGGGGTTACCTCCAAATAAAGTTTAAGATAACCGTCTGTAATACCCTTCATGGCGGCGATATAAGCATCGGCCCCTTCCTTGGACAGATAGTTCAAGGGCACCATCGATTTCCTGAAGGTTATCTTTCCCTTGTCGTCTAAAAAGGCTGTGTAGGAATAATAAAAGTCGGTGTAGGCATGGTGTATAGTAATATTATAAGTCGGCGACAGGTAATTGTCGAACAGCATGCCGCCGTTTACGTCGCCATCATGAACAATTTCTTTTTTAATAGTGATAAGCGGCGATTTGGCTTTTAGTAACGGCGGAGTAGTTCCTGCAAAGGCGCTGTCGAGGGTTTTATTGGCATTAAGAGATTTCGCCTTAATGTAGGCCGTGTCACGACGGCTTGGCTTCCAGAAGTTCGCGGTGTCGGAGTGCAGGGTGTTTTTGATGTAATCGTTGGTGTAGAAGGTCATATATGCATGCACCTTTTCGTCGCTGATCACGCGTCCATCAACATGCAGCACCATAAATTGGATGCTGTCTTTCTTAATATATTTTAATTTAAGCCATGCCCAGGCCACGTTGTAAATCGAGTCATGGTCGAACACTACTGGCGTGTTCAAAAACTTATTTTTCTTGGGGCTATAGATATTTACTGAATCGTCCGAAGGGAAAGAAATCCGCCATTCGGGAATCAACTGGTAACCAACCGGACTAAAAGATAGTCCATTATCAAACGTGCGCTTTACTTCGGTGTAATGAATGCCCTTAATGCTGCTAATTAAAGCCTTAGCTTTTGTCACCTCTGCCTTGCGTTTGGTTTCTTCCCTTTCACGTTCCGAAACATGCCGGCGGCGACAGGAGGTAATGGCTATGGAACTAAAAACAAGGAGCAAGAAAAGAAGTGTATAGGACTTACGGGCAGATATGTTCATAGAATAGCTGGCAGGGGTTATTTAAAAACGCTAAAATAGTAAAAGGGTTTGATGAGGGAAGTTCAAAAATTGGGAAAGTCAGTAAAGTCGGAAAGATGAATCGCAGATGAGCAAAGCATTGACCGGAATAAATTAACCTTTCAACCTTTCAACGAGTACACTCAGCGCCTGTTCCGGATCCTAATATCAGATAGCCAGTGTACTCCGGCCCTGTCATAGCGAATATCCCCATGCCAATTACCAGGCTGATCACGATCATGGTAAGGTCGAAGCGGTTTAGCTTGGGTTTAATCATATATTAATGATACGTTAATTGTTTATTTTTTAAATTTATATTTTAATTTTGTTATCGTTGCCTGATTAATTGATACTAAATACTATTGTTGGCCCCTGTAATGCAAATTGTTCCGAAGCAAATTAAGCAAATTATTGTTGCCGTTATACTTATGTTAAGTATTTCGCCGGCTTTTGCGCAGGTAAAACATCCGGCTAAAAACAGTAAGCCGCCTGTTGTCCAGGTCAGGCATGCCCCGGTTAGCACCCAGGTCGCGGCGTTTACCCGCATTGCGGCACAGGCTAATGTAAGCTTCATTTTCCCGAAAGGATTTAAAGAAATACCGGCGCCGGATAACGATTATTTCTCGTACGATTATGCTATGACCATACCCGGAAAAGATTTCGAGATATGGATGCAGGTAAAATCAGAAAAAGAAAACTGGGCCAGCTATGAAAAGGCCAGGAATCAACCCGATGCGCAGCAATTGGCAAACCCGGATTCAACTTATATTCCATTGGCCCAGGCGCAATGTGCCGCATTTGCCGGCGACAATCCTTATTCGCCAAGAAGTATTCCTCCCGATATTCTGGCGCGCTATAATGCCGACAATGGGAAATCATACCTGCTTACCCTGCGCGACATGCAAACGACCAAGAGTTATAAGTATGCGCTACTGATAACCCTTCAAAAAGACCACACCGGCATAATAATAGCCGTTTGCTTTACCAACGAGAAAGGTCCTGAGTTTTTTAAAAACATGGATAAGGCGAGCAATTGTTTGAAGTTTAAGCAGTAGGAACCGGGATTAAGCAGATTTTATGGATTGTCCCTAACCGGGCGAAATCCTTGAATCTTTTGATCCTACGAATCTTAGTTCATTTTGTTAATAAGTTAAAACATTAGGTTAATTAATTTTTAACGCAAACCTTATTTTTGCCGGGTGGATATTTTTGCGCTTCGCGGAATGCCCGTCCCCTTTCCCTTAATTTAATATTTATAAGATTTAGATGGCTGAAGCTGTAAATTATAGTGATGATAGTATCCGTTCGCTGGATTGGAAAGAGCATATACGCCTGCGTCCCGGTATGTATATCGGTAAGCTGGGCGATGGCTCGGCGTATGACGATGGCGTTTACGTGCTGCTGAAAGAGATAGTGGATAACTCGATTGATGAGTTTGTGATGGGTGCAGGCCGGACAATCGATATCACCATGAGCGACCACAAGGTATCCGTACGCGACTATGGCCGCGGTATCCCGCTCGGTAAGGTTATCGATTGCGTATCGAAAATTAATACAGGCGGTAAGTACGACAGCAAAGCGTTCCAGAAATCGGTGGGCTTGAATGGTGTGGGTACAAAGGCCGTAAACGCACTGTCGAATGTGTTTACGGTGCAATCATACCGCGACGGCCGCACCAAGCTGGCCGAGTTTGCCAAAGGCGAATTAACTAAAGACGAACCGGAAAAAGAAACTACGCAGCGCAACGGCACCGCTATAAATTTTTGGCCGGACGATAGCATTTTCAGGCACTACCGCTTTATCCCTGAGTTTGTTGATAGCATGATATGGAACTACGTGTTCCTTAACTCGGGCCTTACCATTAACTTTAACAACCAGAAATATTTTTCGGAGAGGGGACTTTTTGACCTGCTGACGAAAAACTCTGACGCCGAAAATATCCGTTATCCGATTATTCACCTGAAAGGTGAGGATATCGAAATTGCCATGACGCACGGTCAGCAATATGGCGAAGAATATTACTCGTTTGTAAACGGGCAGAACACTACGCAGGGCGGTACCCATCAGGCTGCCTTCCGCGAGGCAGTAGTGAAAACTATTCGCGAGTTTTATAAAAAGGAATTTGATGCTTCAGATGTTCGTGCGTCCATCGTGGCGGCCATCGCCATTAAAGTGCAGGAGCCGGTTTTTGAGTCGCAAACTAAAACAAAACTGGGGTCGCAAAACGTTGGTCCGGAGGGGCCATCGGTACGCGGATTTATAGGGGATTTTGTAAAACGGGAATTAGATAATTATCTGCACAAAAACCCAGCAGTAGCCGATGCTTTATTAAAGCGCATAATGCAAAGCGAGCGTGAGCGCAAGGACATTGCAGGCATAAAAAAACTGGCTAATGAGCGTGCAAAAAAAGCATCATTACATAACCGCAAGCTGCGCGATTGCAAAGTGCATTTCGATGAAACCCACGAACGCAAGCAGGAAACCACCTTGTTTATCACAGAGGGTGATTCGGCCAGCGGGTCGATAACCAAATCGCGTGATGTGATGACGCAGGCAGTATTCAGCTTGAAAGGTAAGCCACTAAACTGCTTCGGCCTGACCAAAAAAGTGGTTTACGAAAACGAAGAATTTAACCTTTTGCAGCACGCGCTGAATATTGAAGACGGGCTGGACGACCTGCGCTACAACAACATCGTGATAGCTACCGATGCCGATGTGGACGGTATGCACATCCGCCTGCTGTTGATGACCTTCTTCCTGCAGTTCTTCCCTGATCTGGTGAAAGCAGGGCACGTATCGATATTACAAACGCCGCTTTTCCGCGTTCGTAATAAAAAAGAGACTATTTATTGCTATAGCGATGAAGAACGCCGCAATGCCATAGCCAAGCTTGGCGTAAAGCCAGAGATAACCCGCTTTAAAGGATTGGGAGAGATATCGCCGGATGAGTTTGGTTTATTTATAGGTAAGGATATTCGCCTCGATCCAGTGATACTGAAAGATGCCAACGTAAAAGCATTGCTGGAATATTTTATGGGCAAGAATACGCCTGCCAGGCAGCAGCACATTGTGAACAACCTAAGGGTTGAAAAGGATGACGAAAACGTAAACCCGCTGATTGCTGAAGATACGGATAGCGTGGAATTGGCGGTAGCCTGACACGATTTAAGGATATAAAGGATTTTCAGGATTAATATTTACGAGCATCGATAACTTTTTAAAGTTGTCGATGCTTTTTTATTTTCAAAAATATCCTGCAAATCCTTCAAATCCCAAAATCGTGTTGTATATTGTATCCCCCCGTTTTTCCCGGGGATAGATTGATGACCGAGCACGAGATTAAAATAAACTTTAAGTCGTACAGCACTATTAGCGATTTAAGTATTGCAGACCAGCAGCTTTGCGCGGAAGCTGTTAAAGCAAAAGAGAGTTCCCATTCGCCTTATTCAAAGTTCAGGGTAGGTGCTGCGCTGCGACTACAAAGCGGTAAAATTGTTTACGGCAGCAACCAGGAGAATGCGGCGTATCCGTCCGGCCTTTGCGCCGAGCGGGTGGCGCTTTTTACATGGGGCGCTAACTACAGCGACGACCCGATAGTAGCCATGGCCGTTACCGCCAGCACAGACGAGTTTGAGCTTTTACATCCCGTAGCCAGCTGCGGCGCATGCCTGCAGGTATTAGCTGAGTACGAAAAAAAACAAAATGGCCCGATTGAGATTATATTGTTTTGTAACGACGGCCCGGTTTGGGTGATGAACGGTGTTGAAAGCTTTTTGCCCTTCCTGTTTTTTGAGAAAGGGTTAGTAAAAGCAGAAAGCTGATAGTAAAAGGCATGTGACAAATCTCATGAAGTTTCACAAACTTCGTACGTTTGATAATAACCACTATGAAAACAAAACTAGTATTACTGTTCATAGCCATTTGCTTTAACACCGGCCTGCGTGCACAGAACGGGTTTCCGTTTGATAACGAGATACGGGATTTTAAACACCAGGACAGCCTGAAAACCCCGCCTAAGGATGGTATTTTGTTTATCGGCAGCTCATCTATCCGTAAATGGACGGACTTGGAAAGCCGTTTCCCCAACGAGCCCATTATCCGTCGCGGTGTGGGTGGCTGCGAGCTTTGGCAGGTGGTGGATTATTATACGAACTATATCTTATTCCCTTATAAGCCACGCAAGATTTTTATTTATGCAGGAGAGAACGACATCGCCGCGGGTAAAACTGGCAAGTTTGTTTTTGAAGAATTTCAAAAGCTTTGGGGAATGATACATCAAAAGTTGCCCAATACTACCATCTATTTTATGTCGGTAAAGCCAAGCCCCAGCCGGGCCAAATTTATTGGCGAGGTAAATATCGCTAATGACCTTATCCGGAAATATCTCAGAAACAAAAAGAACAGCATTTATATCGATGTAAGCACCGTGCTGTTTACATCGGGTACTACCACGCCTGACAATTCGTTGTTTGAAGGTGACTTGCTGCACCTGAATAGCAAAGGGTATGATAAATGGCAAAAGGTGTTAGAGCCGTTTGTAAGGTAATGAAACAGTTAATTTGGAGGAATGTAGAGACGTGAAGCATCACGTCTCTACGGGGGGGCTCCAATATTTATCCTTAAATCTCAGTCATCATCATCCTTTTTCTTCTTTTCTAAAATCACAAATGCACTACGCTTCGGAGCGGGTAGCACGGCGTTTTCGCCTTTCACATATTTCCAGATTACATCGTTTAGCTCAAGGTCGGGGATAGCGTCTTCTTTGGCAAAATTGAATTTTTCAGAACGCAGGCTGCTTTTGTTATCAGCTACGTTGCGCTGTTCTATGTTAACCTGCGCGGATTTGGCAGCGAATGGTGTAACATCCGGCGTATTCGAAAAGCACTCATAAAAAGGCAATGCCGAAGCATCATATTGGCTCATGGGTGGCAGGCCAAGAATCAATTCGATTGTGCGTAAAACGCCGGAGGTTGAGTACATACTATGTACTACCGCATTGCGCTTTACATAAGGGCCTGCAACATAAACCGGTGAACGGTGTGCGTCGATATGATCGGGGCCGTTTTGCGCGTCATCTTCCAAAACAAAAACTACCGACTCTTTCCAAATCGGGCTTTTTGATAAGTGCTCAATCAACTGCCCAACCCCCTGGTCGTTATCAGCAACGGCGGCAATAGGCGAGTACGCTCCTTTGCGCTGGCCGCTGGTATGGTCGTTACCCAACCGGATGGAATTGAACCGGGGCACCTGGTTAATGGTAAGCAGCGAATCAAAATCATGCTCCCAAACTTTTTCGCGGAAGCGGTCGGTAATACTCAGATCAAAACCCGGCGACTGCTCGCATGAATGGCCTTTTAAAGATTTGATGTTTACTTCGTTATGCTCGGCAAATTCGCCATAGGTGCGATAGCTTACGCCGGCTCGTTTACAGTAGTCCCAAATAAAACCATCGCGCGGGTCGCCAATCTCACGGGTTCCCTCGGAGTCGTAGTTTCCACCGCGACCACCATAGCTGGTGGGCCAGGTTTTCTCGATAAAATCGGTGGCGTAGGCGGCCATGCTCCAGTTATGCCCGTCGGCGCTAACCTCGGCATCTACATAAAAATTATCCAGCAAAACAAACTCGTTGGCTACACTATGCAGGTTTGGCGTAACTTTATTACCGAAAATGCAAAGCGAGGTATCCCCATTACCCTTTGGCATATCGCCCAAAACCTGGTCATAAGTGCGGTTTTCTTTAATGATATAGAAAACGTATTTAATGGGCGATTTTTCGCCGCGCTTACGCGGGATAGGATTACCTTGCTCGCCCGGGGCCGTTTCTGCAATTTTATCACTAAAGCGGGCATTAGCATAAACCTGTTTTGAATAGGCTTTCAGCTTAACTTGATCCGGCGCGTCTATGATTGATAGCGTGCCCTTAAACAGCCCGCCAATATATTGCTCCCTGCTATTAATGGCGCCCTTCTGATAACCGCTGTTGTCGACCTTTTTTATTGGTTGGGGGCCTTCCGGATTGGCCATTGACGTAAAGCCTTTTCCGTTGGATACAAATATTTTATTACCCAGCGTTTTTACATTAGTCGGATACCAGCCTACGGGGATAAAGCCCATGCTTTTGCTGCTGCCGGGTTTGCTCACGTCAAAAACGGCGAGACAATTGTTGTCGGCATTGGCGATATAGAGCGTTTTTTCATTGGGCGATAAGGCCAGTCCATTTGAGGTAGAGCCGGTAAGCCTTGTCGGATAAAGCGATGTCGATATCACCTCGGCAGTTTTACGGTTTGCCGTATTAATTACTGAAACGGAGTTATCATTGGCATTGGCCACAAAAAGCCATGTTCCTTTTTTATTCAACAAAATCTCGTTAGGGTGATTGCCGGTTTTTATGCTGCCGTTGAGTTGGCCGGTACGGGTATCATAACAAGCAACCGCTTCACCTCCCCAAATGGAAATATATAATGTCTTTTCATCTGGCGATAAGATACAGCTATAGGCTTCGGCAGCAAGCTTCAGTTTATTTAAAACTTTTTTGCTTGCCGGGTCAATTACGTAAAGTGAGCTATCTTCCTTGGTTACTGTATACAGGCGCGTATTGCTTTTATTTACAACGATGCCGGTAGTGCATATTTTATTTTTCGGCCAGGGCGAACCCAGTTTAATAGTATCAGCAGCTCCTATTTTGTTGTTTTGTATTGCATAAGCAAGTATGATGTTATCATTACCGCCTGATGCGTACAATGTCTTTTCATCATGACTGAAGGCTAAACCATACCATGCTTTTTTTATGATTTTATCATCCAGCAAGGTTTCATTTTTGGGATCGATCAACTGGACAGATTGCGTACTTTGGCCGTTATTGGTTACCGCCATTAGGTTGCCAGATGCAGAAACGGCAATATTCAACGGTAAATCACCAAGTTTAAGCGAACGCCCGGCAGGGCTTAGTTTCCAGCCGTTAGGTAACAAAACCTGTCCTGTTTTTTCAATTTTACCCGGGGTTTGGGCCATGCATTGAGTCGCGAGCGCCAGGGTAGCTACGCAGATGGTAAACTTTGTTTTCATATCAATAACAAAAAGATGTTTCCAAAATTAAAGAATGATTTTGAAGGATGGGCAGGGTTAACATAAAGATAACCTACGGGCTAATTCCCGTTACTTTAGCCCCATCACCATAAAACCCTGGAACGACGCAAAAAAATTGCCCTCATTATTATCGTGTTCCAGTATCGCCCACCAATCATTAATCTCTTTAGATGTAAACACGTTTTCATCAACCCCTGTTTGGATTATCCCGCCAATAATGCGTTTAACCAACTCCAGCGGATGGCTGTATCCGCAGGCTTTTACCTTGATATCTTTAAACCCAAACCGCTTAAAATAACTGAACAATTTACTGCCAATACGGCCGGACGGAAACCTGTCGGATATAAATTCAACTATTTTGCGGGTAAGTGCTGTGTCCGGGTGGGCAATAACCAGTGCATCCCAATCTACATCGTAAACCAGCAGCTTCCCGCCCGGTCTTAGCAATCTTAAGTATTCTGTAAATACGGCATCGATATCTTTTACATACATCAATACCCGCTCGGTTCGGATATGGTCGAAACTTGCATCGGCAAAAGGCTGGGTACCGGCTTGTGCTATAAGAAAATTAAGATTTGCTGCCGGCGAACCATGCCTGGCTTTTGCCATCGAGATCATTCCCTGGCTTGCATCAGTCCCCGTTATCGAGCCTGTTGTGCCGACTAATTTGGTCATAGCGCGTGCCTGGTCGCCGATGCCGCAGCCAATATCGAGTATATGGTCACCGGGTTGTATATTTAACCAGTCGAGCTGTTGCTGAAAGCCATCCCGAACGGTTTCGCAATTGTGCACGTCCTCCAGGAATTTTACCAGGTAGCCTGTATCGGAATTATCGGCATTTTGAAAGCCTGCAGTGATGTCCTGGTTTTGCATGGTTTATTATTTGTGGTTATTAGCACGTCGGCAGCTTACCTCCCCGTCATATCAAGAACAATATCACCGCCCTCCGCTTTTAACCTCCAAACAATACCGTCCCCGGGGCTGCTAAACTTACCCCTGACAGCAGTAAGGCCGTAATTCAAACCTTCAAAGGTTGCATTCAATTTCTTATTGCTGATATTTTTAAAAGGTAGTTTAACATCATTTGCCGTAGTTAGATCGAGGTACCAGTCAATGGGCTTGTCTGTTTCCAAATGGATTTTAACCCGCCTCTCGTCGAAACTCATTGTCAAAGTTCCTTCAACCGTTTTTAATGGCCACGTAATAGCCAGTTTGCCTTTTACCGCATCGCTGATTACCGGGTCTCCGCCCTGCAGCAGTGTTTCCTTGCTATCAATAACCGCTTTAAACCGTAGTCCGGCCAGGTTATTGGGTTTGCTCCATAAATATCCATCCACAACAGGGAGGGTGAAAAACGTACACTCATTAGATGTTGCCTTTTGCTTTTCATAAACCGATGGAAGCTTCTCATCAAACAAATGAATATCACGGAAACGCAGGCTGCCATCTTCCCACAACAAATTAGCGCGATAAAAACGACTGTCGAACCAAACTGTTTTGCTGTTACCGCCGGGCAAATCATCATTAACTGTCACGGCTGTAGCTGGCGTCACCTTATAATGACTGCTAAACCACCTGCCCGATTGCTCCAAAGTCTCTACTTTTACTTTGCCCTGGTCGCGTAACTGAGCTATCAGCGGAAATTGTATTTCCAGACCTTTCGACATTGCATCCCAGGTGAAGGAGTTTTCCTGCCCGGCCTGTGTGTAGGCAAATTCCATCGAGGCGCCTTCCGTAAATTGCTTAAAAAACCAGTTAACCCATGTGGAATCACCGCCGGCATGTTTGTAAACAGGCTCAAGCGTAGTAACACCCTGGCGCGAGTTGCCGAGGCCGTTATCATACTGCCTTACCGGGTCGCTGCCCAGCATACGGAAAATAGGCACCGGGATTTGGTTTATCGCGTTTTGAGCAGGCATGTATGAATTTATTTTGCTGGGATAATAAGCCTGGTTCCAGTAGCCACCCCACATGGTGTATCCATCTGTGCCATATTGGTCTTTGCAATTGGCCGAGGCTACGATGTGGTATTTTTGATAAAGATAATTCAGCGTATGCGCATCAATAAACCAGGATGCTACCGATTTTGGGTAATAGCCAAAAATCTTTTTAAATTGATGAAAATAGGTATCGGCCAGCTTATTGCGTTCGGCCGGGGTATAGCCGGTTGCAAAGCCAATGTTCGCCCGCCAGTCCCACGGGTAACGGCCCCGCCATTTCATACCGGCTTTTTCAACCATTGGCTGTGGTATTTCCCACCAGGCACCGATTTCAAATTTGTCGCGGGGCAGCGTTTTTAGTAGTTTCTGATAGCGCGGGTCAATCAGCGCGTCGTATTGCAGCAAAAAAGTTCCGCCAAGGTTATATTTCTTCATCAGCTCTACCTGTTTAACCACGGTTTGATACAGCACATCCTCGGTGATGGCCGAATCGCGCGGCTCCAGCAGGCGGATGAAGTTAACGATGTTGACGATTTTGGGTTTAGCGTTTGCCGGGATTCCGTTTTTGGGTTTGATAACATTACTTGTAAATGCCGCAAGCACAATCAAAGCAGCAAAGATGGCCGGCACAAAGAAATATTTGATGGATTTGTTCATTATATAGATAGGATTGCAGCTTTTGGTGACAGCCGCGGTTCCGACTAAATTAGAATTATAAAATGATTATAAAAAGGCTGGCTGTCCTGTACTGTTTCGCGGGGCACATGTTTTTAGTTAATGAATATTTGATTTTTTCACCCCAAAAAATGCAGTTTGTTCAGCATTATTTATCTTCAATAATGTGGATAAGTGGGTTTATAGTGTTTACACTTTTTAAATTAATCATTAATTAAATAATTGATAATGAGTAATTTAATAAAATTAGTCGGGTTTGCACTTTTTGTTTTTTTAAGTGATTTATGAACGTTGATAATTCTTCTCCGGCACACCTGTACCGTATAAACTTAGGCAACAGAACGTATCTCACTGTTATCGGCCGGTTAATCAGGATGAATTGGTATTAACCGCTATCGGCGTAGTCCACGGATAATTAGAGGGGAAATGCATGTAACACAGCTGTTACAACTTTTTAGAATAACCTGCCGTATAATGTGTCACTAATACACTTTAACTATTGTCCAAAGCGGGTATGAAAAGAACTTTTACAATTATTAGCCTGGTTTTATTGACTGCTGCGGCACAAGCCGGTAACGGGTTTAAATACGCGCTGCGAGATTCGACGGCTGTTATTGAGTTGAACAAACAGGCATTTTCTTCACGTTTGGTTAACCCGGTGCAAACCGTTAGCGGTGCAGGCAAAGCGCTCGAAATTTCCAAACAAATCAACTACATCCGCGGCCTCGCCGAATCCAACCGTGTAATAGGTATCGGCTACTATTACCTCGACAAGCAAAGTAACGCCATCAGCCATTATATCACTGCTTTAAATTATTTTGAACAGCTAAAGGACTTATATGGACAGGGTAAAGTGTGTAACAATATCGGCAACCTGTACCGCTATCTTGATTCCAGGTTGTCGCTTGATTTTTATAACAGATCGTTGGCGATAGCGCTTAAAACGGCAGATAGCCAGCAGGCGGCCGGTATCTATAACAGCATGGGGACCATATACTATAGTCAAAAAAGTTTTACAAAGGCTCTGAACTATTATAATAAAGGCGGCGTGTTGTTTGCCACGCTAAAAGATTCTGCAAACATGGTTCAGTGTGTGCAGAACTGCGGTAATATTCACCTTGCGCTGCACCAATACGACAGGGCCGAAGGCTATCTCGTTAAAGCCAGTGCTTTCGCGAAAAAGTTGGACTTAAATGAAATGGCGGCTTCGTCTGACTTTTTCCTGGCCCAGGCCTACATCGGCCAAAACAAATTTAAACAAGCCGAAAAAACCATCCGCGAAGGAATGAAATACGCCTCCATAATTCGTAATGGCAAGCTAAGCAAAGATTTAGAGGACCTGAAGGTACAGGCAGAACAAAGGCGTAGAGGATAATAGTGGTTGTAGCTAAGCCACCATTATTCAAGGTAAGCCCTTACCCTATAAACTTCGCTCCCGCTCCGGGGGGAAGGAGTCGCGCAGACCAGTGCTTCTTCTTTCAGCAGCGCTTCGCCCGCAGGCATCCCGTTAAAATATATCCGCCTTTTTAATCCCCAGCTTCTTCATTTTAGAGTTAAGCGTTGTTGGCGGCAGGCTCAGTAATTCCGCAGCGCCGCCTTTGCCCCATACCTTGCCGTTGCACTTTTTTAAAACTGCAGTAATGTGCGCTTTTTCATTTTCACTCATTGATTGCAGACCGGCATCGGAAGGCCGGGTAGCAGCCCCTTGCTGTGAGGTAACCGGCAGCGCCATATTTTCAATGTAATCGCCTTTGGCCAGCAGCACGCCCCGTTCCACCAGGTTTTCCAGTTCGCGGATATTGCCGGGCCAGTTATAATGCTGCATATCCTCCATTACCGAGGGCGATACTCCCCTGATATGCTTCCCTGCCTTACGGTTATAAATATTCAGGAAGTGTGCCGTAAGTGCCGGTATGTCTTCACTACGTTCGCGCAAGGGCGGCATTATGAGTTGAATTACATTAAGCCTATAGTATAAATCCAATCTAAAACGCCCTTCGGCCACTTCCTTTTCAAGGTTTCGGTTGGTCGCGGCAATAACACGCACGTCAGTTTTAATGGTCACCCGTCCGCCGATGCGTTCTATTTCCTTTTCCTGCAAAACGCGCAGCAGCTTCACCTGCATCTCTAAAGGTATTTCGCCAACCTCGTCCAAAAAGATAGTTCCGGTATGTGCCATTTCAAAGCGGCCTGTTTTACGTTCGTGCGCACCGGTAAATGCCCCTTTTTCATGCCCGAATAATTCGGAATCAATCAAAGAAACAGGCAGGGCGGCACAATTAACCTTAATAAACGGTTTGTCCTTTCGTGGCGAAAGCTGGTGTATGCGGGCCGCAATCTTTTCTTTCCCGGTGCCGCTCTCACCAAGTATAAGTACGGATGTATCGTGGGGAGCTACCTGTTGTATCTGGTCAAAAACATTCAATAGCAGGTAACTGTTGCCTATAATTCCGTCAAAACTACCTTTATCTGCAAGTGGCACATGTGCGCCGTAGCTTTTCTGCGCACTTGCTACAACGGTAAAGGGGCTTTGACTGTCGCCAAGCATCCGTTCTGTAAAGTTCATCAGCAAGGGTTTAAAACGCTCCGCCAATACCAGGTGGTCGGCGTGGTAGGCGTCATCGCGCCGGCTGTAAAAGCAAAAACAAAAAGTATTTGAACCATCAGGCCTGACAGGAATAACCAGGTGCGATTTAATCGAGTAAGTTCTTGCTATCAGTTGTTTAAAAGGCGCAGCAGCAAATAAACCGGCAAACTCTTTTTCGTTATACCAGGTGGCAACCGTTTCCGGCGTACATTTTGAGTTTAAGGCAGCCAGTTCATTTAACTTAAGGTTGGTAATTATCGATAACTCGCTGGGTGTAATAGTCTGGTATTCTTCAAAGCCTATCCTCAAAAAACCAATCTCGTTAAAAGCGCTTTCTGCACTACCCGGTAACCCTACCGACATATACTCAAACGGAATATAGGGCTGCAAAGCCTGGCCAAGCTGCAACAACTTTTGCTCCCATTTTACCAGGCTGTCTGCTATCTGTGCTACTCTCTTTTGTAATACGGCCTGCTGGCGTGAGGTGTTTTCCTGGTTATTATCGTGCCGGTAAAGCGCAATATCGATCGCCACCAGTACATCTTTTTCCCTGAACGGCTTAACGATAAAGCCATACGGGTTAGTTTTTTTGGCAGCTTCCAGCACCTGTTGATTGGAGTTTGCTGAGATATAGATAAAGGGGATGTTTACCTCGGTTAAAGTCCTGGCCAGGTCAATGCCTGTTTTTTTACCTTTCAGGTATATATCCAGCAAAACCAATTCTGGCTGATGTTTTTCAACCATTTGCAATGCCTCGTCTACCGTATCGGCAATACCGCATACCTCAAACTTATTTCTACGGAGGATATCCTGCAAAACATCAGCGATGATATACTCATCTTCAACTATCAGCATTTTTCTCTTTTCCATATATGTAATCAGGTGTTAGTCAATTCATGCGGCGTTTGTTCAGGGCATTCTATTTTAAAAGTCACCCGTATCTGCACGCCGTTTTTATTGGTTATTTCAAATATGCCGTTTATCTGTTTGCTCAGGCCTTTCATCAGGCTCATGCCCAGCGAATGTACCTTACCCAGGTCGAAATCATTTTGTAGCCCCCGGCCATTATCCTCAATCGCAAGCATTACCTGTTCCTGGCTCAATCGATTTAAAGCTATCCGGATAACGCCGCATTCATCTGTGGCATAAGCATATTTAATGGCATTGGTGATGGCCTCGTTCATAATAAGCCCGAGCGGTACAGCCTGCGTTACTGCCAGGTGAATATCTTCAATATTTTTTTCAAAGCCTATCCTGCCGCCGGTATCTGCGCTTTCCTTCAGGTAGCTAACAAGTTCGTTAATATACTCGGGCATGTTAATCAGGTCCAGGTTTTCAGACTGATACAATTTCTGGTGTATGAGTGCTATGGAGTGCATCCTGCTTTCACTGTTCTGTATGGCCTGCAGGGCAGCTTCGTTATCGATGTAGGCGGATTGACGTTGCAACAGCCCCATTACAATTTGCAGGTTATTTTTAACGCGGTGATGTACTTCCTTTATCAGCCATTCCTTTTCCTTTAATAATTCATCTTTTTCGCCCACCAATACATTCAACGCAATATTACTGCGTCGTTTAGCACTATAATTTGTATATATCAGCGCCAATAACCCAACAAGTAAAGCACTGCCGACAAGGGTTAGATTCCTGGTGTCATTTGCCTGTACGGTTTTCTCACGCTCAAGTATGCTGTCTTTTTTTAAAGATTCTATGTCGCGTTCTTTTTGTTTCGTTTCAAACTGAACCTGCAGTTCCTGAAACTTTTTGTTTTTTTCAATATTGAAAATGGAATCATTAAAAACCTTATACTGAATATGGTGCTGTAATGCCGAAGCGTAGTTCCCGTCTGCCGAGTCGATTTTATACCGGATAAGATTGTAATCTCTCAGCCGCGTTATGGCAAAACCGCCGTGAAGATCTTCATCAAGGTAAAATGCCGCTTTTTTATAGTCATTCCGCCTGATATAGAATTTAGCTACGTCGTATTTGGCCAGGGAAACAATTTCATCAGTTTTTGTATATCCGAATAATTTAAGCGCCAGTAAATACATCTCTTCAGCCTTTTTATAGTTTCCGGCAGCATCATAACAATAAGCCTTTATCTGGCTTATTATAGCCTTGTTGTAGTCGCCATCCGGCGGATGGCGTTTTTCGATTCCCCAGGCCGTGCTAAATGCCTCGCCATATTTTTTTTCCTTTATTAATCCCTGCACAATAAACCCGGCTGTTCTGTATTTAAACTCAAGCTTTATGTTCATGTTTTCTCTAAGGGCAAGTGTTCTTTTATACCATATAATACTATTTTCCGTTTGCCCCAGTGCATCATAAATAAGCGCGAGCTCGCCAAATAGTTGCGATTGCATAGCGATTTTATCATTATAAAGCTGGCTCTTTTCTAACAGCTTTATACTTTCCAGAGCATATGATAATGATTTATCTACATTGCCCTTATACCGCTGAACATGTGCGAGCACGTAATAAAGTTTTACAAACTCCGGACGTGAGCTGTCGGGGTATTTGGTGATGCCTCTCATACAAGCGGCTTCCGCCTGGTCATACTGGCCATACACAAAATAAGCAGCGGCTGTATTCATATAAGCGTCAATTTCGTCGCCTATATCTCCGCAGGCTATAAAAAGAGTTATCGAATTTTCGCACGCTTTGATTATTTGCGTCAGCAAGTCCGCCGGCCGGGCATTCCACCGCGCGTTCGAAACAGCTTTGGCGAATCTTAACCATGTTTTTCCCTCCATCTTCTTGTTCCCTGTCTTTTGGTAATAATTCCAAACCTGTGTAAAACAAGCCCTGCCCGGCGCTAATTGAGTTTTTGAAAGATATACCTCTCCCATACTGCACAAGCTCTCCTGTCTGCCGCTGCCAATTTCCACGTGGAGCTGATTGCTTAAATCGAGTTCTTTTTTAAAAAAGAATAAAGCGCTGTCGAGGTCGGCTGCATCCAGTTTAAAACGGCGCAGGTAATAATAGTTTCCGAGTTGATGTATGGCATTAAGTTTAAAGGTGTCGGCCCGCGGTTTTTTTAAAGTTTCCTGCAGACTATCAACACTTTTTTTGGCAATGATTTGACAAAAGCACAGGCCAACCGGCGCAAGGATAAAAAACAAAAGGGAACCAGCTTTTGATATTGTCATGCTGTGTAATAATGGAATGCCTGTAAAATTGCGCCGCTTAGCAAAACGTCCCGACAACGGGAAACAGCCGCTAAAACATGATTTGTTATACTTAGCTAAGATACCTTATTAGTCGCGTTTGCACTAGCCATAATTCTGCCAATTTTGGCAAATGACCGCTTTGAGCAATAAATAACAGGTTTCTTATTCAGAGTCTGTTTTGAGATTCAGGAAGATTAAGGTTAAAGTAAAAATTCTACCACGATATATCGTGGTGTGTTCGAAAAGCCCACAACGATATATCGTTGCGTAATTAGTCGTATCAGCGTGTACCTGACACAATACTTTGTGCCTCCCGAATGCAAGTTCAACAACAAACAATAGTACCTGTTCATCAATATCTTACGGTCGATCCGAAAGGGTGATTTAAATTTCCATTGTCGGCATAACCTAATAAGGTGTATATTTAATCACCCCTGTGTTGCCGTTTCATCGATTTATTCCGGAATATCTTCCAAACAAATCGCCGTTTATTTTATTCATCCCATAAAAACATTTTAAATGCCTGTAAAAATTAAAGACCAGCCTTTTTATATACAAAGCACCGTTGTGCTGTTCGGAATAATTTTATTGGTGTATATAATGTCGCAACTAGCAGACATATTGGTACCGCTGGCGTTCGCAGCTTTCCTGGCTATCTTGCTCAATCCCCTTTGCAACTGGCTGCAGCGCCATAAATTCGGCAGGGGATTGTCAATAGCGACCGCGATGTTTATTGCTTTATGCGCCGTTACCGGGCTATTCTACTTTTTATCAGTACAGATTATCCAGTTTGGGGATGCCTTCCCGATGCTCGAAAAAAAGTTTTCGGCAATTACACTCGACTTAAAACAGTGGATAGCCACAAACTTTAACATCGCCGTAAGCAAGCAGGAAGCGATGGTAAAAAATGCCCTTAGCAACAGCCAGGCCATGGTTGGCAAAACTTTAAATGGCGTACTGGGCACCCTTGGCGTTGTGTTGCTGCTGCCGGTTTATATTTTCTTTATGCTGCTGTACAAAACTTTAATCCTGAATTTTTTGTACGAGGTATTTTCTGAAGAGAACTCAAAAAAGGTAGGCGAAATTTTAAGCGAAACCAAAAGTGCTATCCAAAGCTATATCATGGGCCTGCTTATCGAAACTACTATCGTTGCCGTTTTAAATTCAGCAGCTTTACTATTGCTGGGCGTAAAATACGGCATTTTAATTGGCTGCATCGGCGCTATACTTAATTTGATACCTTACCTGGGCGGTATCATTGCTATCGGCCTGCCCATATTAATGGCTACCGTGACTAAAGACGGGTATTCAACACAGATTGGTGTTATAGTTGCCTACCTGGTTATTCAATTTATCGATAACAATATCCTGGTTCCTCGTATCGTATCATCAAAAGTGCAGATTAATGCTTTAATGTCGATAATAGTGGTGCTGCTGGGCAACCAGCTGTGGGGCATCTCCGGCATGTTTTTATCCATTCCGTTTGTGGCGGTATTAAAAATCATCTTCGACCGCATAGATGAGCTGAAACCGTGGGGTAAGCTGCTTGGCGACAATATCCCCACCAAAACCATGGGCGAACGATGGAGCAACAAGCGAAAAAAGGCCATACTGGATTAGCGTACAGCACATCTGTTTCAATTGTATATTTGCCTTCATGGGCACAATTACCTTAAAAAGAACGGACAGCGGCGACACGGATTTTCGCCTGTTGATAAAAGAGTTAGACACCGACCTGCGCCAGCGTAATGGCGATGTTATGGACATATATGATGGCCACAACGTTATTGAGCAAATTGACACCGTTGTAATAGCTTACCTGGACGGTCGCCCCTTAGGCTGCGGTTGTTTTAAAAATTATAGAAACGATACAGTCGAGATAAAACGCATGTATGTGCGCCCCGGCGCAAGAGGAAAAGGCATCAGTCGAATGATTTTAACTGAGCTGGAAAACTGGGCAAAATCACTCGGTTTTAGATATGTGGTACTGGAAACCGGCACCAAACAGCAGGAAGCATTAGGTTTATACAACAGGGCAGGATACAGAAATATCCCCAGCTATCCGCCGTACATCGATTTGCCTGACAGCATTTGTTTTAAAAAGAGTTTATTGGGTTAAAATTGAATCATTCACTGTAGAGACACAATACTTTGTGTCTCCCCCAGGAAAGGTTTGCGCCATGCATTTATGCTTAAATGCCGGTATGTTTGATACCTTGAGATCGCAAATATTGGGCTACCTGTCCTGTGGGAGCCGCGATGCATCGCCGCTCTACGCTGGTCATCTTACCAGAAATATAAATAATCTCTAAAATATTCCGGGCGGTCAATCGTCAACAATAGTATAAGCTTATTACATGTATTTAATTTTACTCCCGCTTCATTCACTCGTCCGCTGGCTGGTTTTGCTTAGCCTGTTATTTGCCATTTATCGCGCCTACCGGGGCTGGCTTGGTAAAACGCCCTATAGCAAGGTCGACGAGCGCACCCGGATAATTACCACCACCATTGCCCATATACAATTGGTTATCGGCTTATGGCTTTATTTTATAAGCCCTATTGTAAACTATTTTCTGCATAATTTTAAAGCGGGCGTACATGAACGGGTTATCCGCTTTTTCGGAATGGAACATATAACGATGATGCTGATTGCCATTACACTAATCACCATCGGCGCAGCAAAAGCCAAACGCAAAACAACCGATGCCGACAAATTCAAAACTATGGCGATATGGTTTACCATAAGCCTGTTGCTCATCTTAAGCTCTATACCCTGGTCGTTTTCACCGTTGATCAGCAGGCCGTTGTTCAGGGCGTTTTAGCATTTTACATTTTCAACCTGCAGGCATGTTGTAATAACAACTATATTTAGGGAAATTTCACGAATATGAAATCTTTCCGAATACTCTTATATACGGTGCCGGCGTTAATATTCCTCCAAAGCTGTGGCGGCAACATGATAAAAAAGAAAACCGGCGACTCGACGCAATCAGTTACAGTCGATAGCACCCCAAAGAACCAAGCCGCCGTCATCGTTGTGCCAAAAGCCAACACCAATTTAACTGTCAACAGCGAACAAGACCTTATTGGGTATTGGGTAGGTCTCTTTAAGCCGGATACTACTGAAAACGTTATATTAACCGGTGAACAGGTAGCGTGGGATTTTTCGAACAAAATAAACATCTCTATCGATTCCATTAGCGGAGATAAAATTATCGGCCACAGTGTGGTTGCCGGCAACGTACGCCCGTTTAAAGGCACTGTTAGTAAAGATAGCGGCGCCTGGCATGTGGACGCACAAGAGCCGGGCGACGATAAATACGATGGCAAGTTTACATTCGCCATCGCAACAGGCGATTCGACCCTGGCAGGCATTTGGACCGCCAATAAAAAAATAAGGATACCGCATAGGAAGTACCGGCTCACAAAAAAAATATTTAAATACGATCCTGCTGTAAAAATGGACCAAAGCCGCTATGTGGACTGGACGAAAAAGAAGACCAAACATGTTATAGATAAAGAGGCAGACTATAATGGATACGATGAATCTTTCTTTGCCGCTTCGTGGGATGCCAGTAAATACAACGCATCGACTAGGTTGCTGACAAAAGAAGAGGTATCGAATCTAAAAAAAGGCGACATATTTGTTATACGGAACGCTATTTATGCAAGGCATGGCTACTCCTTTAAAAACCAGCAATTACGGGCTTATTTTGATAAACAATTGTGGTATATACCAATAAGCGCCGATGTAAAAAACGACTTTACCGAAATCGAAAAAAAGAATATCGAGCTACTGCTCCGGTTCGAGAAGAATGCAAAAGAATACTATGACGAGTTTGGGCGCGGATAATTATGCAGGCAGTTAAAAATCTATATTTTAAAAGAACCGGACAAGTTGCCTGGTATGCCGCATTGCTATTTTTTAGCTACCTGATGCTGCTGATTACCCTGCAATACATTCCCGCCCGAAGGGATGCCGCTTTCCTGCTCACCAAATTCGACGTGGTGGGGATGCTGCATTACCGCATAGCATTTTTTGCGCATGTTTATAGTGCCATGTTTGTGCTGCTGGCAGGTATAATACAATTTTCGGCAGCAATGCGCAGGCGTTACCCGGCACAGCACCGCTGGGCTGGCAGAGTTTACGCTTACCTCATCATATTTATTACCGGCCCGGCCGGCTTCATCATGGGGATTTATGGTAACGGCGGCTGGATAAGCCAATCGGCATTTTGCTTGCTGGCAGTTTTATGGGTGATTTTTACCTGGAAAGCCGTTGCAGCGGCCATTGCCGGGAAAATGCAGGCGCATAAAGACTGGATGTACCGCAGTTATGCATTAACCCTGTCGGCCATCACATTAAGGTTTTGGAAGTGGCTGTTTGTATGGCTATTTCAACCCCGACCAATGGACGTTTACCACGTAGTTTCGTGGCTGGGCTGGGTAGGCAACCTGCTGATAGCCGAAGTACTGATTTATTATGCCTTAAAAAAGAAACGCAATAAACGGGTTGAACGCATGCTCGAAGCTGCGTAGATTTGCCTGTAAGCCCTCTATAAATTATGAAACGACGCTCATTTGTAAAATCAACGCTTATTGGCAGTACCGCTGCGGCTGTTCTGCCTGTAGCAAGCTATGCCATGAATACCGACACACCAAACACCGCCGAATACTACGAGCTCAGGACTTATCATTTAAAAGATGAAGCCCAGCAAAGGCTGGTAGAAGATTTTTTTAAAAACGCCGCCATCCCTGCATTCAAACGGGCCGGTGTTAAGCATGTTGGTGTGTTTACCGAGATGAAGCCAGAAGGCCAGACCAAAATATTTGCGCTGATACAATACAATGGGCCAAGTCATGTTGATGCGGTAAACAATGCGCTCGAAAATGACAAAGAATATCAGCGGAAAGGCGCGGCTTACCTCAACGCACCGGCAACACAACCTGCTTATGAGCGTATTGAAAGTTCGTTGCTAAAGGCATTCAAAAAATTCCCTTCGCTTACTGCTCCCGAAAAGAAAATCCGCGTTTTCGAGCTGCGTCAATATCAAAGCGCCAGCGAAGCTGCCGGCAAAAAAAAGATAGAAATGTTTAACGACCGCGGCGAGATAGACATCTTCAAACGCCTTGGCTTTAACCCGGTTTTCTGGGGCGAAACGGTAATTGGCCCGTTGCGGCCAAATCTTACTTATATGCTTACTTTCGATAACATGGAAGAAAAAGCCTCGCATTGGCAGGATTTTGTAAACGACACCCAATGGCACGAAATAAGCGCTGTACCCGATTATGCCGATGCCCTGCTGGTAAGTAAAATAACGTCGATTATGCTGGTGCCGGCTGAATTTTCGCAGATATAAAGGTCTCCTTTCAAATCTAATACATCGCCATGACAACAACCATCGTCATCCCCCAACCCGAATTATTTAGCTGGACGGAATGCCTGTGGTTTTTAAACCGGGGCTTTGACGACTGCATGTACAAAATATCGGGCAATACTGTCCGCCGCGCTTTTGATATCGGAAGTGAGAAAATACTGGTAGAAATTTCGCACACCGGCAACGAGTTGATAATAGACCATCTTACCGGTGAACCATCGCCTAAAGCCGCAGCACATATCAGTTAATTCGTAACCGATTGGTTCGACCTTGATACTGATTTAGCCCCATTTTATCAACTACTGGCAAATCATCAAACCGTGGCAGATATGCATCCCCTGTATCATGGCTTGCATCTTGTTGCCATGCCCGATTTATTTGAAGCGATTGTATGGGGCATCCTGGGTCAGCAGATAAACCTCACTTTCGCCTATAAGCTTAAACGCCGGCTGGTTGAGCAATACGGCGCAACATTAGCCTTCGAAGGGGAAACCTATTATATCTTTCCATCGCCCGGGGTATTGAAAAACGCTGATGCCGGCGATTTGCGCGAGTTACAATTATCCGGCAGCAAGGCTGCATATCTCATCAATATTGCGCAGTACTTTGCCGATGGTAGTCTTAGCCGTGAAACACTGCTGGCATTGCCCGACTTTCAATCACGTCAAAAATACCTCACCAATATAAAAGGCATCGGCACCTGGACTGCAAACTACGTGCTGATGAAAAGCCTGGGCGAACGTGCCTGCATACCTTATGGCGATGCCGGTTTGCTGAATGCCCTGGTGGACAGGCAACTCATCACCCATAAACAAGATAAAGCTGCGTTTGATGCTTTTTTTGAAAGCTTTAAAGGATGGGAAGCCTATATGGTGTTTTATTTGTGGCGAAGCTTGGCGTAGTCCGAAAAGATTTGACAACTTTTAAAAAGTTGTCAAATCTAATTATCATCCCTTCACCCAATTCACCGCAAACCTAATAAACGCCTCGTTCACAAACGGAAACACCGTTACATTGGGTATATGATTTACCTCGAGTAAATATTTTTCACCATCAGTGCCCACCATATAATCTATACCGATTGTCTCCAGTTTAAAATGCCTGGCAATATTACGCGCATCTTCCAGCAGTCCATCATCAACAAGCATCGCATCAGAACCCTCATTATGGATGGATTTGAGCCAGGTATCGCCGGTTAACTTTATCTGCCAATAATGATTGCCTACAATCATTATCCTAACAGCTTCTCCCACAATAAACTCTTCAATTACCGAGGTCTCGGTGCTGGTCCATTCGCCTATAAATTTTGCTTTGTCCTCGCCGCAATGCCATATCCCCCATTTGGCAACAACTTCGGTACCCGCAAAATAGTCATCGCTTCCAATAAGCATACCGCGTTTTATATCCGAATACTTAGAAACCTGCAAGGCACGGGCTAAGCCTGGAATGCGCTGGCGTAAATCCATCATGCCGACAGCATTCGGTAAACACGGCCCGTTCCAAAGCGCCAGCAGCGTGATAAAATCGACATCATGCTCAAAAATCCCATGAAATATAACTTTATCAACAGCCAAAAACCTTCCCGGTACCGAGAGGCTTTCCACACTCAATTCACCCTCGACAAGCTTAACTTTTGGCAAGCAATCGTAATGCACTACCAGATATTCAAGCCCAAGGTTTTGCTTCAATACGGAAACTTCAGTTTCTTCAAGGCCAACGATTAAGATTCTCTTTCGGTCCATTTTTTTGTGTTTTTAGTTAATAAATATTTAATGGTGCCCAGAACGAGATTCGAACTCGTACAGGGCCCTAAAACAAAAAATCCCCTTAGATTTTTCTAAGAGGATTGTGTGCCTATATATTTTTAGTCAATACATGCCTATCCCCCCTGATAAATCAGTTCTGGTGCAAAAGCTTGTATTAGTATTTTATTCATGGTGCAATATTACAAAAAATCTGGCAATCAACAATATATCTCAATGTTATGGGCGTTCCCGCTGATAGAAGCGGTCGTGTTATCCGCTCATACTGCACAGGCCTTAGCCACGGCCTGCCCTGAGGCCCGCGAACGGCTGGTATACGCTCCTATCACTAACGCAATTGTATGAACTAAGCTGCGTAAGATTTTTCACGATTTTTTTTATTTTCATTGGTGCTCAGGAGGGCTATGCCGTTTGAGGGGTTTAAGATAAAGCTTTCAGCTTCATGTGCCAACCAATTGCCGCACCCAAATTTTTTTCTGCGCCACGCCCAGGTGCCCGTTTAAATTAGCACCCTATACCACTATGGTATAGCTGGTGGGCTTATTGATTTTAAATACTCAACATTTTACAATCATAGGAATATATGATATAGGGGTTCACACCATACTATCACCAGCTAATTCCATACTCAATCACCGCCCGTATCTGCTGCATATTTGCAGGGATTTCATTCGGCAATAAACTTAACTGCAACAGCCCGCTTCCCTTCAGTCCACCATAACTTTTAAGCCACTCCGTTGCAGAACCGAACTCATCAGTAGCCAATACTTCGGTTGATTTATCGGGCAATATAACGCTCACGCCACTGCTGCCGGTCCAGAATCCGTACAGGCCGTATGTATTCCCGGTTTTTGTGGCAGTGTTAATATAAAGCCCGCGTATCTTTTGCTTGGGCGTGTAAGTAATATTGAAAATTTTTGATGGAATGTCATCATCGAACCCGATAACTGCGCCCGTGCTATCGCGTGCGTACGACGATGGGTTTGTTGAGAAAATAACAACTTTCCCCCCGGCATCCAGGTATTGCCTTACCAACGGCGCGCCGGATGAGGCCTTAACTATATTATCCGGGAATTTATTATCGGCAAAAACCACTACACTTACTGCTTTTTTTGCCAACTGCTCCTGCATAAACTGTTGCAGCGTGGCAGCATCTAACAACTTATAACCTAATCTAACAAAGTAGTCTTTAAGATATTCATCAACGCCGGGTGAAAAATAGTCGTAATCGTTTTTGTTTTTTTCCTGCATGTAAACTGCTTTATTTACTTCGGCGAAGGCCAGGTTCGCAGTCATGCTACCTTGCAGTGCATAAAGCGTTCCGTTTTCGGCGCCGCAGTATACCACCCCGTCGTTTACTACCGGCGTGCAGAACGATTTGCTGCCTATCGGGAAGCACCATTTTTCAGTACCGGTTGCAGCGTCCACGGCATGCAGGTTTCCGCTTACGTCAACATCAGTAAAATAAAGCATATCCCCTGCAATCGTAATGGAGGAAAAGATTGCGCTGGGCGCTTTGAACTTCGATTTTTCAGCGCCTGTATTTAAATCGAGCGCCTGTACAAGGTAGTCGCTGCCGCAGGCTATGTAAGCCGTTTTATTTTTTATGGCTGTGCCGAGTATCCATGGGCCCTTATGGTCGTTACGCCATTTTTCTTTACCGGTTTCAAGGTCTATAGCGTAAACAATACCGTCGCGACCGCCGGTTATTACCACACCATCGGCAATAGCCGGGTTGCAAAAAATGGATTTGCGGTCGTTATTCTGGCTTTCAAAAGTATTTTTAACGCCATCCGTGGCAAATTGCCATTGCAGCTTGCCGGTGGCTTTATCAACCGAGATTACATACCCGGAATTGGCGCCGAAGACAACATGATTGCCGGATATAGCTGGTGCGGTTTTTATCCGCTCACCGGTGTTATATTTCCAAAGCAATTTGTGTGTGTTTATGTTGAAGGCAAATAAATATCCGCTTCCTGTGCCCAGGTATAGGGTGGTTTTCTCAATTACAGGCGATGCGCCGTAATTGTCCCAGTAGTTTTCTTCGCCCAGATCTTTTCCAAGGGCATACTTCCATTGCAACTTGCCGGTAAGGGCGTTAATGGCGTAAAAGTTACGATCGCGGCTGGTAAAATATGCGGCAGACGCCGTAACAGCAGGTGATGAATGAACTGCCCCGCCGGTTTTAAATCTCCATTTCTCTGCGCCCGATTTGCTGTCAATTGCATAAAAATAACCGTCTCCGCTGCCGAAGTAAACCATCCCATTTGCAATGGCAGGTGTACTCCTGACAGCACCGTTGGTATGGAACGCGAATTTTATCCCGTCGATTTTATAAACCGGTTTCTGGTTACTGACGCCGGTAAGCGATGGCGTATTTTTAAACATCGCCACATCCTGGCTTCTTACATTTTGGCAGAAAGAAACGCTGCAAAATAGTGCCGCAGCAACTGCGGTGGGGATGCGGCTAAGATTGAATTTCTTTTTCATTATGATTTTCCCGGTTTGGTTTAACGTGGTACAAACCTGGATAAAAAATAACACACCGCCCGTTCAAACAGCTTTCAAGTTTCGTTCAAAAATGCTCAAATAAAGTTCCTTAGCATTCACGATTTAAGTATATTACTCAAACCTTAGATGAAAACGGCGCCGTTAGGCGCCTGATATTGGTAGAAATAAAAACGACGGATTTAACGTGCCGCAGGTACGGGATCTGTCCCGTCAAAAACCTGTATGCTGTGTTTCGTACCTACGGCACGCTAAATACTATTTGAAATCTTCTGCCAATATTTGACCCCGCCGGGGTCGGCCTTATAACGCCGTACCTGTGTCACGACCGGCGAATAACCCCAAGCAGAAAAGCAATAACGGCTATTACCAATAAGATATGGATAAGACCACCTAAAGCGTGGAAGAACAAACCGATTGCCCATCCTATAACCAGGATAACGGCAATAACATATAAAATACCTCTCATAAGATTTAAATTTTAGTGATGAACCGATAAATGCAAAAGATGTTTTATTTTGATAACACTAAATTTAATGATATTGACCGTATCACTTTCCAGCAACTATCGATGAAATATAAAATCAACAGGGCGATTTAATTAATTGATAAACAGGGGAATATTTTATATATTCCACCATCAATTCAACCAACAAAACTCACATTATGCAAACAGCAGCAATTATTGGCGGAGCCGGCTTTATAGGCAGCTACGTAACCAAAGCATTTTTAGAGAACGGTTATAAGGTGAGGGTTTCCTCGACAGATATCACCAACAAAGGTAAGTACCAGCATTTGCTGGAATCTTCTCACGCCGAAAACCTGGAGATTATTGCGGCCGACATGCGTGACGTTGACAGCATAGAAAAGTTTGTGAGCGGTTGCGATATCGTTGTGCACGGCGGAACGCCTTTTATGCTGGACGTTAAAGACCCGCAAACCGAGCTGTTCGAACCGACTATAAAAGGCACGGAGAATTTTTTAGCAGTAATTGCCAAAACTCCCGGCATAAAAAAGGTAGTATTTATTGCTTCCGTGGCCGCATGGAATACCTCGTTCCCGCTTGCGCCGGCCACTTACCCGGCCGGGCATGTTTTTTCGGAAAAGGATACACCATATATGAGCGACCAGGACCATCCCTATGCACAGGCGAAGTTTTTGGCTGACCAGGCTGTAAGAAAGTTTATCGCCGAAAACACGGATTTAAGTTTTGAAATAACTACCATATCGCCGGTGTGGGTAACCGGTAACAGCCTTTCGTTAAGATCGGATTCAACCTCGATGGGCATGCAATACCTGATAAAAAATAAGCTTGCCCCAAACCCATTCATCGAAATGCTGTATGCAACCAATGCCATGTTTGCGATGGTTGATGTGCGGGATGTGGCCCAATCAATTTTTAAAGCAGCCACTACCGGCGGACTGCATGGCAAAAATTATTTGATATCGGGCGAAAGCTACGCTGTATCGGACATTACACTCATGCTCAACGGCGGCGCACCGGTCGCCGATGCGGCAATTGTTTATGACAGCAGCCTTGCGAAAGCGGACTTAGCCTTGTCGTTTATTGCGGCAAAGGACACCCTTAATAATTGTGTGTAGGGTTTTAGCAGCGTAACAAAATAGTGGCGCCCAAATGGCTATGTGCGACGACCAGCAAAACTATTTTACCAATCTTATTGCCTTTTTAAAGGATGCGGATTGTGGCAAGTTTGCGGCGGATAAGAAATAACTAAGGTTTGAACCATGATTTACTGGATTAAAAGATTGAAGGATTTTCTACGTTTAAGAAATCACGACAATCCTAAAATCAATCGAATCATGGTTCAGACAATCATATCAACACCACCAGCCGCTTCCCGTCAGGCACCTCCAGTTCCCACAACTCAGCAATGTTTTCCAGCTTAACTTCAGTGGTTTCAACCTTTATTTTCCCATCGGCCGCTAATTGAAACATCTCTGGTAATATTTCGGTAAATAACTGCCTTACCTGCTGCTTTGACCATGCGCCCAATCCCGAGCCGGATAATTGCAAATTAACGCTGCGGAGGCTGGCCGCGGACAGCTGTATATTATCCCCGGTTATACTGCCTATTGATACGTACCGGGTGCGATGGGTAAACGCGCCCTTGCCCATAAAGCAGGCCAGTATCATTTCGGCGGTACGTCCCCACAGGTAATCGATAATTATATCGATGGGTGTTTCGGAGTGAACTTTCTTCAGTTGTGCTTTAAAGCTGTCATCGTCCTGCATTACCGAAATCGTTTCATCGGCACCGATGGATAACAAATCGTTTAATGATTGTTGATTCCTGCCGGTGGCTATCACTTTACCCGCGCCATAATGTTTCGCAATTTGTACCGCAATACGCCCTGTAAAGCCGGTTGCGCCGTTAATGAGCACTACATCTCCCGGCTGAATGTCGGCCTTGAATTTTAGTCCCATGGCCGAGCCGATAACCGCATTGGGTAAAGCGGCGGCTGTTGCATCAGCTATTCCTTCGGGAAGCTTTACGATGCGGTCTTTTTCAATAGTTGCTTTTTCGGCGAGCATGCCGCTTATGCCCATGCCGTAAACACGGGTACCATCGGGCAGCAGGCAAACGCCATCGCCGCCGGGAATACGGCCATCTTCTCTCGGTGCTTCGCTTGAATAATGTTTGCCGCTTGCCCGGCTTTTGTCCAGGTGCTTTAGGGCGACCGCCCTAACGGTTACCAATATTTCGTCTTCGTTTTGAATGGTTGGCTCTGCGAAATCGGTATATTCAGGAAGCCCGCCTTTTTGATAAATTACTGCTGCTTTCATTTTCCTAATGTTTTGATGCAGCAAAATTATGCCGGTGGTAAGGCATCCGCGATAACATATGTTATCAAGTTCAGAAATGCAGCTTTCCCTTAGCCAACTTGCTTTTGATACGGCTGAGATGTACCGTTGAAACACCGAGATAGGAAGCGATATAATGTTGCGGCACCCGTTGTACAATATGCGGCCGCTGACTCAAGAGGTTTTGATAGCGCTGTTCGGGTGTATCGCGGATAAAGGAGAAAAACTCGTTCATGTAATGCGTTTGCCTGCCGGCGGATATCTGCATCATCAGGTGCACAAAATCAGGCTCGCTGGCAAGCTCATCCATTAACTGGTTTACATAGCGCTTCGGCAACAAATAAATCACTGAGGGCTCGATGGTCTCGACGGTAAGCAGGCTTGGCGTATTGCTTACAAAACTTTCGAACGAAGTTAATCCCTCATTCTCAAAAAAGAATTGCACGGTTTTGTCGTCGCCATTATTGTTGAAAAATGCCCGCACGCAACCTTTTTCAATAAAGATATAATTTTGCGAGACCTTTCCCTCCTCCAATAAAACCGACTTTGACGGCACCTCCAGCCGGGTTTGAAACGGCAGGTATTTATCCAAATATTGATTAAGTTGCGGAAATTTATCTTTAAAATGGAAAAGCATGGGCCATTACTTATGCTTCTCCTGCCATTCGTGGTATTTACCTTCTAAAAATAGCGCACCGTCCTTTTGATATTCCGGCGTTGATACGGTAAAGTGGTCGCCGGGATAGTATTTGAAAATGAATGCCGAGTTAAGCTTCTTCATCTCATCACCCAACATCATTACCGCATAATTCAGCAGGAAGTTATCCTGGTTGCCTACGGTTACACGTACTTTGCCGTCCAAATCGCCCTTGATTTTATCCCAGTTGGTGCGGAGGTATAAGGAGATATCATAATTTTTCCAATGCTCGAAAACGGCCGGATCAACAATCCCTGTTTTAACGTCGATGATACGCTTCGGCTCACCGTCTGCGCCCTTCTCGCTGAAAACCGCATCAATAGAGTGCATTTGTTCACCACGGTAAACAACGTTCTCCAAAGCATAAGTATCGCGCATGCTAAACCATGGGAACACACCATCAATTGTGCCGACTTGGTTTAATGTACTGTCTTTACCATAAAACATGTTTTGGCCTTCGTACAGGTTAACCTTTAAAAAGCTGCGGAAATCTACCGGGTCCGGCGAGCTTGACCAGCAGCCATCAAATACTTTTGGGTAATGCGTTTGCAGCCAAAGCACTGTCCAGCCGCCGCTGCTATGGCCGTTTAGGAGGTGTGCACCGTTGCAGCGATAAGTTTTTTCCAATTGTGGTATCAGCTCTGTAGTTAATGCGTCGCCCCACGGGCCGTTGTTGTCGCTGTTCGCGTACACGCTATGGCCCAACCGACAATTACCGTCGAGGTAAACCTGTATTACGGCGGTAGTATCTAAAGGTGCAGATGGATTATTATTGCCGGAATAACGGTGATAATCGCCGCCATAACCTGAAACAGTAAACCTTACTGGGAACTTGCGTTGCGGTTCGGTGAAATATTGTTTAGGTAGGATTACGGCTGCATCCACCGTCACAGGCTTGTGGGCGAAATCAGTAAGCAGGGCTGATGGAACTTTAAGCTCCTTGACATATTGCGTTTCTTTAAAAACCGCTTCAGGGTTGGCCTTTAACGCGTAAAGCGTGTATCCCTGCTTATAACTTGTTGTAAGGGTTGCTTTTTGCACCTCGCTGTAAATGTTACCGGGGCTATTACCAATCGAACGGCCGCCGAGGTCGCGGTCAAAAACCACCTGCACATAATAGGTGCCGCGCTCCAGTTCTGAAAGCTTTACCGGGTACGAAAATGCTTCATCATCGATAACTACCGGTTTACCGGGTTTTACATTTTGTACATGCACCCTATAGCAAGGAAACATATTTAGACCGACGGTGCCGTTTTTAGGCTGTTTATTATCTTTCGACAGGTATAGCAGCACGTTGCCGGTAAACGGCGTTTTTTGCAAACTATCGGAGGCGTACACCTGGAATCTTTGTGCGAAAACGTTGGTGGCTAAATAAAGGACTGCGAACAGGGTAATGGTAAATCGTTTCATGGGGATATGGTAATCACCAAATGTATGGTTTTGTTACGACGTCGCAAATAACCAGGAGGCTACATTTGCTCATTTCTCATCCACAAACACCTTTTTAATCGCATCCAAATACCCGTAGCCAAAAACATTATCCGGCTGCAGGTAGCTGGTTTCGGTCCATTCGTTCCAGCTGTTGATAGTTATCAGCGGTACTTGTTTGGGATGTGCATATGCATAGCCTTTGGCCATCCGAAGCGCTTTTTCGAAGTTTGCCGGGGTGTTATTTCTTACCACAGCACTCTTACCCGTCCGCGGACTATTATCCCAACCGACACTCACATGCGGATAATAGGTGAGTTGAAATGTGGAATCGATATGCGCCCATTCCTTTTTAACGCCTTCCAGTATGTTCAGGTAATCATCATTCACATTTATAAAATGGGCAAACTGGTAATGGGTAGCGCTGGTAAAGCCGAGCTTCTTTACAAATGCATTTTCCGGATTTTTGGTTTTGCTGCCATCAAACCCGCTGTAATTTATATTTTGCGACCACATCGTCAACTGTAATTCCAGCCCGGGAAAACCTGCCTTTTTGGTTTCATCTTTAAACCATTGCAGGGCATCAGCGGCTTGCTCTACGCCACCCAGGCCGGCAATCAGCTGCGGTACATCGTATATCATAAATACGGGCTTGCCATCTATTTTATAATACTGCGGCAGCTTAAAATATTTTTCGATGTTACGTTTGCATATCTTCTCAAATTCCGGGCGACTTACTTTGCCCGTCCATATCACATTGTCTTCGTGGTATTTGTTCAAGCGGGTATCCCAGGTGTTTACCACATCGTGATTCGCCCACATCAGGTAGAACTTCATTTTGTCCACGTTTTCCGCTTTCAGAAAGCCGCTGTCTAAAGTGGTTTCCATAAATGGCCGTCCATCGTACCAGTACCAGTCGAAAATAAAAATATTTACGCCATGGTTAACAGCCTGGTTTATCTCCATCGACATAACGGCCGGGTCGGCTTCGTTGATAGTCCCCCAAAGCGGCTTACGGTTCCAGTAATGGCCGGGGTACCTGTCCTGCATGTTGATTACTGTTTCCCATTCGCCGATTCCCGATGGCCAGAAAGGGCGCAGGCGCGGGTCGCCGGTGGAGTAGGCCGGGTATAAAAAGGCCGCTACATCGTATTTTTGTTTTGCCTTAGGCGATTTGGTTTGGGCCAACGCCTGGCGATTAAAAAATAGAACTACGGTTATGAGTAATAGCAGTGCTTTTAGTTTCATGGCAAGAGATTGTGGTGTTCAAACTTACCGGTTTTATTAGAGCAACCATCCTGCACTATCCTAATGATGTAATTCAACTTGATAGTTGCAGATTCGATAAAAAATCTCTTAAAATGTGGAAAACAGGGTTAACACAACTTAACACATTTTGAATTTTAAATCGTATAAATACCTAATAATTAAATAGTTAAAAAAATGACCACAAAATAAACTTTTCAACATTTTTTTCAATTTAATAGCATTGGCATGCTTTGTGCGAAAATCCACGTCACGCAGGCAATTAGCCAACCTTAATGGCAGCGTATGCGACATGCCCCTGCGTTATGCTATCCTCTTGCCCACTAAATCACATTTCTCTACCTTTGATTCACTCCATGAATACAGCATTCGAAAACTATTTACGTCAGCAAACTGAATTAAGCGAAACTGATATTAATCGCATAAGCAGCATGGCTACTACCAGCAAATTGCGGCGTAATGAGTTTTTGCTGCGTGAGGGAGAGGTTTGCCGCCATAAAACATTTATCGTTAGCGGACTGCTGCGAACGTTCAGTATCACACCCGATGGCAATGAACATATCCTGCTGTTCTCTCCCGAAAACACCTGGACGCTGGAAGTAGAAAGCTACGACCGGGAAGCACCCGCACGCTCTGCCATTGATGCCATTGAGCCCAGCGAAGTGCTGTTATGGAACAAGACCGATTTTAACAGCCTGCTGGAAATACCCCAACTGAGAAAATTTTCCGAACAACTGATTTCCCGCAGTATACACAGCAGCCGTCAGCGAATAATTACTGCGTTAAGCGCGACACCCGAAGAGAAGTACGAAGACTTTTTACAGAACTATCCTGAATTGCTTTCCCGCCTGCCTTTGCGGATGATCGCCGCATACCTCGGCGTTTCGCTTAAAACGCTTACCCGCATACGGCACGCGCAGTTGACGCGCTGATTTGCAATTATGGTCAAATGACCACGTTTTAAAACCGCCTGCTCTGCAACTTTGTACTTCATAAAATTACTATCCTATGCAAGTATTTGTTACAGGGGCCTCGGGTTTTGTAGGCTCCGCAATTGTGAAAGATTTAATAGCCGCCGGTCATAAAGTATTGGGACTGGTGCGCTCAGAAAAAGGCGCTGAAAAAGTTGCCGCAGCCGGTGCGGAAGCATTGCTAGGCGATGTGAATGACCCGGAAGTTCTGCGCCAGGGAGTCACTAACTGCGATGCGGTTATCCATACTGCCTTTAACCACGATTTCTCGCGCTTCAAGCAAAATTGTGAAGACGACCGTGTGGTTATCGGAATTTTGGCCGATGCGCTGGCCGGTACAGATAAACCGTTGGTGGTTACATCCGGGGTGGGGCTACTTAATTATGGGCGACCAGCCACAGAGGATGACGCCGCGCCGTCTTCTGATGTAATTCCGAGAGCCGCATCAGAAGAAGCGACAAAGGCGGCAGCGGCAAAAGGCGTTGACGCTTATATTGTACGCCTGCCACCCAGCACACATGGCGCCGGCGACCACGGCTTTGTGCCCATGATTATCGACATGGCAAAAGAAAAAGGGGAATCGGCCTATATCGGCGAAGGTAAAAACCTTTGGCCGGCTGCCCACCGCAATGATGCCGCTGCGATTTATCGCCTGGCTATAGAAAAACGCCCGGCGCTGAAGGTATTCCATGCGGTGGCAGAAACTGGCGTACCATTTAAGCAGATTGCCGAAACTATTGGCGAAGGGCTAAATCTTCCGGTCGCCAGCAAAAACGGCGATGAGATTGCTGCGCATTTTACCTGGTTCGCCCACTTTGCGGCAATGGATTGCCAGTCATCATCCGAAAAAACTAAAGCGGCGCTGGGTTGGCAACCGAAGGGATTGGGATTGATTGAGGATATGAAGGCTAATTATTTTAATTAAGGAATGATTACCGGCGGCTGTCAAAACCACCGCTCATACAAACTTACATAAAAACGTCCGGCAAACTATTTTACGTTTCCGGGCGTTTTTATTATATGAGCAATAGCCAGGAATCCACCAAACGATTTACAGAGCGCGTTGACAATTATGTTAAATACCGTCCGGGTTACCCGGCGGAGGTGTTTGACCTGCTGGCAAACGAAAGCGGGTTAACAACCGGTTCTGTTATTGCCGATATTGGTTCCGGCTCGGGTATATTCACCAAATTACTGTTGCAGCGCGGTTATAAAGTTCATGCTGTGGAACCTAACCAGGCCATGCAGCAAGCCGCCTGCATGTGGCTTGGGAGCGATGAAAATTTTATCCCCGTCGACGCTGTTGCCGAAGCTACCACACTCGCCACGCACAGCATTGACATGGTGGTTTGCGCCCAGGCTTTTCATTGGTTTAACGATGCCCGCACACGTTGGGAGTTTAATAGGATATTAAAGGAAGACGGCCTTACTGCACTCATCTGGAATAACCGACTGCCCGATACCGACGATTTTTCTATCGCTTACGAAAAGCTGCTCAAAACAGAATCTGTCGATTATAACAAAGTCAATCATCGCAACATAAACGATATCGACTTTAAAGCCTTTTTTAAGAATGGCATATATAAGCAGGTAAATTATCCTAATACTCAATTATTCAATCTTGATGGCTTAATGGGGCGTGCGTTTTCATCATCGTACGTTCCGGCAGAAGGCAGCACCGGGGGCATAAAATTTAATGGGATGCTGCAAGATGTATTCGCAAAATATAATACAAATGGAACGGTGACCTTTACCTATCAAACAGAAGTGTATATAGGCAAGGTGTAAACGCTACGCCTGCTTTTGCTGCACCGAAATGTTTCTTAATTCCGTTTTCGCCAGCGCAAACCATTTGCTATTGCTGCGCTTTTCTATTTTACCCAGGTGCGGTTCCTCGTTCAGCATGTCGGAGAATATGGTCCATGCGTCATCCTCACGCCCGTTCCGTACCAGGAATAAGCCATATTGGTAGCGTTGCTCAAAATAAGAATAACGACCTTTCATCGCTTTAAATTCGTTTTCGGCTTCATCTATATTCCCTAAGCTTTCAAGCGACATCGCATACGCCATGTGCGCTTTCGAACGTGGAAATTGCGGCAGCTTATACAGCTTTTTGGCAATAGGCAATACGTCTTCATATTGGCCCAGCTCGTAATAAGCAATCATCAATTGGGCCATTGCGTGCTCGTTTTCAGCGAACGCACCGGTAAGGCTCGCTTTGTAAAGGTCGGCCGCTTTTTCTGTTTGTCCGGCAGCAAGGTAGGCATCGGCAAGCGCTATTCGGTTATTAAAAGTATCGGTAAATTTAAGCTCTTCTTCCAGCTTCTTTATCTTTCCGCCGGGATTAATAACAGCGCCGACATTAATTTTAGGGCCGCTGTAGCGACGGTTGGAAAGAATCTCGTTATAGATATAAATAAGGCTGCCTAATACCGGCAATACGATAATCATCCAAAGCCACCTGCCCTGGGTGCCACGCCGCAGGCAATGTACGGCACAGAAAATCTGCAAACCGATAATAAGGTAATAATAGGAGCCGCCGCCGTAAAACATGAGCGTATAGTTCAAATGTGATTATCAAAAATAAAAAATTTGTGGGATTTTAATGGGTTGTTTGTCAAAACTGATTTAGCGCAGGCCTGCGACCTGCGCTTGAATATTGCACAGTATTTCTTTGACGATTCTCCTAATTGATAACAGAAGCCCAAGGCCCAAAGGGCCTACACACCCCAGCGCAGGTCGCAGGCCTGTGCTAATGACCGGCGATTAAACGTTTAGATAAAGCATTGTGCAAAGCAAATTGTCGCTAATTCGCGCTGGGTTTTAACCCAGCGCTACAATATGAACCGAGCCGATGGCTCTTTAATTCAGGTACATTTGAAAGTTTTCTTCACCCTGGATTTCTTAAAGAGCCGTAGGCTCGGCCAATTTTATAGCGCCGGGTTTCAACCCGGCGTTAGCAGCCATTGATTTGTATTCCCAAAGCCCTCATGCCATATTTATTTCTAAATTTATCAAATGAAGATTTTTTCGGAACTGAAGAAAAATTTAAAAAACGACTTTTCAGAGCTGACAACCGTCAAAGTCGCCTTGCTGGCCGATACAGCAACACAATTTCTTGCTGTAGCCCTGCGCGGCGCCGGATACGATACCGGTTTTGATTTGCAGATTTGGGAAGCCGATTTCAATCAGATAGAGCAGCAGGTCTTTAGTGATAGCTCCGAACTGCATAGATATAATCCGGATATCGTTATGATCTTTCACTCCACGCATAAACTGCTTCAGAAATATAATCGCCTGAATATTGATGAATACAATACATTGGCCGAACAGCAGCTTGGCCTGATTAACAATATCACCACCGCCATAAATGAGGATTTAAACGCAAAGATTATATATTACAACTATCCAGAGATTGACGATGCGGTTTTTGGCAATTATGCCAATAAAACACACGATTCTTTTCTTTTTCAAACACGAAAGCTTAATTACGGACTAATGGTTTTCGCCGCCAACCGGCCTGGCTTTTATGTGTGTGATATTTCGTGGCTTCAAAATCAGTATGGCAAGGCAACTGTTTTTCATCCCTCTGTGTATATAAATACGGAAATGGTTTTAAGCATCGATATTTTACCGCATGTGGCGGCGCGTACTATCGCGCTGGTTAACGCATTGTATGGTAAAATAAAAAAGTGCCTCGTATTTGATTTGGATAATACCATTTGGGGCGGCATAATCGGCGACGATGGGATGGAAAATATTCAAATCGGATCGCTGGGTATCGGCAAGGCGTTTACCGAATTTCAATACTGGCTAAAAAAACTAAAAAACCGCGGCATTATACTGGCTGCCTGCAGCAAAAACACTGAGGCTGTTGTAATGAACGCGTTTGAGAATCATCCCGATATGGTATTAAAAGCTGAAGATATTGCTGTGTTTGCAGTAAATTGGGATAATAAGGCCGATAACCTGCGGGATATTCAAGGCAAACTGAACATAGGATTTGATTCGATGGTGTTTTTGGATGATAATCCTTTTGAACGGGCGATGGTTAAGGAGCATTTCCCTGAAGTTATGGTGCCTGAATTGCCTGTAGACCCTGCTGAATACCTGGAATATCTATACACGTTGAACCTGTTCGAAACCACCTCATTTTCGGAGGAAGATGCGAAACGCACAAAACATTACCAGGCTGGTGCCAAGCGTGATGCAGCCCAAAAAAGCTTTGTTAATGAGCATGATTTTTTAAGGGGATTGAACATGGTTTCGCTGGTGGAGTCATTTAATAAATTTAATATACCAAGGGCTGCCCAGCTCACGCAACGCTCTAATCAGTTTAACCTGCGTACGGTTCGCTACACCGATGCCGAGCTGGAAAGGTTGGTAGCATCGCAGGATGTTTTTACTTTTTCCTTTACGCTCGAGGACAGGTTTGGCGACAACGGATTGATATGCGCCGTCATTCTTAAAAAAGAAAATAACGATACGCTATTTATCGATACCTGGCTGATGAGCTGCCGCGTGCTGAAAAGAGGCATGGAGTATTTTGTATTAAACACGCTCGCCAATTTTGCCGCAAAAAGCGGGTTCAGCTATTTAAAAGGCGAATACCTGCCCACTGCAAAAAATGGAATCGTCGAAAATCATTATAAAGAATTAGGATTTACTGCCGAAGGAAATTACTGGCTGTTAAGCACCGTAGACTATCAAAACAAAGATATATTTATCGACTATAAATAATGAATAAATATATCGATTATATCTATAATAACATTTCAACGTTAAATCCGCTGCATGCAAAGAAGCTTAAAAAGAATATCGACTCTTTTGATGAAAACTACGATAAGCTTGCCGGCGCGTTCTTTGATAAATACATTGCCATACTGCAAAGCCAAAACCAAACGCTTGATTATGCCATCGACTGCTACCTTAAAATGATAGCCGATGTTAACGCCGAAACCATTGATTTTTTGCGAACCGGCAAATACAGCAGCAGCACGTTTGATGAAGTAAACGCCCGTGTTTATGCCCGGCCTGAAACCATGGAGTACTATATGCATGGCCTCATCATGTCGCAATTTTTGTGGAAACACCATTACCAGGTCGTCGATTTTTTTATCAACAAGTTACCGGCATATAAAGCGACCACGAAAAGCTACCTGGAGATTGGGGTCGGGCATGGATACTACCTGTCAAAAGCGCTGGAAATATTGGATGAGCAGACTGCATTTATCGTGGTTGATATCAGCGAAACTTCCATCGCGTTAGCAAAGAATTTTGTAAATGATGAACGGGTGGTTTATAACCTGCAGGATATTTACGAATATGATAGCAGCCACAAGTTCGATTTTATAACTTTAGGCGAGGTGCTGGAGCATGTGGAGGACCCGCTGCGGCTGCTATTAAAAATAAAGGATTTATTAAGCGACACTGGTACGCTGTTTTTCACCACGCCGACCAACGCACCGGCTATCGACCATATTTACCTGTTTAATAACGCAGATGAGATAAGGAATATGGTTAGGGCGGCAGGCTTTAAAATTGAATCAGAAGTGGCGCTGTTATCAGAAGACGTTTCGCCTGAAAAGGCGGAAAGATTAAAAATAGCGGTGCTGTATGGGGCATTTGTGAAGAAGAGATAATTTGAATTGATTATTGTGCTTACGGGCCCCATCGGGGCCAAATATTGGTAGGAAAATAAACGCGAAGGAACCGTGCCGTAGGTACGGAACACCGGCATCGGGGAAGGCGGTTTAGGTAGCGTACCTACGGCACGCAACTCCATGCCATATTATTTCTACCGATATTGGGCTCCTAACGGAGCCTGCCAGGTTTCTGGCTATATTACGTTTAACGAATTTTGACATGACAAGAAGCGAAATACTGAGAATCATAAATGCCATTTTCATCGACGTGCTTGATGATGACACGGTTGTATTGACCGAAGAAACCACCGCCAATGATGTAGATGAATGGGATTCGCTAAATCATATTCAATTGGTAGTAGCAATAGAAAAACATTTTAAAATCCGTTTTGCCTCGCAGGAGATTTTGAGCTGGCAGAATATTGGGGAGATGGTGAGTTCGGTAGAGGGGAAGGTAAATTAGCATTGATGCTGTGGATTTCGCGATGGGCGATGCCGGTCGCTGGTGGATTGGCGCCCTTTCAGGGCTTGGGTTGCCTGGCTATAACGGGCTTCTATTCCCTGAAGGGGATACATACGTCAGCGCAGGGCATCGCTCTGCGTCACCAGGACAGGTTTCGAACAGCCAGGGGATGCCCAACATATTGGCCATTTAGGTTATAAAATAATAAACAAATGAAACTTCATCACATCGGCATTGCCTGTAAAAACATCGATGACGAGATAGTCAATATTTCTAAAATTCACCATGTGGTAAGCCAAAGCCCCAAGGTGTTTGATGAAGCACAAAACGCGGAATTGGTTTTACTGACACTGGCCGATGGCACAAACCTGGAACTCATCTCCGGCAGGCAGGTGGAAACATTTGTAAAGAAAAACATTACCTATTACCATCTCTGCTTCGAAGTAGATAATATAAACGCAGAAATAGAGCGGCTGGTAAACGAAGGGGCTTTTTTAATAGCGCCACCCAAACCTGCGGCGCTGTTTAATAACCGCCTGGTGGCGTTCCTGAATGTATCTTACGGAATAATTGAATTGCTCAACTCCAAATAAACATGCTTTTTACCTCCGTCATATTTGCTTGTTTTTTTACGGTGTTTTTTCTATTGTACTGGTATGTTTTTAGCGGTAACCTGCGGCTGCAAAATTTGCTTGTGCTTGCAGGCAGCTACCTGTTTTATGCATGGTGGGACTGGCGCTTTCTTTTCCTGCTGATTGGCAGCTCAATCCTTAATTACCTGCTAGGTATTGGCATTCATAAAACCAAAAATGAAAAATACCGGAGCCTTTTACTCTGGATTGGCCTGGTGCAGGGCCTGGGCTGCCTGTTGTTTTTTAAGTATTTCAATTTCTTTTTACAATCGCTTACGGGTGAGTTCGCCGCATTACATATTATCCTGCCGCTTGGCATAAGCTTTTATACTTTCAGAACGCTGAGCTATTTGCTGGATATCAAATACCGTAAAATAGAGCCTGCTTCGGACTGGGTGGTGTTCTTCTCTTATGTCGCATTTTTTCCCAGCCTTATTTCCGGTCCTATAGACCGTCCGGGGCTGCTTATCCCCCAGTTGCAAAACAAAAGAGCGTTTAATCCTGAACAGGCAACGGACGGGCTGCGCCAAATTTTATGGGGACTATTTAAAAAAATCGTTATTGCTGATAACTGCGCCACGTTTACTAATGATGTTTTTGCACATTACCATACGCTGCCAGCCAGTGCGCTGTTGTTAGCTATGTTCCTGTTTACGATACAGATTTATGCAGACTTCTCCGGGTATTCGGATATAGCTATCGGGCTTGCCAGCTTGCTCGGCTTCCAAATTACGCGTAACTTCAACTACCCGTTCTTCGCGCAAAACATCGCCGACTTTTGGCGCAGGTGGCATATCAGCTTAACCAGCTGGCTTACGGATTATGTATTTACCCCGCTAAGCGTTTATTTCCGTGACTATGGAAAATCCGGGCTGGCCCTGGCCATTTTAATAAATTTTACGCTCATCGGCATCTGGCATGGCGCTAACTGGACTTTTATTTTCTTCGGATTTTTAAATGGCTGCCTTTTTATCCCGTTCGTTATTCGCGGCACGCTCAATAAAAAGAAAAAAGTGCAACCGGGCTCATTTAGGACATTTGTAAATATGGCCGGCATGTTCCTACTGCTGATATTTACCTTTCTTATCTTCCGGGCAGACAGCCTGGACATGGCGCTTGAATGCTACCGCAAACTATTTTCGGCATCGTTGTTTTCAGCATTTCCGATAACCGAAAAAGTAAATATGGCGGCAGCGCTTGTTGCTATCATCATTATGTTTTGGGCCGAATGGAAACAACGCGACAAACAGCACGCCCTGCAAATTGAGTTTGTTCAGAAAAGGCCGGTCCGTATGCTGATTTATTACGGGCTGGTTTGCTTTATCCTGGTTTTCAGTGCCACCAATATCATCGACTTTGTTTATTTTAAATTTTAACAGATGACAAAGCCGGTAAATAAATTCCTGTTAAAAGCGATGCTGTTTGCCTTGCCGGTTTTTATTTTGTTTGAGCTGCTATTCAGGCTGGGCCTGGCTCCCGTGGTTACCAATTCAGACTTGTTTGATGCAAAGGTGCGGCACATCAAACAGCAGCAAATTAGAGATGTAAAGCTAATGGCCATCGGCTCCTCCATCACACTCTATGAGCTGAAATCAGATTTAATAAAGCGAAATTTTGACATACCCTATTACAATTTCGCATCGTGGGGTATACAGGTTTCGGATATGCGCGTGATATTAAACGATTATGTAAATGAATATCACCCCAAATATGTAATTATGTGTGCGTCGATAGGTGAGTTCAGGGGGCCTGCTAATGAGAGCTATTTGAACTATTTTAACACGCCACGCTTTATCAGGAATAATTTACCGGAATATTTTTACTTCAAAAACTACAATTCAATTCACCAGCTTGTCTGGCGCAAATATTTTGAATATCCCATCAACTTCGATCAATGTGGCGGTGCGGAGTTAATCATAGCGCCAAAAGACATTAGTCACAAAAAGCTGGATAGTCGCGATGTGTTCCCAACGCGGTACACCCAGGCTAATTATATAGCGCTGGATTCAATAGCCGGCTTCCTTAAAGCAAAAGGCATCAAATTTATTTTCGCGCAGGCGCCCATAAAAAAATCATACGCCAATACTCAGCTTTACCAGCAGCGTTTGCAAACCCATTTTGATAAATGCAAACAGATTGTTGAAGGCGGCAGCGGCATCTACCTAAATTATTACAACCCTGCTGTGTTTACCGATAGCCTTTTTGTTGACCAATATCACTTGCAGGATGCCGGTGCAAGAGTGTTCACTAAGGAAGCAATTAAGGATTTGAAAGCAATCATCAAATAATGTGACAGGATTGCATACCTCATTTTCAAATCTTCAAATTATCAAATTTTCAAATCTCCCAATCAATCCGCACATTTGCACATCTTCATATCCGCACATCAAAAAATGCTTCAAATACAGGAAAACGTATCGCTTAAAAATTTCAACACGTTTGGCGTGGATGCCAAAGCCCGCTACTTTGTAGAGATAAGCCATCGCGACGACCTGGTTGAGCTGTTTATGGATCCCCAATGGTTGGAGACAGACCGCCTGGTTATTGGCGGCGGCAGTAATATGCTGTTTTTAAAAGATTACGATGGGCTGGTTATCCGCATAAACATTCGTGGTATTGAACATAGGATTAGTCACGATGATGTTTTTGTTGAAGCAGGCGGTGGCGAGGTATGGAACGATTTGGTGAATTATTGTGTGGCCCGTGATTATGCAGGCCTGGAGAATTTAAGCCTGATACCCGGCTCGGTAGGCGCATCGCCTATACAAAACATTGGCGCATATGGCGTTGAACTGAAAGATGTATTCCAAAGCTGCTGTGCATTTGAAATTGCTACTCGCACTTTTAAAACCTTTACCAAAGAAGAATGTAAGTTTGAATACCGTGAAAGTGTTTTTAAAAATGAGCTAAAAGGCCAATGTATTATTGTATCGGTAAAGTTTCATTTATCGTTGATACCAAACTTTAATTTAAAATATGGCGCCATCGAGCAGGAACTGGCCAATCGCGGTATAACATCGCCTACATTAAAAGATGTATCGCAGGTGGTATCGCACATCAGGGTATCCAAGCTACCCGATCCTTCTACCATCGGCAATGCAGGCAGCTTCTTTAAAAACCCCATAATTACTGCTGATGAATTTGCAGTTGTTTACACTAAGTTCCCGGATATAGTGCATTACCCCGCCGGCGAAGGATTGGTAAAATTAGCCGCCGGCTGGTTGATAGAACAGTGCGGCTGGAAGGGAAAAGTTGCAGGCAACACAGGTACCTGGAAGAACCAGGCGCTGGTTTTAGTGAACCATGGCGGCGCAACCGGACAGGAAGTGTACAACTTTTCGTCGCAAATTATAGACAGTGTGTACGCTAAATTTGGCGTTAGACTACAACGCGAGGTGAATATTATTAGTTAAAATATTTCACTAAAATTAAATTATCATTTTTATTTCACCAACTCACAATAACATTTCCGTTACAGTTTATTTTCTGTGCTTTTGTTTTTTCTTTTTAAAATCAGTCAATAAATAACTGATTTTAAGTTTATTAATTTAATCAAGAGTGTATTTATTACACTTGGTGATTTTGCCCCCGGATTTATGCTTTCTGCAATTTGTAGTTCTTTTGGTACAAGGCAAGTGGCACTATGCTTGCCTAAGTAGGAATACAAAACTTTAACAGTATGACTAAGATTGAGTTTAACACCCTAGTACTACGTCAGGCAACCTCGCTAAGGTCTTATGCCTTGCACTTTACCCACGACGCAGATGATGCTAACGACCTTGTCCAGGATACAATGTTGAAGGCCATAACTTATTACAATAAGTTTAAGGAAGGAACAAATTTAAAAGGGTGGTTATACACAATTATGAAGAATACCTTCATTAACAACTACCGCAGGTTTATAAAAATGAACACTTTTGTAACCAAGAGTGATGAGATAAGCTCGCCGAATCTGGTATTTAGCTCTACCAAAAACCAGGGCGAAGCCAAGTTTGTGATGGACGACCTAAAGAAAGCTTTAGACAGGCTACCCGCTGATTACTATGTGCCTTTTACCATGTACTTTGAAGGCCACAAATACCACGAAATTGCCGACCATTTAGAAATACCTATCGGTACCGTAAAAACCCGCATCCACGTAGCCCGCAAGCTGCTTAAAAAGAGCCTGAAGGCATACGATAACGGTATTGCAAAACCGATTTACGCAGAAAATTGAAATTTCAGTTACATCTACATATAAAACGAAACGGCCCCGGGTAACCGGGGCTTTTTTTGTGGGATTAAAACCGAAAAACGCGTCATTGCGAGGCGGGCCGCTTGCGGCCTGCTTCGAAGCAATCTCTGCGCAATACAGCACCGGAGCAACAAGCAACAGGGTTTCCTGTCCGCCGGCATCCGATAACCATGTGTCTTAAAGGTCCGATACCGTCCCGCGCAGAGATTGCTTCGAAGCCGCCTGTGAACAGTCGGCCTCGCAATGACGATAAACTTGCGATGGTGATGGGCTTAATGCCTATCTTTGCCCCATGCCCGACACCACTCCCACATACACCAAATCCCAGCTTGCCCTCCGCAACGGCCAGGATAAACCGGAAATATGGGTGGCCTACAAGGGTGTTATTTATGATGTATCCCGCAGCCGCCTTTGGCGCGATGGCAAGCATTACGAGCATTGGGCCGGGCAGGACCTCACCGCCGAGCTACCCGATGCCCCCCATGATGAATGGGTTTTTCAAAACCTTGATGTGGTAGGTAAGCTGGTTTAGCGCCAACCATCCCGGTCTGTCCTGTTTTACAGGGGCTTGTTAAATATATTCAGTTAATTTGTCATCAAACCATTTCCTATTAATAATGAGAAGATTAACCGCGTTGCTGGCAATCGCTATTTGTTCAGTTGCTGTTTGGGCAAATCCTGCCGTCAAAAATCCTAAAACTTTAACTATCAGCAATTCAAAACTTAAGCTTGTGCTTAATGTGGATGGAAAGGCGGCTGTTACCTCGCTGGTGGTGAACGGCCAAACGGTAATTGATAATAAAGACGGAGTATTTACGTCGGTAAAAGCCGGCGGCGTTACTTATTCATCGCTGCATGTGAGCGGCAGCCCGGCTTTGGTTAGGACAGGTAATGTTTATCGGGTAACCGGCATTCGCTATGGCGATAGTAAGCTTACCATTTCGGAAAGCTGGATTTTTACGGTATCTGATAAAAACATCAAATGGACTATCGAGCGTGCTACTTCTAAGCCGGTAAAACTGGATGAGGCCGATATGCCTGTTTTTAATTTCGACAGCATTAACACCTGGGAAGGCGCTTACCAGGGCTATGGCGGACTGGCTTGGTTCTATTTATTTAACGAAAAGCTAAATACCTACGGTGTGCATACCCGCACATCAAATTTCTGGAATACAAAAACAAATAACGGCTTACAGGTTACGGTAAATGCGCCCGGCGGGCAGGTTGCTATGCGCTATACCCGTACCAGCGACGATAAGCTAACTTATGCAGTTACCGTATCCGATAAGGAAATGGGCTTCAGGACTGATAGCGGCACCTGGCGCAGGCGTTTTATACCCAATAACGAGCATGTTTTTGCGCCGTTTAACGTAAAAGCCGGCAAAACAACCCAAAGCCTCACCCTCACTTATTTTAATGTAGATGATAAATACGGTCGTGGTAAATTAAAGGGCGTAAATGGCGAACAGGTGAGCGCGGTGCTGAATACTATCGCAAGGATTGGCGTTATCGATTCGCTGCATTATGGCGGCAACAGCTGGCATACGCCATACGGGCCGATCTGCCTGCATGAGCAATACATCGCACAGATTGGACTGGGCGTGGATGACCCGGCCTATATCAACGGTTATAAAAGCTGCCTGGATTATTACCGCGACCATGCCATACAGCCGGACGGTCGTGTTTACCCACGCTGGGCCTATACCGATGAAGACATGATGCCCGGCAAAGGCAATAAGGATGGTTTTTACGAAGCACAATGGGGCTACCTGCTGGATTCGAACCCGGATTTTGTGGCAAACGTATCAGATTTGTATAACCTTACCGGCGATAAAGCCTGGGTGAAAAGGCATCAGCAAGGCTGCGAAAAGGCACTCGACTGGATACTTAACCGCGACAGCAACCATAATGGCCTGGTGGAAATGATGACCGACCTGCAAAGTCAAAAACGCAGCAGCGACTGGATTGACATCATCTGGGCATCGTACGAAAACGCCTTTGTAAATGCGAAGCTTTACCATGCACTGGTGGAATGGGCGGATATTGAGCGCCAATTAGGTAATGCCGCAAAGTCGAGATATTATGCCGACTTCGCCGCCAAATTAAAAACCAGCTTTAACAAACCTGTAAGCGAAGGTGGCTTTTGGGATGCGGAGAACAATTGCTATATCCATTGGATTGACAAGGATAAATCCATCCATGGCCGCAATACGGTAACGCCTGTGAATTTTATGGCGATTGCTTATGGTATTTGTGACGATAAAGCCCGCCAGAAAACCATATTAGATGCCATTGAAACACAGATGGAAAAAGAAAAACTGTTCTTTTGGCCACTATGTATTTACCCTTATGCGCCGGGCGAGGGTAAGCAGTCGCAATATCCGTTCCCGGAGTATGAGAATGGCGATATATTTTTATCCTGGGGTTCTATAGCGGTAAAAGCTTATGCTGATTACAAGCCGGAGCTGGCCGTTAAATATGTAAAAAATGTACTGGAGCAATACAGCAAGGATGGCTTGGCCTTTCAGCGTTACGGCCGGCAAAAACAGGATGGGAGAGGGGATGATATCCTTTCGGGTAATAGTCTGTCCATCGTAGGGCTTTATGAAGGAGTTTACGGCATCAACCCGATGTATAACCGCCTGTACCTGGAGCCGCACATTACTCCCGAGCTTGCTGGAACCGAATTGCGCTACAAATACCAGGGCAAAAAACTGTTGATCAATTTAAATAATGACAGCTATTCCATAGCGAGCAATGGTTATAAAATAACTTCGAAAGAACGATTCAGCTTTAATATCAACGGCGGTCAATTGACCTATTTCAACCGCCATAGCGCAAATGCAGCACTGCAGGTTAAGTCGGCACAGCCGGTTGAGCTGTCTATCAAACAATGGGAAAACGGCAGATTGGAATGGGAGCAATCGGTTAGCAAAGTAACCGGGGCGTTGCTTACTTATACTATTCACCAGCTAAAGCCTAATGCAGCTTATTTATTAAGCGTCAGTCAAAAAACGTCTCAAAAGTTGAAGAGCGATGCGATGGGGAATTTGATTATCAGGAGGAATGCAGGGGCAACTGTGGAGGCGATGGTGCTGAGCAACGGGGAGTAGTTAGAACCAAGAGCCAAGAATCAAGAGTCAAGACAAAAAATAGTCCGCTTCAATCTTGGCTCTTGGTTCTTGATTCTTGGCTCTCTCTTTAAAGTATTTCAAATCTCGCCAAGTTCACAAACTGGCTAACGCGTTCGGAGATTTCTTCTTGTGTAAGATTAATGAGCTTTTCCGTACCGAATTTCTCTACACAGAAAGAAGCAAGCGCAGAGCCGAAAATCAATGCATTTTTCATATTGTCGAAGCTAACTGAACCAACTTTGGCCATATAGCCAATAAAGCCGCCGGCAAAGGTATCGCCTGCACCTGTCGGGTCGAATACTTCTTCAAGTGGAAGGGCGGGCGCGGAAAATATCTTGCCTTCGCCAAATAACAATGCGCCATGCTCGCCTTTTTTAATGATGAGGTATTTAGGACCCATGGTCAATATTTTGTTGGCTGCTTTAACCAATGAATATTCGCCTGATAACTGGCGTGCTTCTTCATCATTGATAGTCAATACATCAATCATCTTGATGGTGGCCAGTAAATCATCCAGTGCGATGTTCATCCAGAAGTTCATGGTGTCCATTACAATCAGCTTAGGGCGATTTTTAAGGCGCTTGATGACTGTTTGCTGTACCTGCGGGGTAAGATTGCCCAGCATCAGGTATTCGCAATCCTGGTAGCTGTCTGGAATGATAGGGTCGAAATCAGCCAGCACATTCAACTCGGTAATGAGCGTATCGCGGCTGTTCATATCGTTATGGTACTTACCGCTCCAAAAAAACGACTTCTCGCCTTCTTTTATTTGCAGGCCTTCGGTATTTATGTGGTGCTTGCCAAACTCGTCGATAAAAGTTTGGGGGAAATCGTCGCCCACTACGGCAACTATCTTGGTTTTATCATAAAAATACGAAGCGGCAAGGCTTGCGAAGGTGGCTGCGCCGCCAACAATTTTATCTGTTTTGCCAAAAGGCGTTTCAATAGCATCAAATGCAACGGTACCGATAACCAGTAAACTCATATTTAATATTAAATTTTCGGCAAATATTGTGAAATTAAGGCACAATTGCGGCATTTAAGCAATAGCTGTTAAAGTTAACATGCTTAAATTCAGGGATTAATTTTGCGTGAGTTTAATTTTTTAATTTTTTTTGAAAGAGTTGTTGCGTAATTAATGCATAAATCATACTTTTGCACACTCCAAACCGGAAATGTACTCCTGAGTAGCTCAGCCGGTTAGAGCATCTGACTGTTAATCAGAGGGTCGCTGGTTCGAGCCCAGCCTCAGGAGCAATAAGCCTAGCACGTCCGCTAGGCTTTTTTTGTTTAAAAATGGCCTTTTCTGCTGTAAACACGCGGTTTTTGCAGCAGCTCTCTTCCGGGAGGTCAGTATTTCCATATTTCAGTTTCGCAGGATTTTTTGTTGAATTTCACGGAAAACCGTAACAAATACGTAACAGTCTTTCCGTGGCTATTGAAAATGATTATGGCTACATTAAGTGCAAAGGTGTTTAGACACCACAAAAAAGCAGATGGTACTTACAATGTTAAGGTGTGCGTACACCATAACGACAAACGGGTGTTTATGGACACCGAACACTATGTCACAGATAAAAAGCTGGACAAAAATTTAAAAATTAAGGATACCACGATTAACCGTATCCTGTATGTGCTTCTCGATGATTACCGGGACGCGATTTCGAGGTTAGGTCCTAAAGTAGATCAGCTGAGTGCTGATGATATTAAAGCTTACCTGCTAAAAAGAAATGAGAAGGTAGACCTCATTGCTTTTGCCCAGATCCATGTGGATTACCTGGAATCGCAAAGCCGCAAAAAAAGTGCATCTACAGATCTTGATGGATTATTCCCTCTTTAATTAAATCATCCAACGAATTTCCTTTTTCAAAGGATGGATTGAATTGAATTAAAGGTTCAGGTAATATTTGATTGACTAAGGTATTACTATTAACATATTCATTAATTTTCTGGTCTTTAATATTTATAAAAGATTGTAAATAAGCCTTGTAATCAGAGATTACCTGCTCATGGGTTTTGAATGCATCCATGATGAGATTTAAAGTTATGTAGGAATATAAAATTAGCTATTATATATCACTCTTCATAATCAAAGGTTGTATATAACAACAATGCTTGTGGGTTTGGGAGCCTCTAACAAAAATGTGAGCTGATTGGCCGCTTTAATGAAGCTCAACAGCATTTAAAAATAATCTCATTGACTTGGTTTATTTAGTTTATCTACTGCTAATATTAACTGTTCTATAGAAACAACCCCTATTATGTGCCGTTTTTTATTAATATTTACCCTTACTTTGTGCCATTTATTTCGATAAATTACCCTAATTTTGTGACATGTTCAAAAGAAGTATCGTAGCAGAATTAGAAAAATGGTTGACTAAACATGACCGTAAGCCGCTGGTAATTAGAGGTGCAAGGCAAGTTGGTAAAACAACAATGATTAATCAATTCGCAAAGCGATTCGAGCAATACATTTATCTCAACTTGGAATTAGCTAACGATAGGTTACCCTTTGAGCATTTCAATAACATCGAGGTGTTAGTACAAACCTTATTTTTTATAAAAGATAAAGTGCTGTCAAAAAAGGGAAAAACTCTTATTTTCATTGATGAGATACAAGAGGTGCCGGAAGCATTGAATATTTTACGCTATTTCTATGAGTCGGAACCTGATATAGCTATAATTGCGGCGGGTAGTATGCTCGAAACTTTATTTAATAAAAACATAAGTTTTCCCGTTGGACGGGTTGAATACAAAGTACTGCGACCGGCCTCGTTTCCTGAATTTTTGGATGCCGTTGGTGAAAGTGCTGCGTTAGACTATTTAGAAACTACACCGGCCCCACAATTTACACATACTAAATTATTGCAGCTTTTTCATACTTATGCATTGATCGGTGGTATGCCCGAAATTGTGAATAATTACAGCGTAAGCAAAGATTTAACTGCATTACAAACTATTTACGAATCTCTCATTGTAGCTTATGTAGATGATGTAGAGAAGTATGCAACAACAAGTTCGCAGATACAATATATTCGACATGCTATACGAGCATCGTTTTCACAAGCTGGAAAACGCATAAAATTTGAAGGTTTCGGTAACTCTTCTTATCGTTCCCGGGATATGAGCGAAGCTTTGCGCACTTTGGAGAATGCGTTGCTTATACAGTTGCTTTACCCATCTACTGATACAAAACTCCCATTACTACCCGATCATAAAAAATCACCACGATTACAAATTCTGGATACTGGGATGCTCAATTACTTTGCAGGTATTCAAAAAGAGATATTAGGTACCACTGATTTAAATAAAGTATATCAGGGTACAATGATCGAACATCTGGTTGGACAAGAGCTGCTGGCTTCACAATACAACGCTTTAAGCAGTCTTAACTTTTGGGTAAGGGAAAAAGCGACTTCTTCTGCTGAAGTGGATTTTATTTGGCCGTTTGAAGGCAAACTCATTCCAATTGAAGTAAAATCCGGGACAGAGGGGAAACTTAAATCCCTGCATTTATACATGGATTTAGTTTCCCATCAAATGGCTGTACGGTTCTACGCCGGGGAAATATTGATTACAGAAGCTGTAACCCCTGAAGGAAAAAAATATCATTTGCTTAATTTGCCCTACTATCTGGCTTCTCAGACAGAACGCTATCTACATTGGTTTCAAAATAAAATTGAGAATAGTTAAATGCTATAGGTGTGTTTGAATAACATATTTACTTTGAATGAAAGATGATCGACTTTTTTTGTATAAATCCCTATTCAAAGGCAGGGAGGATGTGTTTGCTTTAAGGTGGGAAAAAGGCGGTAAAAGCAGCTATATGCCAGCTTACAGTTTTGATCCGCACCGATATCGACTGCATCAAATGAAAGGTGGCACTTTTCAAACTTTTACCGATAAAACCTACCAACCTTTAACAGACGATAATCTTATAAAGCATCTAAAAGGCGAACATCTTATCGGATTATATCCCCTATTGCAGGATAACAATTCCTGGTTCATTGCTGCTGATTTTGATGAAGCAGATTGGATTGAGGAATGCAGGAAATTTATAAAAATCTGTGAGGAGTATGATATACCCACCTATTTAGAGCGGTCCCGTTCCGGCAAAGGCGGCCACGTATGGGTATTTTTTGAAGAACCGTATGAAGCATTCAGAAGCAGAAAAATAATGATGTCCCTGCTTCAAAAAGCAGGTATAGTTTCTGTTTTTGATAAAAACTCAAGTTTTGACAGGCTGTTTCCAAATCAAGATTATCATTCAAAAAAAGGCTTAGGCAACCTCATTGCTATACCCTTAAATAAAACCAATTTAAATAATGGCAATAGTTGTTTCATCGATCCTGAAACTTTACAACCTTTTGATGACCAGTGGGCGTTTCTAAAAACGATTAACAGGATTACAATAAGCCAACTCAATTACATCTACAAAGAGCAAACTGCCCACGATGAACTTTCAACAGGACTATTTCAAAAAGAACAGCCTATAGCTGGTAAGCTAGCAATAGTATTGAACAATGAAATTCATATTAGCCGCATAGGCTTACCTGCTTCAGTTGTTGGCTTTTTGAAAGAGGAACTAAACTTTCCCAACAATGAATACCAGGTAAAAAAGAATATCAATAAAAACACTTTTGGCGTAAAACGCTACTTTAAACTATTGAATGAAACACCGGATTCTATTTCAATTCCCCGTGGATTTATAGGTAGGTTATTACGGTTTTGTAAAGAGCAGCAAATTGAATATGTGCTCGAAGATCAAAGAAAGAAAACAGACTTAATAAGTTTTAAAGGCACTATTTCATTAAGGGAGTATCAATTACCCGCCCAGCATGCAGCTACTAAAAAAGATTTTGGAATTATTGTCGCTCCGCCTGGCTCTGGTAAAACGGTATTGAGTTTGGCTATTATAAAAGACAAGCAGCAACCGGCACTCATTTTAGTTCATCGCAAGCAATTGGCAGACCAATGGATAGAACGCATAGAATCCTTCCTGGGGATTCCCAAAAAGGATATTGGACGTATTGGTCAAGGAAAGGGCAAGCCCGGTAAACACATTACTGTAGCCATGATCCAAAGCATGGAAAAAGCGCTGGCAACATCTGAAAATGCAGAGCTAATGAATGCGTTTGGCACCATTATCATTGATGAGTGCCACCATGTTCCGGCGGAAACTTATCAGCGTGTTATTGGGAAACTCAATAGCTACTATATGTACGGCCTTACCGCTACACCATTTAGAAAGTATAACGATGGCAAGTTAATATTTATTCATTTGGGAGAAATTATCCATGAGGTTAAAGCACCGGAGGTGCAAAATCAAAATGGTACGCAGATTATCATTAGGGATACCGATCTGTTTGTACCCTTTAATACCAAAACAGACAAGTTCGAAACGCTATTTAAGATCTTGATCCACGATTCAGCAAGGAATCAACTCATTTTAAATGATGTGATATCACAACTAAATGCCGGTAGAAAAGCTGTTATCATCACAGAACGGAAAGAGCATATCACTTCTCTGCAACAATATTTAAAACAAAATTACGATACCATAACATTAAGTGGCGAAGATTCCGACTTATCTAAAAAATCAAAATGGGCTGCCATAAATAAAGGTGACTTCCAGGTGCTGATTACAACGGGCCAGTATGTTGGCGAAGGAACGGATATTCAAAATATAGAATGCTTATTTTTAGTTTACCCGTTCGCTTTTGAAGGCAAGCTCATCCAATATATCGGCAGGGTACAACGATCAGAAATATCACCAATTATATATGATTACTGTGATCACAAAATCAGCTACCTGGAAAGGCTGTTTCAAAAGAGAAATCTGTATTACAAAAAGCTTGATCAACATAACCTAACGAGTCCAGTAGATGAAAGCGAAATAGTAAGCGGTCAAATCAAAGAGAAAATTGAGGTGCCAATTGAACAATTAGAATTCAGGTTTGGCAGCATTGCGTTTAAACATATCGTTGCTGACTTTAACGGTAAGGAAGTTGAATTTGAGATAGAGAATTTAAATGTCAGGCCGGAGTTTACCGTGCTTAAGCCCTACTTTATCCGGTTCCTGAAAAGTACAAGTGTATTGGTAAACATACGGGCTACATTCCAACATAACAGGCTGGTATTTAAATCAGCATCCTCCAGTGATCTTGATAAAATAAACCGCGAAGTCATAGAAAGTGTAAAGTTCCGCTTCTTAAATAAAGAAATTATTAAAGGTATCCCGGCAGGTGAAGAAAATCTATTGGATGCCGTGCAAGTACAAGGTGCCGGTGAGCAATTGATTTATACTAATGAAGACGATCTATTGGAGAGTATACTGGCTCTTAAACAATATAAACATCATCGCCACCTCCGTTACCTTTCTCAAAAACATGAACGAACGATATTAAAACTTCGTTTTGTATTGGAGCCTTTCTCATTTGTGTTTTTGCTTTCTGGTAATAACCAGTACCATTTGGTATGGGAAACGTTAGACACAGAAGAGGCAACTTATATATGGCATATCGAGAAGTCAGCCTATGAACTTGAACGAAGTATAAAGCAGATCGATGGACTGCTTGGACAAATACGAACAAAAGGGCGACAGCAATATCTTGAAACTAATCCTGAACACTTTAGCCGCATCGTACACGATTATTCTGATGACAAAGGCTTCATTATTTGGAAGGATCAATTAGAAGAAAAGTTATTTTAAGTACCGTCAAACGCTGAATATATTTTAGTGATAGGAAGACGGGTAGTTGTTTAATCACTACTATATCGTTATAAAAAGTATTCGTTTCGATTACTATTTCTACAAGATTTATTAAATTTGATTTACAAGCGAAACATGGCGATGCAAGATCAAAATGTGTTACAAATACGTAACAGTGAAATAATTTAAGGTTATAAAATACTGATAATTAGGATATTATACACACTGAGGTTCTTGCTGTTAATCAGAGGGTCGCTGGTTCGAGCCCAGCCTCAGGAGCGAAAAAGCCACACAGAAATGGAGGGCACTGAAAAAGTCCAATTAGGATAAACGGAGTAGAGAATTTAGTTTTCTACTCCATTT
>Ga0105237_10000502_pt1 | contig 55436 bp, 48 predicted proteins | sample KBSC24metaG_FD_81520 | JGI IMG/M metagenome (GOLD analysis project Ga0105237, IMG submission 81520) | Corn rhizosphere microbial communities from Kellogg Biological Station, Michigan, USA - KBS C2-4 metaG | ecosystem: Host-associated > Plants > Roots > Rhizosphere > Soil | place: Michigan, USA... | reverse complement strand
TAATCTGCGGCCCACCATGAGCAAAAGAATGAAACGCCGTGATTTCATGCGTAACAGTGCGGTTGCGGGGCTGGCTGTGGCAGCGACTGAGGTCAAAGGGTTTCCGATGATCCTCGAACAGAGTGTCGTGAAGCCGCTCGTTATCGCTTCGGCGAATGGAAACAGATTCAAGAACGGCGGCAACGTGACGGCGGTGCAGAAGGCGTTCACGATGATGACGGCTGGTTCTGACGTGCTCGACGCGGTTATAGCAGGCGTGAATATCGTCGAGCTTGACCCACTCGACGACAGCGTCGGTTACGGCGGCTTGCCGAACGCGGACGGCGTGGTGCAACTCGATTCGTCTGTGATGCATGGTCCAAGGAAAGCTGCCGGCGCCGTGGGCGCACTCGAAGGCGTGCGCACACCTTCGCTGGTGGCTAAGGCGGTGCTGGAGAACACGGACCACCATCTCATCGTCGGCAAAGGCGCGCAGGATTTTGCACGCAACATGGGGTTCAAGATCGAAGACGATCTCAACACTGAGAACTCGCGCAAGCAGTGGATCGAGTGGAAACGGCGAACAGATCCCAGTCACTATCTCGATCCGAAGAAGCGCGCCGCCGCCGGACACAAAGCGGCGCTCGACATGCTCGCCGAGGGTCTCCTGCGCGAGGAGAACCTGCACGGAACGATCAACTGCGATGGCCTCAACTCGAAAGGCGAAATCTGCGGTGTTACCACGACCAGTGGTTTGGCGTGGAAGATTCCCGGGCGACTCGGCGACTCGCCGATCCTCGGCGCGGGACTCTACGTCGATGGCGCCGTTGGCGCTGCGGGTTCAACGGGACGCGGTGAAGCGAATCTCTTCAATCTCTGTTCGTTTGTGATCGTCGAGGAGATGCGTCGCGGTGCTCACCCGAAAGACGCCGGGATGGAAGTGTTGAATAGAATCAAGAACAACACGATCGAGAAGAGACTGCTGAACAGTCGTGGCTTGCCGAACTTTGGGATTAATTTCTACATCCTCAATGCGAAAGGCGAATACGCCGGCGTGACGATGTACGAAGGCTCCTCCTTCGCGTTGTGCACTGAGAATGGACCACAGACGCTGAAATCGGAGCCGCTCTTGCAAGGTAAGCCGAGCGATTAAATTGGACGCGGGGACAGGGAGACGGGGAGACGCGGAGAATATCACCGTGTCCCCGCGTCTCCCCGTCCCCGCGTCTGGTTTACTGAGCACTAGGATCGTTCTGCATCATCCCGAAGATGTTTCCTTCGGTATCCTTGCAGTAGACCAACCAACCCACTCCAGGTATCGGCATCTTCGGCACAACAACCTGCGCGCCGTTTGATGTCGCAGTCTGCGTCGACTCATCGACGTTCGCGACGTCGACCGTGCAGACGTAGGCAATCACTGCCTGCCCGTCAATCTCACCCTGCCGCCGAATCAAACCACCATTAATTCCCGGCTGACTGTCTGGACCAGTCGTGACAAGCCAGTAGTCCATCGGTCCTTCCCACTTTTGAAAGGTCCAACCAAACAGAGTTGTGTAAAAGTTGACGGCGCGATCGGGATCGCCCGCATGAATCTCGAAATGAACGACTCTCGGCATTGACGTTTCTCCTTTACGAATTCGCCGCGGCGGGCGTGTTTCCGTACTTCTGCGTTGCGAAGCCCACAATCAATCCGACCAGTGTGCCGGGCAGAATGATTTGGAAATAATATTTGCCCACCATGAGCGCGGTGAGATAAGCCAGGACCGCTCCTATCGCAACTCCGAATAAGATGCCAATCGGCAATGAGTGGAACTTCTTTGCAAAAAAGCCAATTGCGATTCCGGCGATTATTCCCTTAATTGTGGAACCGACTACTATACTGCCAAGTTCACTTCTAGCGTCTGGCGTGAACCATGCAGTCAGGCCGTCGATAACGCCGAGAACAGCGCCAAGAATCAAGCCAATTAGGGGTTTGGACATTGTCGTTTCTCCTTCTGTTGAATGGTCTCGTTGTTCTATTAAACGTCTGCCGAGAAATTTTTAAGGTTGAGAGGTAAAAACTAAAAAAACCCTCATCAGGACGTAAGCAAGCACCAGCAAGACGAGAAAACGGTTCTTGCTGACCCAACGGCTCGCCTTCTCGATCGCGCTTTCCCGGTAGGCTGAAACGGGTTCTGCATCAAGCAGCCGGCCGATGTCGGCCGACAACTCTGACGCAGTCGAATACCTGTTCTCTTTTTCATCCGCACGCGCTTTCAAACAGATCGCCTGAGCAGCTTTGCTGAGTTTCGGTTGATCTTTCAACAGAAAATGCAGAACTGCGCCGAGCGAATAGACGTCTGCGCGCTCGTCGAGTTGGTCGATCTCGCCACGCGCCTGCTCCGGCGACATGTAATCGCGGGTGCCGATCACTGTGCCTGCGTTTGTGTTAAATCCGTCCACAGATTGCACAGATTCGTTTGTGAAATCTGTGTACGGCTTTCCCGTTAGCTTCGCGACACCCCAATCCAGCACGAGCACTTCCCCGAACGATCCGATCATGATGTTCTGCGGTTTGAGATCGCGGTGAATCACGCCGTGTGCGTGAGCGAAAGCAACCGCATCACAAACAGCTTGAAACTTTCGCAGACGATCCCTGATCGAATCGTTCTCTGCCGCATACTCGTCCAGGCGGCTGCCGCGTACATATTTCATCGCATAGAACACACGTCCGTCAGGCAACGTGCCGGCGTCGTGAACCGGAACGATTCCGGGATGCTCGAGTCGCGCGATGATCTGTGCTTCGCGAACCATGCGATTTCGCAGATCTTCAGTTATCTCGGGTGTGTTGAGCACTTTGATCGCGACGAGGCGGTTGAGTTCACGATCTTGCGCCAGGTACACAGTACCCATGCCGCCGCGCCCGAGTTCTTTGATGAAGGTGTACTTCGTCGAACTGAAATCCGGGTTCGCTACGACGGTGCGGAGATAGTTCAACTTGTCGTCCGAGAGCCACTTCATTTCACGTCGACTCCGAGCAGCGAGCGAGCTTCAATACGAAACTCCTCGTCCGTCGCGGTTATCTCGCGCAACTTCTCCAACACGATACGGCGGAAGTCACGACGCACAGCGGCGAGGTAGTTATTGACTGTTGCCGGTTCCAGGCCGAATTCATTCGCCAGTGACGCATAGGAAATGTTCGTATCGTCACCCAGATCGTAGCGCTGAAAGAGTTGAAAGTGGGTGGTGCGGCCTGACTCTTCGCAGCGCTGTCGCAAGGCGTCGACGGCGATGGTGAACATCCAACGCACCCACTCGCGATGAAAGTAGTCTTCCGGGCTCAGATCCGAAGCGACTAGCTCGTTTTCCGCCGTGGCGAAGTCCAACTGATAGTGGTCCATGTCGCCGCCGCGTTTGAGCCGGCGACCGGCTTTGCGTTCGTTGGCGATGAACCCGTCGAGACACGTGCGCAAAAACGTTTGAAAGCTGGCCTTGCTCGCGTCGTAACCAGCGAAATGATTCTTCTCGAATGCGTTCGCAAAGAATCCCTGTGTCAGATCCTTCGCGTCTTCATTGTCAGCGTGCCATTTCAGACGAATGTATTTGTACGCCGGTTTCCAGTAGCTGGTAAGGATAGTATCGAACGCGCGGCGCCGTGTGACTTGATCGTCGCTGCGAGCACCGACGATGGCTGAGTGATTGGTGGCCGGGAACTTGTGAAGTGGGCCACCGATATCGGTGTCTGGATCCATGATGTTGAAGATTTAAGCCGCAGATTTTCGCAGATGAACGCGGATCAGATCCGCGTTCATCTGCGAAAATCTGCGGCTTAAATCTGTCTCTTGACGATGACTAATGTGATGTCATCGGCGGCGCTTGTGCCCTGTGCGAACTTAGTCAGCGACGACTCGATGCGATCGCGGATGCCCGCCGCGGAGGCTTCGATGTTGCGCGAGACGACTTCGTAGAGCCGCGTTGCGCCGAATTCTTCACCCGTCGGACTGACGGCTTCCGTCACACCATCGGAATAGATGACGAGCACATCGCCGTGCTGCAACTGCGTCCGGCCTTCTCGATATTCGGCGTCGGGCTTGATCCCGAGTGGCAAGCCTCCGGAGGCGAGTTGTTCGACCGTACCTGCCGAGTGAACAATCAGCGGCGGATTGTGTCCGGCGTTCAGGAACGACAGCGCCCCCGATTGCGGATCGAGCTCAGCGTAAAAGAGCGTGACGAAACGATTCGCGGGAATATTGTCCGCGAGATACCGGTTAACCGCGGAGATCGTCGCCACCAGCGAATTGTGCGACGCGGATTGCGCGTGAATCGCCGCATGCAGCGACGACATCAGGAGCGCCGCGGCAGTTCCCTTGCCTGACACGTCGCCCAACGCGATCACGAGTCGCCCATCGTCGCGCTCGATGAAGTCGTAATAGTCGCCGCCGATCTCGTAACAGGGAAAACTGATCCCCTGCAATTCGTAACCACTGACGTGCGGCGGCGCAGTCGGTTGGAACCGCTGCTGGATCTCACTCGCCAGAGCAAGCTCGCGTTCCATGCGCTCGCGCTCGAGTCGCGCTTCGACGAGCCTCGCGTTCTCGACGCGTATCGCCGCGACCGACGCGAGCGTAGTCAAAACCTTCAGGTGATCTTCGGTGAATCGTCCCTCGGCGATCGGTGAATCAGCGTAGATGATTCCAAACACTTTGTCTGCCACACCGAGCGGCACCGCCAGCACCGATCGAACACCCTGAAGCACAACAGTTCCACTCGCAAAACGAGGATCGTGTTGGGCGTCTGACGTCAACACCGACTTCCCGCGAATTACGACTTCGTCGAGCACGTTGCGACTCACACGAATCTCGCCGACTTCGCCGACTCGATCTCTCAACCGCGCGACCGCGACTCGCAGATCTTCACTGCCCTCGTCACGCATCATGATGAGACATCGATCCGCAGGCACCGCTTCAAACACGAGCGCGACGATTTGTTCGAGTGTCTCATTCAGTGTGGCTGACGCGAGCAGAGTGATACCCACCTTGCTTATCAGCGCGAGCAAATCGCCCTGCTTCGCTTTCGGCGTGACAGTCGTCGAAGCAATCTCTTCGGGCTGTGTGCGCGCGCCTTCGATCGCTTCGAGCAATCCGGAGGTGGTCCGATCTCCGGACGCGAGCGCAATGGTCGCTTCCGGAAGACTTGCCGTGTTGTCGGTGATCATCGTGGCGCCCATGCCGGAGTTGAACGTCCCGTCGTCGTAGATGATCTCCGTTTCGCCAATCTGTATGCGCCCGCCGGCAGTGAGGTGAATGACGCCCTCGACGGTCGAGCCGTTGTAGAGCGTGCCGTTCGCCGAACCGAGATCCTGCAACAGATACTCGTCTCCCTCGCGTCGCACCTCCGCATGAACGCGGGAAGCGAACGGATCGGGAATACACAAATCGTTCCGAGCGGAACGGCCGATAGTTATACGAAGCCGGCCGAGTGGAAAATGGTCGGGGGTGCGGTCGGGGTATTTAACTATGAGCTCTGACATGTTTAGAAGATTCTGGGCGGCGCAGCAGGAAGCATCAACTAGATTGAACCCTCACGAACGACGATAGTGCCGGCTATCATATCGTGCAAACCTCTACCATGCACCTCCACCGCAGCGATTAAAAAACCAAGACCAAGCAGTGCGAATGAAAGCGGATAACCGATGAAATGACGCACCAGCGCGCGGCCGATTCCGGGCCGCCCGCCATCGTTTCGCTCGATGCGCAATCCGGTCGCCCACTTACCAAGCGTCAACCCGGTGAGACCAGGAATTATCACAAGGTTGAATATCGCCATCACCGCCGCAAGCACGATTGCAGCAGTCTGCGCTGAATCGCCGGCTGCCCGCGCACCGCCGCCGAGCATACGTGCGATCAGGGTGCCGGAGACAACTATAGAAATGAGTGCGATGTAGTCGATCAGCAGAGCGCCGCAACGGAGAGGAAAGGGGGCTCTGAGTCGTTGTCCGCCATGTCTGGCGGCGCGGCTTCTTGCCTGCGAACGCGGCAAACCTTGAGCAACAGTCATGCGAAAAAGAATTAGTGCCTGAATAGGACCTATAAGTCCTATTAGACCTATATTAACCAACTAAAAAGTGCAATATCGTCTCACCCACGCGCAGCTTATCACCACTGTCCAATACACGTGGCTGGCGTGGAGCGAGCCGCACGGAGTCGTTGATCACTGTGCCGTTCACCGATCCCAGATCCTCGACGAGAAATGTTTCGCCTTCGAGCCAGATGCGTGCGTGACGTCGAGAAACCTTCGTTTCGGGATCGAATCGCGAAAGATCGATCTCGGGGAAGATGTTCGAGTGCGGATCGGTGCGGCCAAGTAAGTTGCTGTCCTTCTGCAAGATGAACGACGCGTCAAGCTCCGTGGTTCCTGTTACGACGAGCTTCGCCGTCGGTCTGACCGTATGCAGCATCGCGCTCGCGCCGACGGGAACAAGCGGCTGACGCGCACCACAATGCGCGCAGAACACGTCGTCAGCAGCAATGCGACCGCCGCAAAAACCGCAATACACCGTCTGTACCTGGACCGTTTCGCTGCCTAACACCGGCGCAGGAAGTCCGTAACTAACCCTGCCGGACATCAACTTCTCCAAGTGAACCGCGAGCTCGTTTCTCAGCTCATTCGCCGTGCGATATCGATCGTCTGGTTTGTACTCCACGCAACGCATCAGGATGTGCTCCATCTCCGTCGAGATGGAAGGCGTGATCTGACGCGGTCTCGGATTCTTTGAGAAGTCAAAGATCAGGAGCGGATTGTCCTGCGGATCGGCACCAGTCAACAGGTGAAACATCGTCGCACCGAGACTGTAGACGTCCGACGCCGGTTGCACGCGGCCGCTGAAGAGTTCCGGTGGCGCATAGCCCATCGTGCCGACGGCGGTCACGCCCTTTTCCTGTTGCGTGACCCAGCGCGCGATACCGAAGTCGATCAACATCACACGGCCGGTGTTGCCGTCGATCATCAGGTTGGCGGGTTTCAGATCGCGATAGATGATCGGTTTCGGACGCGAGTGGAGATAGTCGAGCACGTCCGCGACCTGCATGCCCCAATCGGTGACGGTCTTTTCATCCAGCCGGCCACCAACGGCGGAGCGCATTCGCGACGCGAGATCGCCGCCCGAAATGTATTTCATCACGAGATAGAAGCGGCTCAACTCATCGTCGTAAAAATAGTCGTAGATCGTCGGAATGCACGGGTGTTCGAGCGAGGTCAACAGCAACGACTCGCGTTTGAAGTCGCCAATCGCCTTCTCGTGTTGCGTTGGGTCGAGATGCGACTCGACCATCTCTTTGACCGCGCGTGGCGCATCGCCAAGATTGCGATCCTTTGCGAGGTAGACCGCACCCATTCCACCGCCACCGATGCGGCGCACGATCTCGTAGCGACCATTCAAGACAGTGTTCGCTGAAAGTTGTTTGACCGTTGGACGATGACCGCCTGTTGTGCCCTCTTTCGGAAATGACGTGCTTGCAGGCGGATGAACGCTATCGGTGAATGAACCACCCAGCGAGTCGGAAGAAATCGGCGGCATTGATGTTTCACCGATTTCGTCCTCAACCGGCTGCTCGGCGATAACTGGTGGCTGCTCAGCGGTAATTGGTGGTTGCTCCTCGATCTCGTCGTCGAGCGTTTCGGCAAACGCCGACGAATGCACTTCGTCGTCGTCGCCAAGGGTGGCAGACAAGGTCCTCAGCTCGGGTGAGCTGGCGACTAACTGCGCCCCGCAATTACCGCAGAAGTGTTCTTCAGGCGATACGTGGGCGCCACATGCACTACAGTCAGACATCTATAACGAATTACCAGCCAGGAACTACTTAACAATGTGGAAGCGCAGGAATGTTTTTCCAACGATTATCTCATCGCCATCACATAATGCCTGACGCTGTCCAGGTGGCAATCTCTTGCCGCGATTGATAAACGTACCGTTCGTCGAACCGAGATCTTCCAGAAAATACTGGCCGTTGCTCAAGGTGATGCGAGCATGACGCCGTGAAACCTTGGCTTCCGGATCATCCGTATCCAGATCCACATCGGGGAAGATCCCACCATCAGCGTCCCAACGCCCGATCTGAGCTTCAACATCACTCAGCATAAACTGCTTTCCGCTCGACCGGCCTTTTTCGATGACGAGGCGCGCGTGCGGCTTCGCAGGCGATCTGAGTGCCGAGAAACTCAAATTCGCCGAAACACGACCGCGAGCCAACTCTGCCTGGGTGCTGGGCGATGCAGCGTGAGTACCGTTGCGGCCTTCTGCGCCTTGTGGAGGTCGCATCTGGTTGGCCGCTGAATGTCCGTTTGGTCGCAAAGGCGCGCCACATTCGTCACAATACTGCGAGCCGTCGAGATTTTCTGTTTTGCACCTGTCGCAGGTAATCATTGTCGTCGTCAAAAAAGCAAATCATTTTAGCGCGAACTCGGTCAGCGCGCCAATGCATCTTACTCTGCGTTCCTCTGCGTATCTCTGCGTTCTCTGCGTTTAAGGCACTTTCAACGCAGAGGCCGCAGAGATATGCAGAGGAACGCAGAGATTTACCGGAGAGGGTGTTAACAATTGACCACTCTCCGGCGTCTCAGAATGTGGCCCGATTGAGGCGCGGGCCGCGCATTTGCTCTAAAATGAAACTGTTTGATAAGTTTCCACGTAACAGCTACTTCTCGGAATTTAGGCCCCTGGTAGAAGGAACCCCAAGATGGCATTGAGTCGGAAAAAGAAGATTATTATTGGCGTTGTTGTGGTGGCGGTCCTGGCCATCGCCGTGATCGTCAGCGTGATCGCGAGCCGCAAGGAAGAGCCCGAAGTTGTCACGGTGAAAATCGCCGTTAGACCGGAGCTCAAACAGACCGTAACCGCGTCTGGCGAGGTGCGACCGATACGCTATATCAGGCTGACGAGCGAGGTCGCGGGCCGTATCGAGGAGATTTATGTCAACGCCGGCGACATGGTTTCCAAGGGCAAACCGCTGGTGCGCGTGGATCCGACGCAATTGCAGTCAAGCCAGGAAGCTCAATGGGCCGCCACGCAGGCGTCAATCAACGACGTGCAGAACGCCCGCAACGCCGTCAACTCCGCGCAGCAGTCACTGGTCGTCGCGGAAGCTTCTGTTGCTGCTGCCAAACAGCAAGTGGTTGCATTCCAAACCGCCGTGGACCGCGCCCAAATTGACCTGAACACTGCTGCTCGAGAACTCAAACGTTCCACAGAGTTGATTGAGTCCGGCGTTTCATCGCGGCTTGAATACGACAACGCGCGCGACCGTCATGACACGGCCAAGATCGCCCTGGAAACAGCCAAGGCAAATCTCGAAGCTCAAAAGATCGCGGTGAAGGAAGCACAGGAACGCGCGAATCAACAGAAGATCGCCGTCAAGGAAGCGCAAACGAGCATCAAGTCGTCTGAGATGCGCGCCAATCAACAGTCCGCAATGCTGCGCGGACAACAGAGCCAACGTTCAAAGGCGACGCAGGTGTCGCCGCTGAACGGCGTGGTGGCTGACATTCCAGCGCGTGTTGGTGAGTATGCGGTTGCGAGTCTTTCAACTACGCCGTTGATGACCATCGCCGACATGTCGCAGATCAACGTCGAAGTGAACGTCGACGAAACGGAAATCAACAACGTGAAGGTGGGCCAGGAAGCGAAGGTCAAGGTCGACGCTCTTGGCGACAAGGAGATCAAGGCAGTCGTTACGCAGAAGAACCCTCTGGCAATTGCGAAGTCTGATACCACTGGTGGTCTTTCGAACCGCGTCAACGTCCAGGAGGCGAAGGAATTCAAGGTGACGCTGGAGCTGAGGGATTTGACTGAAGACATTCAGAACGCACTGCGTCCTGGAATGAGCTCGACGGCGACGATCACCACCGACACAAAGAACAACGTGCTTGCGGTGCCGCTCGAGTCAATCGTCGAGAAGGCGCCACCTTCTGCCTCTCCTTCAGCCACTGTCGCAGGCAGCGTTCCGGCTCCGACGCCGGTTGGCGACAAGCCGAAGGCCCAAAAAGGCGTTTACCTGATCGAAGGTAACAAGGTACGATTCGTTGAAGTGACCACCGGCATTACGGGTGAAGCCGATATCGAGGTCACCAGCGGCTTGACTCCGGATAAGGAGGTCGTGCGTGGCCCAAGTCGCGTGTTGAAGACACTCAAGGACGGAATGACCGTCAAACGTCAGACCAAGAAGCCTGACAATGCAAACGGCAACGCAAACAACTAAATGAGTGAAGCTATTCTTACGATTTCGCCGGTAGAGAACGAGATCAAGACGCGCACAGCGGTCAACGGGCACGATCCGTCGATGTTGATCTCCATGCGCGACATCTGGAAGACATACCAGATGGGAACGGAGTCTGTGCACGCTCTCCACGGCGTTTCGTTTGACATTCCTCGCGGCGAATACATCGCGATCATTGGACCATCCGGCTCGGGCAAGTCCACATTGATGAACCTGATCGGATGTCTCGACACGCCCACGCAGGGCCAATACTGGCTCAACGGGAAGAACGTCTCCGAGATGGATGACGACGAGCTAGCACGCATTCGCAACCAGGAAGTCGGCTTCGTATTCCAAACGTTCAATCTACTCGCGCGCGCCACTGCTCTTCACAACGTCGAGCTGCCGTTGATCTACGGAGGGATCAGTTCAGCTCAACGTCATGAAATGGCAAAGCAGGCGCTGAAAGCGGTCGATCTGGCAGACCGCGTTACGCACAAACCAAACGAACTCTCGGGCGGGCAGCGCCAGCGCGTCGCAATCGCTCGAGCCCTTGTGAACCATCCGTCGATCCTGCTGGCAGACGAGCCCACCGGCGCGCTCGACTCGCACACCAGCATGGAGATCATGGATCTCTTCGAACGTCTCCACTCCGAAGGCAACACGATCATCGTCGTTACGCACGAACACGATATCGCCGCACGTGCCCACCGCGTTGTCTCGATTCGCGACGGTCTTATCGAAAAAGACGAACGCATACGGTAAAGCCACAAAGGCACAAAAAATGATTCGGCTGGCGGCGATTTGGGAGGCTTTTCGGGTCGCTACCGCAAGTCTGCGTGCCAATAAGTTGCGCACGGCGCTCACGTTGATGGGCATTATCGTGGGTGTTTCCGCGGTGATCGCGGTAGTAACGATAATCGACGGCCTCGATCAAACAGTCGCCCAAACATTCTCGTCGCAGGGCTCGACCGTCTTCACCATTTCGAAGAACCCGCAAATCATCAAATCGCGCGAAGAGTTCGTGAAGTTCAACCGGCGCAAGGACGTGACGCATGAAGACGCGGAAGCGATCACGCGGTTGTGTACGGCTTGCTGGCGAGTCGGGATCGCGGCGAATGCGATTGAGACGGTCAAGTACGCAAATCAGAAAGCTGAGAACGTTCGGATACGCGGAATAGATCCGCTGACGATGTTTGAGATCGACGGCAGGAGTGTCGATGTTGGTCGCATCTGGACCGAGAGTGAAGGTGCGTCGGGTCGCGAGATCTGCGTGATTGGACCAGACATGCTGAAGAACCTGTTTTCCGACGCGCCTCCGGACAAAGCGGTCGGACAGGAGATCAGGATCGATGGGCGCCCGTATCTCGTTCTCGGTGTGCTCGAACCGTTGGGTTCGATCCTCGGTTTCTCGCGCGATAACGTGGTCTATATTCCGTACTCGACATATCAGAAGGCATATGGTGGCAGGCGCTCACTCGTCGTCTTTATCCAGGTGCCGGCGCCGGAGAGGTTGGAAGCTGCGGAAGATCAGGTGAGAACGATCATGGGCAACCGTCGCCATACCACGGGTGACGCTGAGGATCCAGGATTCGCGCTGGAAACGCAGGACGTGTTTCTAAATCTTTATGGATCCGCGACCTCGAATATCTACATCGTGACGGTCCTGGTCTCCGGGGTTTCGCTGTTTGTCGGTGCGATCGTAGTGATGAACATCATGCTGGTCTCGGTTACGGAGCGGACCAAGGAGATTGGCATCCGGAAAGCGGTTGGTGCGCGGCGTAAAGACATTCTGACGCAGTTTTTGATCGAAGCCGTGACGGTGACGGCGCTCGGGGGTGTGATTGGTGTTGGAACAGGGTTTGGACTGGCGTATGTGATCTCGGCGCTGATCGGGTTTCCGTTGCTGATCAGCGTCTTCTCGGCGGCGTTGGGCGTGGGGATTTCGTCGCTGGCTGGGATTCTGAGCGGGATGTGGCCGGCGTGGCGCGCCGCGCGACTCGATCCCATCGAAGCGCTGAGAGCGGAGTAAGTCATTTAACAGGATTTACATGATTTATCAGGATTATCGATGCGATTAGAGGACGTCAAAGAATCAGCCGTCATGGCGGTCGACACGTTGAGGGCGAATAAGCTGCGCTCGGCGTTGACGATTCTGGGCGTCAGTGTCGGCGTCCTCACCGTCATCTTCATGGTATCGATCATTCAGGGCCTCAACAAAACCTTCGCAGATCAGATCGAATCGCTGGGCTCCAACACGATCTTCGTTTCCAAGTTTGAACCGAGCTTCGGCCGCCCACCCAATCCCGAAGAAATCCATCGCAAAGATCTGACGATGGAAGACGCCGAGGCGTTGCGCACCGAAGCGCCATCCATCGTCGGCGTCTCTCCGATTGATCGCATGCTGGCTGCTACGGTGCGATACCAGGATAAACAGACCGACACGCCGATCCTGTTTGGCGTCACGCCCTACTACGAGTTTGTTCACACGCAATACGTCGCTTCAGGCCGTTTCGTCAACGACATCGACATGCAGGATCGATCAAACGTCGCAATCATCGGCGTCGACGTGAAGCAAGCACTCTTTCCTTACGAAGACCCGGTCGACAAAGAGATCAGGCTTAACGGCAACCCGTTCCGAGTCGTGGGCGTTATGGAGCCACTCGGCAACTTCTTCGGGCAATCGCGCGACAACTCGATTTTCATTCCCATCACGACGTTCGGTAAATATTATCCCGACCGTCCTTTCCCCGAAATCATTTTCTTCGTGATCGTGCGGCCACGCTCACGCGCGGACGTGAAATCCGCGATCGATGAGATCACCGACATCCTGCGGCGCCGGCGTCACGTAGCGCCAGGCGAGAAAAGCAACTTCGGGATCTCTTCACAGGATTCGCTGCTCGACGTTTACAACCAGCTAACCGGAGCCACCGCGCTGGTCCTGACCGCGATCTCTTTCGTCGCATTGATGATTGGCGGCATCGGCGTCATGAACATCATGCTCGTGTCCGTGACAGAGCGCACGAAGGAAATCGGTGTGCGCAAAGCCCTCGGCGCAACGCGGATGAATATACTGTCGCAGTTTTTGATCGAGGCTGTTGTACTGACCGCGGTCGGTGGTTTGTCGGGATTGGCTATCGGCGAGGTTGGGAGCCTGCTGATAAACAAATACTCTCCTTTGCCCGCGTACGTTCCTCTTTGGGCCATCGGCCTCGGTGTCGGGATTTCAGCGACAGTCGGACTGATCTTCGGACTGTGGCCCGCCTGGAAAGCCGCCCGTTTGAACCCGATTGACGCCCTACGCTGGGAATAGGGGCGGCCACAAAAGGCACAAGAGCTACAAATGTTGCATAATGCAACCATCGTAGAAGCTTTCCCGTAGTACCGCTGTGAAATTTATCGAAACCCTAAAACTTGCCCTGGCAGCGATCTGGGCGCACAAACTGCGCTCGGTGCTAACACTGTTGGGCATGATCGTGGGCGTTACGGCGTTTGTCGTCGTCGTGTCGCTCATCGAAGGATTCAAACGCTACGTTGATGAAAAAATCGCCGGAATCGGCGCCAAATCGTTTACGGTCCAACGCTTCAATCCGCTCGAAGACTTCAAGGATACTGACACCATCGCCGCCGCTCAGCGACGCAACAAAGAACTGACGTTGGAGGATTACGATTACCTGAAAGCGCGCGCCACCCTCGTTGACAAAATCGGCGCGCGGGCGCGCGGCACTCCGTCCGAAGTCAAACGCGGCGATCAGGTTTTGGAAGACGTTTTTGTCTCAGGCGCGACCGCCAACTGCGTCGACATCGAAAACCGAGACGTTGCGGAGGGCCGTTTCATTGCAGAACCTGAAAACGAGAACGCAGCGAGGGTCGCCTACGTGGGCGCCGACATTGCGTCGAAGCTCTTCCCCGCGGGCAACTCCGTGGGCCAGGAAATCACCATTCGCGGTTTGCCTTATCGCGTGATCGGCGTGGAAGCTGCGAAGGGCACGGTATTCGGCATTCCACAGGACTCCTTCATCATCCTTCCCTTGAAGACTTACTCGGTCAACTACGGTGGATTGATCAGACAGCGCTCGCTCTACTTCGTTGCCACTTCTAAAACTGACGACTCATTCAACGACGCCGTCGAAGAGGCGCGCTTCCTGATGCGCGTCAGACGTAAGCTTGGACCAAGCGAGAAAGACAACTTCGGCATCGTTACTCCTGACGCAATCACAGGACTTCGCGACCGACTTTTCGGGACCATATTTATCGTCGCGATCGCTGTGCCCGGGATCGCTCTGATTGTCGGCGCGATCGTGATCATGAACATCATGCTGGTGTCAGTCACGGAACGCACGAAAGAGATCGGTATCAGAAAATCTCTTGGCGCGCGGCAGATGGATATCCTGAAACAGTTCCTGGTAGAAGCGGTGACACTCGCGCTCATCGGCGGAGCAATAGGAATTTTTCTGGCGTGGATCATCGGCACGATTGTCACATGGTGGTTCATTCCGACTTACTTATCGATCGTTGCGATCCTGGGAGCGCTTGCAGCTTCCGGCGGGGCTGGTGTTCTCTCCGGTATTTTCCCGGCCTGGAAAGCAGCGAGGTTGGATCCGATTGAAGCCTTGAGAGCTGAATAATAGGTCCTATTTATGAAAATCCTAAGAAGCGACATCTACGAAAACCTTATAATGGCTCTCTCGACGTTGCGCGCTAACAAGCTGCGCTCGTTCCTGACCGTCTTTGGCGTCGTTATCGGCATCATCACCGTCATGCTGATTGCTTCAATCATCAGCGGCATCGACGTTTCCGTGACGCGAGAGGTTGAGTCGTTCGGCACGCGTTCCATCTTCATCAGCAAATACAACCCGGGCATTCACGTCGGACGCATGTCGCGCGAAGAACGCATGCGGAAAGAACTGACCTACGACGATGCGATCGCGCTTCAGTCGCTGCCCGCCGTTGAGCTGTCAGTTCCATTTCTCGACATCACCAACAACTTTTTTGGCGGCAAACTGCTGGTGTCCGGCGGTGGCAAGACGTCTGCGCAGGTCGCACTTCAAGGCACGCTTCCGGAGTTTGAAAAAGCAGGGACACAGGTGATTTCCGAAGGTCGTTTCTTCACTCAAACTGAAAACGACACGAACCAGGAAGTGTGTGTGGTCGGCTCGAAAGTCGCCGACGACTTTTTTAAGTTCGGCTCACCAGTCGGCCAGACGATCAAGATCGGAACGCAGGAGTTTCGCGTCGTCGGTGTGCTCGAAAAACGAGAACAGTTTCTGATCGGCGGCGGCAGTGACGATCAAAACAACGTGATCTACGTGCCCTTCAACGTGGCGCTAAAACTGAAGCCGAACGCCGACGACATCTACATTCTCGCCGTCGGAAAACCGGGCAGGATGGAAGAAGCAAAAGATCAGGTGCGCGACTTACTACGTGTGCGCCGCCAGGTTCCCTTTGCCAATAACGATAATTTCGGAATGGAAACGTCGGAAAGTATTCTCGACAACTTCCGCTCGATCACGGCGAGTCTGGCGATCGCGATGGTTGTTATCTCTTCGGTTGGTCTGATGGTCGGTGGAATCGGCGTGATGAACATCATGCTCGTGTCGGTAACTGAGCGCACGCGCGAGATCGGCGTGCGCAAAGCTATCGGCGCGAGAAAAAGAGACATCATGTGGCAGTTCTTGATTGAGGCTGCCACGCTCACCGGCATGGGAGGAGTCGTCGGCCTTTCGATTGGCTGGGGACTTACGCTCCTGCTTCGTTTACTGCTGCCCTCTTACGTTCCGCTCTGGGCGCCCATCGGCGGACTCATCGCGAGCGTCGGCATCGGATTGATCTTCGGCCTGTGGCCCGCATGGAAAGCGGCGCGCCTGGATCCGATCGAGTCGCTGCGATACGAATAGAGCCACAAAAAGGCACAAAAGGAACACAAGAGATTGACTCAACTTGTGTTCCTTTTGTGCCTTTTTGTGGCTGACTACTAAGAGATAAAGTTTGAGAACAGCGCTGTAAAGATCGTCGCCAGAATCAGCAACAACACCCACAACGTAATCGAAACGCCCCAGCCCTGACCGCTACTCGCGCGCGTCGCACCCAGGTGCAATCCCTTAGCACGCAGCCAAAGTCCATAGAACGACGTGAGTCCGATGAAACTCGCAACCACAAACAGAACCGGATGTGCGGCCGGCGAGATCAGAATACCGAGATTGTCTTGCAGCGTGGTTTGCTGGTTGAGGACTGGATGTAAGTCTTCCGGCGCTTTTAAATAGAGAATCACCAACCCCAAAACCTTTTGGATGGCGACGACGGGAAGTCCCGACAAGAAGGTGACCGCGAGTGCTTGCCAGAAATTCATTCTGCCACCGAAGGCGAGAATACCGAGCAGCGAGAGGCCGGCAATAACCACGCCGACTACAAAGATCCCGACGAATTGTTTGACAACTCCGCCAATCCGTTCCGCAGGGTTCGTGAGCTGTTGCAACTGGTTATCTCTCACCGCTTGCAAACGCTCCGGTGGCGGCGCGAATGGTGGACCCATTTCAGCAAGCTTCTGAGCTGTGTGGTCCACGATTCGTTCGGGCGTGATTCTTTGCACAAAGGCCAGGGAGTAGATCGCAGTGAGCACGCACATGACCGCGAAGGCCCCAACCCAGTGCGGGTGAGCCCGTAAACTGCGAAACACTCGCGAGGGCTCGAAGAAGACTCCTGTTAACTCCTCGAAAAACGAGAGCGGCGGCTCAGACTCAGGAATCACAGGCAGGGGAACGAAGCTCAGCGCGATTAGCAGCACGCCGAAAAAACAGACCGCCGCGCCGGTCGAAAGCCCTCCGGGGATAAACTTCGCAGCACCTCCGACGACGACCAGCACTCCCAGCACTATCAAAGCAATTGCGACGGGCCGCAGTTTAGTTGGTCGGGGAGCACGGGGTGTTTCTGTCACGTGCGGTGGTGGTGGCGGCTGGAAATCTTCATTTGCAGCACTCATCGGTTCAATCTCCTATGGGGAAATCTGTGTGATCTGTGGCTTGAATGATTAACTGTTACGGCGGCGCGGAGGGCAGGGTTTCACTTTCGGCCCAGCCAGGAACACGAATACACGCCACTGCATGGCCGGGTGCGACCTCGCGCAACTCCGGGTCGATGTGCGCACACTCTTCAATCGCAATCGGACAACGCGTCCGGAAACGACAACCTGACGGCGGGTTAATCGGCGTCGGAACGTCGCCCTGCAAGATGATCCGGTTTCGCTTCTGTTGCGGATCGGGAATCGGAATCGCCGACAGCAACGCTTGAGTGTATGGATGAAGCGGCTGCGCGTACAAGTCGACCGCGGCGGCAATCTCGACGATTCGGCCCAGGTACATCACCGCCACGCGGGTCGAGATATGCTCCACGACGGCGAGCCCGTGCGAGATGAACAAGTAAGTGAGCTTGAACTCTTCCTGGAGCTCCTGAAGCAGGTTAACCACCTGCGCCTGCACGGAGACGTCCAGCGCCGAGACGGGTTCGTCCGCGACGATCAGTTTCGGGTTGAGTGCGAGTGTTCGCGCCACGCCGATGCGCTGGCGTTGTCCGCCGGAGAATTCGTGCGCGTACCGCTTCGTGTAATCCGGATCGAGTCCGACGCGTCGCAACAGCTCTGCGACGCGATCGCGCCGCTCGCTCTTTGTGCCCTGGTTGTGAATGACGAGAGGTTCGGCAACGATGTCGCCGATCTTCATGCGCGGATTTAGTGACGCGTACGGATCCTGAAAAATGATCTGCATCTCACGGCGGATCTCACGCAACTCTTTTTTGCCAAGCGCGAGGACATCGCGACCCTCGAAGTAAACGCTGCCGGCAGTGGGTTCGATCAAGCGAAGCAAACAGCGTCCGACCGTCGACTTGCCACATCCCGATTCGCCGACGAGTCCCAGCGTCTCCCCGGAAAATATTTCAAACGAAACGCCATCGACCGCGCGAACGACGTCGTCCGAGCCTTCGACGGGGAAATGCTTGACCAGTCCCCGTACGCTGACAAGACGGGGAGACGCGGGGACGGGGGGACGCGGGGACGCAATACCGTTCCGCACCGCGTCGCCGTGTCTCCCCGTCTCCGTGTCTCCCCCTCTCACTGTCACCGCCTCTCCTCATGGTCGGCCGCGACGGCGGCGGCGAGATCGTATAGCACGCAGCGCACTTGAACACTACCGTCGAGCTGGTAGACCGGAATCTCCTCGGCCGTGCAGCGAGGCATGCGATAGCGGCAACGCGGTGCGAAGTGACATCCCGGCGGCAGATCAGTCGGACGCGGAACGACACCTTCGATCGTTTCCAGCCGCGTCTTTTCCGCCACGTGCGTGACGGAAAGTTTAGGTACCGATCGCAGCAATCCTTCCGTGTACGGGTGTTTCGGCCGCGCAAACAATTCCTCGACCGGCGACTCTTCGACGATCCTGCCGGTGTACATCACCGCCACACGGTCGGCGACTTCAGCCACGACGCCGAGGTCGTGCGTGATCAACAGCACTGCCAACTGCCGCTGCTTGCGGAGCTCATCCAGCAACTCGAGAATCTGCGCTTGAATCGTCACGTCGAGCGCCGTGGTCGGTTCGTCGGCGATCAGCAGTTTCGGATTACACGCGAGCGCCATCGCGATCATCACGCGCTGTCGCATACCGCCGGAGAGTTGATGCGGATAATCGTCGACGCGACGCGCAGGATCCGGAATCGCGACTTCGCGCATCGCTTCGATCGTCGCCTGACGCGCTTGCTTGTGCGACATCTTTCGATGCAATCGCAGCGCTTCGGCAATCTGTTCGCCAACAGTGAACACAGGATTCAGCGACGTCATCGGATCCTGAAAGATCATGGCAATGTCGTCGCCACGCATCTCGCGCATCTCGGCGTCCGATAGTTTCAGAAGATCTTTCCCGTCGAAGAGAATCTCACCGTTTACGATTCTTCCCGGAGGCGCGATGAGGCGCATCACGGACAGCGCCGTGATCGACTTCCCACAACCGGATTCGCCCACCAGTCCCAGCAGTTCACCGCGGTCGAGATGAAAACTGACGCCATCAACCGCTCGTACTAATCCGGAGCGCGTGGGGAAGTGTGTTTGGAGATTGTTGACTTCGAGCAGGTGGGCCATCGACTTTCGGTTCGTATGGACCATTAGTAAAGATTGAAATTGTACTCGAGTTGCATCCACATCGAGACGTACTTCCCGTCTTTCATCGCCGGGATAAACTTGATCTTTCGCGCTGCGTCAATCGCTCTTTCCGTTAGCCCGTAAGGCAGACCGGAGACTACCCGGATATTGGTTATACTGCCGTTCGAGGCGAAAACGCATTTGAGGATGACCGTGCCGGTAATCTGGTTCTCTCTCGCTACTTCGGTGTATGCAGGTTCGGGTTTCATTCCCAACCGAGCTTTTCTTTCCACCTCTCTTCCGACAAAAAGCTTCTGATCGGGAGCCGACCAGTTCGCTTCGCCGGATTCAACCCTCGGTCTTCGCCCTTGATAGTGTACGACGGCCAGGAGAGCGATTCAGAGGGGATGGGCGTTTGTGCGTGCGCGGCGGCGACGAGCAGGATCGACGCGCATGCAAAGAGTGAGATTCGTTTCATACTCATAGTCCGAGTTTAGTCATCCGTGCGTTTTCATGCGCGCCGTCTTCGGCGGGATACCTCAGAGACTTTGCGATGGTCCCCTTCTCTTTTGCCAGCGACCACACGATGCTCTCGCCAGCGGGAACAACTTTCGGCTTGACTGCAAACACCGGGTCACCGAATGCTTCTTCAGCGTCGATTAGGCGCCATCCTTTTGCCTTATACATGGCAAGCAGATCGCCGAGGAAGAGACCGCTCAAGAGGTTGAAGTGTATCAGAAGCGTGTGCTTTACAGGACGGCCAAGGACGCGTCGAGCGAGTGAGTCATAATACTCGGAACGCGCCCAGATGTGGTCGAGGTAGAAGTCGCGATAACGCTTCACGTCGGCGTTTGGATCTTTTTTGAGGCGCGCGGTTAGTCGCTGGTCGATGAGCCAATCGGAGTTGTCGATTGTGACGTGGCCGATCCGGTAGTTGTGCTCCGCGAAAAACGATCGCATGGCGTCGCGCTTCGCGACGGTGTCGCCCTCTTTGAGCATCGGGAAGCGAAAGTATTTGCGAAAGCGTGGAAACTCTTTCAGCAGCTCCTCGGCGCGGAGAACGTCCTGTTGATACTCCTCGACGTTCATTTCGGGCGCGTTTAAGTTGCGATGCGAATAGGTGTGGTTGCCGATCATGTGACCGGCTTTGTCCCACGTCGTGAGAAGCTGCTTGCCCTCGTCGGATTCGATGTTGCGCCCGATGACGAAGAGCGCGGCTTTGTGCGAATAGGCGTCGAGCGTGTTGAGAATCGCGTTATTGCGCTCCGCGGCGGTGAGTTTGACCGCGTTTTGCCAGTTGAAGTCGTCCATCGTGATGGAGAACTGAGCGGTCTGTCTGCACGCGATTGCCGGCACGCCGCCGAGACCGATAGAAGCAATGCTTAGGCCCAGAGTTTTAGTAAAGGTTCTTCGATTCATGAATTCTTCTCCTGAATTTCCTCGCAAAGACGCAAAGGCGCAAAGAAGAACTTTGTATGCTTTCCTTTGCGCCTTTGCGCCTTTGCGAGGAAAAAACTCTTAAAGAGTTGACGTCTCGCGGTACTCGCCCCAAACACGCCGCAACGTATTGCTGATCTCGCCAACAGTCGCGTAAGCCTCGACGCATTCGAGAATGCGCGGTAAGAGGTTCTCATTCGTTCCCGCTGCTTGCTCGAGGCCGTTCAGCGCGGCGGTCGCTCTGCTTGAATCGCGCCGCTCGCGCAAGGCACGAACACGATCGATCTGCGCTTGCTCCAGCGCCGGATCGATCCGCAGCACCTGCACCGGCGTCTCCTCCTCGAGCTGAAAACTATTCATACCGACCACGATCTGATCCTTCGTCTCGATTGCCTTTTGATACCGGTACGCCGACTCCTGGATCTCGCGCTGGACGTACCCGATTTCGATTGCACGCAGCATCCCGCCCATCGCTTCAATTTTTTTCAAATATTCAGAAGCGTCGTTTTCGATCTCATCAGTCAAATGCTCGATCGCGTAGGAACCGCCTAAAGGATCCGCGGTCTCGGCGACGCCCGACTCTGCCGCAATCACCTGCTGCGTGCGAAGAGCGATGCGCGCAGCATGCTCCGTAGGCAGAGCGAGCGCTTCATCCATCGAGTTGGTGTGCAGCGACTGGGTGCCACCGAGCACCGCAGCCAGCGCCTGAATGGTCGTACGCACAACGTTGACCTCGGGTTGTTGCGCTGTGAGCGATGAGCCTGCGGTCTGCGTGTGAAACCGCAGCATCATCGAACGCGGATCTCGTGCGTTGAAACGCTCGCGCATGATGCGCGCCCACAGCCGTCGCGCCGCACGAAACTTCGCGACTTCTTCAAGGAGATTGTTGTGAGCGTTGAAGAAAAACGAGATGCGCGGCGCAAACTCGTCGATCTCCAGACCTGCATTGAGCGCCGCTTCGACGTAAGTGATTCCGTCGGCGAGCGTGAAAGCGACTTCCTGGACGGCGGTCGAGCCGGCCTCGCGAATGTGATAACCGCTGATGGAGATCGTATTCCAGTTCGGCACTTCTCTCGCGCAATACGCGAACGTATCAGTCACGAGTCGCAGCGACTGCGTTGGTGGATAAATGTAAGTGCCGCGAGCGATGTACTCTTTCAAGATGTCGTTTTGCAGCGTGCCTCTGACTTTATGGAACGGCACGTTTTGCTTACGCGCGACTGCGAGATACAACGCCAGCAGTATCGCTGCCGTCGCGTTGATCGTCATCGACGTTGAAACTTCGTCGAGCGGAATGCCTGCAAAGAGTCGCTCCATGTCTTCGAGCGAATCGATCGCAACACCGACTTTCCCGACCTCACCCTGGGCCAGAGGATCGTCGGAATCCAGACCGATCTGTGTCGGTAGATCAAACGCTACAGAGAGCCCCGTAGTGCCGTGGGCCAGCAAGTATTTGTAACGAGCGTTTGACTCCTCCGCGGTCGCGTAGCCGGCATACTGGCGCATGGTCCAAAGACGCCCGCGATACATGTTCTTGTAGATGCCGCGCGTGTAGGGAAACTCGCCCGGAGCGCCTAGATCTTGTTCGTAGTCAATCTCGCGCGTGTTATGGGGATTGAAATCGAGTGGGAGCTCTGTCGTTTTCGTGGTCATGCTCAGGGTCTAGGATACAGGATTACGGGATTTTCGTGATAGTTTGGGCAGCACGATGGAGACAGTTAAGGTCAGCAACCGCGGTGCAGACCGCATCAGGCACGGGCATCTCTGGATTTATCGGAGCGACGTGCTCGAGGCGCGCGCCGAGGGTGGTTCGCTGGTTCGCGTGACGGACAAAACCGGAAATTTCGTTGGACAGGCGCTGTTTAGCGATGCTTCACAAATCGCACTGCGATTTCTGACGCAAAGCAACGAGGAAATCGACCGCGAGTGGTGGCGTCGCCGGATAAGCGAAGCTGCGGCGCGCAGAAACATCGCGCCTGACACGAATGCGTATCGTCTCATCTACTCCGAAGGCGACTTGCTTCCGTCTTTGATCGTCGACCGTTATGACGACGTGCTGGTGCTGCAAACGTTGTCGCAGGGCACCCAGGCGTTCAAGCCACTGTTGACCGAGATACTGATCGAGGAATTCAATCCGCGCGCTGTAATCGAACGAAACGATGCGCGTGTTCGTGAGCTCGAGGGGCTGCCGCTCATTGCCGCGACGATTTACGGTGAGGCGCCTGTGGAATTCGAGATCCTCCAGCACGGGTTGCGATTTTACGTCGAGCCGTTAGGTGGACAGAAGACGGGATCGTTTCTCGATCAGCGTGAGAACAGGCTCGCGGCACGTGCGGCCGCGCAAACGACGAGCGGAACGCGCGCGCTTGATTGCTTCACGTTCAACGGCGCGTTTGCGCTGCACCTTGCTCGGGCGTGTGAACAGGTGATTGGGATCGATATTTCAGGCGATGCTGTTGCGAGTGCGCGTCGCAATGCAGAGTTGAATTCGGCGAACAATGTTGAGTTTCGCGAAGCGAACGTGTTTGATGCGTTGCGCGAAATGGAGAGTGCTGGTGAGCGTTTCGACGTGATCGTGCTCGACCCGCCGGCGTTCGCGAAGAACCGCGCGAGTCTGAAGGCGGCGATCCGTGGTTACAAAGAAATCAACCTGCGGGCGCTGAAACTGCTGAATGCAGGTGGCGTGCTGGTCACGTGTACGTGTTCGTATCACGTTTCGGAAGCGTTGTTTCTCGACATCGTCGCCGAAGCAGCAATCGACGCACACCGCCGCGTGCAGATCGTGGAGAAGCGGATGCAGGCGACGGATCACCCGGTGCTGTTAGGCATGCCCGAGACTTATTACCTGAAGTGCGTGATCCTTCGCGTGTTGTAATTCCCTCGCAAAGACGCAAAGGCGCAAAGAAGAATTCCAAGCTCTTCTTTGCGCCTTTGCGTCTTTTGCGAGGGAAATCTCTCCTAAAACCCCGGATCGTTTTCGACGACGATCTTGGTGGTGTAATCCTTGCCACCGACGGTTAATTTTAGATTGTAGGTGCCGGCTTCGAGCGGCAGGCCCTGGGTGAAGACGTTGCCGAAACCGCCACCGCCACCACCGCCGCCGCCACCACCTCCACCACCACCAGCAGCGCCAGGACCGGTCGTCGGACGCGGCGGCGGATCACCTCTCAAATTCCACTGCACCCTGTTCAAACCAACTTCATTCGTCCCAACAATATTACGCACCACTTTCCCCGAGTAGTCGGAGATCGCGAGCTTCACCTCCCCAGACACAGGCGACTTCAGGTAATAGCTGATCGCCGTACCCGGCGCAGGATTCGTGCCGCGGAAGAGTTTTGCACCACCCCAGTAACGCCCGAGCCGCGGATCGTTCAACCAGATCGTCCCCGGTCGAACCTCAAACAGGTGCACCTCCGAATCCATCACTTTCTGCGACAACTGCTGCAACGGCGTGACGTCGTCGAGAATGTAGATCCCGCGGCCGTGTGTGCCGACGATCAGATCGTTATCTCGCGGATGGACCAGGATGTCGTCGATCCGCATCGTCGGCATCCCAGACATGAACTGCTTCCATTCCGCGCCACCGTTGAGCGAAATGTAAAGACCAAATTCAGTACCAACATAAAGCAGATCTTTGTTCTTCGGATCCTCGCGAACGACGTTCACGGTCCCCCACTTCGGAAGATTGTTGGCGATCGATGTCCACGTCGCGCCATAGTCCTTGGTGACGAACAAGTAAGGCTTCATGTCGTCCAAACGATGTCCGTCAACCGCGAGATACGCTGTGCCCGCGTCGTAGCGCGAAGGCTCGATGCGCGAGATGTGATAAGTCTCGCCGATGCCGGGAACGTTCTTCGAAACATTGGTCCACGTTGCACCATTGTCGCGGCTGATCTGTAGGTTGCCGTCATCCGTGCCAACCCAAACAATGCCGGGAACCTTCGGCGATTCAGCGATCGAGACAACATATCCGTACCCCGAGTAGCCATCATGTTTCGACGCCATCGGATCTTTCCCGGGCACTCCCATGATCGGCAGCGTGTTGCGGTCGATCTGTTTGGTGAGATCGATCGACGCGGTCCAGGTGTCACCGCGGTCCATCGATCGGAACAGGCGGTTTCCGCCGACCCACAACATTCGTGGATTGTGCGGAGACATATGTATCGGCGTGCTCCAGTAGAAGCGATACTGTTCGCTCGCAGGCGGTGTCGGCACAACGTTCGACGCGAGATTGCCGGCGCCGCCGAAGCCACCAAAGCCCTGCGAGGCTGCAAACGCCGCGAGCTGAGCGGCCGTGTCGGGCGTTGGCGATGCCTCCGGAGACGGACTGGCGCCGGGAGTCGCAGCCGGCCGTCCCTGCCCGCCTGGTCCTCCACCACGTCGCGGCAGACCGCGTGGCCGGATGCTGACGCTGCGCCCGGTACGCAGATCGAGACGTTGCATCGCGCCGCCCTGTGATTCCGCGTAAACAGTGTTGTAGTCAGTCGGATCGACCTGCGTGAAAAAGCCGTCGCCGCCGCCGACACGATACCAATCGGCATTCGTGATTCCATTCTGGCTGCGCGTCTGGCTTGGACCACCCCACGATCCGTTGTCCTGCAAGCCCCCGTAGACGTAGTAAGGCTTTCGCATGTCAACACCGACCGCGTAGAACTGCGCGGCGGGGATCGTGTTGACGAACTCCCACGTCGCGCCCTGATCGTAGCTGACGTTCAAACCGCCATCGTTTCCGACGAGAAGGTGATCGCCATTGTTAGGGTCGACCCAGATTGCGTGATTGTCGCTGTGCGCGATACCCGCTTGCAGCGACTTAAACGTCTTGCCGCCGTCCGTCGACTTGCTGAAATTCAATCCGCCGACGTAGACGATCTCTGGATTCTTCGCATCGACGCGAATCTGGCTGTAGTACATCGGCCGGTTATTTTCATTACTGACGATGCGCCACGTTTTGCCTTTATCGTCTGACCGCCACACGCCGGATCGCTTCAGATTCGGAGGCGCGGGCGTTGGCGACGCGCCGGGACTCGGAGCCGGTGTCGCACCCACCGATGGCGATGGTGAAGGACTCGGACTCGGCGCCACCTGCCCACCGATCGTCGGCTCTTCACCGCCTGTGCCGCTGCTCGCTCCCACTTCCATCTGCGCGTAGATGATATTCGGATTCGAACGCGAAACGTCGACGGCGATGCGCCCGAGGAGACCTTCAGGCAAGCCGCTGCCTTCGAGTTTCTTCCAGGTTTTGCCCGCATCGACCGTCTTCCAGATACCACTACCCGGACCGCCGCCGTTGAAACCAAAGCTCGTGCGACGGCGCTGGTATGAAGCCGCGTAAAGTGTCTTGCTGTCTGACATGTCCATCGCGATGTCGGTAAAGCCTGTGTCTTCGTCGATGAACTTCACGTTGGTCCAGGTCTTGCCGCCGTCGGTCGTTTTGTAAACGCCGCGTTCTTTGTTTGGTCCAAAAAGGTGGCCCAGCACCGCCACGTAGACGATGTTTGGATCTTTCGGATCGATCACGACGCGCGCGATCGTCTGCGAGTCTTCGAGACCCATTTTGGTGAAGGTCTTGCCAGCGTCGACTGACTTGTAGATCCCGTCACCATAGCTCGAGCTCTGGCGATTGTTTGCTTCGCCCGTGCCAACCCAGACGATGTTCGGATCGGAAGGCGCGATTGCGACGTCGCCGATAGAATGCGTTGAGTAAGTGTCGAAGATGGGTTGAAAGGTCGTGCCGTTGTTTGTCGATTTCCAGAGTCCGTTGGTCGCGAATGCGACGTAGATGACATAGGAATTCTGTTCGGGCGCGGTGATGTCGTCGATGCGTCCACCCATACTCGATGGTCCAATACTGCGAAAGACGAAGCGCTTCAGCATCGGATCGGTCGACCAGTTCACGGGAGTCGGCGTTGGACTGGGACTCGGACTCGCCTGCGCGGCAGCAGTGCCGGGCGCGGGCGTTTGAACATTCTGGCTTTCGGAGTAGACGGTAACGGTAGCGAGAGTCACAACAAAGGCGATTACAACGAGCAGTCCGAGATCGTAAACGGAGCGCGACCGATCTTTCATACGAAAGTATCCTTTCAACTCAATTTGTCTAAACTGCGTGGGACGTTTGCCGAAATCGGCTAGGTGGAACGTTGCGGAATATATCAGAACCTTCCACGGATTACACAGAGAAATCTGTGAAATCTGTGTACGGTTTAGCCGCGCCAGATGGCGCCGCGAGCTGCGCTGTCGGCCAGTCGTTTGGCATCCGGCAAGGCTTCGAGAGCGCGGAGAACCTGCGCGTCGCTGTCGAGTAACACGCGCGCACCCGCGTCGTTTGAAAACGCCGCGGTGATGATCTCCTGTCGCAGCCGCAGCTTGGCGAAGTCGAGTTCCTCGTCTATTTGCGCGGGTTGGACCTGGAAGTCTGGCTGTGTGCGAACAAAATTGCGAAACGCTTCGATGACGCGATCGTTGATGGGAAAGTCTGTTGACTTGGCGCTCTTGCCGTACTGGACCTTTTCAACGCGATAAGATTCGAGTCCGGGAATGATGCCTGCTGCCAGGTGTCTCGTGAAGTGAAATGCCGCTTCCGCGATTCGCAGGCGCGCGGGTGTGTTTGCCGGTTCCTTGACTTCGATATCCGGCGTAATGCCTCCACCACCGTAGAAAACTCGGCCCGCCGCGGTTTGAACCGGTGGTCCAGTGTGCGGGGGCGGAGTCGGCGAAGCGAGTGCCAATGGCGAATCGAGGTTTCGACTGTTCTGTGGCTGGGTCTCCGTTGGTTCGTGTCGCGTGTAGTAATCGTAAATCGACCCGCTCGAGTAATCGCGCTGCAAGGAGCGGCCGAACGGCGTGTAATAACGAGCAGTCGTCAGCGTCAGGCCGGTGTTGAACGGCAACTGGAATATTCTCTGGACGAGACCTTTGCCAAAGCTTGTCTCGCCGACGATCAAGCCGCGACCGTGGTCCTGAATCGCGCCCGCGACGATCTCTGAAGCTGAAGCGCTGAAGCGATTGATGAGTACTACCAGCGGCACAGTCGCCGGATCGGAGCCAGTTGATTTGTAGACGATCTGTTCACTGTATTCAGTGCGGCCTTTGACGGTAACCACTGTTAGCCCGCGTGGTATGAACTCACTCGCGACGTCGATTGCCTGGTCCAGAAGACCCCCGGGATTGCCGCGCAGGTCGAGAATAAGCTGCCGCATTCCCTGCTCTTGAAGACGCTTCATCGCCTTGTTCAACTCGTCGTCGCTGGATCTTTGAAAGCCGCCGGTCAGTCCGATGTAGCCGGTGCCGGGACGAATCATGTAAGCGTTGCGAATCGTAGGGAGCGGCACCGCGTCGCGAACGATCGTGAAATACAGCGGTGCTTCCGACCCCGCGCGGTCGACTTTAATCGTGACCGGCTCGCCGAGCCCGCCACGTACGTTTTTAGAGACTTGTTCGCTGGTCCACTCGCGCGCGTCTTTGCCGTCGACTTCGAGAATGCGATCGCCGTATTTCAAACCGAGCTTCGCCGCGGGCGTACCCTCGACGGCTGACTGGACGTACACGCCGTCACGATGCGCGACGATCGTTACGCCAATGCCGTAGAAGCGCGAGTCCTGGTCCTCTTTCAGCTTCTTGAACTCACTGTAAGGGAAGTAAGCGGAATGTGGATCGAGCGTCGACAACATTCCCTGAATCGCTGCCTGGGTCGCTTTCTCGTGGTCGATGTCGCCGGAGTAGTTTTGCGTGATCGTCGCGACGGCTTCGTTGTAGTCCTTTTCGATCTTGTCGGCGACGCGGTAGGACGATTTGGAAGTGCTCGAAGTGAAGCCGGCAAAGTTTCGACCGCTGCCGATCGTGCCGCCGAATACCGCCGCGATCAGAATGACAGTAAGCGCCGTGACGATGAATTTCCGGCTCATCCAGCCGCCGTAATGAGCGGACGATGTTTCCGGCAATTGGCGCGCGACTTCCATTGCCAAAATATACCACAGGGGTAAAGCGGACACGGAGACGAGGCGACACGGTGACGCGGAGACCTCCGTGTCCCCGCGTCTCCGCGTCACCCAATCTCCCCGTCCCCGCGTCCCCGCGTCTCCCCGTCTGCGGTACAAGAGACTGTGCTATATTCCGCAAAGATGGCTGCATCTCTGTCCGTCGTCATTCCCGCTTACAACGAAGCCAGCCGCTTGGGAAACTCACTTCGGGTGGTGGTGGACTACTTGCGCGAGTACGCGCCCGACGCCGAGGTGATCGTCGTCGACGACGGCTCGCGGGATCAGACCGCGGAACTCGCACGCCAGAGCTTTGCAGACGCGGGGAACTTGCGCACCTCGGTCATCAGTTACAAATCAAACCTCGGAAAAGGACGAGCTGTCAGGCTCGGACTGCTCGCGGCGCGAGGCGACGTCGCCCTATTCTCCGACGCCGACCTCTCGACACCCATAACCGAAGCGCCGAAGCTGGTTGATCCGATCGTGAACGGGGAGTACGACGTGACGTTCGGGTCGCGTGCTCTCGACCGCGATCTGATCGGCGTGCATCAATCGTGGCGCCGAGAACAAGGCGGGCGGGTTTTTAATCTGGCGGTCCGTTTGGCGACGGGACTGCCGTTCTGGGACACGCAATGCGGGTTCAAAGCTTTTCGCATGAGTATCTGCCGGCCACTTGTCGAAGCGGCCATGATCGATCGGTTTGGATTCGACGTTGAATTACTTTATCTCTCTTTTCGTGCGGGATTGAATCTGAAAGAGATCCCGGTGCGCTGGGACCACAATGAGGGGAGTAAAATCAGCCTGTTCAGCGACAGCTTCAAGATGCTCGGCGAGGTAGGGCTGATTCGGCAGCAGGCTCGACGTGGCGTCTACGACAATGCGATCCGGTCCGTACATGAGATAAAGAGAAACGAATAAGTATTGATAAGTATTTAGGGCCGATAGGACCTATAATTACGGCATGCCGGCTCGACTCAACATCAATATCGATCACGTCGCGACGGTGCGCCAGGCGCGGCGCGCGCCGGAGCCGAGCGTCATTGCAGCGGCGATGGCGTGTGAACAAGCGGGCGCCGATGGCATAACGGTCCACCTGCGTGGCGATCGTCGTCACATCCAGGATCTGGATGTAAAAGTTTTACGCAGCTCGGTCACCACGTATCTGAATCTCGAGATGGCGGCAACCGAAGAGATGTTGCAGATCGCGCTCGACGCTAAGCCGGATGCGGTCTCGCTTGTCGCGGAGACGCCAAATGAGATCACGACTGAAGGCGGTCTCGACGTCGTGGCAAATATTTCGATCGTGCGCGCGGCAGTGGCGAAGCTGAGACTCGCGCAGATTCTAACGAGTCTTTTTATCGATCCCGATCCGCGGCAGATTGAAGCCGCGCATGAAGTGGGTGCGCAGCAGATCGAGTTGTGCACGGCGGCATACGCCGAAAGCACGTTGGGAGCGCGCGGTATTCACGGTGAAGGGGCGGCCCATGCCGCGCAGGAACTGCGAAGATTACGTGAAGGCGCTGAACTCGCGACGCAGTATGGATTGAACGTCGCCGCCGGCCACGGTCTCACTTATCGAAACGTCGTCGCCGTCGCCGCAATCAAAAAGATCACGGAATTCAACATCGGCCACAACATCGTGTCGCGCGCGATTTTCGTCGGATTGGATCAGGCCGTGAAGGAGATGAAAGAGGCGATCGCCTCAGGGTGATCACAAAAGGCTCAAGAGTAAGCCACAAAGAGGCACAAAAAAGAGTGTTTACCTGAATAATCTTTTATGTGCTTTTTTGTGGCTTACTTTTGTGCCTTTTTGTGGCCTTACTCTGCCGTGTCGGCCAGTACCGAGACGTGATCGTCATGCACTTCGACAAACCCGCCTGACACGTTCAACTGCGAACTCTTCCCGTCCTGAACATACGTAAGCACACCTGTTTGCAGTTGAGAAATCAGAGGTGTGTGGCCTGGGAGAATTCCGAGTTCCCCTCCCAGGCCCGGCACCGTAACCATATCAACCGGCTCAGCGAGAACACGCCGCTCAGGTGTGACTACGTCGAGTTGAATTTTGTCCGCCATAGTCCCTTACTGTGCAATCGCCTTCGCTTTTTCGATCGCTTCCTCGATCGTGCCAACCATGAAGAACGCCTGCTCCGGAAGATCGTCGTGCTTGCCATCGACCAACTCGCGGAATCCTCGCACCGTGTCTTCGAGTTTGACGTACTTGCCTTCGAGACCCGTGAACTGAGCGGCCACGAAGAACGGTTGCGAGAAGAACTTCTGAATCTTGCGCGCGCGCGAAACGACCAGCTTGTCCTCGTCCGAAAGTTCGTCCAGACCGAGAATCGCGATGATGTCCTGGAGATCCTTGTAACGCTGCAACACGCGTTTGACGTCCTGCGCGGTGTTGTAGTGATCCTCTCCGATGATGCGCGGATCGAGAATGCGCGATGAAGACGAGAGCGGATCGACCGCCGGGTAAATACCGAGCTCGACGATCTGTCGCGAAAGCGCCGTGACGGCGTCGAGGTGCGCGAACGTCGTCGCCGGCGCCGGATCGGTGTAGTCGTCGGCAGGTACGTAAACCGCTTGAATCGAAGTGACCGAACCGGTTTTCGTTGACGTGATGCGTTCCTGCATTTCGCCCATCTCCGTCGCGAGGTTCGGTTGATAACCCACGGCGGAAGGCATGCGGCCGAGCAACGCGGACACTTCAGAACCCGCCTGCGTGAACCGGAAAATGTTGTCGATGAACAGCAGCACGTCGAGTCCCTGATCGCGGAAATACTCCGCGACAGTCAGACCGGAAAGCGCAACACGCAGACGCGCGCCGGGCGGCTCGGTCATCTGTCCGTAGATCAAGGCCACTTTCGACTGCCCGATCGCGTTCATGTCGACCTTGGTGAGATCAAATTTTCCGCTGTCGTGCAGAATCTTATTGAACTCGTTGCCAAACTGAATAACCTGCGACTCGACCATCTCGCGCAGCAGGTCGTTTCCTTCACGCGTGCGCTCGCCGACACCCGCAAACACAGAGAAACCTGAACGCGCTTTCGCGATGTTGTTGATCAACTCCATCACGATAACCGTCTTGCCGACGCCCGCGCCGCCGAACAGACCGATCTTGCCGCCGCGTAAGAACGGTTGAATCAGGTCGATGACCTTGATGCCCGTTTCAAACATCTGCAACTCGGTCGACTGTTCTTCGAAACTCGGAGCATGACGATGAATCGGATAGCGCTTGTCGTGTTTCACCGGACCGAGCGTGTCTACTGGTTCGCCGATAACATTGAGGATGCGGCCGAGCGTTCCCTCGCCAACCGGCATCGAGATCGGACCGCCGGTGTCGATGGCTTTCATGCCGCGCACCATGCCGTCAGTCGGCTTCATCGAAACCGTGCGCACGCGGCCTTCGCCGAGATGCTGCTGCACTTCGGCAACTACATCGATCGGAACAGGCACATCGAATCCGTCTGAGACGACTCGCAGCGCCTGGTAAATCGGAGGCAGGTAGTCTCCCTCAAACTCGACGTCGAGAACGGGCCCGATAATTTGCACAACTTTGCCGACATGACCATCGGCGCTCGCGTTAGGCGTAGACATACTCCTCCTATAAAGGCGAACAAAACTGGCAGGATTAAGAGCGAGACAAGATAGCACAGAGAATTAATTCGTACCAAATCAGCCACGGATTACACGGATGGATACGGATGAAGATCCTGTCTTGGTGATCCGTGTTATCCGTGTCTAATAAATTTCCTGAAACTAGATTTCTGAAACCTGACTTGTACTACAATCGTAGTACAACTCTGAATGAGTGAGATTTTCACTGTAAGCCCTTCGCACCCGATGCCGCTCTACGCGCAACTGACGCGAGCAATTCGCTTCGCGATCGCGACGGGACGGTTGAGGGTCGGGGAACAACTACCGACTGTACGTCAGTTAGCTGTCGAGCTGCGCGTCAACGCCAACACGGTCGCCAGAGTCTACGCAGAGTTGGAACGCACAGGAATCCTCGAAACACGAAGAGGCGTCGGAACGTTTGTGAGCGCCCGCCAGTTTGCAATCAGCCATCGTCAAGAGCACGAGAAACACATCAATGAGTTAGTCGACCGGTTTCTGGAAGAAGCCTGTGCGATGGGCTTTTCGATTGACGACGTGCTGGAGCAACTTCAGAGCAGGTGCAAAAAGGAGACGAAGAATGTCTACGAGTCTGATGGAAACCAGGAGTAGTCTGCCCGCAACGACAACGCCACGAGTCAACGTAATTGCAGCCGTGGCATTTCTCGCACCATTTCTTCTGGGCGGACTCGCCACGTGGTTAATGTTGAATCCCGCCGGCATCATCGCCGGCGTGCTACTCGGATTACTGCTCGCGCAATCGCCGAAGATTGCGCGGCAATGGGAACGCGCGGTGGTCCTGCGACTGGGGAAGTACGTCGGTTTGCGTGGTCCTGGTCTCTTCTGGATCATTCCCTTTGTCGACACGGTTTCAACGTGGGTGGACCAGAGAGTAATCACAACGAGTTTCGCCGCTGAGGAGACGTTGACGTCGGATACTGTTCCCGTAAACGTCGACGCCGTGCTCTTTTGGATGGTCTACGATCCCGAGAAGGCGGCGCTGGAAGTACAGAACTATCCGCAGGCCGTTAGTTGGGCCGCACAAACCGGGCTTCGCGACATCATCGGCAGAACGTCGCTGACGGATCTGTTGCGAGGTCGTGAACATATCGAAGAAGAGTTGCAGCAATTGATCGACGAACGCTCGAACCCGTGGGGCGTGACCGTTCAATCAGTAGAGATGCGCGACGTTGTGATTCCGCAGGCATTACAGGATGCGATGTCGCGTGAGGCACAGGCCGCGAGAGAGAAGCAGGCGCGAATCATCCTGGGCCAGGCCGAGGTCGAGATCGCGCATTCGTTTGAAACAGCCGCGAAGTCTTATCGAGACAATCCGACTGCGCTGCACCTGCGAGCGATGAATATGTTGTATGAAGGCTTGAAGGAGAAGGGCGCTTTGATGTTGGTGCCGAGCAGTGCGGTGGAATCGATGGGTATGGGTGGCTTGCTGGGCGCAGCCGCGCTTCGCCAGCAAACATTGACCGGAAGCGACGAAACGCCGGAATGAAGAAAGACGCGGAGACGGGGAGAAGGGGTGGCACGGAGATATCGCCGCGTCACCCCTTCCCCCTGTCTCCGCGTCTACCTTTCAGGGTCGATCCTGATCTTCATCTTCTGAAGAACTTGAAGGTCTTCTTCCGTGAGTTCGAGGCTGGCGCCGTCAGAGATGCCTTCCTCGTCTCCGGCGTGGGGCCTCAATCCAATCTCGAGCCGGAGCGTGAGTTCCATCTCGTATCCGGCTTCGCGCAAACGTTCAATCGCCTCTGCGACTTTCGTCGAGTTTTCCACTGATTCGTTAATCGCAGTCCCGATCTCGCGAACTATCTCTTTTGCGTCGTCATCGATTTCCATTTTGCTGGTATGCTACGCCAGTCCCTTGAAGATTGCCAACTGCCAATTGTCAATCGGCAATGATAGACTGTCGTGGTCCTATGCTAGGCTCAATCGGCATCCTGACAGGTGGCGGCGACGCACCTGGACTCAACGCCGTTATCCGTGCGGTGGTGAAGACTGCCACGTGCGAACACGGCATGCGCGTCATCGGCATCGAAGACGGTTTTGAAGGACTTCTCGGCGCCACTCGTACGCGACTGCTCGCGGCCGGCGACGTGCGTGGACTGCTCCCGCGCGGCGGGACGATCCTCGGAACGCGCAACCGCGGTAACTTCGTCGAGCGCGTCGAAGCCGGCGTGAAAAGAGAAGTCGAGAGCGTTTACCAGGAAGCGATTTCCAACATGAAGGTGTTGGGTGTCGACGCACTGGTGGTGCTTGGTGGTGAAGGCACGCTTACGATCGCGAATGAGTTTCACAAGCGCGGCGTCTGCGTTATCGGCGTACCCAAGACGATCGACAACGATCTCGCTTGCACGGAACTCACGTTCGGGTTTGTCACCGCCCTGGACATCGCGACCGAAGCTCTCGATCGTTTACACACGACCGCCGAGTCGCACGATCGCGTGATGATTCTCGAAGTGATGGGCCGGCATGCTGGTTGGATCGCGCTTCATTCGGGCATCGCGGGCGGGGCGGACGTAATATTGATTCCGGAGATTCCCTTCTCGCTTGAAGCCGTCGCGGAAAAAATTCGCGCGCGCGATCTGAGTGGATCGAATTTTAGTATTATCGTCGTCGCCGAAGGCGCAATCGAGATCGGGCACGACCTGGTTTATCAAGACAAGGGTGATGTTTATCATGCACCCCGGCTCGGCGGCATCGGTCAGCACCTGCAACAGGATTTGGAAAATCTTACCGGAAGAGAAACGCGTTGCGTGGTGCTGGGCCATCTACAAAGAGGCGGACGGCCCAACGCATTCGATCGTATGCTCGCGACTAACTACGGCACTTATGCGGTTCGCGCACTTGCGCACGGTGAAAGCGGCGTGATGGTGGCTTTACAGGCGGGCGACGTTGTGACGGTGCCGCTTACTGAAGCCATCAAGGGTATCAAGACCGTGCCGCCCGATGGCCAGTTGGTGCGAACGGCGCGAGATACCGGTATTTCTTTTGGCGCTACTGACGAGGCCAGTTATCATAAGCCGCAGTAATTTTGCGGAAGGATTGATCGTGTCACAGGTTATTAAAGACAAACTTCAGGCGGACCTCGAGGAGCTCGAAACCGAGTTGCGCATCCATTTACCGAAGGAGATCAAGAGGGCTCTCGAATTCGGCGACCTTCGTGAGAACTCGGAGTACCGCGCGGCGCTCGACCGGCAAAACGTCGTTAAAGCGCGCATAGTGGAGCTGCGCCAGCGGATCAGCGAGATAGCTTCTATCGATCCGAACAAGGTGCCGCGCGACAAGGCCTCCTATGGTTCGACGCTGGTCTTGTACGACAGCGAGAAGGACGAGGAGGTGACTTACCGCCTCGTCACCACCGAGGAGAGTGATCCGGCACAGGGATTGATATCGACGACGTCGCCCGTCGGCCGGAGTCTGATGGGCAAGCTGGAAGGCGACGAGGTCGTCGTGCGAACGCCATCCGGCGCGCGCAACTTCGAAATCAGGAAGTTGAAGACCCTGCACGACGAATGAGGGCTTCTTCTCTGTGTCCTCAGTGGTTCGCTACCGTACCGACTGCATAACCACAGAGACACAGAGGACACAGAGGTTGCACAGAGAAGAAACAAACGGGAACCCCGGTTTTAATGCATAATGCGGTGAGGAGAAACATACCTGACAGATGTTTGGTGCAAGCATTGGACGCGGAGCACAGCGAATCATTGATGCCATAGTGCGCTGGCTCGCGAGTGGTCACATCAATCCCAATATTTTGACCGTCATCGGCCTCTCTTTGAACGTCGGTTGCGGTCTTCTCTTTGGTCTGGGCCGATTTTTCTCGGCCGGCATCGTTCTTATTGTCGCCAATCTTTTTGACATGCTCGACGGCCAGGTGGCCCGTCTTTCGGGCCGAGTGACCCGATTTGGCGGGTTTCTCGATTCGTCGCTGGACCGGCTGTCAGACATGGTGGTGTTTGTGGGCCTGATGGTCTTTTATGCCCGCGACATCGATCACTCAACTCTTAACGTTTTTCTTGCGGGTGCCGGACTAATGGGCTCGGTTATGGTAAGCTACGCGAGCGCCCGGGCGGAGAGCCTGATTCCCAAATGTGACGTGGGCTTTCTTCGGCGCCCAGAACGGGTCGTACTATTTATTATCGGAGCACTTAGTACTCATCCAGGTTCGACCAATTTCTTTGCCAACAGGATGCCGGCTGTTTTGTGGGTGCTTGCAGTCGGATCTTACTGGACCTTCGCGCACCGCATGTATCACACGTGGCGTGAATTGACGAAGGCTGAAACAAAAACCGAGAACGTCGACGCTGGACCGTCGTATACAACATCCGGCGAACGGCGAGCCGAACCGAGGCTGGTGCACAAGCCGAGTTGATAAGTCTTATAGGACCTGAATGGGCTATAGGACCTGTTTGATCACTTGAGGATAAAAGTTTGACTATCTGTCCGTGCTGCGGTTTTAAATTCCACGGCGCATTGAGCAGTGGTTGTAGACAGTGTGGTGCGCGCGCCATCGGAGAGCCGCTTCCCCGACCAGCTCACGAACTCCCATCCTATGGACGGTCGTTGGTTCTGGCCGCCAGCGGTTCGCTCGTGGTCCTTGTTTTTCTCGTCCAGACGATCCTCGGCTTTCTTCAAAATGGTTCCGACTCTTACGGATTCTGGACCTGGGTCGCGGCAGGTGAAACCGCAGCCTGGCGCCTGAAGTGGATTTCTATTCCGCTCCTCATCGCTATCCTGGTATTCGGAAGAAAGCTGTATCAATCCGTTCGACTGCAACCGGAAAAGTTCTGCGGACTCAAGTATGCCCGGAGAGGTTTGCTGGCTTCTTCGATCGTCGTGTTGTTGATCGTTCTGCTGATCGGAGTGACCGTCCCGGCGCGTTTGCGTCACCGGCAACTCTCAAAAGAAGCTGCCGTCCGCGCGCAAATCTACACCTTCGAATACGCGCTGCTCGAATACCGGCTTAAGTATCGATCGCTGCCACCCGATTTTCAGACGCTGCTTGAACGCGTTCCCGACCCTGACGGCACGCTCCGTAGCCTTAATCCAAAGGGTTACAATGCGACCGCCGAATTCGCAGCAGTGAGCACTGAAAAATCACGCACACTGAGAGGCGCGGTCATTCGGAAAGCGTCACTCTCATCCGCGACGGACGACACAACGCCCAGTGGTCTGGCATTTACAAACTACGTGATGCGATTCCCAGGCGAAGACAAAATCCTGGGAAATGACGACGACTGGATTGGACAGGACGGCGTCGTCATGAAACTCTCCGAAGTCGCCAAGGGCGGCGTTGGACGTTCCGTGTCGGCAGGTGTCCTGGAACCTTAGCGACTTCAATGTCGTTTCTCGATCGCTTCCGCAAGAAATCCGAAGACGAACCCTCACGAATCGCGCGTCTCTCCAAAACAGGCCGCATGGCCGACGGAAAGATCATCGACGCTGTCTCTGACAACGAGGGACGCATCACTGAAGTCACCTATTCGTACATGCTTGCGGGCGTGCAATACGAATCTTCGCAAGCACTGAACCTGCAGCAACAACAACGCTCGAATGATTATGCCCCCGGGAAGCAGATCGTGATTCGTTATGACCCTCGGAGTCCGGCGAATTCAATCGTTGTTTGAGCCACGGATGACACAGATGAATAAGGATCTTATCATCCGCATATATCCGTGTTATCCGTGGCCAACTAATCATGTTCAATAAAGTCCTGATTGCCAACCGTGGCGAGATCGCCATTCGCATCATTCGCACTTGCCGTGAGTTGGGCATAAGGGCGGTCGCGATCTATTCCGAAGCTGATATCGAGAGCCTGCACGTGCGAATGGCTGATGAAGCCGTTTGCGTTGGTCCTGCTGCGTCCACGCAAAGCTATCTGAATATCGCCAGCATCGTCGCCGCTGCTCGCGCAGTAAATGCGGAGGCGATTCATCCGGGCTATGGTTTTCTCGCGGAGAGTGCGGAGTTTGCAAGCGCCGTTATTTCCGCCGGCTTGACGTTTATCGGACCGAGTGCTGAAGCGATGGAGATCATGGGTTCGAAGACCAGTGCGCGTCGCGCTGCGGTTGAAGCCGGTGTTCCGATCGTTCCCGGAACAGTCGAGCCGTTAACGTCCTTTGAAGAAGCCGTTGCGACTGCCGGCAAATTCGGCTATCCGGTGATGTTGAAAGCTGCCGCCGGTGGTGGCGGCAAAGGCATGCGGCTCGTCGCGGACAGCAACGATCTGCGTTCCGCATTCGAAACCGCACAGACCGAAGCCGCGGCTGCTTTCGGCGACTCCTCACTCTACCTCGAGAAAGCAGTCGAGCGCCCGCGGCATATAGAGATTCAAATCTTTGGCGACGTGCATGGCAACATGGTCCACCTCGGCGAGCGTGAGTGCTCAATCCAACGTCGTCATCAGAAAGTGATCGAAGAGTGTCCCTCGCCGATCAACGATCCCGAACTACGACAGCGCATGGGCGAAGCCGCTGTGAAGATCGGCCGCGCCGTGAACTACACCGGCGCCGGTACAGTTGAATTCCTGCTCGCCGACGCCACACGCGATTTTTACTTTCTCGAGATGAACACGCGACTACAGGTCGAGCATCCGGTAACGGAGCTCGTAACCGGTCTGGATCTCGTACGCGAACAATTCTTTGTCGCCGCTGGAAAGGCATTGTCGTTCAAACAGGAAGACGTCCACTGGCAGGGCCATGCAATCGAATGCCGCATCTACGCGGAAGATCCGGCGAACAACTTCTTCCCGAGCCCGGGAACGATCACTTACTTGCAGGAACCCGCCGGACCAGGAATCAGGATCGACAGCGGCGTCACGCGTCATTCCGAAGTCTCCATTCACTACGATCCGATGATCGCCAAGCTCGCCGTTTGGGCCCGGACGCGCGAAGAAGCGATCGACTGCTTAAGACGCGCGCTCGACGAGTATCGAGTCTCGGGGATCACCACGACGCTTCCGTTCTTCCGCGACGTCGTCAGGGATGAAGAGTTTATTTCGGGCCACCTCGATACTGGTTTCATCGCACGTTTCAATGAGCGTCGAACTCCGGATGAATCGTCGCAGGTGGAAGCCGATCTCGCAGCGATCGCGGCGGCGCTCAGTTACTCCAGACGCCAACAACAAGCGTCGATGCAAGTCGCGATGAAAGCATTGCCGAGTCGCTGGAGGAGACCGTGAACCTCGCGAAACTCAAAGCCCGCATCGGCGATCGCGAAGAAGATCTGATCCTGAAAGTCGAGGACGGGCGGGTTTCTGCCGAGATCGGCGGGCGTGTTTACGACCTCGAGGTTCGCGAGCCTCTGCCGGGGAGTTACCTTTTCTTCCACGGGACTGACGTGCACGAATGTCTCGTGAACGAACGAGCAAAGTCAAAAGACCATTTCGACGTCAGTCTTCGCGCGCGCAATTATGCGGTGACGATTGTCGATCCGAAGCGTTTGCGCAGCCGGCAAAATTCGGATCGACACCATCACGGCGCGGCGGAGATTTTGGCGCCGATGCCTGGGAAAGTCGTGCGTGTGCAGCTTGAAGCAGGCGCGAACGTTGAGAAGGGTGTCGGTATTGTGGTGGTGGAAGCGATGAAGATGCAGAACGAGATGAAGTCGCCGCGCGATGGTGTCGTGGTGGCGATCAACGTGAAGCCTGGGGATACGGTGAATGCTGGGGATGTGTTGGCGGTGGTCGAATGAGGCCACAAAAAGGCACAAATGGGACGCAAAAAGGCACAGAAGAAAGAACTGGAATGAGAGTTCTTTTGTGGGACATTGATGGGACGCTGATTCGTTCGGTGCGGACCGGTGCGTACAAGGAGTACACCATCCCGGTGCTCGAGGAGATCTTCGGAACGGCGGGACGGCTGCACGAGCTGCAAGTGTCAGGGATGACCGATTTGCAGATCGTCTATGAAGCGCTGAGCCAGGAAGGTTTCACTCAGGATGAGATCTTCGCGCGCGTGCAGGTGCTTGCTTCACGTTTGACGGAAGAAGCGCGAAAAGTCACCGGGAACGGCACAAAGTTTTTTGAACTGCTGCCAGGTGTTCGCGAGACTTTGCAAGCGCTGGCCGATCATCCTCGATACCAGTCGGCGCTGGTGACCGGCAATATCGAATCGATGGCTCACTTGAAAATGGAACTCGTTGGTCTCGACAAGTTCTTCACACTACCGGGCGCGTTTGGAGACGAGTCTCACAACCGCCGCGATCTTCCCGCCGCCGCGGCCGAACGCATTCGCAAACACCTCAACCTCGATCTGCCGCCGGAACACTTCATCGTGATCGGCGACACACCAAACGACATCGACTGCGCCCGTCACTTCGGCGCACGCGCCGTCGCCGTCGGCACCGGTCGCTTCTACTCGACCGAAGAGATTCACAAACACAAGCCGGATAAATTCCTGCCCGATCTAAGCAACCCCGATCTGGTTCTTAAAACTTTCGCCGATCTTTAAGCGCGCCCCGTCTACAAACGGAATCGCCTGTCCACGATTGGCGACACTCTTCCTCACAACTTTCGGCGTGTGGGCCCTATATCAACAAGAAACAAAACCCAAATTCACGGCATATACATTGCACGAATAAAACCATTTCGTGTGTCCGTCCACTCACGGCCGGACCTGAGCATTACAAGGAGGCGATATGTACTTTCCCCGCCGTAGAATTCTTTTCCTGGTTCTCTTCCTGTTAACAGGACTGGCCAGCGTCGTTCCCCTAACATCCACGGCACAAAATACCTCGGTGCAACGACTTCGGATCCGAGTCGAAAACCCGAGGTTGAGATCGGGCGACGAAACAAAAGTCATCGTCGAGTTTCTCGACATGAACTACAACCAGGTCGCAAACGATGCGAAACGTGAGATTGTAATCGGCCAGTTAGGAGCCGGTGCTAAACAGACGGGCGGTGGCTACCTCAAACCCGACCGCCTCTGGGTTCAGCCTGGTGAATGGTCGGGATATACGACTTTCGTTTCGAAACAGTCTGGCAGAGTGTTCATTACCGCTGAATCAAACGGATTGCAGTCGGCTCGCACGCTGGTACTGATTACCCAACAGGCAGCTTCATTTCTGTCGCGGTTGTTTGAAACCGTCGCCTACGCGGACGATGAAGAGCCATTTGTGCTTTCCGCGAACCGCAACATAGCCAAAGCAAACGACAAGGACATCGCGACGTGCCAGGTCTCATTTACGAAAATCCCACCGGTCGGCACGATTCTGAAAATCTCCACCACCAATCTCTTTAATGGCAGGATTATGTACAAGGGCGAGGATAAAGGTTCCCCAGTCGCCGCTATCAAAGTTGAAGAAAACGACAAAATAGCAAAAACAGGCATAACAGACGACATACAGATCGCCTCTTCGACACCGGGCAAGATCAATGTTGTCGCTTCCGTCGAGGGACGGTTTTCTGATCAGATTGAGTTAGTTTTTGAGGCGCCACGACCGTCAAAGCTCTTGTTTGACGACGTTCCGAAAGCGATTGCATCGGACGCCTCTGAGGTTTGTGTTACCGCACGGCTCTACGACGCAAGCGCAACGGCTGTTAATGCCGATCACGATCAAAATATTACCTTCGTAGCAACAAAGGACGTCGATAAGATTCGCTTCGAGCCCAAATCGGTCAAAATTTTAGCGGGCCAGGAGTTTGCCGAAACGAGATTGAAACTGCTGGGTCTGCCCTCGGGTAATCGCGTTTCGATCATGGCCAGCTCCGATTCAGGAATTCAATCCACGCCGGAGAAGTCAATCCCTATTCAGAGTTTCATTCATAAGCTGTTGGTTACAGGCCCACGTGAAATCACGCGCGGTCAGGAAGCGGAGTTTGCGATCCAACTTACCAAAGAAGACGGCTCCCATTGTGAAGCAGATTTGGATCGAATGATTGACCTGAGTATCGACGGTGGTACGTTGGCACAAACACGATTGACTATTGGCAAAGGGAACCTGCAGGGGTTTATTAAATTCACTGCACCGAACGAGACTGGCCATTACACCCTAACTGCTTTCAGCTCAGACATCGTGAAAGGTGACTTTCCATTCACAGTGGTCTATCCAGCTTATCTACTTATTCTGTTTGCTCTGTTGGGAAGCGTCATTGGCGGCATTGCGCGACAGATACAGGATGCTTCGTGCAAACGGCTCGCGCCGCGTTTAGTTCAAGCCCAGGGAGACGACAAATTGAAGGTCTGGCTCCGCTGGCTCGCCGGGAGTCTGGTTGGCGGGATATTCTTCTATTGGGCCATCAAACTCGGAGTTGCACGCGTGCTGTCGATGCCGGCGTTACCAGACACACTGGATCTCGGTAGTAGAACGACTGCCATCTTTTTTGGCGGTATTGGAGGCTTTGCGGGGACAATCGTGCTGGATCTGTTGGCGAGCGGGTTCATACCTTCTCTCAAGCGTCAGCCAGATAAGCAGCCGTCCGCGCCCGCGGTGTCATGATCAGATCCGGTGAAAGCCCTTGAGGATGTCTTTGGTTTTCAATCGCAGGATCACGGGACGGCCGTGTGGACAGGTGGTCGGTGAAGAGGTTTGCAGGAGCCGATCGATGAGCCAGCGCATCTTTTCCGGAGCGAGTGGCATGTTCACTTTGATCGCCGCGTGACACGCAAGTGAGGCGGCGATCTCGTCGCGAAGCGTCTCGCGTGCAGAATTTTTCTTTTCCGCGTCCACCGTGTCCAGCAGTTCGGCGAGCATGTTTCTCGCTTCGCCGGCAGGCAGGTCGGCAGGTGTCGCCTTGATCGCGACCGTGCGTCCGGAGAGTCGCATCAACTCAAATCCGTAAACTTCCAACTCAGGTGCGATATCGTCAAACACTGCTGCCTGCGCGGGTGTGAGATCGAACGTTTCAGGTACCAGCAACTGCTGCGACTCCGTGCGCCGCTCGGCTTCCAAAGCCCGATACTTATCAAAGAGGATTCGCTCGTGCGCGACGTGCTGATCGATCAACAACAAACCGTCGTCATCAGTCGCGATGATGAAACTCTCGTCGAGTTGGCCCAGCGGGCGGATGTTTCCTGAAAGCGAATCGGGTTCGGGAGGTTTCGGGAGCTTTTCGGCCGAATCAAAAGCCACGGATTTCGCGGATTGAAAGTCGGATCGGGGTTGGTATTGCTGAGCGGTCTGGATCATCGCTTCGATGTCGCGCGCGATTTCGTCGCCGGACGGTTCCGGGATGAAGTCGATGCGTGGTTGCGGCGGTGTGACCTGGATTGGTGTGACCTGGATTGGTGTGACTTGGCTTGATGGAGGCGTGCTGACCGTTGCGGTGGCGGTTGCTGTTGCCGTGATGATTCGTTCTTCCGGTTCTTCGGGACGCGCGTAGCCGCCGCTGGCCAATGCGTTCTTCACGGCCTCGCGCACGGCATCTGCCACCGCCGCTTGCCTGCGGAAGCGCACTTCCGTCTTGGCCGGGTGTACGTTGACGTCCACTTCCTCCAAAGGTGTTTCGATAAACAATAACGCCGCGGGATACACGCCGTGAGGCAGGATCGAGCGATAACCTTCGGACAGCGAACGCCCGATCATTCGATCGCGTACGAACCTCCGGTTCACAAACAGATACTGAGAATCGCGAGACGTACGCCGGTCTCTGGGTGCAGAAACGAACCCGCTGACACGCGCCACTCGAGCATCTCCGCCGTTCACTTCCAGAAGATTTTCCAAAAACTCCGCGCCGAAGATCTGAAACGCGCGTTCACGCAGATCTTTCGCAGCCGCCGCTCGCACCACTTCCCTGCCGTTGTTTACAAATGTGAACGCGATCTCCGGGTGGGCCAAAGCGTAATGTGTCACGAGGTTCGTGAGGTGATATGTCTCTGTTGCTTCGGAGCGCAGAAATTTGCGCCGCGCGGGAATGTTGAAAAAGAGATCGCGCACCGCGATCGTCGTCCCGCGCGGATGCGCCGCGTCTTTGACGTCACGCATACGACCGCCATCGATCGTCACGCGCGTGGCAGCCTTCGTGCTTTCGGCGAACGTCGTGAGTTCGACCTTCGCCACCGAAGCGATCGACGCCAGCGCTTCACCGCGAAAACCGAGCGTTCCGATCGCGGCGAGATCTTCGCTCTCGCGAATCTTCGAGGTCGCGTGACGCTCGAAGGCGAGCACCGCATCGTCACGCATCATTCCCTCGCCGTCGTCGGAAACTTTCAACAGGCGCCGCCCACCGGCTTCGATCTCGATCGTGATGCGCGTCGCGCCCGCGTCGATCGAATTCTCGACGAGCTCTTTGGCAACAGAAGCGGGGCGTTCGACGACTTCGCCAGCGGCGATCTGGTTAGCGACGTGGTCTGCGAGGACGCGGATTTTCGACATTCTTTTCGCTAGAGGTACACAATCTGGTGCTCGTTCGATCCCAGATTGATCGCGTTGTAGATCCACTCGATCACGTACGTGCCGTGGCGGGCCAGCAGCGAAGTGATGTTGATGTGACGTTCCTGCAGATCTTTGTTCGGATAAAGCTGATCGAACGCGCGTTGCAACTGCCGGTGGGCGGCTTCGTCACGATTCATCTGGGCGCGCACAAACCTCGTGCGTAGTCCGTCTAGCTGGTAGTTGATCTTCTTGCGCCCTGTGTCGAGCGCGCTCGCCAGCGTTGGATCGACCGACTCCAACTCCTGTCGCAAACGATCGAGTTCGTGATTGACGTTTTCCTCAGCCTGCGCGAAGAGCTTCGCAGTGTCGGCGCTGAGATGTTCCTCGACAACGCGCTTCATCACAGGTTCGAGTCCTTCGAAGAAATGCCTGAGACTCAAACCATACTTTTCGAGCATGCGGCCCGTGTGTCGTTCGATCATGGTCAGACTCGAACGCGGCAGAATCGGCGTCGCGGGGCGTTCGAGCACGCGATAAACCTCTGCGGTCTGTGCAAAGTAGGCGATCTCGGCAGCGCCGCCGTAGTAAGCAAGCGTTGGAAGCAGGTAATCCTGGACGACGGCGCGCAGAGTGACGTTTGGACTAAAGCGTTCCGGCGTCTCCTGGGCCATCGCTGCAAGCTCTTCCGCCGTGTACTCTTTCTCGCTGTCTTTCGTTCTGTATTTTCCGTTCTCGAGTCGCCCCACGGCGTGCCGCGCGCCTTGCTCGTCATGCAGGAACAGCGGGAACGAATTCGCCGACGCGAGCACCTGCGCGTGATATCCATCGCGCTCCAACTCCGCGCTTCGCTGTTCGAGTGCGGTCGCAATCTCCGGCGCGCGGCGCGCAGCACCAGAATAAAGCGGTGCGGCGATTCTTTTTAATTCCGGATCGAGTGGGTCGAGGAGAATGAGGCCATGACGACCAAGCAACGCCGTCATCATCGTCGCAAAGCTGTCGACGAACCCGCGCCCTGGCTGCCAGGCATTTTTCACTAACGCCTTCATGTCGGCTGCGAACTCCGAATTCGGCAACAACTCGAAGAGCTGATCAATCACCATATTGATCGAGTGGTCCAACACCACGTGGCCCACCGGGTGCCCCTCGCGATGCATGTCCGTCGGAGCGTCGACACTCTTGAGCTGGCAGTCGCGACCGATCAGTTCCGCTTTCGCGACTTCCGCAAAGTCGTGATCTTCAGCGGCGATCCAGAAAACCGGTACCGCCTTGGTGTCGCGCTGCCGCAAACATCCGGCGAGTTTCACCGCGGAGATTGCTTTGTAGACGGTGTACAGCGGGCCAGTGAATAAGCCGGCTTGTTGACCCGAAACCACCGCGATGCAGTCTGAGTCGCGCAGCAGACGAAGGTTGTCGCGCGTTGCATCTCCCGCACCCCAGCGTTCATTCATCGCGGCCAGAGCATCACAGACCCTTTGCCTGTCGACCTGGTATGCGGAAAGCACTTCGGGCACACGTTGCGCCAACTCGTGATGAAAGCGGACGGCTGACGGGTAAAACTTTCGCAGCGCGACCGGGTCTTTCAAATACTCACGGAAGAGGCGCGACTGATGTGGAATTTGTTCGAACGGAATGGTCTCGACACGCAGGCCAGATTCTTCGGGGGTGCTATAACAAGCGGCTTCGACGGTACTCAAGATACTTCGGGCTCCTGACGCACCATCATCCTGTAAATCATGTAATCCTGTCCAGCAGGGTTGCGATCTCAGCGCGCGCAGACTCATCGGGCGCCCGCAGCGGTGCGCGTACCGCACCACCCTGATAACCCGCCAGGTCGAGGGCTGTTTTCAACCCGCCGATTCCAAACCTCGTCGTCACAGCGGCGGCGAGGGGTGTCAGTTTCGACTGAAGCGCGGCGGCGTGTTTGTCTTCCCCGGCGTTGAAAGTACGAATGATCTCCGCGCAAACCTCCGGCACTGCACATCCGACGGCGAGGATCGCGCCCGTCGCTCCGGCACGCAAAGCGTCGAGCAAAACCGTTCCATTTCCGGTTAGAACAGCGAAGTCAGCCGGACAAAGATTGACTGTTCTACGGAAACTCTCGACGTCGTTCGAGCTGTCTTTCGCGCCGATGATGTTCGCGTGTTCGCTCAAACGCGCAACAGTGTCGGGTTCGATCTTGATGCCGGTGAGTGGCGGCATACTGTAGAGCAGCACGGGAACCGGCGCTTCATCGGCAACGGCTGTGTAGAAGCTGACGAGTGTTTCCTGCGTGATCGCGGAGCGATAGAAATAAGGAGTGATAACCAGCACCGCCTCGGCCCCGGCTCGAGCGGCTCTTTTTACTTCACTGATCGTGCCGATAACACTCTGCTGTCCCGCGCCGGCAATGAATGCTAGATCCGTCGGCACGGCCGCACGCGCGGTCTCGATCGTTTGCAGGTATTCGCGATCGTCGAGATGAACTCTCTCGCCCGTAGACCCAAGCAGCACAAACCCGGAAACACCCGCGCTGCTCCACTTGTCGATGTTTGCCTGCAGCGCTGGAAAGTCGATCTCCCCACTGCGACCAAACGGCGTCGGTGTAGGCAGGAGCAGTCCCCTCAGATTTTCCGTAACTTTCATCTTTTGTGCTCTTCTTTGTGCTCCTTGTGTACTCAGCTAAGCAGCGATTGGCTTTGCATCACCTTTTTGCAGCTTACCGTCGACCCAGGTCATTCTCATCTCGAATTGGAAATTGATGTCCACACTGTTTTCAGTGACATTGAGCACGATCGATAGCGCCTTGATCAAGTTCGTCGGATTCGCCTGGAACGCGATCTGAAATGAAAAGTTGTTGTTGGGATCCTGATTGCTGTACCGAACCTGGAATGTAAGCACGCCCGACTTAAACACAAACTTACCCTCGACTTTGAGATCGTACGAGAAAGTCTGTCCGTCCTTCGCGAAATTCGCCTGGACCGTCAGCATGTTCTGGGTGGACCACTTATACGTAGCGGCGAGTTCCATCTTCATATTTGTGGTCGCACCATTGGCCTCGATGGACCAGTCCGCCGAGAGGATCAGATCGCGGCTGCCGTCGAATTGCTTGTTGATCTGAAGATTGCCAGTCACCTTCGCCGTGAATTGTTTCTTCGCATAGCCGAGGAACACGTCCCAGTTTGCGCTGCCACTGTTCCACTGGTGCCGGCCATTGATCGTGAATGCCAGTTGAGTTCCCTGTTCGTCTGAGAAGTAAGCGAGGCCGGCGCTGATGGCTTTGAATTTCCCCGCGAATCCGAGACTAATCGCGGGTTTGGTTATGTCGCCCTTCACCTGCGACACGAACACTAACTGGTTGCCTTTGAGATCCCAGTTGCCGACGAATTTCGTGTCGGCGGCGATCTTCTTCGTTTGTCCATTGCTGAGTACGTTTGTGGTGCTGGCCTTGAAGCGCAGCAAGTCGTTTGCTTGAAACGGCGAGATGTCGTGCTTCAGCGCTTCGAGACTCGAGACTCCACTATCGCCTTTCACCTCGGCGCTACCACCACCGGCAAGATCGATGACGAGGTTGTGCGTCTTCTGATCGAAACGCAGATCTCCGAAGAGTGTGATGTTGCGTTGCAGTGCAGTACCGGTGTCGCTGATGAGTTGGTAAACAAGGTCGTGAGCGTCGTCGATCTGAATCGATCCCATAAACGCAAACGGCTGAGAATCGGCGCCGCCATTTGCGGCAGCAGGGATGATCGCCTGAAGCTGGTTTTGCGCGTTGAAGCTATATTTTACGGGCACGGGCGGTTGCGCCTGGCCATTTATGTCGTAGCGAATCTGGTTGTCCTTGGGTTCGCCGGTGAGCGGTTGCGTTCTCCACTTTCCCTTCGGCACTGGCGAGCCGCCGCTCATCACAGACACGTTACCGTCTGGTCCAAAAATTCTGGTTTCGCCCTGAAAGTTCAAACTCAAGCCTGCCATGATGTTCTCCTTCTAGAAATCGAGTGAGAGCCCGGTGACGATCACGCCGCGTCGATGCAGCAGCGAATCAGGTGACCGCGCATAACCGATCGTTAGGTTTGCACGCTTGTTCATGATGAATGCGATGCCGCGCAGCTCGGCGGCTATGCCGTAACCTTTCACTCCGTGTGCGGGATTAAGAATTTTTCCGAGTGAGTTCGTGTCGAAGATGCGACCTCGATCGTAGTAAACCTTCACGTACGTGTTTGCCAGATCGATGCCGCCGATGTTTGGTGCAGCACCACCGGAAGTTTCGGATTTTTTACTGCCGGGAAACAGTCCTCTGACTGTGCGCAGCAACGGGAGCAGCGCGACGCCCAATTCCGTGCGGTCGTATGCGTAGCTGTTGCCGATAAACTCGCCTTCTTCCAATCCTCTGACGTTGAGAGAGCCGCCGAGACGAAGCTGCTTAAACAGCGGCGTTCCGCTGCTTGACGCGCCAACGCCTCGCTGGTAACGCAGAAACAGGTTCGTCGTCGAAGTGAAGCCGAAGAATATTTGCGCGCCGCCGGAGAGCTCGTATTGGCGGTAATCAAAGTCGGCTCCGAAGGTAGTCAAACCTTTTTGGCCGTTGCCGGTCAGGAGAAAATCGATCTCGCCGATGCCCGATCGCTTGCCTGCTCGACGCATGTCGTACGCAGCAAGGTAACGAACATTCAGCGATGGATATGCGACTCGTCCGTCGAGTGGCGGAATGAGTGGGATCTCGCCGTTTGATTTCAGATTTGAGTTTTGCAGATCGAATCCGAGATCCGTCGTCACAAGGTGGTGCAAGCGTTTTCGTTTTTCGTTTATTCCTTCGGCCTGCTCGATGAAGTCGCGATCTGTGAATGAGTCGTATTCAAACGAGAGCTTGGCCGAAATCTGCGATTCACGATTCGAGAGTTGAGTCAGAGGCGGATTGCCGAGACGCTGGTCCGAGTCGTAAAGATAGCTCGCATTCAAACCGAATCCGGCGAAGATGATCGGCACTCGTCGTCTTTCTTTCGGCGTCTCACGCGGAATTGAAAAACTGAACTTGCCCTGCTGTAGGGCGTTGCCGCCTGTGAGAGACAACGATAGCGATTCATTGCGATGCAAGAGATTGTCGCCTGTGACGGCGATCGAACCGTTGAGCGCGTATTCAGGTGAATACGAACCAGTGCCCGTCAGTGTGAGGTTGACGATCTCACGTCGACGTTCGACTTCGTAAGTTAAAACGCCGTCCTCGAACGTGTATTTCGGCACCGCGCTGACGTTGCGTACGAGATAGAGTAGGCGCGTGTCTTTGTCGAGAATGTCTTTCGTCGGGATTTGTCCGGGCTGCGCGAGCAAACGTGGCTTGTACGTTTTGTTCAGCAAGTCTGCGATCTCTTTATCGCGGTCGTTTGGCGTTTGATTGTTGGTGGCGTCCGCTGCCGGAGTGACCTTGATTTGAACGTCGTCAATCAGGCTTAGACCCGAGACGCCAAACTGCTCCTTGTTGTCCTCGCTCAGAGATGAGTTGGCGCTCGATCCTGGGAGAATATTCGCGATAGCGTTATAGATCCCATCGCCGACGTCGCGGTTACGCAACGTGCACTTTTGCAGCTTCGCTGCTCTGAGTTCGAGGAATGCTTTGTAAGCGGCTTGTTCGAGCGCATGCACGACTTGCGCGTCAGTTCGTTGCGCGCCGTTTGCGGCTTGCAGATCGTCCGGTGAGTACAAGAGTGTTACGGGAATGGCTTTTTCATCTTCGGAGAGGGAGTTGACGCCGATGTCGTCTCCGATCTCGCGCATGGATTTCGCGACCTGAACGGGAGTGTCGCCGTTCTGCTGCATCTGTGCGGCGTCTTTCGTACGCAAAAAGAGTTCGTAGCCGGTGACGGCCAGCACCATCACGTCTAATTCAAACTGCCAATTCGTCCAGTTGTGTTCGGCGAATGTTTCACCAACGCGCGTGGGGGCGGTGAATCCACTTGGTGGGGTTTGGTTGAATTGAAGCGGTCGATCGGTGCTGTTTGAGCGATTGAGCCGGCTGCCCAGAGCGCTGAAGAACGCCTGGGGCTGAAGAGCGTCGGGGAGTGAATAGTTGCTGCCGAACGAATCGATGAAGAAGCTCGAGCGGCCCATGGTCGTGAGTTCGCTCAGGATTTGTGTTCGGATCGTGTTAGAGATTTGTGGGCACGCGGTTTTGAGTTGCGGTGGGAGCGTCGCTTCGTCTATGACGACGTCGGTTGGAGAAAACTGCATGTTCACTTGCCACACCAGTGCGCCCGAAACATTCACCGCTTGCGCCTGAACGCGCACCGACCCCTGGAGCAACTGTGCCTGCACCGCCGCCGCACCAAGGAGAATGCAGCAGATGAGACCAAAAACACGTGCGACTTTCCTGCGGAACATAAATATAAATTTGTGAAGCAAGCGAGGACTGACCTTGGCGCACAACAATATGTGATTTGCATTCGTTCTTCAACGTGAAAATTAAGATCACTCGTGTGTCAGACGACACTTGGACGAGGTCAGTACCGTAACGCGGTAGCGTCGGGTCGGCCTCATCATCAAGATAGTCGTAGAATATGGATGCTCCACGTCGACCCGACGCTACCGCGTTACGGTACTGACCTCATCCAAGATCAGTGAGGCTTTTTCGAGAGAAGAATGTGATGAGGTATCAGCGACGAACGCATGATGCAGATCGCGCGTGAGATGAACCTGTCCGAGACAGTTTTCGTGCTCCAGCCTGATGGCGGAGACGACAGAGTGTTGCGTCGCCTGCGTATCTTCACGCCTGCTCGCGAGACCGTTCGCTGGACATCCGATCGGCGCTTCACGGGCGCATGCACGCTTCTTTGCGCCCGCCGACAACATTCCCGAAGATCCGGCGACAGGCAGTGCCTGCGGAGCACTGGGCGGATACCTCGTCTATCACGGCGGGTTGACTTTGGAACCGGAAGACGGCAGGTATAGATTTGTCATTGAACAGGGCGACTTCATTCACCGCCCAAGCCGAATCAACCTCGACGTGAAAGGTGAGAAGGGGCGCGTTGAAGAAGTGAAGGTTGGTGGACCATCGGTGCTGGTCGCCAGTGGGGAGGTTATGTTTTAAGCGTTGCTCGATCTGATCATCATCGGCGCCGGTCCAGCCGGTTTATCTGCTGCTGAGGCGGCGGCGCGCGAGGGTCTGGACTATCTCGTGATCGAGAAAGGCACGATCGCGAACACGATCCGGCAGTATCCAGTCGGGCGCACGATGTTCTCGACGCCGAATGAAGTGGAGATGCATGCGGGCACGCTGAAGCCCGTCCGTGAAAAGCCGACACGCGAGGAGTTGCTGTCACACTACATTCACTTCGTCCTCAGTCTCGATCTGCGAATCAACACCGGCGAGGAAGTTCGCGGAGTAACCGGAAACATTGAAGATGGTTTCGTTGTCAGAACCGATCGCGCCGAATACCGGGCGGCGCGTGTGTTGTTTGCAATCGGCGCGATGGAAATACCTCGGCGACTGAACGTGCGTGGTGAAGAGTTGCCGAAGGTCCATCATCTGTTCGTCGAACCTTACGCTTACGTTCGCAAAGAGGCACTTGTTGTTGGCGGCGGCAACAGCGCCGCCGAGGCGGCGTTGTTTCTTTCTGAAGAAGGTGCTCGCACAACGTTGGCAATCTGGCGCGAAGACTGGGAGAACCGCGATCCGAAAGCGGGCGCGATGAAACACTGGGTGCGAACTCCACTCGAAGCCGAGATCGAAGCCGGGCGTCTCGAGGTGGTGCTCTACAAACACGTCGACGAGATCAGTGAAACGGAAGTGACGCTGACCACTGAAACGGGTGAGTCGCTAACGCTGAAGAACGACGTCGTATTCGTGCTCGTCGGCAGCGACGCCGATCTGACGTTGTTGAAAAAGCTCGGTGTGCAAACAGAACCGGGAAAACTCACGCAGGCGCCGGTCTACAATCCCGAGACGTATGAGACGAACGTGCCCGGAGTCTACGTCGCCGGTCACTTCACGCACGCACGCCACATAAAAGCCGCGATCGACGTTCCCCGAGAGATCGTGCCACTCATCGCGAAAGAGTTAGCCACAAAAAGGCACAAAAGTCACAAAAAAGAAAATTAGCCATTACCGGTTTCGAATTAATCTCCAGTACCGATTTGATTAATCTCCAGTACCGGTTTCAATTAATCCAGTTCCGGGTTTGAATTAATCCAGTTCCGGGTTTGAATAATCCTTGTGTGCCTTTTGTGGCTCTTTTTGTGCTTTTTGTGAACTATTCTTAGCGGCGGGCGACGCCCGTGCTGTGGGCGGCGGCTTCGACTTCACGTGCGACGGCTTCCGCGACTCGCTTGTCGAATACTGATGGAACGATGTATTCGGGATGCAGTTCCGCATCCGAGATGATGCCCGCGATCGCATTCGCGGCGGCGAGTTTCATCTCCTCGTTTATCCGCAGTGCCCTGCACGCGAGTGCGCCGCGAAAGATTCCAGGGAAGCAGAGCACGTTGTTGATCTGATTGGAATAGTCGGACCTGCCGGTCGCCATCACAGCCACGTACGGCGCTGCATCCTCGGGCATGATCTCCGGAGTTGGATTCGCCATCGCAAATACAATCGGCTTCTCAGCCATGCTCTTCACATCGTCTTCGTTGATCACACCGGGCACCGACAATCCCAGAAACATATCCGCACCCTTGATAACGTCGTGAACCGTTCCCTTCTCGTCGTTCGGGTTTGTGTTTTGTGCGTACCAGTCTTTCACCCAGTTCATATTCTCCTGTCGACCGCGATAGATCGCACCGATTTGATCGCAGCCGATGATGTTGCGCACACCCGCGGCCATGATGATCTTCGAACAAGCCACGCCCGCCGCTCCGACTCCGTTCACAACCACCTTGATCTCGCTGATCGGCTTCTTGACTAACTTCAGCGCGTTGATGAGTGCCGCGAGTACGACGACGGCAGTGCCATGCTGATCGTCGTGGAACACCGGGATGTCGAGTTCTTCCTTCAGTCGTTCTTCAATCTGGAAGCAACGTGGAGCGGAGATGTCTTCGAGGTTGATGCCACCGAAAGCCGGCGCGATCGCTTTCACCGTTCGCACGATCTCGTCCGGATCTTTTGTGTTCAGACAGATCGGGAAAGCATCGACGCCAGCGAACTCCTTGAACAACATCGCCTTCCCTTCCATCACCGGCAACGCAGCTGCTGGTCCAATGTCGCCCAGTCCAAGCACGGCTGTGCCGTCGGTTACAACGGCGACCATGTTCTTCTTGATCGTCAGCGTGAAAGCTTTGTCGGGCTCTCGTTGAATGGCGTCGCAGATTCGAGCAACGCCCGGCGTGTAGGCCATCGAGAGATCGGCGCGCGTCTTCAGCGGCACTTTTGAAACGATTTCGATCTTGCCGCCAAGATGCATGAGGAACGTCGGATCGGAAACGTGAAGCAACTCGACGCCGTCGACGTCTTTGACGGCCTCGACGATCTGTTCGCCGTGTTTACTGGAGACTGAGCTGACGGTTATGTCGCGAATGATGTAGTCGTTACCGACGGTGACGATGTCGATCGCGCCGATGTCGCCGCCTGCGCGTCCAATTGCCATCGTCAGTTCACCAAGCGAACCGGCGCGTGAAGACAGCCGGATGCGCAAGGTCAAACTGTAGCTCGCGGTTGGAGTCGGTTGCATGAGCTTATCCACAGATTACACTGAATCGAGCATCTGCGTAATCTGTGGATGGCCTTTCGTCAGCTTCAAAGATCGTTTGCCGAGTAAGCGATAGAGCTCGAGCGCATCTGTGTTGATTTTGAGCGCCTTGAGATGACGTTTCACTGTCTCGAGGTCGCCGCGCGCAAATGTGCCGGTTAAAGCGTCAGCAGGATCTTTGGTTTCGAGATTGTGTACGGTGCTGGCGAGCAAAGGCAGCAGGACGGTGCGGGCGGTCGTTCGGGTCAGTCCACACTGAACCAGCATTTCGAGCGCTACATCAAACAGTGCCACCACGTTCCCTGCCGACATCACCGCGGCCGCGTGGTAAAGCGGTTTATCTTCAGAACGGATCGAAAAGCTCTTTCCGCCGAGGTCTCGAACGATTGTTTTCGCCACTCGCAACGCAGTCTTGTCGCCCTCGACACTCCAGAACGCGCCGTCGAGCACAGTCGTGCTGCTGGTGGCGGAAATCAGTGGATGAATCGAACCGGTGCTCCATCCGCGCTTGCGGAGCGGCGCGAGCACTTCGGCCGACAGCGCCCCACTGGTGTGCAGAGCCGTCGCTCGCCAAGGTGTCTGGAGTCTTGCCAGTTCCGAAGCGACGTGGGCAATCTGATCGTCGGGCGTGGTGATCAAAAACAGGTCGGCATGCAGCAGCGAACCCAAGTTTTTCGCCGGCAATACCTGAACGGCATCGTCTGAAGGATCTAAGAGTTTTGCTGCTTTTCGTGCGCTCGCGACGCGGCGAGCAACCATCGACCGAATGGGATAACTCTTATCCGCCAGCGCAAGAGCCAACGTGGTTCCGAGTCGACCGGTGCCGATGATCGAGACTGGCGGCTTTTGCTTCCTTTTCGCGTCGGGCATGAGTATATTTAACAAGCAAACGCTAGCAACGGCGCACAACCAAGCTGCCAAACCCGAGCATCATAGACTGCGCGCCAGGATTTAGCTAAAAGCGTGCGTCTACCCCTTCCCTCAGGTCGGCCGAAAATTTTGGAGGTTTTGAAATGAAGAATTTCTCCCGCGCCACGAGTGCTCTCGTTTTAACCGCGTCATTATTAGTAAGCTCAGTGGCTGCACTTGGCCAGGCGCCGGCGGC
>Ga0105237_10000501_pt1 | contig 55515 bp, 49 predicted proteins | sample KBSC24metaG_FD_81520 | JGI IMG/M metagenome (GOLD analysis project Ga0105237, IMG submission 81520) | Corn rhizosphere microbial communities from Kellogg Biological Station, Michigan, USA - KBS C2-4 metaG | ecosystem: Host-associated > Plants > Roots > Rhizosphere > Soil | place: Michigan, USA... | reverse complement strand
GTCGACGCCACCGCGCTCGGTCGCTGCGGCGAGCCCGAGGAGGTGGCCGCGGCGATCGTCTTTTTGGCCGGCGACGAGGCGTCATACGTGACGGGGCAGACGCTGAACGTCAGCGGCGGCCTGTCAATGTGGTGAATCGAGATGCTGTTCCAGCCGGCGCATGCGCCGGCTGGTGGGGCCGCACATGTGCGGCCCCACGGACGTCGCATGCGACGTCCGCAGGAACCGTGCATGCACGGTTCCTCGATCGGCCGCATGCGGCCGATCGTCCTGAAAGCACGAGCTAAATGCGCCGATCGGTGCTACGGATATAGGCATGGTTGACGCGGTCAGGATCAGGGAGGTCGGCCCGCGCGACGGCTTTCAGAACGAGCCGGAGACGATCGCGACCGACGACAAGGTCGCGCTGATCGACGCGCTGGCGCGCACGGGCCTGAAACGCATCGAGGTGACCAGCTTCGTGCGCGCGGACGTGATCCCGCAGCTCGCCGACGCGGCCGACGTGCTGGCGCGCATGGACGTGCCCGACGAGGTCGCCGTCAGCGTGCTGATCCCCAACTCGCGCGGCCTGGAGGCGGCGCTCGCGCAGCGCGAGCGGATCGACGAGATCAACGTCTTCATGTCGGCGTCTGAGACGCACAACCGCAAGAACGTCAACCGGTCGATCGCCGAGTCGCTGGCCGCGCTGGAGGGCGTGCTGGCGCAGGCGCGCGCCGAGGGACTGCGCTGTGAGGCCGTGCTGTCGACCTCGTTCGGCTGCCCCTACGAGGGTCGCGTGCCGCCCGAGCGCGTGTTCGAGCTCGCCGCCCGCCTGCGCGACGCCGGCGCGCAGGAGATCGGCTTCGGCGACACGACCGGCATGGCCAACCCGCGCCAGGTGGGCGAGTTCTTCGCCGGCGCGCGCGCGGCGCTCGGCGCCGAAGTCGAGCTGACGGCGCATTTCCACAACACGCGCGGGCAGGGCCTGGCGAATGTGCTCGCGGCGCTCGACGCCGGCGTGGTGAGCATCGAGTCGAGCTTCGGCGAGCTCGGCGGCTGCCCCGTGCCGGCCGGCGCAACCGGAAACATCGCCACCGAGGACCTGGTCTCGATGCTGCACGAGATGGGCGTGCAGACGGGCGTCGACCTGCCCGCGCTGCTGGCCTGCGCACGGCGCGTGCAGCAGATCCTCGGCCGCCCGCTGGGCAGCCACACGCTCGTCGCCGGACCGGTCGACTGGCATTGACGCGCGTCGCGCCGCGCTCGGTGGCGACTACCCGGCGACGGGCGCGGCGTTCTGGGAGGCGTCGGCCTCGCGCGCGCTCTCGCGGGCGGCGGCGACGCAGTACTCCTGAACGGCGACCTCCATCTCCAGCGTCTGCGCGAGCGCCGGGCGGGCGGAGGCGTCGATCACGCGCTTGGCGCGCCCGACTGCGACGTGCGAGTTGGCCAGCAGCTCGTCGACGAGCGCCTGCGTGGCCTGCGCCAGCCGATCGGGCGCGACGACGCGGTTGACCAGGCCGATGCGCTCGGCCTCGGCGGCGTCGATCGTGCGCGCGGTCATGATCAGCTCCTTGGCGCGGCCTAGTCCGACGACGGCGGGCAGGCGCGTGGAGCCGCCGACGTCGGGGATGATGCCGAACTTGACCTCGGGCAGGCCGAAGCGCGAGTCGCTGGAGGCGATGCGCAGGTCGCAGCCGAGCGCCACCTCCAGCGCGCCGCCGACGCACGTGTGGTGGATCTGGCAGACGACCGGCTTGGCCATCTCTTCGCAGACGTTCGCGCAGTCGAGGAAGACTTTGCGAAAGGGCCGCAGGTGGCCGGGCTGGCCGGCTGCCTGCGCCAGTTCGACGAGGTCGACGCCGGCGGAGAACACGGGGCCTTCGCCGCGCAGCACGACGCAGTGCACGTCGCTGTCGGCGGCGGCTTCGCGCAGCGCCTCGCCGAGCGCGCGCAGCAGCTGTTGGTTCATCGCGTTGCGCTTCTCGGGGCGGTTGAGGACGACGTGGCGAACGGCGTCGCGGTCCTCGGTTACGACGATGCTCATCGTTGGCTCCTGGCGATCGGTGGTCGCGTCCCGGCTGGGACGCCGCGTGCGCTGAGGCTAGCGCCGATCGTGTTCGCCGACACATATGACGGAGCCGGTCGCGCTGGCCCCACCCGGATCGGGGGCAGGACCAGCGAGACCGGCTCCGTTGGACGCCAACCGCGATGCGCGGCTTCTCGGGGCGCGGGGGAGTGCGCCCGGCGAAACTGGCGTTCACTGCTTGCAGACGCCGGCGCTCGCCGAACCTTCCCGGCGATTCCCGCCCGACTTTTCGCCCGGCGGCGCTCGCGTAATAGGCTGCGCCGCGACCGTAGAACCGATCGGGAGGCCCAATGGCGCAGCGGATAGAGAAGGTTGGAGTGCTCGGAGCGGGGCTGATGGGCCACGGCATCGCGCAGGTGGCGGCGCAGTCGGGCTACGAGGTCGTCGTGCGCGAGGTCGACGACGCGACGCTCGCCAAGGGCCTCGGCAAGATCGACAAGCAGCTTGCGCGAGCGGTCGAGAAGGGCAAGTCCAGCCAACAGGACGCGGACGCCGTGCGCGCACGCATCGCCGGGACGACGGACTACGGCGATCTGGCCGAATGCGACCTGGTGATCGAGGCGATCACGGAGAGCCTGGCGCTGAAGCTGGAGATGTGGAAGCAGGTCGACGGGCTGGCCAAGCCGGAGGCGATCTTCGCGACGAACACGTCGTCGCTGGCGGTCATCGACCAGGCCGCCGCGACCGGGCGCCCCGAGCGCTTCGTCGGCATGCACTACTTCAACCCGGCGCAGGTGATGAAGCTGGTGGAGGTAGTGCGCTGCGTGACCAGCAGCGACGAGACGTTCGAGGCGGCGCTGGAGTTCGTGCGCTCGGAGGGCAAGCTGGCGATCCCCACCAAGGACAAAGCGGGATTCATCGTCAACCGCCTGCTGGTGCCGTACATGCTCGACGCGATTCGCGCGCTGGAAGAGAGCGTCGGCTCGATCGCCGAGATCGACGACGCGATGAAGGCCGGCGCGGGCCACCCGATGGGGCCGCTGACGCTCGCCGACTTCGTCGGGCTGGACACGCTCGGCTCGATCTGCGACGTGCTCTTCGAGGAGTTCCGCGAGCGGCGCTTCGCGCACCCGCCGGTGCTGCGCAAGATGCTCAGCGCCGGCTGGTACGGACGCAAGTCGGGCAAGGGCTTCTACGACTACTCGGGCGAGACGCCGCAGCTCAACGCGGCGCTGTAGTCGCGGGACCGCAAGCGACTAACCTTCCGGGCATGAGCGACCTGTCGAGCCTGCGTGTGGCAGATGCGGATCGCGAGCAGCTCATCGACGAGCTGCGCGAGCACGCGGGCGCCGGCCGGCTGACCTCTGAGGAGCTCGAGCAGCGTGTCGGGGAGGCCTATGTCGCATCGACGCGCGCCGACCTCGACGCGCTGCGTGCCGACCTGCCGGTCAGCTCGATGTCGGTCAAGCTCGCGCTGAGCAAGCGCAAGACGAAGCTGCGCCGGCGGCTCTTTCAGGAGGCGGGCGGCTCGCTGGGCGTGTCGGCGCTGAGCGTCGGCATCTGGCTGGCCAGCGGGCCGGGCGGCAGCTTCTGGCCGGGTTGGGTGATCGGCGCCACGCTGCTGCCGGTCGTGCGCGACGCCTGGGGCCTGTTCGGTCCCGCCTCCGATCTCGACGTCGTGCAGGCTCGCCTGCAAGCGCGCCACGAACGCCGCCTCGCTCGCGGGCGCCGGCGCCATCGAGGGCTGCCGCGACCGTGAGCGACCTCAGCGGGGCCACCGCTCGCGCGCTCGCGGGCGGTCCCGAGCGCCATCACGAAAAGGCCAGCGAGCAGGGCAAGCTCGGCGTGCGCGAGCGCATCGCCCTGCTCGTGGACGCCGACAGCTTCTGCGAGGAGGCGCTGCTGGCCAACTGGCTGCAGGACGGCCTGGGCGCGGACGGCGTGGTCACGGGCATCGGCGAGATCGACGGGCGCCCCGTCGCGCTGATGGCCAACGACCCGACCGTCAAGGCGGGCTCGTGGGGGCCGAAGACGGTCGAGAAGATCCTGCGCGTCCAGGAGCGCGCGATGAGCCTGAGCGTGCCGCTGGTCTACCTCGTGGACTCGGCCGGCGCGCGCATCACCGAGCAGGTGCAGATGTTCCCCGGGCGCCGCGGCGCGGGCCGGATCTTTCACAACCAGGTCAAGCTGTCGGGCGTCGTGCCGCAGGTTTGCGTGCTGTTCGGGCCGAGCGCCGCCGGCGGCGCCTACATCCCGGCGTTCTGCGACGTGGTGATCATGCGCGAGGGCAACGCGTCGATGTACCTCGGCTCGCCGCGCATGGCCGAGATGGTGATCGGCGAGAAGGTCAGCCTGGAGGAGATGGGCGGCGCGCGCATGCACACCGGCGTGTCGGGCTGCGGCCATCAGCTCGTCAAGTCAGACGAGGAGGGCATCGCGACGGCGCGGCGCTATCTCTCCTACCTGCCGGGCAACTGGCAGCAGGCGCCGCCCGCGACGGCGCCGGCCGCGCCGCCGGCGCCGGCGGACGGGCAGGCGCTCGGCGACCTGATTCCGGGCGACGAGAACAAGCCCTTCGACATCAAGGCGCTGATCGCGGCGCTCGTCGACGAGGGCTCGCTGCTGGAGATCCACCCGCGTTGGGCCAAGGAGCTGGTCGTCGGCTTCGCGCGCCTGCACGGCCAGGCGATCGGGATCGTCGCCAACCAGCCCAAGCACAAGGGCGGCGTGCTGTTCGGCGACTCCGCCGACAAGGCCGCGCGCTTCATCTGGCTGTGCAACGCGTTCAACGTGCCGCTGCTGTTCCTCGCCGACGTGCCCGGCTTCATGATCGGCACGCAGGTCGAGCGCGAGGGCATCATCCGCCACGGCGCGAAGATGATCAGCGCGGTCAGCGAGGCGACCGTGCCGAAGATCTCGGTGATCGTGCGCAAGGCCTACGGAGCCGGCCTGTACGCGATGGCCGGTCCGGCGTTCGAGCCCGACTGCTGCCTGGCGCTGCCGAGCGCGTCGATCGCCGTGATGGGTCCGCAGGCGGCGATCAACGCCGTCTTCTTCAACCAGCTGCAGGCGATCGACGACGAGGACGAGCGCGCGCGGCGCACGGCTGAGCTGCGCGCGGAGTACGCGCAGGACATAGACATCCTGCACCTCGCCTCGGAGCTGGTCGTCGACGCCGTGATCGAGCCCGCGCAACTGCGCGGCGAGCTCGTGCGCCGCTTCGAGCACGCTGCCTCGAGGCGGCGGACGTGGCCTGCCAAGCACAACCCCGTCACGCCGGTCTAGACACCCGCTGACCGTCGCCTCGCGGCGTCCTCGGTCGCTCGCGGGCCGAAGCCGGGCGACACTCGCTCCGCTCGCATCCCCGTTTCGGCCAGCCCGCCACGCTCCCTGCGTCCTTGCGAGGCTTGGTCATCGGCCGTCTACTAGCCTGGCAAGGGCGCTTCGGGGATCGTCGGCCCTGGCGTGCCGGCGGTGCGCGTCGTGTCGTCCTGAAACGGCGGGTAGGTCTCGGTCAGCAGGTAGATGTAGGCGTCGCTGCGCGCGGTGTAGGAGTTGGCGAGCACCATCAGGTCGAACAGGCCGCGCGGCATCTTGCCCGTGACGAGGATCACGAACCAGGCGGCGATCGCGCCCACCTCCAGCAGCAGGCCCATCACGTAGCGCAGCACCATGATGGGAATCGCCAGGATGAAGCGCAGCAGCGTCTTCAGCCGGCTGTAGCTGTCCAGCGGTCCGGAGAAGCGCATGCGCACCGGGTATGCCGGATCGTCGGCGCCGCTGAACGGCGGGTAGGCGTCGGTCAGCAGCACCGCGTAGGCGGTCACGCGCGCGACGAAGCGGTTGAAGTCCGCGACGAAGCTGTACAGGCCCTTGGGATAGCGGCCGGTGATGACGATCGCAAACCAGGCGATCACGATGGCGATGCTGGCCACTATGCCGAACACGTACAGCACGATCGCCACGGGAATCGCCAGGATCAAACGAAAGAACGTCGTCAGTCGGTTGCGCTGCTCTGCGTAGTCGGCCTCGAACGTGACTGGATAGGACACGGGACACACTCCCTTTGCGGTTGGTGGTCAGACGTCCGCGTCCGCGAGCTCGTCGATGGCCGCTGCGCCACCCCCCGACCCGCGGCCCGCTCCGTGGGCATCCTACGGCGACTGTCGGCTGACAGCGTCGGCTTTTCAATAGATTGGGCATGCCGATGGACGCATCCGAGATCGCTTTCGCGGGCATCGCCCGCCAGGCCGAGCTGATCGCCGGCGGAGAGCTCTCCTCACGCGAGCTCGTGGAGCTCTGCCTGGCGCGGATCGAGCGCACGCAGCCGCGCTTGAACGCGTTTCGCGTGGTGTTCGCCGAGCGCGCGCTGATGGAGGCCGACCAGGCCGACGCGCGGCGCGGCGCGGGGGACGCTCGCCGCGCCCAGGACGGCGAGCGCCTGGCGCAGCGACCGCTGCTCGGCGTGCCGATCGCCGTCAAGGACGACATCGACGTGGCGGCGGAGGTGACGGCCTTCGGCACGAACGCGCACGGCGCTCCGGCGCGCGCCGACGCCGAGGTCGTGCGCCGCCTGCGCGCCGCGGGCGCGGTGATCGTCGGCAAGACGAACGTGCCCGAGCTGTGCATCTGGCCGTTCACCGAGTCGGCGACGTTCGGCGCGACGCGCAACCCATGGGACCTGCAGCGGGCGCCGGGCGGCTCCAGCGGCGGCAGCGCCGCGGCCGTCGCGGCGGGGCTCGTCGGCGCCGCGCTGGGCTCCGACGGCGCCGGGTCGATCCGCATCCCGGCCGCCTGGTGCGGCCTGTTCGGCCTCAAGCCCCAGCGCGGGCGCGTGCCGTTGGCGCCGCGCCCGCGCGCCTGGCTGGGGCTGTCGGTGAACGGCGTGCTCACCCGCCGCGTCGCCGACACGGCGCTGTTCCACGACGTCGCCTCCGGTCCCAGCGAGGTCGACCTCGACAGCGCGCCGCCGCCGGCGGTGTCCTTTGCGCAGGCCGCGGCCACGCCTCCGCAGCGGCTGCGCATCGCGTTCTCCACGCGCCTGCCGCCGGGCGTCGTGACCAAGCTGGACGGCGACGCCGAGCGCGCGCTCACAGATACGGTCGAGCTGCTGCGCTCGCTCGGGCACGAGGTCTCCGAGCGCGACCCCGACTACGGCCTGGGCACGCTCACGGCGCTGATCCCGCGCTACGTGCGCGGCGTGCGCGACGACGCGCGCGCGATGCCCCACCCCGAGCGCCTGGAACGACGAACGCGCGGGATGGCGCGCCTGGGCGAGCTGGTGTCACCACGGCTGCTGGAGCGCGTGCTCGCCGGCGAGGCCGAGTTCGCGCGGCGGCTCAACCGCGTCTTCGACGACCACGACGTGCTGATCACGCCGGCGACGGCGACGCCGCCGCCGGCGATCGGGCGCCTGCACGGCCGCGGCGCGCTGTGGACGCTCAACGCGGTCGCGGGCATGGTGCCCTACAACGGCGTGTGGAACGTCACCGGCCAGCCCGCCGCGTCGGTTCCGGCCGGCTTCGGCGCCGACGGGCTGCCGCGCGCGGTGCAGCTCGTCGCCCGCGCCAACGACGAGACGACGCTGCTGTCGCTCGCCGGGCAGATCGAGGCCGAGCGCCCGTGGGCGCAGCACCGCCCGCCGGAGATCGCGTGAGCGACGCCGGGACGGCGTCCAAGGACGGCGCCGCGGGCGCCTGGGACGCCGCCTCGCTGCTGGAGCTGGCGGTGCAGGCCGCGCGCATGGCCGGCGCGCTGCTGTTGCAGCGCGTCTCAGACGGCGCCGAGCGCGACGTGACGAGCAAGAGCACGCCTACCGATCTGGTCAGCGAGGCCGACGTCGCCTCACAGCGCGCGATCCGCGACCTGCTGGCGAGCCGGCGCCCCGACGACGGCTTCGTGGGGGAGGAGGAGGGGTCCTCGCAGGAGGGCTCCAGCGGGCTGAGCTGGATCGTCGACCCGCTCGACGGAACCGTCAACTACCTGTTCGGCATTCCCCAGTGGTCGGTCAGCGTCGCCGTGCGCGACGCGCGGGGCGCGGTCGCGGGCGCCGTCTTCGATCCCAACCGCGACGAGCTGTTCGTGGCTACGCGCGACGGCCGTGCCCGGCTGCTGGGAGGCCACGGTGCGATCGAGCTGCATCGCGCGCCGGCGCACGACGCCTCGCACGAGCGTCGCACCGGCGGCGTCGTCGGGACAGATGCGCAGGCTGGATCGGGCGGCGAGGACCTGGCGAGCGCGATGGTCGCGACGGGCCTGGCCTACGACGCGCACGTGCGCGGCGCGCAGGCGAGGGTGCTGGAGCGCCTGGCTCCGCGCGTGCGCGACATCCGCCGCTTCGGCAGCGCGGCGCTCGACCTGGCGTGGACGGCGGCCGGGCGCTTTGACGCCTACTACGAGCGCTCGGTCAAGCAGTGGGACATCGCCGCGGGCGCGCTCGTGTGCGAGCGCGCGGGGCTGCGCGTGCACGAGCTGCCGGCGCGCGAGAGCCTGCCGTGGGGGATCCTCGTCGCGCCGCAGGCGCTGTGCGAGCCGCTGCTGGAGCTCGTCGGCGGCGCGTAGACTTTCGCGGCATGAGCGAGCAGGCGGACAAGGCCCGGCGCTTTCTCGAGCTGCACCGCGGCGAGGCGCCGCTGCTGCTGGCCAACGCCTGGGATCGCGGCTCGGCCAAGCTGCTCGCTTCGCTGGGCTTTCAGGCGCTGGCGACGACCAGCAGCGGCTTCGCGGCGACGCTCGGGCGCCTCGACGGCGCCGTCACGCGCGACGAGGCGATCGCGCACGCCGCGGAGATCGTCGCTGCGAGCGAGCTGCCGGTGTCCGCCGATCTGGAGAACTGCTTCGCCGAGGACCCGGCGGGCGTCGCAGAGACGATCGCCCTGGCGCTGCAGGCCGGCCTGGCGGGGTGCTCGATCGAGGACTACTCGACCGACGACGACGCGCCGATCTACGAGCTGGGCGCGGCGGCCGAGCGCGTCGCGGCGGCCGCGGAGGCGGCGCACGCGGGGCCGGTGCACCTGGTGCTGACGGCGCGCGCGGAGAACTACCTGCACGGTCGCGCCGACCTCGACGACACGATCGAGCGCCTGCGCGCGTACGGGAGGGCCGGCGCGGACGTGCTCTACGCGCCCGGGCTGACCGACCTGCAGGACATTCGCCGCGTGGTCGAGTCGGTCGAGCAGCCCGTCAACGTGCTCGCGCTCGCGGCGGCGCCGCGGGTGGGCGAGCTGGCGGCGGCGGGCGTCAAGCGCGTGTCGGTCGGCGGCGCCTTCGCCTTCGCGGCGCTCGGCGCGGTCGTCGCGGCGGCGAGCGAGCTGCGCGACGAGGGGAGCTACGGGTATTGGAAGGACGTCAAGGCCGGCGCCAAGGCCGCGCGCGCCGCGTTCGGCTAGGAGGACCCGACGTTCTCCGCTAGGGGGACCCGACGTTCTCGGAGTCCCTGGCCTGCGTGAGCAGGCCGAGCGCGTCGACGTTCAGCCGTCCGGCGATGCGTTCGACGCTGCGCAGCGTCAGGTTGTGCTCGCCGCGCTCCAGGCCGCCCATGTAGGTGCGGTGCACGCCGAGCACCTCCGCGAAGGACTCCTGGCTGAGCCCGCGCGTCAGCCTGTACTCCTTGAGATTTCGCCCGATCGCGCGCTGAAGCTCGCCTTCCACACCGAGGTACGGTCACGTCTCGCTACTTATAGGTCTACAGAGTCATAAGTAGCGTTTTTTGGACCTGCGCCCACTGTAGACGATCGTCTGCACGAGCGCGCCCAAAGCGCACAGGTCTAGGCTTATCTGCAAGCCGACGAACTTCCGAGGGGCAGCAGGCGGCAGGCGGCGTCTTGCGGGGGTCGACGCCCCATGGGCCGAGCGGGCGTCCGCGTCGGATCGCGGCGCCGGGCTGCCCGAACCATCCCCACAGAGGTCGCGCGCGACGAGCAGCCCGGTCCTGCAGCGTAAAAGCCTACAGCACTATAGTTAGCATCGGCAGGACCTACGATGCTCCGGGCGAGAGATGCGGCGGGTGGGATTCGAACCCACACACCCTTTCGGACAGGGCCTTTTGAGGGCCCCGCGTCTACCATTCCGCCACCGCCGCACGTGGGCCACAAGTGTAGGCGAGCGGCGGCGGCAGGTGGCCGGGCGGCGGGGGCGGTTGGGCCGGGCGGGCGGGCGGCGGGGGGCTGAGGCCGGCTGGCTCGCGGCGCGGGCGGTCGCGGCGCGGCTCAGGCCGGCTGGGGCGGCGCGCCGGCGAACGTGCCCGAGTCGCTGCTCGGGGCGCGCCGCTCGAGCTCGACGTTCCAGCCCTGCTGAAAGCCGCGCATGGCGAACGCCACGAGCAGCATCTGCAGCGGCACGATCAGCAGCGTCAGCACGCCCAGCAGCCCGGCGTTGAGCCCGGGTTCTTCAAAGCCGTTTTTGTCGCGCGCGAACCAGCTCGGCCCGGCGACGAGCGCGAAGATCAGCAGCAGCACGGCGAGCACGGCCGAGACCGGCAGCACGCCGCGGTTCCAGCGCCCGGCGAAGAACGCCAGCGTGAGATACACGAGCACGTAGGCGATCTGCACCGGCACGGCGCCCTGCAGCACCTTCCAGCCGCCGACGGTCACGATCAGCACGAGCGCGGCGCTGGCGAGCAGCAGCAGGATGACCGTCGCGCGCGTCGCCTGCACGACGGGCTTGTCGCGGTTGGGGTGCGTGACGATCACGTCGGCCTGCGCGCGATCGTCCGAGTCCCGGGCGGTAAGCGAAGCCATGGCACCCGCCACCATACAATCTCGGGCTGCGCCACGCGCGGGCGTGGTGGAATTGGTAGACACGCCGGCCTTAGGAGCCGGTGGGCGAAAGCCTATGGGAGTTCGAGTCTCCCCGCCCGCACTTATCGTGGATCTTCGTCAGGCGGGCTCAGCAGCAAACGCCGGACGACCCGGCACGGTCTCGTGCCCGGCCGTCCCCGTCGGCTCACGGCGCGAGATCGGGCTCAGCAGCCTTCCTGGAAGTTCGTGCCGATGTAGGCCGGCGGGCATTCCTCCCACGCCTTGCGTTCGTAGAGGCGACTCGGCGTTTTCAGTTTGTTGACTTCTTTTTCGAATTTGAATCTGAAGTTGGGGGCAAGTTCGACTTCGTTCGCCTCGATCGCCCCGACGAATTCGGCGTTGTTGCCGATCGCCACCTTCGAGTAGGGCGCCACGATCGTCCCGTAGAATTGCCCGCCGCTGACGTTGTTCTTGAGTTCGACCGTCCCGCCCGAGCCGTCGTACACATAGATCTGCAGATACAGGGCGTTTTTGTTGGGGTCGATGAGTTCCAGGCCGTTTTTGAATTCGAGTTTGCCGGCCGGGGCGGCGCAGCCCGATCCCGCGCGCAGGGCCGAGTCGATGAAGATCTCGACCTTGCCGCCCGCCACGGTCGTCAGTTTGGTGTTGTTTCCGGAGACCTGGAAGTTGCAGAAATTGTAGACTCCTTCTTTCAGTTCCAACGACGCGCCCTGACCCATCGTCAGCGAGCGGGTCGCGGTGTTGAAGGTGACGCCGCTGTTGGCGTCCGCTCCGCTCGTGATGAGAAAGTCGCAGTTTGGGCCTACTTCGCCTCCTTCGGGGGGAGGTTTGCATCCTGCTTGGCTGCTCGCGGATGTGGCCGATTCTCCGATGGGGACCGGCGGAGGTTCGAAGGGCGCTGTGTTTTTGATGGTTTCTTTGGGCGTGCTGGTGCCTTCGACTTTGCCGAGCGGTCCCAGATCGGCTCGTTCGACGGTGACGCCGTTTTTGAGCGTGAGGGTTTCGTTCGTGCCGACTTCGCCTTCGAGTATTCCGTTGTTTTCGACAAAAACGGAGTGGTATCCGAGGATGCCTTTTACCTGGAACAGGGGGGAGGCGAGGGAGGAAGTGCGCTCCTGGACGCGCCGCGCGAGGCCGTTGACGCTCCCGACTGACGTGATGCAGCGCTGGGTGGTGTTTTCCTGAGTGCTGACGGTTTCCCCGCCGCATTTTTCTCCGGCTACCAGCCCTATGGAGGTCCAGTATTCGAACGAGGCGCCGTTGCCCAGAGGTTCTGAGCCGCTGCCGGCGCAGTAGATGCCGCTTGCTGGGCTGGCCTTTGCTGTCCCGGTAACGCATTGTGATTTTTCGGGTTCGAGTTTGCTCAGCCGATAGCTCGCCGTCTGCAGGCCCGCTTCGGCGGCCTCAAGCGCGGCCTTGGTGTTGCTGTCGCGCGTGGTCGAGGTGGAGGTCTGCGACGCGACGGTGATTGCCGCGCCTATGAGCACGGTGAGGATGAGCAGCACGATCATCGCCGTGGGCAGCACGAACCCGGCCTCGTCGGTGAGGCGGCGCTTGAAGTCGGTGAGGTGGCGCATATCGATCATTCCCTGGTTATGCGGCGAGGGCATGGGCAGCGAGTGCATGGCTTTCGGGCTAGCATTCTTCAAATTCTTTTTTGGTCTCTTTGGGATTGGCGATCAGCGTGGAAACGCGGACAGATGTGGGTTGGCGGCCGCCGCTCGGCACTTTGGCTGTGACGACCACCGTGAGCCGCTTGTAGCTGTTCACCGGTTTCGCGCAGGCTTTATCGGTGTGCCACGTGACGAAGTCGTAGACGCTGCCGTTGACGGTGCCGTCTTCCCATTCGCAGGCACCGACCGCTTCTGAGCATTTTCGCCCACTTGGAGAAGGTTCGATCTTGCCTTGGTTGACATCGAGCACGACTTTCTCAGCTTCCGTGCTCGCGGCGCCGTACTGGTATTCGGTGCCGCCTTCTTTGACGTAGAAGTCCGGATTCGTTTCTTCGCTGGAGTGGCTGGGCGACGACTTCATCGCCAACTGTTCATACGGAAGCGCCTGCAGGCGCTCGATCTCGAGCTGCGCCCGATGGGCCATCGAGGTGCGGCGTTCGGACAGCAGGTTGAGCTTGCGCGCGCTGTCGAACGCGCCGATCAGCCCGAGCAGGCCGACGGCGAGCACGAGGATCGCGATGAGCACCTCGACCAGCATGATGCCGTCCTCGGCTGGGAGGTGACTGCGCAGGAATGGCCGCACGCGAGGCATCTCAGCTTGCCGTGTAGAGGTTGCGCATGAGGGCGGCGTTTTCGAGCACGACGCGCTGGCGATAGGCGCTGCTGCCCGCCTGCTTGAGCGTGCCTTTGGCGGGCAGTTCGACCTTCAGCGTCACGACGGTCATTTCGGTCGTGGTCGTCGTGGCGGTGGTGCCCTTGAAATACTTGAAGACTTCCGTCTGATTGAGGACGTCGCGCACGACCGGCGCGCCGGTGCTCGGGAGGGTGCCGGCGCTGCCTTCGACCGCCTTGCGCACGCACTCGTGGTATTCCGTGCCCGGCTGTTCTACGCCGCATTCGTACCTGATCTTCCATACGGTGGACGCGATCGTTGCGAGGAATTCGATCGTGCCCGCTTCGGCCTTTTCGACTTTCGAGGCCTGCCGTATCTCCCGCGCCATCCGCGCCAGGCCGGCGCGGCCTTCCTGCATCGTCAGCGCCCATTCGGTGTCGCGCGCCTGCACCTGCTGGCCGCTCTCCAGCGCGCCGAGGATCGCCCCGAACACCACGAGCGCGAGCAGCGATGCGATCAACAGCTCGATCAGGGTGACGCCGTCCTCCGCTCTGCCTCGTCGCCGGATGCGCCCGCACCGAGCCCGCCAGCCGGGCGTGTCGAGCGGACGAGCGAGATCGCCCGTCGGCGGTCGCGCGGTGGTTTGCGACGCCTGCGGCGTCCGGCAGATGGAGGTCGTGCGGGCAGACATGTCGGGTGTGCTCGTCCTAGGACGGTGTCGGCACATCCGGGCGGGCGCTTGAGGAGCGCCCGCGCATCTCGACCGATGCCGCGCGCCGATCGCACGGGTCCGGCGATCCCCGGCCGCGCCGGTCCGCCGACGAGCAACTGCCTACAATCCGCGTTCCACGGGGGACTGGTGTATCGGTAACACGGTGGTCTCCAAAACCGCAACGCCAGGTTCGATTCCTGGGTCCCCCGCTTCACGAAAGCCCCGATAGTCCCGTGCTTTCCGCTCTCTAGAGCCGATTCCGGTCCGATACGGTCCGCAGTGGCGCTAGCCGCTCGTCCGCATGATTATGGCCGCGCGGTCGCGGCAGAGCCGTCAGGACCCCAGGCATGTCCGGCAGGACCGACAAGCCGGACGTGCCTCTGTCGAGGCTAACGAGTCACGGGCGACGCGCGATTCCGAGAATGTGTGGGTCGGTTGGTAGGAACGGCGCGGGGCTGAAGGGAAAACGCTCGCACGTCTCGATCACGAAGCCGGCTTGTTCGATACCGCTCGACGTATCGCGCGCGAGATGGCAGCCGCCTGCCACGTGAGGCCAGAAGGTAGCGTCGGCGAGTCGTTGAAAACGTGCCTCCCACTTGGGACGAGCGACGACGTGCTCGTAGAAGCGCAGCTCGCCGCCTGGGCGGATGACGCGGAACAGCTCCGCAAGCGCGCGCTGCTGGTCGGGCACCGTGCAGAGCACGAGCGCCGCGACGCCGGCGTCAAAGGCGTCCGACTCGCCTGGGAGCTGATCGGCGCCACCGTCAGCGACCACGATCGAGACGGGCGCATGGACCGCCTCGCGCTCCGCGCGCTCGCGCAGGTAGCGCTCGGGCTCGACGGCGACCACCTCGCTGACCGTGCTCGGGTAGTGCGCGAAGTTCGCGCCACCGCCGGCGCCGACCTCGATCACCCGGCCGCTCAGGCCCGCGAGGAGCTTTTGGCGGTGCTCGTTACCACCGCGTCGCGCGCTGATCTGCGCGACCCGCTCGTAGATACGAGCAAAGATCGGGTGTCCAATGGCTTGACGTGCGTTAGCTGGGCTCGCTTGCGCAGGCATGGTGGAGACGTTACTCGCTAGGACGACGCGCCCTCCGAGCTGGCCGTGAGGCGATCCGGCCGTCACGCTGCACGTCCAGTCGCCGCCGCCGGCGCGCATGGCGAATACACGATCGCCGACGACGGCGTTCTGCAGCGGCGCGCCATGCCCTCATCGCAGGAGCTGCGCCCGCAGGAGCGTGACGACGCCGCGCTCGCCAAGCGATGCGACGCCGACTAGCCGGGCGGCTTTGCGCCGGCGCGCCGCTGCACGCCGGAAGGACCGGCGATGACGATCGAGCTGACTATCTCCGGCTCGAACAGTCCGTGCTCGACCACGCCCGGCTGCGCGCTCAGCCGCCGGGCCAGCGCGCGCGCGTCGTCGACCGGGCCCAGGTAGTCGGCGATCAGCCCGCCGTCGGGGCTCGCCGGCACGTCGCGCAGCTTCGCCTGCCCGAGCGCGTGCAGCGTCGTCTGCACGGCGAACGGCACGAGCTCGAGTGGGACCGGCGCGCCGATGCGCTCGACCAGCTTGTCGGTGGAGACGATCACGACGAACTCGCGCGCCGCCGCGGCGACGATCTTCTCGCGCGTGTGCGCCGCGCCGCCGCCCTTGACCAGCCAGCCCTGCGGATCGACCTGGTCGGCGCCGTCGATCGCCAGATCGAGCTCGCCGCCCAGCTCGTCCAGGCCGGTGACGGCCAGGCCGAGCGCGCGCGCCGCCCGCTCGGTCGCCGGCGAGGTCGCCGCGAAGCGCGCCTCGGGCAGCGAGCGCTCGCCGAGCGCCGCCAGCAGGAACGCCACCGTCGAGCCGGTGCCCAGGCCGACGCGCATGCCGTCGTGCACGAGATCCGCAGCGGACCTCGCGGCCGCGCGCTTGTACGCGATCGCCTCGGCGTCGCTCAGCGACGCCTGCTGCTCTGGCCCAGTCGCACGCGCGGACGCCATGGCGCGGACGTTACCGCCCCGCCCGTGCCCGCGAGCCTCAGGCGCTCGGGCGAGTCGGGGCGGTGCAGCAGGAAACCCTGCCCGACCGTGCACTCCAGCTCGCGCGCCAGCGCCAGCTGACGGTTGGTTTCGATGCCCACGGCGACCGCCGTCAGGCCGGCCCTGTGCGCGAGCGCGACCATCGCCGCGACCGTCGCGCGCGCCTCGCGGTCGCGCTCGAACGTCTGGATCAGCCCGCGGTCGAGCTTGATCATGTCCAGCGGCAGGTTGCGCGGCAGCGTGATCGAGGCGGCGCCCGCGCCGAAGCTGTCCAGCGCGATAGCCACGCCCATCTTGTGCACCTCGCCGAGCGTCGCGCGCGCACGGTCGGGATCGCGCAGCACCGCCTCCTCGGTCACCTCCAGGCACAGCGCCCGACCGGGCAGCGAGAAGCGCGTGAGCTCCTTGCGCACCCGCCCCGCCAGATCCAGCTCGCCCAGCTCGCGCGCCGAGACGTTCACCGAGATCGGCACCGAGATTCCCTGCCGCCGCCACGCCGCCGCCTGCGCGCAGGCCGTGTGCAGCACCCAGTCGCCGATCTGCACGATCAGCTCGCTCTCCTCGGCGCGCGGCAGGAACTTGGACGGCAGCAGGTTGTCGATCGTCGATTCCTCCTCGTCGTCGGGGTTCCAGCGCACGAGCGCCTCGCAGCCGATCGCGCGACCGCCCGCCAGCGGCAATATCGGCTGGTAGGTGAGCACCAGCTCGTCGTGCGGCAGCGCGCGCAGCAGCCGTTCGCCGATCTCCAGGTGCGCCGTCATCTCCTGGCGCAGGCTCTCGTCGAACATTTCCTGCCGTCGGCCGCCGGCGCGCTTGGCGCGGTACATCGCGATGTCGGCCTCGCGCAGCATGCTCTCCGGGTCGCGGTCGGGGTCGTGTGAGACCGACACGCCGACGCTCGCGTGGATCGTCGCTTCGACGGCGCCCGAGACGAACGGCTCGTTCAGCGTGCTCACCACGCGCTCGGCCAGCGCCAGCGCTTCGGCGTCCGTCTCGATTTCCTCGCCGAGGATCACGAACTCGTCGCCGCCGAGGCGCGCCACCGTGTCGCTGTCGCGCATCATCTCGCCCAGGCGCTCGGCGACGGAGATCAGCAGGCGATCGCCGACGTCGTGGCCGAAGTTGTCGTTGACCGCCTTGAAGCGATCGAGGTCGACGAACAGCAGCGCCACGACGCCGCCAGAGCGATGCAGTCGCGTCAGCGCCTGGCGCGCGCGGTCCATCAGCAGCAGCCGGTTGGGCAGGCGCGTCAGCGGGTCGCGCAGGGCCTGGTGCTCCAGCCACATGCGGTCGGTCACGTCCCTGGCGGCCGCGTACCACATGTCGCCGTCGCAGCGCGCGCTCCACAGCAGCGTCCGCCAGGAGCCGTCGCGATGGCGATAGCGGTTGGTGAAGTTCTCCAGGTGCGCCGGGCGCGCGCGGCCGGTCAGCAGCAGCGCGCGCGTCTGCTCGACGTCGTCGGGGTGCAGGTAGTCGGCGAGCGGCTTGGCCTGCAGTTCCTGCAGCGTCCATCCCAGCAGCTGCTCCCAGGCGGGGTTCAACAGCGTGAACCGACCTTCCAGCGAGATCGTCGCCAGCAGGTCGCTGGTCATCTCGAACAGCCGCGCCACGCGCGGGTCGCCGGGCGCGGGCGTCGTCTCGCCGGGCGCGGGCGTCGTCTTGCCGGGTGCCATGGCAGCGCTCGGCTCGCCCGCAGGCGGCGGCAGGCTCGCCAGCGGCGCCGGTGTGCTGGGGGTGGGAAAGCGCATCGTCTGCGGGTCACTTCGACTCGCACGGACGCGCGCGCGCGGGGACCAAGCCTTGTTGGACGGATCTACTAGCGAGATTCGCCCGGATTTCCGGCATATCGCGGGCCGCGCGAGGCCGATCGGCCCCGCTCGGGAGGAGAACGCCCGGCGGCGTCGTCGGCGGGCGGCAGGCGCGCGAGCGGGGCGGCGCGAGGAGGCGGTCAGGAGCCGGCGCTGCCGAGCGGCGTCGCCGGCTCGCCGTGGCCGATCTCCGGGTCCGACCGGCCTGCCAGCGGCGTCGGATCGCCACGCAGAAAGCGCCATATCGCCAGGCACATGAGCAGCGTCACGATCACCGCGCTGGACACGCAGTACTCGCAGATGTGGTGGATCGAGAACAGCTCGCGGTAGGTCAGGTAGGCGCTGAAGCCGAAGCCGATCACCGTGAACGCCACCGTGGCGAAGCGCGACGTCTCGCTCTCGGGCGCCAGCAGCGAGCCGAGGATCGCGATGTAGCCGAGCAGGCCGATCAGCGCCACCGGAACTCCGGCCAGTTTGGAGTATTCGGACGTCTGCACGATCTCGCAGCCGCCGCCGTTGCGCCCGCACAGCGGTTTGATGCCCGCGTAGTGGATGTACGTCAGGTAGGACGCGACGATCAGCCCCAGCGCCGTGAGGACGAGCATCGTGATCCTCAGCGTGCGCGCGCTCATCGGCCGGCCAGCCCTACAGCAGCTTCTGGATCGCCGATTCGAAGCTCGATGGGTCGGTCAGCGAGGAGTATTCGAGCTTGGAGGAGGGGCCGCCGGTCTTGCCGATCAAGAAGGACGGCGTGCCTGTGAAGCCGGCGTTGTTCGCCGCCTGCGCGTCGCTGGTGATCGTGTTGGTGAAGCCGGATTCGTTGCGCGCGGCGGTCCAGCCGCTGAGGTTCAGCCCGGGGATCTGTCTGGCCAGCGTCTGCAGGTACTGCTCGGTCACGTATTCGGTGTCCTCCTGGCCCTGCTGGTGGTAGAAGAGCTCGATGTAGTCCCATCCCTTGCCCTGCTTGCCCGCGGCCATCGCCGCGACCTGCTGCGTCCTGAACGTTTCCGGTTCGCGCGTCGCCGTCTGCAGGTTGCGGTATTCGATCTTCAGCTTGCCCGTGCGCACGTACTTCTGGATCAGCGTCGGCAGCGCGCCGAGCGTGAAGTCCTTGCAGATCGGGCACTCCAGGTCGCCGAAGTACTGCATCGTGACCGGCGCCTTCGGGCTGCCGAGCGTGTTTCCGTTCTGCGGTATGCCGCCGAGCAGCGAGGTCACTTCGGTGACGACCTTGGCGGGCTTTCCGCTGTTGGCCGATTCCTTTTCGAGCCCCGTTTTCCCGCCTCCGCCGCTGGTCGCGACGAGGATCACGACGATGATCACCACGACCACGCCGGCCACCGAGCCAAGCTGGATCAGGCGTTTGCGGCGTTGCAGGTTGGCGGCCTCGGCTTCCTCCAGCGCTTTGCGCTGCGAGCGCGCCTGCTCGCGGCGCTGCTTGCGCGTGAGATCCTGCTCGTCGTCCTCCACGGTGTTCATGGGTGCAACTTTTACAGGTTTCCGCTCAACCGTGCCTAAGTTCATGCCACGATGCATGCGCGCGCGTGCGAGCGCGCGAGCGGTGCGGCGCACGACACGCCTCGCCCCCGTAGCTCAACTGGATAGAGCACCGGCCTTCTAAGCCGGGGGTTGCTGGTTCGAGTCCAGCCGGGGGCGCTCGCAATCGGCGTTTCGTCCCTGCACGGCGTTTCGTGCCTGCGCGTTTCGCCCCTGCGCCGCGTTTCGCCCCGGCGCGACCGGGTAGCAAGCAGACGGGGCCCGCGCTATACCCCGGCAATAGGGCCCCAATGGGGACGGGAGCGTCGCGGCTCTCCAACGCAGCCCCAAACCCCCGCGCGGGGCTGCACGAGCCGCAGGACGGTCCCGCTTGACTTGCGGCGCGCTTGGCATCGAGGCCAGGCGCGCCGTAAGTACTCACCGCGTGCGGGGGCCGCCGGGCACGCCACGGCGACCGCCGGGCACGCCCCGGCGTTGACCGCCGCGCCCGCCCCGGCGCTGACCTCCGCGCCCGCCCCGGCGCGGCCGCTGAGATGATGGCGCGACTTGTTCGCGCTCACGGTGCTCGTCTATCCGCTCGCGCTCGCGCTGCTGTGCGTCGGCGCCGGCCTGCTGGTCGACCGCTGCAGCGGTCGCTTCCTGCCCGCCGCGCTGCTGCCGTGCGTCGGCGCGGCCGCGCTGGTCGCGCTGTCGCAGCTGAGCACCTACGTCGCGCCGCTGGCGCAGGCGACTCCGTACCTGCTGCTCGGCGCGGCGCTCGCCGGGTTCGCGCTCGCGCGCGCGCGCGTGATCGCCATCGCGGCGCTCGGGCGCGCCCGCCGCGGGCCGGTGGGCGCGGCGCTGGCGGCCTACCTGCTGGCGCTCGCGCCGGTGCTGCTCGCCGGGCGCCCGACGTTCTCCTCGTTCATGGCGCTGTCTGACTCGGCCGTGCACATGATCGGCGCCGACTACCTGATCCACCACGGACAGGACTACGCGCACCTGGACCTGCGCAACTCCTACGGGCAGTTCATCCACAACTACTACGCCACGAGCTATCCGTCGGGCGCCGACACGCTGTTCGGCGCCAGCGCGCTGCTGCTGCACCTGCCGCTGATCTGGGCCTTTCAGCCGTTCGTCGCGCTGCTGCTCGCCTTCTGCAGCGGCCCCGCCTGGACGCTCGCGCGCGCGATCGGGCTGCGCGGCGCGTGGGCGGCCGCGGCGACGCTCAGCGCGACCGTGCCGGCGCTGGTCTACGGCTACGAGCTGGTGGGCTCGGTCAAGGAGATCGTCGCGCTGGCGATGATCCTCACGCTCGGCGCGCTCGTCGTGCTGCACCGGCGCTGGCTTGCGCGCGCGCCGCTGCGCGCGCTGCCGGTCGCGCTCGTGCTCGCCGCCGGCGTGTCCGCGCTGGGCGTCGGCTTCGGCGCCTGGGCGCTGGCCGCCGCGGCCGTGCTGCTCGTCGTGCTCGTCGGCGATCGCTCGCGGCCCGGCCGGCGCGGCGGGCACGGCCGCCTGCGGGCGGCGCTTGCGACGATCGCCGTCGGTGCGCTCGCGCTGCTCGTCGCCGCGTGGCCTACGTGGGTCCACGTCTCGGCCTCGCTGCACGTCGCGCAGAACATCGCCGCGACGGGCAACGCCGGCAACCTGCCCGCGCCGCTGAAATGGACGCAGGCGTTCGGCGTGTGGCTGCGCGGCAGCTACAAGCAGCCGCCCGCCGGCGCGTGGCGCGCGCTGACCGCCGCGCTGATCGTCGTCGTGCTCGCCGGCTGCGCGCTCGGTGCGCTGCACCTGCTGCGCACGCGTCGCCACGCGCTCGCCGCGTGGATCGCGCTGATGCTGCTCGCCTGGCTGGCGCTCAGCCGCACGGCGACCACGTGGGTCGACGCCAAGGCGCTCGTGCTCACGTCGCCGGTCGTCGTGCTGCTCGCCTGGGGCGGCGTCGCCGCGCTGCTCGGCCAGCCGTCGTCGCCGCGCCGGGCGTCGCGCGCGCGCCGCGATCGACCGGCGCGTCGTGCGCCGCGGCCCGCGGCCAGGCCGCGCGCGAGCGGACGCGCTTGCAGTGCGGCGCGGCCCGCGGGCGGCCTTCGTGCGCTCGCGGCGGCGCTGCTGGCGCTGGCGCTGCTCGGCGGCGCGCTCGCCTCCGACGCGGCGCAGTACCACAGCTCCAACCTCGCGCCGACCGCCCGCTACGAAGAGCTGGCGTCGATCGGCGAGCGCTTCGCCGGGCGCGGGCCGGCGCTGTTCACGGACTTCGACGAATACTCCATGTACGAGCTGCGCCGGCTCGACGTCGGCGGTCCCGACTTCGTCTACCCGCCGCCCGCGCTCGCGTCGCTTGCCGGCGGCTACGGCCGGCCCGTGCGGCTCGATCGCGCGTCGCCCGACTCGCTGACGGAATATCCGCTGATCGTCAAGCGCCGCGACCCCTCGGCCTCGCCGCCGCCCGCCGCGTACGCGCTGGCGTGGCAGGGCGCCTACTACGAAGTGTGGTCGCGGCGTCGCGGCATCGCCCCGGCGGTCATGCACGTGGCTTCGGCCGATCTGCGCCCGCGGGCCTGTGCGCGCCTGCGGGACCTCGCGAGGGCGGCGCCGGGCTACCGGCTCGCGGTCGTCGGCGCCGTGGCTCCGCAGCTCGTGCGCGTGGCGCTGTCCGGCGCCGCCCGCCCGCGCGGCTGGGGACGCCAGCGCGGCGGCTTTGCCATGCACCGCGCGGGCACGCTTTCGCTGCGCTTCGCCGTCGCGCGCGCCGGCGTCTGGAAGCTGTGGCTGCAGGGTCAGTTCATGCCGCGCGTCAGCGTCGCCGTGGACGGGCGCACGCTCGCGTCGATCGCCGGCCGGCTCGCGGGCAACTCGCTCGTGCCCGACACGAGCGGGCCCGTGTCCATGCGCCTGTCGGCCGGCGCCCATCGGCTCACCGTCACGCGTGCGGGCTTCGGGCTCGCGCCCGGCAACGGCGGCTCGGCGGTGCTCGCCGGCGCCTATCTCACACCCGCCGCCACGCCCGCGCGAGCGCTGCGCACGCTGTCCTATCGCCACGACGGCAAAGCGTTGTGCAGCCGACGCTATGAGTGGGTCGAGCTCGTCGCCCGATAGCGCGGTCGCGCCACTGCGCAACCCACGAAAATAAATTAATGGAAGTCGACGTTCACGCGCGCGGCGCTCCATCGGGCCGCGCACGTAGGCTGCGCATGAGTGCACGCGGGCGAGACACCGGAGGTCGACCAGATCCTGCTCGGCGAGAACCTGGCGCTGCTGCCGCGCTTGGCGGATCGTTGCTTTCAGCTGGTCTACATCGACCCGCCGTTCAACACGGGACGCGCGCAGGTGCGACGGACGCTCGCGGCGGTCGGCGACGCCGACGGCGAGCGCGTCGGCTTTCAGGGGCGGCGCTACCGCACGCGGCTGCTGGCCGAGTCCTCCTACCGCGACGCCTTCGACGACTACCTCGGCTTCCTCGCGCCGCGCCTGCAGCACGCGCACCGGCTGCTGCGCGACGACGGCACGCTGTACTTCCACATCGACTACCGCGAGGCGCACCACTGCAAGCTGCTGCTAGACGAGATCTTCGGTCGCGAGTGCTTTCTCAACGAGCTCATCTGGGCCTATGACTACGGCGCGCGCGCCAAGCGGCGCTGGCCGGCCAAGCACGACACGATCCTCGTCTACGTCAAGGACGCGGCGGCCTACTACTTCGACTCCGCGGCGGTCGATCGCGAGCCGTACATGGCGCCCGGCCTGGTGACCGCCGAGAAGGCCGCGCGCGGCAAGCTGCCGACGGATGTGTGGTGGCACACGATCGTGCCGACCAACGGCGCCGAGAAGACCGGCTACCCGACGCAGAAGCCCGAGGGCATCGTGCGGCGCATGGTGCAGGCCTCCACACGACCGGGCGACTGGTGCCTGGACTTCTTCGCCGGCAGCGGCACGCTCGGCGCCGTCGCCGCCAAGCTGGGACGTCGCTACGTGCTGATCGACTCCAATCCCGAGGCCGTGCGCGCGATGCGCCGGCGCTTGCGCGTGCCCGCCGCCGCCGATGGGACTACGCTCACCGACAGTGCAAGCGAAGGCGTCAACGTCGCCGGCGGCTGAGCCGACCGGATGAACGTGTCCGAGCATTCGGCGCCAAGCGAGCATCCCGTGAGGCTGCTCGTCGGCGACGACCTGCGGCGCAGCCGGCTCACCGTCTTCTTCCGCCTGATCCTGTCGATCCCGCATTTCATCTGGGTCACGCTGTGGGGGATCGCCTCGGTCGTCGTGGCCGTCGTCAACTGGTTCGCCACGCTGATCAACGGCCGCCCGCCCGCCGCCCTGCATGGCCTGCTCGCCTCCTACGTCAAATACGCCACGCACTTTCACGCCTACCTGCACCTCGCCGCCGACCCTTATCCCAGCTTCGACGGCGGGCCCGGCTATCCGATCGACGTTCAGATAGCCCCGCCCGCCGAGCAGAACCGCTGGACGGTCCTGTTCCGCGGCATCCTGCTGCTGCCCGCGCTGCTGGTCGTCGCCGTGCTCAACGGCAATCCCAACTCCGGCGCCGGCACTGGTCGGCGCTCCTACTCCTACACCGCCGGCCTGCTGCCCAGCGTCGCGCTGCTCGGCTGGTTCGCCATCCTCGCGCGGCGCGCGATGCCGCGCGGGCTGCGCGACGGCGCCGCCTACGCGCTCTGCTACGGCGCGCAGTTCTGGAGCTACGCGTTCCTGCTGACCGACCGCTATCCCGACAGCGACCCGCTGGCGGCCGTGCCCGACCTGCCAGCGCGCGACGACCCGATCCAACTCGCGCTCTCAGACGATCTGCGTCGCTCGCGGTTGACCGTCTTCTTTCGCCTGCTGCTGGCGCTGGCGCACCTGATCTGGCTGGCGCTGTGGGCGATCCTGGCGTTCCTCTGCGCGATCCTCAACTGGTTCGCCACGCTCTTTTCAGGGCGCTCTCCGGAGTGGCTGCACCGCTTCCTCACCGCCTACCTGCGCTACGCCTTTCACGTCTACTCCTACCTCTACCTGATCGCCAACCCGTTTCCCGGCTTCGTCGGCGAGGCCGGCAGCTATCCGTTCGAAATCGCCGTCGCGCCCCGCGCGCGCCAGAACCGCTGGAAGACCGGCTTTCGCATCGTGCTCGCCGTCCCCGCGATGATCGTCGCGAGCGCCTACGGCGGGCTGGTCTCGGTGGCCGCGCTGCTCGGCTGGTTCAGCGCGCTGGCGCGCGGGCGCATGCCGCGCGGGCTGCGCAACGCCGGCGCGCTGGCGCTGCGCTACCAGGCGCAGACGCACGGCTACCTGCTGCTGTTGACCGACGCCTATCCCTACAGCGGACCGCTGCGCGGCGACGGCGCTCCCGGCGAACGTGACGTCCCGACCGGGCAGCCCGCGCCGAGCGGCGAGGCGGTTTCGCCCGCGCCGCAGACGCCGCCGCCTGTCCCTGGGCCGCCCGACGCTCGCGAGGCGCGCCCCGACGCCGGCCTGAGCTGACGCCGTGCGCAGCCCGCGCGCGGCATGGGACGGCCTTGCCGCGCGGCCGCTGCGCGCGGCCGCCGCGCTGAGCGTGCTCGCGGCGCTGGCCGTCGCCTGGGCGCTGGCCGCGCACGCCCTGTGGCGCTCGACCGTGCCCGCCGCGCTGCACCTGCCGCACGTCGGCGCGCGCGGCCTGTTCTCGCCGTCGTTCTTGCGCAGCAGCGCCTCCTTCGAGCGCTTCCTGGAGATCGACGCGCTGCTCGCCGACGTGACGCTGCTGGTCGTGCTTGGGCTGTACGCGCGGCGGGGGCATCGCCTGATGCGCGAGTCCGCCGCCGGGCGCATCGGCACGGGCATGATGCTCGGCATGCTCGGCTTCGCCGTGCTGTGGCTCGCCGAGATTCCCTTCGGGCTGGCCGCCGTCTGGTGGCAGCGCCGGCACGGCATCTCACACCAGGGCTATGTCGCGTCGCTCGGCGAAAGCTTCTTCTCGCTGGGCGCCAAGTTCCTGTTCGTCTCGCTGGCGCTGCTCATCGCCATGGCGCTCGCCGGCGTGCTCGCGCGCTGGTGGTGGGCGCTGGCCGCGCCGGCGTTCGCCGGCCTGGCGCTGCTGTCGGCCTTCCTCAGCGTCTATCTGATCCCCAACACGCATCCGCTGCGCGACGCGCGCACGGCCGCCGAAGTTCGCCAGCTGGCGCGCATCGAGCGTGTGCCCGGCACGCATGCCGACGTGCAGGACGTCGACCGCGACACGACCGCGCCCAACGCCGAGTCCGTCGGCTTCGGCTCCACTCGGCGCGTCATCCTGTGGAACACGCTGCTCGACGGTCGCTTCCCGCGCGGCGAGGTGCGCGTCGTCGTCGCGCACGAGCTCGGCCACATCGCCCATCGCCACATCCTCAAGCGCGTCGGCTGGCTGGTCCTGTTCCTGCTGCCCGCCGCCGCGCTCGTCGCCCTGTTCACGCGCCCGCGCGGCGGGCTGGCGCGAGCCGAGGCCGTTCCCGTCGCGCTGTTCGTGTTCGTCGTGCTGCAGCTGCTGGCGCTGCCGCTGAACAACGTCGTCTCGCGCCGCCAGGAGGCCGAGGCCGACTGGTCTGCGCTGCAGGCCACGCGCGACCCCGCCGACGCGCGCTCGCTGTTTCGCGATCTCGCCAAAGCCAGCCTCGCCGACCCCGATCCGCCGGCCTGGAGCTACGTGCTGTTCGAGGATCACCCGACGATCGTGCAGCGCATCGCCATGGTCGACGCCTGGCAGGCGCGCGCCGGCCGCGTCGCGCCCGCGTTCGCGCCTGCGCCCGCGCGCTGAGGCGAGTCCCTGCGCTGCGCCGCGCGTCGCGCCCCCCGAGGCGCGCGCCGGCGCCGGCGACATGCGAGCCTTTGGCGCGTGTACCACCTCGAGCTGCGCAAGTTCCCGCACACCGTCTGCCGCTTCAACCAGAGCGAGCAGCAGCTGCGCGCGCTGGTCGTGCCGTGGGTAGGCGAACAGTGGATCGAGGAGGGCGAACGCAAGTGGAACTCCAACGAAGCCACGCTTACCGTGCTCGAGGGCCCCAAGCTCTCCATGCCCGAGCTGGCCATGGGGCGGGGATGGCGCAACGCGCAGCGGCGCAGCGAGGACGTGACCGAGCGCGTGCTCGACGCCGTCAAGCGGGCGGGCGCGCCGGCGGCGGGCGGGCGATCGGCTGCAACGGCGGGCGGGCGATCGGCTGCAACGGCGGGCGGCGAGGGGGGACCGCCTGAAGGCGCCGCGCCGGTCGCGCAGGACGCGACGGCGGGCTCGCGGCTGCTCGCCGACTCGCTCGGCCTGGAGCTGCTGGCGCAGCTCGACGCCGGGCCGGTGGCGCTGTCGCGCGCTTGGAGCCTGGCCGCCGAGCGGTTGGCCGACGCGTCGGCGTCGCAGTCGCTGGCGCTCGCCGAGCTGGCCGTGCGCTCGCTCGTCGCGCGCGGGCTGGCCGTGCTTTGCCAGGGCGCGGGGGAGGCGGCGGAGACGCACCCCGGTGACGCTGGCCCGGGCGTGCAGGCGGTCGGCGGCGATCGCGTCGAGGCGGCGCTGCGCGCGGTCGAGAGCTGGCATGGCGGCGAGCGCGCGTCGTTGCAAATCGCCCGCAAGGTCTGAGCGCTCGGCGCTAGACTCCGGGGCCCGTGGTGGGCGTAGCTCAGTTGGTAGAGCTCCTGGTTGTGGTCCAGGCGGTCGGGGGTTCGAGTCCCCTCGCTCACCCTCACGGAATCGCCCGTAAATCGACAGTTTTGGGATTGCTTCGGGCTGGTATGGGAGTTTCCGTGGGGTCTAATTGGGCCCCAATGTCTCTCCGAAAGCTCGTCCGGGCCGCCGTCTAGCAAGTTGAATGCCGCTCCATGGCCCGCCCTCATGCCGCGCAACGTTCTATGTCTTGACTTACTAAGACGCGCGCTCGTCGCAACCATCTCTTGGTGTGATCATGCGCGGACTTGACACTGTGGTTGACCGTGACCCCTCCGGCGGCGATGAGATCGGCGTCCGAGACGCACGCGCGGCGCGCTACGTCGCGATCATCACCGATGGCAGCCGTCGCTGGGCGCGCGGGCGCGGGCTGACGGTTGGCGAGGGTCACGAGGCTGCGGCGGACACGCTGAGGGCTCGGGTGTGCGACGCGCTCGAGCTCGGCGTGCGCGAGCTGACTGTGTACGTGTTCTCCACGGAGAACTGGTCCCGGCCGGCCTCGGAGGTGCGAGGGCTGATGGAGATGTTCGCGCGTCGCATCCCGATCGAGGCTCCCGAGCTCCACCGCGAAGGCATCAGGATGCGCTTCCTCGGACGGCGCGAGGCGCTCTCCGAGCGGTTGAGCCGGCAGATCGACCTCGCCCAGTGGCTGACCGGCGACAACGCTGGGATGACCCTGTTCCTGGCGTTCAACTACGGCGGCCGCGCCGAGATCCTCGACGCGGCCAGACGGTCTGCCGGTGCGAGTGAGGAGGCCTTCCGCCGCTCCCTCTCTGACCCGGAGATGCACGACCCCGAGCTGATCATCCGCACCGGCGGAGAGCAACGGCTGTCCAACTTCCTGCTCTGGCAGTCCGCCTACTCGGAGCTGGTCTTTCGCGACGAGCTGTGGCCAGACTTCAGTCGCGTCGCGCTGGAAGACTCGCTGCGGGAGTTCCGCCGTCGCGGGCGCCGCTTTGGCGGACGCTGATCTTGCTCGCACTGCGAGGCCGGCGCATCGCTCACCGTCGCCGCGGACAGCGGACCGCCGTCTGCGCCCCGGCCCTGGCGCCCCCGAGGAACGAGAACGCCGCCGAGAATCGGAACCCGCCGTGCGGACAGCGCGTCGGGAGCGTCACGCCCCTGGGGTGATAGGCGACCGTCCTGCCCCGCACCTGTTCGTAGTACGTCAGGTGCCCTCCGAGCGTGACGTGCACGCTGACGACGTCGACGTCGGGCCCTTCGGGCAGGCTCGGCACGAGCGGCACGCTGATCTGCAGGTGCCCCGCGATCAGCAGCGTCGGCATCACGATCCGTGCGGCGACTGGCGTCAGGCCGGTTGCGCATGCCAGCAGGCGCAGGAATCCGTTTTCGGAGGGACCGGCGACGAGCACGATGCTCGCCGTCTCGGGGACCGCCTCGTTGCCGAAGGGGACTCGGACCGAGGCCGTGCCGTAGCCCATGATCGAGTTCGCGGGGCAGCCGGCCGCGCCGCTGGCTTCCAGCTGTGCTGGGTCGCACGTCGCGACTCCGAGGCCACTGGTGATGATCCCGAGGTTAGCTGGATAGCGGAAGTCCAGTCCGGTCAGCGGAGCGTGGAAGTAGCCGCCCGACCTAGCGAGCCGAAAGCCCAAAGTTACTGTCGTCGCTGCGCCGAGCCGCTCGGGTGTGAATGCGGCGCTGACGCGCGCCGCCGGCGCACCCCGCGCGCTGCCCGGCAGCCACAGCCCGAGGACCACGAGGAGGGCGGCGCATGCTCTGAAGAAGGCCACTCGGGGCCGCCCGGGTCAGTACCGCAGCGTGGCGATCGCCTGCACGGTCAGCCCGTAGCTGCGCCTGTAGAAGACGCCGAACAGTTCGCCGCTCCCGCTGACGTGCGCGTAGCGGCGACTCCCGCCGGTAATCGACAGCGAGCCGCGCAGGCTTGGGCTCGTACTCGTCGGGTTGCTCAGCCTTCCATGCGCGCGTCCGTTGATCGTGCCGTAGCGCCCGTAGATCGTGAACTGCGCAGTGACGACCGGGTTGCCGTTGTATGTGAATCGCACGCGTACGTTGCCGGGGATAGTGCCCGTGCTGCGTCCTTCGTCGATCAGCTGTGAGCCCGAGCTCTTGATGAAATGCAGCCGGCCTTCGTCGCGAATCTTCAGCACGTGCCCGGCGGCGCTCGCTGGGCCTGCCGTGGCGAGGCCGAGCACGAGCCCGAACGCGGCGGCCATGCTCTTTTTTCCGCGACGTCTCATCCCTCCCTCGAAACGATCTCGGCGCCTCAAAGTTTCCCCCGGGCTGCCAGGCGTGAAGCGATCCTAGCCCGCTTGAGCATGCGCTGGCGCATCAACTTCGCCAGGCGCCATGTCCGCATGACCGCGAGGGCCGCGGTGATCATGGGCCGAAGCTCGGTGTGCAGGCGCGCGACTGTGGGACGCGCGAGCTGACTACGCGCTCCCGGATCGGACGTGAAGTAAGCAACGATGCCGACGAGCATCATCAGGTGGCGAGCGTTGTCGGGCAGGCGGCGCGCTTGCGCAGCCGCCTGACGCGCGAGATGCACGAGCGCGTCGCCAAGCAGCTCCGGTGTCTCGTAATGCGCGATGAACTCTCCCGCGCCCGTGCTCGCGTCGTCTTGGCGGTCGACCAGGCTGTCGAGCATCGTGCCGAGGGCCGAGATCGAGAGGTAAACGGCGTCGAGCTCTGAAGCCTCGGCCGAGGTCGTGCGCTCCTCTCCTGCGGCGGCGATCAGCGCGTGCAGCGCGATCACCGACGACGCCGCACCGGCGAGCAACTCGCGCCACTCCAGCGCCGTCCCTTGCGCGCGCTGCCTGGCCCACTGCTCCAACTGCTCCGCGCCGAGCGCGGGCGCGGCGTGCATCCGAGTCTGTGCTTGCGCGCTGCGCTCCGCGCTCCCCCGTGCGACCTCTACGATCGCGCCGGCCGCCGGCAGCTGCGCGAGCGAGCTCCTGACCGCCTCGGCGAGCTCATCCAGATAGCCGCCGTCGCCGGCCGCATCGTGCTCGTCGTGATCGCGGCTATCGTTAGCACCGAATATGTGGGTGAACGCCTCGAACAGGCGCTCACTCTCGCCCGGCAGGTCACTCGACGGCCGCTCGCTCAGCCCGTCGAGGTAGTCGTACATCACCTCCAGCGCGACGATCGCCTGCACGGCGCTTGTGCGGTGCGACCTCGGCGCGAATGTCGCCAGCATCGCTGCCGCCTCGGCCGTGAACCCCTCGTCGCGCAGCTTCTCGAGCGCCAGCGTCTTCAGCGCGGGATCGCTGATCGCGCCCGCCCGCCGCTCCCAACGCCGTAGCTCAGTCTTCACGACCGAAGCGACCGTAGTCCAGTAGCGCGTGGACGCTAGCGCGAGCGCTACAGCCGCCCGGGCCGTCAGTCGCCGATCGTCGAATGAGCTTGCTTCAGCCACTGTTAGAGGTCTACTCGTGCTCCAACGCGAGCCTGGGGGAGACGCGCGAGCCGAGCCATCCGGGGATCGCCACGACGGCCAGCGCGCCAGCGAGGACGAACGCGAGCACCTCCAGCGGCCACGCGCCCACCGCGACGCTCGCGACGGGGAAGCCCGTCACGTGCTTGAGGTAGCCGTCGACGATTACCTGGCCGTAGATTCCCGCGACGGCGCCCGTCACGCAGCCGGCGCCGAGCATCAGGGCCGCTTCAACGAGCAGGATCCGACGCAGGCGGCCGGGCCTCACACCGGACAGCCGCAGCCCGGCGAGCGACACTCGTCGCTGTCGGATCGAAGAGGTCAGCGCAGCGGCCATCGCGACGACTGCCGCGAGCAGCAGCAGCGTCGCGATCTCCCTGAGCTGGCCGAGCCCTTCGCCCGCCGATGCTTCGATTTTCGCCTGCCGCGCGCTGGCGCTTGACACTTCAAGGCCGCCGTCGGGGCCGACCGCCCGCGCGACCGCCCCTCGCACCCTCGCGGCGTCCGCGCCCGGACGCAGTTGGATACCGAGCGCACTTGGCGCCGTCGTTTCCCACAGCCGCGCGTAGTCGGCGCCCCCAATGAAGATCACGCCGGTCGGCCACGCGAAGTTCGTCGTGATCGTCGCAATCCGCAGGCGCGCGTCACCGGTCGGGGTCGGAAGGGTCAGCCTTCCTCCGACTGAGGCATGATGTTCCTTCGCTATCTGCCGCGACACGGCGATCCAGCCGCCTTCGCGCATCCGCGCGACGGCGTTCTCCGCCGTTCCGTCGATCACCTGACCTTCCAGAATCCGCGGGCCGGCATCGGCCGGGCGCGCGATGATCCACGGCCGTCGCTTACCGACGTCGACGAAGCTTCCCTGAAACGCGCGCACCGCCGCGACCCCGGGAATCGCCGCCAGACGCGACGCATAGCCGTCGGGCCTGAACTCAACAGTCGCCTGGTTATCGCCCGGGCTGGTCACCCACACGCTTGCGTCGGTGGCGTAGTTGTGCGCGACTTCCCTGATGCCGTGCAGCAGGTCCTGGCGCGAGCCGCCGAGTGCGACGCTCCCGAACAGTGCGACGGCACCTGTCGCCGCGAGCGCGAGCGACCGCACCGTCGCGCCCCGCAGGGAGGTCAGCGCGACCGACAGCGTCGTGAAGCTCTCGCGGCGCTCGGCAAGCGCGTGCGCTGCGCGCAGCAGCCCCGCGAGCACGAGCGGCACGGCGAGCACGGTCGCGAGCGCGAGTACCGCCGTTGCGAGGATGGCGGTGGACGGCAGCAACGCGAACAGCGCGCTCGCCAGCGCCACGAGTGCGATCGTGGCGGCGAACAGTCGCCGTTGCGCAATTCCCTGCAACGTGTTGCCTGGCACGCCAGCGTCGAGATAGACGGCGTCGCGCGGGCGTCCGCGGCGCAGGTCGAGTAGCGGCACCATCGAGGCGATACAGGTGGCCAGGACGCCGCCGAGCAGCGAAAAGACGATTGCGCGCGCCGGCACGACGGTGCCGCCGCCGAGCGGGAAGGCTCCGGCGAGATAGCTCGGGGACAGATGGAAGACACCCACCGAGAGCGCATAGCCGGCGAGCAGCCCCACGAGCGAGGCGGTGAGACCGAGGCACACCGCTTGAAAGAGCGCCATCTGCACGATTGCCTTGCGCGTGGCGCCGGCGAGGCGCAACTCGGCGATGCTCTGGCGGCGCTCGGGCACCGTCAGCAGGATCGCGTTGAACACGAACAGGAAGCCCAACAGCGCGCCGATCGCCGCGAACAGGCCGCTCGCGAGGTCGCTTGGGCCGAGCGCCTGGCGCAGGAGCGCGACGTCCTGGTCGGCGGGCGCCACCGTCAGACGATCCCCTGCGAGCCGCTCGAGCTCGCCGCGCACAGTCGCTTGCGCCCCTGGCTTCGTCTGCACGAGGATGCGTGTGACCCGTCTCTGCAGGCCAGCGAGCTTCTGCATTGCCTGCAAGGGCATGACTGCGACTGACGCGTGCGAGAGGGCGCCGACCGCTTCGGGCCCGAGCACCGCAGACACGGCTAGCGGATGGGTGCGTCCGCGCAGCTCCAGCGTGACCATCGCGCCCGTCCGTGCGCTCGAGCCGCTTATTCCGAGCGCTTGGGCGGTAGCCCGGCTGAGGCCGATCGCGCCCGGGGAAAGGGTCGCGATCGGCAGAGTGTGGGCGAGCCCGTCGAGCACCGCGAGGCTGGTGACGGTGCCTGCGAGGTCGACCGTCGCCATGCGACCGTTTGCAGCGTGGACAGTCGCGGTCGCCTCGAGCAGCGGCGCGGCCTGCTTGACGCCCGCAAGGCGTTCGACGCGCGCGAGCACTCGTTCGTCGAAGCCTTCGTTTCCCCGTGCGCGCAGCTGCAGGCTCGCGGGCCCGACGACCGCGTGGACAACTTCATCGGCGGAGCCTGTGATGCTGCTCTCCGCGACGCTCGCCGCGAACACGAGCGCCACGGCGACGGCGATCCCGATCCCCGCCAGCAGCTCCTGCAGGGCATGCGCGCGCAGTCGCCTGCGGTAGAAGTAGGCGAGCCCGCGAAGCCGCATCAGGAGACCGACGGCGAACGCAACCCGTGCTGCTCGGACTGCTGGCCGGCGCTGTCGTGGTCGAGCAGCCGGCCGTCGCGCAGCGTCAAGCGCGCGTCCGCGATCTGTGCGGCCTCGGTGTCGTGGGTGACGAGCAGCACGCCGGCGCCTTGCTCGCGGGAAATGTCGCGCAGCAGCTCGATGATGTCCCTGCTGCGCGCACTGTCGAGGTTCCCGGTCGGCTCGTCGGCGAGGATCAGGCGCGGCTCGGCAACAAGCGCGCCGGCGATCGCGACGCGCTGGCGCTCGCCGCCCGATAGGCGCTCGGTCGTCTGCTCGAGGCGGTTGCTTAGGCCGACGCGCTCGAGCCACAGGCGCGCGCGCGCCTGTGCTTCGCGCTTGCCGACACCGCTGAGCAGCAGCTTGAGCGACGCGTTCTCGAGCGCCGACACGCGAGGCATCAGATAAAAGCTCTGGTAGATGAACCCGACGTCGCGCAGCAGATACTCCGACGCTTGTGTTTCAGTGAAGGACGCCAGGTCTCGGCCGTCGTAGCGGATCGTGCCGGCTTCGGCTCTCAGCAGCGCGGCGATCAACAGCAGCAGCGTGGTCTTGCCCGACCCGCTTGGGCCGTGCACGGCCACCATCTCGCCCGGCTCGATCGTGAGGCTCACGCCGTCGATCGCGCGCACCTCCTCACCGGCGCTGCGGTAGTGCTTTATGACACCGTCGAGCTCGAGCATGCTCAGGCCGAGCGGCGCAGCGCCAGCACAGGCGCGAGCTCCGGGCTCAGGCTCCCGCGCAGTTCGCCGTCGCTCAGCGCCAGGGCGCGGTCCGCCCCCGCCAGGCCCGTCGACTGTCCGGTGCTGGCGAGCACCGCTACGCCCTCGTCGGCCACCGAGCGCAGCAGCAGCAGGATTCCGTCGCGCTCGTGTAGGTCAACTCCGTTGACCGGCTCGTCGACGATCAGCACGCGGGGGCTCAGCACGAGTGCGCGCGCGAGCGCCACGCGCACCGACTCCGCCTTGTCGAGCTGTCTGGGCGCCAACGCTGCGCACTGCGCCGAGCCGGTCCGCTCGAGCGCCGTGCACGCGCGGGCATGCGCCGCCGCCCGCGAGATGCCGCGTGCCAGCAGACACACCATGACCTCCTCCAGCACGCTCTGCGCTTCGGCGCCCCGCAGAGCCTTCTGGACGTACCCGATGCCCTCGCCGAGCACGTCCTCGCCGTGGTCGATCAGGTCGCGCCCATCGAAGCGCACGACGCCGGTGTCGGGACGCTCGATCCCGGCGGCGACGCGCAGCAGCGTAGAGCGGCCCGAGCGCCGCAGGCCCCACACCGCTGCGACTTCGCCGGGCGTCAGCTCGAGTGACACGTCGTTCAGCAGCGGCCGCCCGTGCGGTCCGTCGACGTAGCGCTTGCCGACATGCTCGAGCGCGAGCAGCGTCATCGTCCCTGCGCCCTAGCGCTCGCGAGCGACTTCAGCTGCGCCCTCGCGTACTGCGTCCATTCGAGCTTCGCGCCGATCGCGAGGCGGCTCTCCTCGCACAGCAGCCGGGCGGCGAGCCCCGAGACCTCGTCCGCCTGAACGTCATTCGCACCGTTCAGGGGCGTCTCGCCGGCCTCCTGCAGGCACGCCTTCTCGTAGCGGTCGAGGGTGGCGAGCGCCGCCTCTGGATCGCGCGTCAAGGCCGCGAGCTGCAATACGAACAGTCGCTGGCGGCGGCGATCCTCGGCCAGCTGTCCCACTAGCCACTCGCGGTAGTCCTCGAGACCCTTGGCCGTGGCTCGGTAGCGCGGCTTGGGCTGGCGCCCTGTTCGCGACCCAGCGACCTCCTCTACGAGCCCTCTGCTCGTCAGCGTGCCGAGCGCCGTGTAGACGTGCGAGGTACTGCTGAGCGACAGTGCGCCCTCGTAAGCGCGGTCGAAGCGCTGCGCGAGCTCGTAGGCGTAGCTCGGCCGTTCGATCACAAGCCCAAGGAGGGCCCAGTTGACCGAGGACTGCATCGAGGTCACCTGCGAATCTCTCGCCCTGCCCGCTCCCCTCGCCGCTCCCATGGGCCGAAGCGTAGCTCAGGTCGATGTCAGTGCGAGGCGCTGTTGGGGGCCTCAGTCAGTCAAGAGATAGAACGTTGCATCCCTTGACTGTGGCCGCAACGGCGACGCGGAGGAGGCGCGTTTATTGCACGGAACCGACGTAGGTGCATGGAGCCGATACGTGTTCCCTGGGCTCCAGTCGCAGGCTGCGGGAGCCCCGCTGACACTCAAGACATAGAACCTTCTACGCCATAGCTAGCCGGGGCGCTGTCAAGCAGGCATGATCGCAGCTATGGAGAACGAAAGGCACCAAAACCTTCCCGGCGCGACGACGGCACGCTCGCCGTCGTTTCGCGCCGTTTTCGAGCCTGGTCATCGAGCTCGCCGGCTCGTCATCCTAGCCGTAATCACCAGCGCGCTTTTTCTCGCAGTCGCGGGCCAGGCGGTCGCGGGCACGGTCAGCGTCGAACTGATCGGCACCGCCACCGGTGCCGTGAGAGGGGGGGATGCCGCCGAACCCGAAAAAATTGACTGCGACAACACTGGTGGCGGTGTTGCCGGGCCGGTCTGCAGCAGCGAATTTTCCCTTTTCGATCAGGTCACCCTCACCGCCAGCCCCGGCCCCGAAGCCCGTTTCAAGGGCTGGACAAAGAACGGCCAACCCGAATGCCGGGAACCCGACGGCACCCCGAGCAATCCGTGCACGTTTTTCACTGGCCTCGAATCGCCGTCGATGACGGCTAACTTCAGTCTCGTCGCGCTGACCCCCGAAGTTGCCATCGATGACGTCGCCGAGGCGGACATCGGCGCCACCGAAGCAACCTTCCACGGCCGCGTCAATCCAAAGGGCAGCGAGCTTAGCGCGTGCCGCTTCCAATACGTCGCTCAATTCAACCCTGATGGTTTCGCCAGCCCGCAGATGCAGAGCGTGCCCTGCGACCTGACTCCCGCAGAGATCGGCCAAGGCGAAGCCTTCGTCGACGTCCAGGCCACCGCCGGCCTCCAGCCCAACGAGACCTACCGCGTCCGCCTCCTGGCCGAAAACGAAAACAGCGAACCCCCCACGGCGACCGCCGAGGCGGCCCCTTTCACCACCCTCGCCCTTCCCCCCACAGCCACCACGGGCGGCGCGTTCTCAGTCTCGGACGCCACGGCAACGCTGACCGCAACCGTCAACCCCAACAACTCGCCCACCAGCTTCAGCTTCGAGTATGTAGACGAGGCCGAGTACCAGGCCAACGGCTTCGCCGACGCTACCTCCACGCCCACGTTCAGCGCCGGCTCCGGCGGCGCTGCCGTGCTGATGACCCCCAATGTCGACGGCTTCCAGCCGTCCACTACCTACCATTTCCGCGTCGTCGCGACGAACGACTGCGCCAAAGGCTGCGGAACCGCGACCGGCGGGGCCGCGACGTTCACGACCCGTCCGCAGATCGTCCTTCCCCAACGCCACTACGAGCTGGTCAGCGCCATTGACACCAATGGCTTCGAAGCGCTACCCGACGTCGCCGCCACTGACGGTGACCGCTACGCCTACGTCACCTTCCTGCCCACCCCCCCAAACCCGGTCACTGGCAAGAAGTCGATCTACGTCTCCTCCCGACAGCCGGACGGCTCCTGGTCTCAGACAGCCGTCGGCGCTCCAGCCCCTCCGCCAGGCTCCGAAGACAACGGCACCGTCGCTGACTTCTTCTCGGCCGACCTCGCCAAGATCGCCTTCGGCACTGGCACGAACCTCCTAGACCCCAACGACCAGAACAATTCAGAAGATACCTACCTCCAGAGCCTCGGGAGCAGCTCCCTCACCTGGCTCTCCCGCGACCCCTCGCTCGCAGGTCCCCAGCTCGAACCCGGAGCTGCCGAACCCGAATACATCTCTCCGGACGGCAGCCGGGTGATCTTCAGCTCCCGACGTCGCCTCCTGCCCGGTGATGATGGGTCAGCGCCCAGCAGGCGAAGCCTTTACGAATGGGACGAAGGCGCCCTCAGCCTCGTCAGCCGCGTCCCTTCGTCCGGCTCGTTCTGCGACGACGTCACCGGTCCAGCGTGTGTGGGCGCTCCCCCTGGTGAAGAGGAATCCAGGTTGGGCTCCGGTGCCGGAGGCAGCCACGAAACCACCTATGGCAGTGTCTCCCGCGACGGTTCCCGCGTGGTCTTCCAGAGCGGCTCAGAAGGCGGATTCACGGATGGACATCGCCTCTATGTCCGCCTCGACGGCCAGCGAACCGTCGAGGCTTCGGCCAGCGCTCCCGGCGCCCCGCCGGTCGCCTACCCGTGGTCGGTCAACTACGGCGGCGCTGACGAAAACGGCGAAGACGTCTTCTTCACCAGCCCCTCGCCGCTGACCGAAGACTCGACGGCGCCCGACACCCAATTCGGACCCGCGGATCTCTACCTTTACGATGTCGGCGCCCGCTCGCTGCGCGATCTGACGCCGTCTGCCGGAGGCGCAGGCGTCGAGCGCGTCTACGCCATCTCAGCGGATGGCCGCCGCGTCTACTTCACAGACACCAAGCGTCTCGGTGAAGCCGGCGACCTGACCGAATCGGCGGCGCCGGGAGAAGTGCTCGAGGGCGCTCCCGGCGGCCCCAACCTCTACCTCGCCGAACTCGAAGGCTCGGCGGCGAAGCTCACCTTCATCGCCACCATTGACCCGAACGAGGACTCGCCAGGCGATCCTAGCGGTGGCGTCAACGAACGCCTGGCCTGGCGCGAAGTGGCGGCGAGCCCTGACGGTTCGCTCCTCGCCTTTCGCGACTACTTGCCGGTCGTACCCGGCCGCTCGACCGGGTATGCGACCGGCAGCGGTGACCTCACCGAAGGGTCCAACGCTGAAGGCTCCAGCACCATCACCAACGTCACTGCCGCGACCGGCTCCTTCGCCGTGGGCGAGAAGATCGTCGGCCCCGGTCTCCATGCCCATCTCGCTAACGAAGCGGCGACGATCGCGGCGGTCGACCCAAGCGCCCACACCATCACGGTTCATGGAGTGGTCGACGCAACCGTCAGCGGCGCGGCGCTCTCTGCCGGCTTCTCGCAGGTGTTCGTCTACGACGCCGCCCGCGATGAACTTAGCTGCGCATCTTGCCCCCCCGATGGCGCCGCACCCACCTCGCAAGCCAACTTGACCCAGAACCAAAACACCGAAACCAACCCGGCGGCGCCTCACGCGCGCAACGTCAGCAACGACGGCTCGGTCTTCTTCGACACCGCCACAGGCCTCCTGTCGGCTGACGTCAACGGCGCCAGGGACGTCTATGAATGGCGCGGGGGCAAGCTCGCCCTGATCTCCGCTGGCGTCGGAACCCAGACCTCGCGGCTCGCCAGCGCCTCCACGGACGGTTCGACCGTCTTCTTTCAATCCGCCGACAGCCTCGTTCCCGCCGCCCAAGCGGGCATCCCGCACATCTACGCCGCCCGGGTCGGTCCTGTGCCGGAATCATCGACCCCGGCGCAGCCCTGCACTGAAGCCGACTGTCGCGGGGCGTCCCCGGGAGCTCCGACCTTCGACCCGCCCGCGAGCGCGACGTTCAACGGGCTCGGGAACCTCACACCACCGCCGGCGACGACGCCCAAGCCAACGACGGCTGCCCAGATCAGGGCACAGAAGCTCGCGAAAGCGCTGAAGGCATGCCGCACCAAACATGACAGGCACAAGCGCACGGCATGCGAACGCCGAGCCCGCAAACGCTACGGGCCTACCAAATCCAAAGCCCATAAGAGTTCGACATATCACCATCACTCACAGGGGGGTAGGTAATGCCGCTCTTTTTCAATTCCCCCCTCGTTTCCAGTTTCCTCAACCAATCATCACTGGATAACTCCCTGAACGAGCGCTCTGCCGCGACGAAGGGACAAGAGGCCAACGGTCGGTTCCTCTTTGGGCCGAAGGCCTTGGGGACGATGGCGATCGCGGTCGCCGCCCTCACGGTCACGGCCCTGGCCCTTGCTGCGAGCCCAGCCCTCGCCGATTTTGGCATCACCCCTGGCAGCTTCTTCGCCAAGACCCACGCCACCGTCCCGTTGCTGCAGAATCCGGGCGGCATCGGCGGGCAGTCGAGGCGCCAGGTCGACACCACGGCGATCGAGGCCTCCCCGGCCCTCAGTCAAGCCGGCGCCCATCCTGACGCCACCGCCAGCTTCGCCTTTAACCACACCCCCTTCCGGGCAGAAGACGACGTCAAGGAAGTCGTCGTCGACCTGCCGACTGGCTTCGTCGGCAACCCCGAAGCGGTGCCGGCCTGCAGTCGGGCGGCGTTCAATGCAGAACACGGACTGACGAACTGTCCGCCCGCCACCCAGGTTGGCGTCGTCACCGTCTTTGCCAGCTATGGCGGCGGCGAACCGTTCCGCACTGCCCCCGTCTACCGGCTCACCACCGCCTTCGGACAGCCAGCCTCCTTCGGCTTCGGCGTGTTCGGCAAGAAGATCCTCCTCGTCCCCCGGCTCCGCAGCGACGGCGACTATGGGCTTAGCGTGAGCGCCCAAAACATCTCGGACTTCTTCGGTGTGTTCTCCTCGACGCTGACCTTTTGGGGCGTCCCCGCCGACCCGGTCCACGACGATGAACGCTGGAACGCCGCCGGCGGTGAACTCAATCCTATCTTCGGCTTTCCAGAAGGCGAATGGGGCGCCTCGGCGGGCGCGGAACCGAAGCCCTTTCTCTCCAGCTCGACCTGGTGTGACTCCGGAACACTCGACACGCCGGTCAGTATTCGCTCGTGGCAGGAACCCACCCGTTGGCTGCCCACCGATTCGGCCGACCCCGACTACCACTCCTCCTCGCCGGCGCCGACGGGCTGCGAACGACTGCGCTTCGGCGGCTCTGCCGCGCCGGTCGGGCTCAGCCTCCAACCTGTCGTCCACACCGCGGACACGCCTTCCGGATACGACGCCAAGCTCACGCTCCCTTACAGCGAAAACCCCAACGGCCTCGCCAACCCCACCTTGCGCGACACCACCGTCACCCTGCCCGAAGGGGTTGTGGTCAATCCCTCCAGCGCCAACGGACTCGATGCCTGCACGACCCAACAGATCGGCTTCATCGGCGGCGGATTCCCCGAGCCGCGCCCCCTCCGCTTCAGCGGCGAACCCGCGCAATGTCCCGACGCATCCAAGCTCGGCACCGTCGAAGTCCACACGCCACTGCTCGACCACCCGCTTTCGGGCGATGTCTACCTGGCCAAGCAGGGCGATAACCCCTTCGGCTCGCTGCTCGCCATCTACATCGCCATCAACGACCCCGAGACCGGAATCGTCGTCAAGCTCGCCGGCAAGGTCGAAGCCGACTCGACCACCGGACGCCTGAGGACGACCTTCACCGACAACCCGCAGTTGCCCTTCACCGAACTGGACCTGCACTTCTTCGGCGGGCCCGGCGCCCCGCTGATCAACCCGCCGACCTGCGGCGCCAAGACCACAAGCTCGGTGCTGACGCCGTGGTCGGCCCCCTACACGGCCCCCGTCACCTCCACCGACAGCTTCGACATCAACTCCGGCCCGAACGGCTTGCCCTGCGCTAACAGCGAAGCCGAAGAGCCCAACGCCCCCGCCTTCGAAGCCGGTACCGTCAACCCTGCCGCCGGCGAATATTCGCCGTTCGTCCTGCATCTCGCCCGCCAGGACGGCTCCCAGCGGATCGCCCGCGTCGACCTCACCCTGCCGCCCGGCCTGATCGGCAAGCTGGCCGGCATCCCATATTGTCCCGACGCCGACCTCGCGGCGGCCAGGCTGAAGACCGGCGTCGCCGAGCGCGAAGCGGCCTCCTGCCCTGTCGCCAGCCTGCTCGGCAGCGTCGACGTCGGCGCGGGTGCTGGCCCAGACCCACTCCACGTGCAGGGCAAGATCTACCTCGCGGGCCCCTACAAGGGCGCCCCGTTCAGCTTGGCGATCGTCACCCCGGCCGTCGCTGGCCCGTTCGATCTGGGCACGGTAGTTGTGCGCTCCGTGCTGCTCATCGATCCGAAGACGGCGCAGGTGACGGTCAAGTCCGACCCGATCCCGACGATTCTGCAGGGCATCCCGCTGGACATCCGCTCGGTGAACGTCAACGTGGACCGGCCGGGGTTCACCCTCAACCCGACCAGCTGCGAACCGATGAGCATCGCCGGCAGCGCCCTCTCGGCGCTCAACCAGAGCGCATTGCTTTCAGATCGCTTCCAGGTCGGTCAGTGCCGCGGCCTGTCGTTCAATCCGAGCTTCGCCGCCTCCACGGCGGGCAACGGCAACTTTCACGGCGCGTCGCTGGACGTCAAGGTCGCGCAGAAGCCCGGCGAAGCCAACATCCGCAAAGTCGACACGCAGCTGCCGCTGGCGCTGCCCTCGCGACTGGTCACGCTCCAGAAGGCATGCCTCCAGGCCCAGTTTGCCGCCAACCCGGCAGGCTGCCCGGCCGGCTCACTCGTCGGCACCGCGAAGGCGATCACTCCAATCCTGAACGCGCCGCTGACCGGGCCGGCATATCTCGTGTCGCACGGCGGCGCCGCGTTCCCGGACTTGGACATCTTGCTGCAGGGCGAAGGCATCACGATCGATCTCGTCGGGACCACGGACATCAAAAAGGGCATCACCTTCTCGAACTTCGACACGGTCCCGGATGCCCCGATCAGCTCATTCGAGCTGAAGCTGCCAGGGGGTCCGGGCGCGCTGCTGGCGGCGACGAAGAAGCTGTGCGTGCCGACCAGGACGGTGACGGTATCCAAGAAAGCCACCAGGCGCGTCCACGGACAGACCAAACGTGTCACGGTGAAGGTAAAAAGGATCGTCTCGGAACCGCTCCTGATGCGGGTAGCGATGACGGGTCAGAACGGGGCTGTCGTGCACCAGAGCACCAAGATCGGGATCACCGGCTGTCCCAAGACCAAGGCCAAGAAGAAGAACAGGGCCAAGAAGAAGAGAGGCAAGGCGAGGGCGAGAGCTGGGCGCCACGCGGAGAGCGGCTAGCGTCTCGTGCCAGTTCGCCGAGCGTCACCTTGCAAATCCGTGGAGCATGGACTAGCTCGTGGGCGGGGGAGGCACGCTCACCGGTGACGATGGCGGATACCCATGCGTAATCGAGTGAGCCTGGGATTTGCTCAACGACGTACAACGAACTTGCTCAAAGCGACGTGCAAACAAACGGCCTCGGGGCGGCCACGTTCTAGTTCAGCCGCCCCGAGGCCATAATCAGTACGACCAAAGGAACGATACCAATGTCCAAGAAGCTCTTCGCAGCATTCGTGCCGTTGCTCGCGGTTGCGTTGGCGGTGGTGCCGGCGACGGCGACGGCGACCAAGGTCACGCCGGCCGCGACCGAAATCACGGCCACCAACGTCGGCAACACAGCGTTCATCTGGGGGAATGCATACGTTGAAGCATCGATCCAATGTAAGAAATCCACGCTCAAATTCACGACGCCGACTGAAGCAGCCGGCAGCGTCGACAACACCAACCAAATAGGAGTCGGGATCCGCTCGACTGGCTCGGGCTCCGTGACCATGAAAACGACCCAAGAGACGTTTTCGGAATGCGCGGTCTACAACTGGATCGGGAACGCATGGGTCGAAGGGCCATCCAAAGCCGTGACGACGGCCAGCGGCCACTGGACGGTGGCAGCGACCAACAACTCCTCCGGATCGACGTCGGGCGGGACGCTTGCCATTGCCCTGCCGCCGAGCGCCTTCTCAATGGTTGTCGCTGGATCGTGCACCTATACCGTCTCGCCGGAAGAGGCCTCCTCTGCCGACTCCGGCTACACCAACGCGACAAGTCGCGCTGTAGTCGATGGTCAAATGGACTTCTCGTCGGCCCCGGCAGGAGAAGCATGCACGTCCCCCGTGCCCGGCCCGGCCCAGTTCGAGGCCACGTACGCACTCAGCAACGGATTCAAAATCATCAACTAGGCGTACAGAAGACGGCCTACTAGGCCTACTGACCGTTCAGGGGGGCCCCCTTGTGTTGGTGGCCCCCCTGACCCGTGCGGGCGTGAAGACGTGAACCCTTGAACCCCACCTCGAGCACCTCGATCGCCGCCCGCGGAGCGGCTCTTTCCTTGACGATGCTGGCTCTCGCGGGAGGGCTGCTTGCCGGCTGCGGAGGCGCCGGTGTGCGTAGTCCGGGCTCAGCGGCCCAAGTCAACGCACATGAGATCAAAACGGTGGAATGGGTGGCCCCGCCGCGGCCGATCGCGGGAGTCAGCCAGCGCTTCGTCGGGAGTGCCGTCCGTGGAGCCATGTTGCTGTGGAGCGCCGGACATCCCCCGCCGCGCAACGTCGTGGTCTTCCTGCACGGCTGGCAGGCCTTGCCGCCGTACGTCTACGGCGACTGGCTGCGCCATCTGGCCGCGGAGGGCAACACGATCGTCTATCCGGTTTGCCAGGGCGCCCGTACGCGACCGCAGGCCGTGCTCGACGTTGCGCTGGCCGGGATCGCGACCGGCCTGCGTGCCGCCCACGCGGACCCGAACGCCGTCGTTACGATCGGGCACATCACAGGCGGGGTGATCGCCTTCGACTACGCGGCCGTGGCCGGCAGCAGGGGCCTGCCAGGGCCGCGCGCGGTGCTCGCGGTCTACCCCGGCCGCAACCCGCCCGGCGGCGAGATTCCGACCGCCAACCTCTCCGCCATCCCGCCCTCTGCGCGGCTCGAGGTGATCGCCGGTCCCGGCGACCCGATTCCGGCCGGCAACGCTCAGGCCCATGCTCTCCTGGCCGGCGCGACGCGGGTGTCGTCCGCGCACCGCAGCCTCGTGCGTGCCCCTTACCAGCGGTCCTCGGGACCGTTCCCGGTCAGTTCTGCGCCGCGCCGCTCGTCCTGGGCGGTGGCCGACCGTCTGATCGCTCAGGTGCGGTCCGCCGCGAGATGAGCGCTGGCCGGGCCGCGAGCCGGACCGCAATCCCCGGGGTGTGAGGGACCGGCATCTGCAACCCGTGACGCTCGTGTGCTTGCTGGGCTGGGTCAGCGCCAGCGGCACGATCACAGAGAAGCGCGCCATGTGGCGGAGCACGAAACCGAGCACTAGTTTCAACGAGCACTCAAGCGGTAGAACGTTTCATCCCTTGACTAGGCAGGACGCTCTCTGCACCGCATGCTCTGCGCCGTGAGGGGGACGATAGCTGCGTCAGGGCTCGTCCGGCTGGGGTTTGTTCGAGCGTGCCGCCCCTCCTTACGGCGCGCTCGAAGAGAACCCGGCGTGTCCCCTCCGCGCCGCAGTCGCGAGACGCCGCGGCCCCTAGGACGGAGCCGCGGCGTCTCAGCGCTCCAGTGTGAGTTCTTGGGACCACCGACGACCTCCCGGTGGCACCAGGGCCGGTCCCAAGCGCGCCTCCCTCTCATGCGCGCTGGCTCCGGCGCGAGCGAGACGCCGCAACCCGTCCAACTTTGCGGCGCCTCCTCGCAATCTCTTAGCCGCAGAAGGTCATACCTCCGAATGGGCTGGGTTAACAGACGCGAGCGTGGGGCGCCGAGGTGATCGAGATCACCGGGATAAGGCTCGAAGGCGGCGAGGGCCACGAGCACATCAGCGATGTGCTGTGGCGCAGCGCAGCCACTCCTCTTGCGTGCGCCTCTCGCCAGACGCTCGTCGACTGGTTGGCTGAAGGCAATGAGAACCAGGCGATCGTCGCCGACGGCTCCGCGTGGGTTCACGTCGCAGTCGTGCGACGCGCAAACGAGCCGCCGTACCTTCGGACCCACGCGGACGGCTTGTGGACCGACAACCTGCTCTCGCTTCCTACCTTCTAATCGGGCACGCCATGACCGATCAGCCGGCAGCACCAATGCGCTCGGCGGTGAACTGGGCGCTACTAGGTCTCGTGATCGAGCGCCCAAGCTACGCATATGAGCTCGTCCGCCGCTTCGAGCGTACCTATCGCGATGTCCTATCGCTCAGCAGTAGGTCGCACGTCTACACGGCCCTCGGTGCGCTCCAGGACCGGCGGCTGATCGAGGAGGTTCCGGGCACGCGCGTGGGCCGCCAGCCCAGGCCTCACTACCGGGCTACGCGCGACGGCATACAGAGCTACGGGGAGTGGCTCGTTGGCCAGGTGCACGAGGATCGCCGCCGCCAGCTGCTGTTGGTGCTGCAGCTGTCAGTGCTGAGCGCAACGCCAACGCTCGTGCGCGAGATTATTGATCGCTACGAGCAGGCATGGCTTGCGCAGGCAGACCGAACGCCTCCCTCGAGCATCGAGGGAGGCAACGATCGAGCACGTGCAGCCTTCGTCGCCCAGATCCTCTCCGTCGAGAACAGCTTAACCGTCGGGGCAAAGCTCTCCTGGGTCCGAGATGTGCAGCGAGCGGTAGGGCAACTCGCCGACGAACAGCGGCCGGGACCCGACGCCTCATCTGACTGAGCGACAGTCAAGCCATAGAACGTTTCATATCTTGACTTGTCAGAGTCCACTAGAGCGCACATGATCGTGGTCTTGGCGAGCGAGCAATCAGCGTCAGGCGCACGCACGAAACGGTCTCGCTCGGGGGAAGAACACCTGGCCGACATTCAGCGCAGACGCATCATTTCCGCGGTGGTGAAAGTGGTGGATGCCTACGACGTTGAGGGCGCGAGCATCGCGCGCATCGTCGCGCACGCGGGGGTTTCACGGAAGACGTTCTACGGCGTCTTTGACAACCGTAACGACTGCGTCCTGGCGGCGATCGAGCGGGCTCTCACCCTCGCGGCGCAGCGCGCCCGACCGGCGGTTGAAGCCCAGGAGCGGTGGGTCGATCGCGTTCGCGTCGGACTGTTGGCCCTGCTGCAGTGGTGTGATGATGAGCCGCAGCTCGCGCGGCTATGCGTATTGCACTCCGCGACCGCTGGTCCGCGGACGCTCGCGCGCCGCTGCGAGGTGCTTGAGGGCTTGGCCCACGTGGTCGACGAAGGGCGCAAAGCAGCGCGCCGTCCCCCACCGCCGCCGCTCACCGCTGAAGGACTGGTCAACGGCGCATTCGGGACGATCCATGCACGACTGCTCAAAGTGGATACAGGCACGCTGACCGACTTGTTGAACCCACTGATGAGCTTCATCGTGCTGCCCTACCTCGGCGCCGCTGCCGCTCGCCGCGAGCTTCGCCGGCCGCTGCCCGCTGCCCCGGTAGGTAGAAGGCTCAATAGCTCTCCGGAGGCTCTGGAGGCGGTCAACATACGCCTGACGTATCGCACGGTGAGAGTGCTGGCGGCCATCGCCGCGCAGCCGGGGCTGAGCAATGCCCAGGCGAGCGAGCTCGCGGGAGTGGCCGACCAGGGGCAGATTTCAAAGCTCCTGGGCCGGCTTGCACGCCTTGAATATGTGGAAAATAAAGGTGAAGGGCAGCGTCGAGGCGGTGCCAACGCTTGGTATCTGACACCGCGTGGCAAACAGCTCGAGCGGACTGTGGGCCGCGAGTTGCCGGGCGTCGGCCCGTGAGTGCCGTGCACGACCCGCTCAATCGCCATCAAAACGATGATCAGCGTGTCGGCATCGGCCCTCATAGGCTTGACGCATCCGCGAGATGCCTATGCAATCCTTCGCGGCAGTTCCTGAGCGCGGCGTGGCCTTCGACCTAGTCCTGCAGCGTTTGCCCGGCGACGACCTAGAGGCTCCAAGCCAAACCGCAGTATGCAAGAAACCATCGGCATCGTCATCTTCTCGGCCTTCATGGCGATCGTCGTCGTCGCACTCGTCGCCAACGTCCTGCTCGCCCTCTACCGCGAGCGAAGGCACAAGGCCGGCGAGCCGCACGCCGGTCCCGCCGACGAGTAGCGCCGCAGAGGGCCGGTCTCGAACAGTCGAACGCCCCGCGGCGCGTACCCGCTATTTCGTGGCCGATTGTCCGGCGTGGTCGAGCAGCGAGCCGAGCGCGTCGGCGACCCGTCGCGGCAGCGTCATCTGGCCGCTGGCCGCGGCGCGCAGCGCCGCGCGCAGGCTGTGGCCGAGGCCGACGGCCGGCAGCTCGACTTCGTATTCGACCGTGCCCGCCGCGGCGTTCGCCGTGAGCACGCGCGCGCCGATGCTGTCGAGCAGGCCGACGACGGCCCGGTTATCGCCCGAGACGAGCGCCGTGTAGCGCTCTATGCCCTCCGCGCGCGCACGCTCGCTGAGCCTTTCCAGCAGCAGCGTTCCCAGGCCGCGGCGCTGCCAGCCGTCGATGACCGTCACCGCCACCTCCGCGACGGGCGCCTGGGGGTCCAGCCTGACAAAGCGCGCCACCCCGACGCCTCGGCCCGTGGCCGCGTCGACCGCGCCAAGCGCCTCGTGAACGTGGCCGTCGATGTTCGTCAGGTACTCCAGGTCGTGCGTCGACAGGCGCGGCTTGGCTCCCAGGAAGCGCAGGTCGCGCGACTCCGTGCTCAGCCGCTCGAACGCCTCTGCGAGCACGGGCGCGTCCTGCGGCGTGAGCTCGCGGATCCTCACCTCGCTCCCGTCGCGCAGCCTCGCCATGGCGCCATCTTGGCACCCCGCGGGCGGGTGTGGCTAGGCTAGGCGGCCTCAGACAAGCGCCACGAACGGGAGGACCCGACCCATGCTCACGCTCACCGGCCTCGACGAGGTCAAGGCCTATGTAGGAAAGGAGCTGGGCGTCAGCGACTGGCACCTGGTCACGCAGGAGAAGATCGACCGGTTCGCCGAGGTCACCGGCGACGACCAGTGGATTCACATCGACCCCGAGCGCGCCAAGCAGAGCCCGTTCGGCGGCACCATCGCCCACGGCTACTACACGCTGTCGCTCGCGCCGCGCTTCTCCTACGACATGGTCAAATTCGAGGGCTTCGCCTTCGGCGTCAACTACGGGCTCAACCGCGTGCGCTTCCCCGCGCCCATGCCCGTGGGCGAGAAGGTGCGCATGCGCTCCAAGCTCATCTCCGTCGAGGACATCCCAGGCGGGGCGCAGATCGCGACCGAGCTGACCTTCGAGCGCGACGGCGGCGACAAGCCCGTTTGCGTCGCCGAGTCGCTCGGCCGCGTCTACATCGGCTGACGTCCGGACGGCCGTCGGGGCTCGCGCTCAGCGCCCGCCTTTCGGCGCCGTGATCGCCACGGCGGCCTCGGGCGTGAGCACGCGGAAGCCGTAGGACTCCTCGATGTACAGCGAAACGACCTCCGCGTCGTGTGACTCGTAGCCGACCGACAGGTCCTGGCCGGACTCGAAGACGAAGTCGCCGCCGCGCGTGCTGAGCACCACCGCGCCCGTCACTCCGGGCGCCCACACGAGCGGGCCGCCGAGGATCTTGCGCAGGTGTTCGAGCAGCGGGTAGCCGCCGTGCTCGGCCGTTTCCACCACGCGCGTGTAGTCGTCGCGTCCCAGCGCCACGCCATAGGGGCCCGCGATGCCGTTGCGCAGCAGCAGCTCGACCGCGCGCGCGACGCACCCGGGGTAGTCCTCGAAGCTCTTGGCGCGCACGATCGGCTCGTGCGGCGAGACGGCCGCGATGCCCTCGATGCCCGCCTTCGGCCAGGCGTGGAAGACAGCCGTGTTCTCCGCGTCGACGATCCCCTGAGCGGCCGCGTCCAGCGACTCGAAGTCGATGTCCTGTGCGCCGCGGTTGCCGGCGCGCAGCTCCTCGCGCGAGAGCGTGAAGCGCGAGCGCAGCTCGATCAGTGGCTGCACCAGCCGACGGCTGGCCTCGACGCCTTTCTGCTCGCTGACGTTCGCGCGCTCCACGCGCCCGAGGTTCGTCGCCGACAGCTCCCAGCCGTGCGGCCCGGAGAAGTCCACCAGGCGGCGCGCCGCCAGTCCCGGCAGCAGGCGCGCGCGCGCCTCCTCGTCGATCAGCTTCCAGCCGGCCTGCGTGATCGGCGCGTGCTCGCGCAGCAGATGGCTCACAGCCCCTCACCCCGCAGGCTGCCGATGCCCAGCGAGCCGTCGGCCGCGGCGTCTGGCGGAGCGCCGCGCTCGTCGCCGTCGCCGCCCTCGTCGGCCTCGGCCTCCGCGGCCTCGCCGTGCTCGACTATGTCGCCCGGCTGAAACAGCACGCCGCGCGCGATCTCGCGCCACTTGGGCGTGCGGCGCAGCAGGAACTCGAGGTCCATGCTGAAGTGCTTGTACTCCTCGCCGACCGCGTCGGACATCACCGCTCTGGCCTCGGGGTCCCGCTCGATCGCCAGGCGCTGCTGGTACCAGCCGATCGCCTCGGCCTCCTCGGTCAGCGACGCGCACAGGCGCGCGAACGTGCGCGCGTGCTCGGGCAGCTCCTGCGGCGGCTCGTGGTACTGGTCGAATCCCATCGGTTCCTCCTCAGGCGATTGCCCGGCTGCCCGCGCCGTCGCGTGTCGACCGGGCGCTCTTGGCAGCGTCTGACATTGCTATTGCTCGGCGCGTGAGCGCCGCAAACGCGTGTCCCGGCCGGCCGCGCTTTGCTGGCGGTCGGCACAGCCCGCCTCAGGAGCTGCGCACTCGCTATACCTCCGCCGTAGGCTCCTAGGGGGTAGGCGATGTCGCAGGAGAACGTAGAGACGATCCGCCGGGCCAACGAGGCGTTGAAACGCGGCGACCGCGACGGCGCTCTGGCCGACTATCACCCAGACGTGGAGTGGATCGATCTTGCTCATGCGCCGGATTCGCCGGAGCGGGGGCGTGGCCTGTCCGCGGTGCACACGATCTGGGATCAGTGGGAAGAGGCATTCGAGGACTTCGGCGCCGACATCGAGGAGTTCATCGACGCCGGACGCTATGTCCTGGCGGTGACGCGCTGGCATGCCCGAGGAAAGGGCAGCGGCATCGTCACCGATGTTCGCCAGGTGGACGTCTTCGAGCTCGAGAACGGCAAGGTCGTTCGCGTCGCCCTGGCCTATCCCGATACGCAGACGGCCCTCGAGGCCTTCGGCCTAGCGAAGGAGCCGATGTCGCAGGCGAACGTGGACGCGCGGGCCTATGCTGGCGCGGTGGCCGACGACGACGTCACATTCGCGACGCTCGAGTACGAGCACGCGGAGCGCTTTCAGACGCTGCGTCGCGCGCTCGGCGTGAGCGCCTTCGGCATCAACCTGCTGCTGTTCGCGCCGGGCGAGCGTGGGCGCATCCACGCGCACGACCGCCAGGAGGAGGTCTATCTCGTGCTCGCCGGTGAGCTGACGCTGGTGGTCGAGCGCGTCGAGCACGTGCTCGACGCCAAGCGCGCAGCGCGCGTCGCGCCCGGTGTGCGCCGCCAGCTCGTCAACGCCGGCCCAGAGCGTCTTGTCCTGCTGGCGCTCGGCGGCGCCGGCGAGCACGTCGGACGCGACGGCCGTGCGTGGCAGGCGTGGGACGAAGGCGGGCCCGGGCGAGCGCCGCAGGAGATCGCGCTGCCCGAGAGCCTTCCGCAGAGCTGAGGGGGCGCCGGTGCACGTTCGCCGCTACAGCGAGATCGAGCCGTTTCAGACGCTCGACGGTTCACGGATCCGCGAGTGGGCGGGCAAAGTGGCGATGCCCGCCTGCAATCAGAGCCTCGCCGAGGCGACCATCCCGGTCGGCGGCGCCACGACCGAGCACTACCACCGCCTCAGCGAGGAGCTGTACCTCGTCAGCGCCGGCAGCGGGCGCCTGCTGGTCGACGGCGAGGAGCGCATGATCGAGCAGGGCGACTGCGCGCTGATCCCGCCGGGCGCCAGGCACAAGCTGTTCAACGTCGGCAGCCAGCCGTTGCGCGTCGTCTGCGCGTGCTCGCCCGCCTACTCCGACGAGGACACCTGCCTGACCGAGTGAGGCTCGGCGTCGACTCGCCCCCGCCTGCAGCACCTGTCAGCGCCGGCGCGCGCTGACGAGGATCGCCTCGTAGGGCATCTCGAAGGAGCCGCCGACCGACTCGACCGCCTCGCCGACGGCCTGCAGCAGGCGCTCGCGCCGCGCCGGCGCCAGCGCCTGGTGGTCGCTGTGCGTCTGCAGCAGCGCCAGCCATTGCGCCGTGTCGTGCGTGCGAGTCCAGGCGAACGCGCTCACCTCCGCGGCGTCGAAGGCCGCCGAGGCCTCGATGCCCGCGACGGCCGTGTCGGTGCGCGCGTCCTGGCCGCCGAGCAGCACCGAGTAGCTCTCCACGCCCGGCGCCAGGCGCGCGTAGATCGGCGCGAACAGCTGCGCCAGCTCGCGTGGCGGCGCGCCGAAGTTCCAGAACACGCCCAACCGCCCGCCGCGCCGCAGCAGCGTGGCGGCCTTCCGCGCCCCCGCGAACGGATCGATCCAGTGCCAAGCCTGTCCGCACACGGCCAGCTCGAAGAGCCGGCCGCGCGCATCCCAGCGCTCGAACTGCGCGACCTCGACCTCGATCCCGTGTGAGCGGGCCACGCCGGCCATGCGCTCGTCGATCTCCACGCCGAGCACCGCGCAGCCGCGCGCGGCCAGCAGCGCGGCGGCGATGCCGGTTCCGCAGCCGATGTCCAGCGCCTGGCGCGGCCGGTCGGCGAGCAGCGCATCGACCAGCGCGGGCGGGTAGGAGGGACGCACGCGGTCATACAGCTCGGCCATCGCTCCGAAGGACTCCGCGCGCGAACGATCTTCGAACAGCATCGCCGGCGATCATCTCAGGCCTGCACGCACGCCTCGACCACGGCGTCAGCTCGCTGGATGTAGTCTCGACACGGCGAGTCCGCAGCGGAGCGCTCATCCAAGACATGGCGATCGAAACCGGGACCATCGGCACGACAGAGGCGCCGCTCGCCGCGGCGCGGCGTCTGGCGCCGCGCGCAGGCGAGCTGGCCGAGCGCATCGAGCACGATCGCGCGCTGCCACGCGAGCTCGTCGACGAGCTGCTCGACGCGGGCCTGCTCAGCCTGTGCCTGCCGCGCGCGCTCGGCGGACGCGAGGCGCGCCCGGCCGAGATGGTGCGCGCGCTGGAAGAGCTCGCGCGCGCCGACGCCGCGACCGCGTGGTGCGCCATGATCGCCTCCACCAGCAGCCTGCTCGGCGCCTACCTGCCGCAGCGCGAGGCAGAGCTCGTCTACGCCGGCGGGCGCTCGATCACCGGCGGTGTGTTCGCCCCGCGCGGCCACGCCGAGCGCCGCGACGGCGCCTACACCGTCGACGGGCGCTGGTCGTTCGTCAGCGGCGTCACGCACTGCGACTGGGTGCTCGGCGGCTGCGTCGTGCACGACGGCGGCGAGCCGGCGCTGCTGGCCGACGGCAATCCCGACGTGCGTCTGGCGCTGATGCCGATCGACAGCGTCGAGGTGATCGACACGTGGTCGGTCTCCGGCCTGCGCGGCACCGCCAGCCACGACATGATCGCCGTCGCGCAGGTCGTGCCCGCGGCGCGCGTCGTCTCGCTGTTCTCCGATCGCCCGCGCCACGCCGGCGCGCTCTACTCCTTCCCACTGTTCGGGCTGCTGGCCGTCGGCATCGCATCCGTCGCGCTCGGCGTCGCGCGCGGCGCGATCGAGGACCTCACGTCGCTCGCCGGCGCAAAGACGCCGGCCGCCGGGCGCAGGACGCTGGCCGAACGCGCCACCGTGCAGGCGCAGGTCGCGCGCGCCGAGGCGGCGCTGCGCGCGGCGCGCGCGCTGGTGCTCGGCGAAGCCGACGCCGCGTGGGCGGCCGCCGAGCGCGCGGGCGAGATGCCCGAGCGCCACAGGCTCGGCCTGCGCCTGGCCGCCAGCCATGCCACGGAGGTCGCCGCCGAGGTCGTCACGGCGATGTACCACGCCGGCGGCGGCACATCGATCTATGACTCGAGCTCGCTGCAACGGCGCTTTCGCGACGTGCACGTCGCCACGCAGCACATGATGGTCGCGCCGACCACGTGGGAGCTCGGCGGTCGCCTGTTGCTCGGCCTGCCCACCGACACCAGGCAGCTCTAGCGTGGTGAACGATGCCGGCAGCGAACCGACGGGCGCCACGAGCGTTCAGCCGGCGCCGCGCGGGCGCAATCCGTTCGAGGACAGCGGCGTCGTGCGCGGCGACGACGGCATCGCTCGCTACAGCGACCGGCCGGCCTCGCTCGTGCACCTGCTGCGCGCAAGCGTGCAGCGCGACGGCGCGGCCGTTGCGATCGTCGAGGTCGGCGGGCGCTCGCTGAGCTACGGCGAGCTGTGGGACGGCGCCGCGCGCGTCGCCGGTGGCCTGCGCGACGCGGGCATCGAGCGCGGCGACCGCGTGGCCATCCGCCTCGGCAACGGCGTCGACTGGGTGCTGGCCTTCTTCGGCGCGCAACTGCTCGGCGCGGTCGTCGTGCCCGTCAACACGCGCTTCACCGACGAGGAGGTCGCCTACGTCGTGCAGGACTCCGGCGCCGCGTTCACGTTCGCGCCCGACACCGCGCTGCCCGACGGCGAGCCGACCGCCGTCGAAGACCTCGCGCCCGACGACCTCGCGGCGATCTTCTACACCAGCGGCACCACCGGCTTTCCCAAGGGCGCGATGACCACGCACGCCAACTTCACGACCAACAACGAGAACTGCTTGCGCGTGCTCTCGGTCGAGCGCTCGGAGCTGCCCGGGATGTCGACGCTCGTCTCGGTGCCGCTGTTCCACGTCACCGGCTGCAACAGCCAGCTGCTGCCGGCGCTCGAGTGGGGCGCACGCGTGGAGATCCTGTCGGGTCCGCTGGACCTCGACGGCTTCTTCGCCGCGGTCGGCGAGCACGGCGTCAACCAGCTCGTCTCCGTGCCCGCCATCTACCACGCGGTCGCGCGCCACCCGAAGTTCGCAGAGCTCGACGTCAGCGGCGTGCGCTGGGTCTCCTACGGCGGCGCGCCGATCGCCGAGAGCCTCGTGCAGCGCATCAAGGACGCCTTTCCCAACGCGCGCGTCGGCAACGGCTTCGGCCTGACCGAGACCTCCTCGCTGACGTCGTTTTTGCCGCACGAGGAGGCCGCTGAGCACGCCGACTCGGTCGGCTTCGCGATGCCTGTCGTCGACCTCGCGATCGACCGCCCGGACTCCGACAGCGGTGTCGGCGAGCTGCTCGTGCGCGGGCCCAACGTGGTGCAGGGCTACTGGAACAAGCCCGACGCGACCGCCGCGACGTTCGTCGACGGCTGGCTGCACACCGGCGACCTCGCGCGTATCGACGCCGACGGCCTGCTCTACATCGTCGACCGCAAGAAGGACATGATCAACCGCGGCGGCGAGAACGTCTACTGCATCGAGGTTGAGAACGCGCTCGCCGGCGCGCCGGGAGTCGGCGAGGCCGCCGCCGTCGGCGTGCCCGACGAGATGATGGGCGAGAAGGTCGGCGCCGCCATCGTGCCGGCGGCCGGCGGCGAGCTCGACGTCGCCGCCGTGATCGCGCACTGCCGCAAGCGCCTGGCCGACTTCAAGGTCCCGCAGTACGTCGCCGTGCTCTCAGAGCCGCTGCCGCGCAACCCCGGCGGCAAGGTGCTCAAGGCGCAGCTGCGCGACGAGACCGATTGGGGAAAGCCGCTCCGCTAGCCACGCCGTCCAACGCCGTCCAACGGGAGGGAGACGTACATGTCAGAGGTGCAGACCGTGCAGGGCCCGATCGACGAGAGCGAGCTGGGCTTGACGCTCGTGCACGAGCACGTGCGCTTCCGCGACGAGGCCGTCGCCGAGCAATGGCCCGGGCGCTATGACGAGCAGCTCGAGCTCGACGCAGCGCTGCTGGCCGTCAACGACGCCAAGCAGCGCGGCGTGCGCACGATCGTCGACCCGACGGCCATGTTCGGCGGGCGCGACGTGCGCTTCATGAAGCGCGTGGCCGACCAGACAGGCGTGCGCATCGTCGCCTGCACCGGCATCTACAGCTACGACTACCTGCCGCACTACTTCGAGAACCGCGACGTCGACGTGATGGCCGACCACTTCGTCGAGGACATCGAAATCGGCGTGCAGGGAACGGACATCCGCGCGGCGTTCTTGAAGTGCGCCGCCGACGCCGCCGGCGTGACCGAGCACGTCGAGAAGATCCACCGCGCCGTCGCGCGCGCGAGCCTGCAGACCGGCGCGCCGATCATGGCACACTCGATGCCCGCCGTCGGCACAGGGCCGCGCCAGGTGGAGATCTTCGCCGAGGAGGGCGTCGACATGGCCAAGGTGCAGATCGCCCACTGCGGCGACACCGACGACGTCGATTACATCCAGGGCCTGATCGACAATGGCGTCTACGTGGGACTCGACCGCTACGGCCTGGAGATGTACCTGCCGATCGACAAGCGCAATGCGACCGCCGCCGAGCTGTTGCGCCGCGGGCACGCCGAGCGGCTGATGATCTCCCAGGACTTCTGCGCGACGATCGACTGGTTCCCGCCCGAGGCCGCCGAGGTCTTCGAAGGCCAGGGCGCCATCCGCAACTGGTCGATGACGCTCGTCTTCGATGAGGTCGTGCCGGCGCTGCGCGAGCTCGGCGCGATGGACGATGCCTCCTTCGACACCGTCTTCGTGCAGAACCCCAGGCGATGGCTGACCGCGTGAGGCCCGACCGCGCCAGGCCCGACCGCGCCGGACCCGACCGCGCCAGGCCCGCGCGGACCGACGCGGGCTCGGCGAACGTGCCGGCGCCGGTCGCCACGCTGCCGGCGCAGTTCGACGAGTGGCAGATCGAGCTGCACGGCCGGCGCGTGATCTATCGCGTCGCCGGCGACGGTCCGCCGATCGTGCTGATCCATGGCATGCTCAACTCGTCAAGCCACTGGCGCTCGGTCGCGCTGAACCTGGCCAGCGACTACACGGTGATCGCTCCCGACCTGATCGGCCATGGCGACTCGGCGGCGCCGCGCGGCGACTACTCGCTGGGCGCGCACGCCGCGAGCATCCGCGACCTGCTCGCCGCGATCGGCATCGACCGCGCGACGATCGTCGGGCACTCGCTCGGCGGCGGCGTGGCGATGCAGTTCTTCTACCAGTTCCCGCAGCGGACCGAGCGCCTCGCGCTCGTGTCGAGCGGAGGCCTCGGGCGCGAGGTGAGCCCGTTGCTGCGCAGCGCGGCCCTGCCCG
>Ga0105237_10000499_pt1 | contig 55556 bp, 37 predicted proteins | sample KBSC24metaG_FD_81520 | JGI IMG/M metagenome (GOLD analysis project Ga0105237, IMG submission 81520) | Corn rhizosphere microbial communities from Kellogg Biological Station, Michigan, USA - KBS C2-4 metaG | ecosystem: Host-associated > Plants > Roots > Rhizosphere > Soil | place: Michigan, USA... | reverse complement strand
CGGTGACAAGATATCCGTTTCGCTTTCAAAAGGTGGGGGCTGGGCAGCCCGGATCTATCCGGTGAGGTAAGCGCGGGGCGCAGTAGGCGCGGAGCAGGGGGCGCGGCGCCTTACGGGGCGGGGCGGGGCACAAACTATTTTGCCCTACTCGCTGTCGCTCGGTTCCCACAATTCAACTTTGTTCCCTTCGGCGTCAATAATGTGAACGAATTTACCATAGTCATATGTTTCAATGTTGTCGACAATGGTTACGCCTTCTTTTTTAAGTTCTTCTACAAGTTCCACTAAATTCTCTACCCTGTAATTTATCATAAAGTCTTTTGTCGAAGGGGCAAAGTATTTCGTTGTTTCGGCAAAAGGGCTCCATGTCGTTAATCCTTTCTTTGTGTTGTCCGTATCCTGATACCACTCAAAGACCGCCCCATATTCGTTTGTGTTCAACCCAAGATGTTTTTGATACCACTCTTTCATTTTGTTAGGGTCTTTGCATTTGAAAAAGATGCCACCAATGCCTGTTACTTTTTTCATTTTTATTGTTTTTTATTTTGTGTTGTCGTTATGCGGCGATCTGCACGCCGGCGCGCGGCTGGCGGCGACGGAGGATAAAAGCAGTGAGCAGGGAAATTATTATGCCCACCGGAAGTACTTCCAGATAGGTGAAAAGCGCGACGAAGAGCGGGTTCTTGTACAGTTGCCGCATGTTGTTGATCTCCGCCACCTTTTTTGTCAGGGCGGCCGGGCTGACACCACTGTCCTGGGCCTTCAGGATCAGATGGTCGGCGTATTTTTCCATAAAATCGGGTATGAAGATATAGAAAGCGATCATCCAGGCGATGACGTAAAGGGTAGATGCTATAAGGGTGATGCCAAGTCCTATCCGGAATGCCTTGCCAAAGCTGACAATGCCATGGTTGTATTTGTCCCGGAAATTTTTGACGCCGACGAAAATGAATGAAAAGGCGATGATCATGGCGGCGTAGCCGGTGACCTCACTGTGGGCGTATTTGGGATATTTTTCACCCAGCCAGGTGAAAAGGATGATAAAAACGCTGAGGATGAGCCCCGATGTCAATCCGAATATGAGAATGTTCTTTTTCATGTGTCAGTTACTTTGTTGTCCCAAAAATGAGGAATCCGGCGATCTTTGCCGTCATACTTTCGGGTGATTTTTGCTTTCCCCCAGGAAATTTACATGATTATGTTCAGCCGCCGGGCTTTGTCGATGGCCTGGGTGCGGCGGCGGACATCCATTTTTTCGAAGATCTTCGAGGAATGAGTCTTGATGGTGTTGGGGCTGACGAATAAACGGGCGGCTATTTCCTGGTTGCTCAGTCCCTCGGCCATGAGCTGTAATACTTCGCGTTCGCGGGCACTGAGACCAAGCCGTGTAAGCTCTTTTTCATTGAGTGCGGGGGAGGGGGCGCTGGGGTCCAGCGGGGAGGAGGGGGCGCTTTGTTCCAGCGGGGAGGAGGGGTCGCTGAGGTTGAGCGGGGGATGGATGAGGTTAAGGCCACTGCGGTTGAGCGGGGGGTGGATGAGGTCGGGGTTGCCGGAGTCTGCGGCGGGTTCCCCGGAGTTCAGCGAGGTTTCCCGGGTAACATATATTTCTTTTTCGACTATGATAGTCGAAATTTTTGGCCTGGCCAGTTTTAGCGCCAGCCAGATGCCCAGACCGGTAAAAAGGACGGCAATGGCGCCGCTGTATACTTCGATGGCATGGTCAAAGATAATAAACCTCCATTCCAGCCATTTCAGCAGAAATAACAATAAGGCCAGGGCCACTCCATAAATAATGGTCTGTTTATACCGACGGATGAAACGGGCAACCATTGGTCAAGCATTAGGAGGCCCTAAAATACTATTGTTTTGCGGGATATGAAAACGGCTCCAGCCAGGCGGGGATTTAGCTCGGGTCATTCAATAACACCGCGCAGCCCCTGTATAACTGTCCCTTGTACCAGACATTCATTTTATATTCATATAAATGGTCGCTGACGCCGTCATTGCAAAATTTTGAAGAGACGGAAATTTTCAGCGGGGTGCCGCCTTCCGTAACAATGGAATAAACGGTGCTGTCCTTCGTGATCGTTGGTTTTTCGATGGGGACGATGATTGGTTTGGCCAGGGTGGACAATTTGAAATATATAAATTTGTCGTTATCTATCTCCAGGCTCCAGAAAGGCTCATTCCCATTTCCGACGATATCAATGCCTTCGGATTTTCTTTTTTTCCATGAAGGGTTCTCGGGCGCGGTGTTCTTCTTGAATAATACATATTGCCGGGACAACGAATCAGGGATATGGGAGCCTGCATTTTCGGTATTGATCAGGCTATCCTTGACAAGTTTATATTTAGATATCACTTTTTCGCCTATGTAAAGAGTGAATCTGCCGTTGTCTTTTGCCCATGTGCCTTCCGTCTTTTTGGCCTGTCCGCCCTTACCCCATTCCAGCTCTTCCATTTTAAAACGATCGTCGCCGGAGAACATGATGGTCCGCTGAATTCCTTCACAATTCTTACAAGGAAGCATGCCCTGGTAAAAGCCCATCGGGATGGTGTCAAAACTCCGGGCATTGATGATGGAGTCCCTGACGATCACCATGGTGTCCCGGATGGTCTTCGAGGAATCGGTAGTGGGGGCAGGATTGGCTGGAAGCTGGTCGCAGGAACTTATCCCTGTCATGGTCACGACAAGCAATAACAGTAAAAAATGGGCGCTTTTCATCGGAATTGAATTGGTTTTAGGGCCACGATAATATATACCTGACAATAACGCATTTCCCTGCAAACTATTGCTGCAGGCTCCGGGGGGTTACAATTGGGAGGCGTGGGGGTGCCGCGGGTGCGTGGGTTCGTGAGGGTGCGTGGGTCCGCAGGGGTGCGTGGGGGTGCCCGGGATTAAGCGTCTTCCGACCTGATCAGCATCAAAGTGCTCATGCAACGGACATCGTTTACATTGACCGTTTTCAGCGGCTCAAGAAATGATAATTTGTATTTTTCCATCGTGTCCGTCAGCAGCTGCCTGGTTAAAAGAAAACGCCGGGAGCCATCCGGTATATCATAGACCCCGTCCCCTACGGAGCGTACTTTATCTTCAATACCAATATCGGAGGTCATACGGATGAATAACGAACCGCCCGACTGCAATACACGCACCATTTCCGCTATCATGTGGTGAAAATGTTGTGTATTGCGGGCAAAGTGCAGCACCGCGCTGCTAATAACGTGATGAAAGTATTGATTCTCAAATGGCAGCTTTTCCACAGCCGACTGCTGAAATCTTTCTGCCAGTAAAGGATGTCTGCTCTGCAAACTACTGATGGCCATCTCATCCTGATCGACGCCGTAGATGCTGATATTATTTTGCAGGAACCAATGCAGGTTTCTTCCATGTCCGCAACCTGCGTCCAGGATAAGGTCTTTCATTTCATACCTGCCTTTCATTATCTGATCTATCAGATAGATATCTGTGTCGCCTAGAACTTCTTGTATTGAATGGTTCATAAGGGGTTATCTTTTAAAGCCTATTCTTTCGCGGTCGTTCCATTTTCTCTCGGCGGCCTAGAACTTCGGCGGGGACCCAGCCTTGCCTTTATCTCGTTTAGCTGTTCTTTCAGATCATTTTGCTTATATATTATTTGTCTTACTTGTACAAAAGCCCTCATTATGGCTATGTTCATGTTAATTGCCTTATCTGAATGTAACACTCCGCTTAACATGGCTATTCCTTGTTCGGTAAAGGCGTAAGGCATGTACCAACTAAATTATTTAGCACTAATTTAATTCTTTCCCGGTGGTTTGTAAAAAAGAAATATCCCCGTTGGGGCGGTTCGTATCTTTGTGCCGCAGATTGTGAAAAAGCCGTATGTAGACAAGCATATTGAAAAAGTATTTAGTTCCTCTTGCATTAGGCGGTCTGGGAATCGGCACCACGGAATTTGTTATGATGGGTCTGCTTCCGGACATTGCCCGGGATTTTCGGATCAGTGTTCCTACAGCCGGCCATCTCATCTCGGCGTATGCAGCAGGGGTGGTCATAGGCGCTCCGCTGCTGGTAGCCATCAGCGGTAATTTCACCCCGAAAAAGATATTGCTGGCCCTGATGGGGATCTTTACCTTCTTCAATGGCTTATCGGCCATCGCTCCCGGAAATACCGCCCTGCTGGTGACCCGGCTGATATCAGGATTGCCGCATGGGGCATTTTTCGGGGTGGGATCCGTGGTAGCCAGCCGGCTGGCCGACAAAGGAAAGGAGGCACGGGCTATTTCCATGATGTTCGCTGGTCTTACGCTGGCCAATCTGTTAATCGTACCCCTGGGCACATACGTTGGACATCATTATTCCTGGAGGTATACTTTTGGGATCGTCACGTTGATCGGAGTGATCACGTTGGTATTTCTTCAACTATGGCTGCCTGCTATCCCTATCGTCCGGAGTGGTAGTTTCAAATCGGAAATGGGCATATTCCGGCGCCCGGAGCCCTGGCTGATCATTTTGACGACGGCTATCGGAACCGGCGGTTTATTTTCCTGGATCAGTTATATCGCACCGTTAATGACCGATGTGTCGCATTTTTCCGCGGGTACGGTTTCTTATATTATGATCCTGGCGGGTTTGGGAATGGTTGTCGGCAATATCATCGGCGGCAAGCTGGCAGATAGGATGGAGCCGGTAAAAGCCTGTATGATCCTGCTGGCATCCATGGCCTCGGTGTTGGTACTGATCTTTTTATTTTCTTCCCTTCAGGCCTTATCGCTTTGTTTTACGTTCGTGGCTGCGGCGTTGTCGATAGCGCTGGCGACGCCTATACAGGTGCTGATGATCCGGACGGCGACAGGCGGAGAGCTGATCGGGGCGGCCGCTACACAAGCGGCTTTCAATATCGGAAATGCATTGGGCGCCTTTTTTGGCGGGTTGCCCATCGCGGCGGGTTTTGGCTATAATTCCCCGGCATTGGTGGGTGCGGGCATGGCGGTAGCGGGGATCGGTTTTGCCCGTATGTTATGGGTTAAACAGCAGCAAGATCCGGATTTTAAGACGGTGAAGCCGTATCCATTTTGACACGGATGGATCTTCGGTATTTATTGGGTGTGGTCTGAGTAGCTTCTTTAAAAAATCTATTGAACAGCGAGATATTATTAAAGCCGGATAGCGATGCCACGCTGGCCAGGGGCAGATCGGAATGCAGTAACAATGCACAGGCCTTTTGAATTCTCACTTCTGTCAATGCTTCTTTAAAGGTCTTACCGGTGGTGTTTTTGAAAAAGCGACAAAATGAACTTTCTGTCATGGATAAGGCATTGGCGAGCTGGCGGGTTGAAAGGTCGTTCTGATATTCTTTTTGTATCACCTGGTAAACCTCTTCGATGCGTCGGACATGGGTCATGTTGACGGAGAGAAACTTCTTTGCCTCGAGGTCTTCGAAATCTGTCAGCAATGACATCTCCCGCAATACGAGGAACAATTGCATCAATCGCTGGAAACAACTGAGATCATACATCTCCTTTATCATTTCGCCAATGCGATGTTTGGCTTCACCCGTAAAGCAGATGCCGGTGCGGGCCTTTGCGAGCAGTCTGGCAATCCTGGAAAACTCGGGGAAAATATCCGCCATTTTTTCCATCTGATCGATCTTGAATTGAATGACATATTCTTCGTATCCTGTCGATTCAAACCCAAAATTAAATGCGTTATGGGGTATGTTCGGCCCCAGTAAGATCAGATCGCCGTCGTTGAACCTGCTGATCCTGTGGCCGACAAAACGTTTGCCCTTCCCGTGAGGCACGTATACTATTTCGAATTCGGGGTGGAAATGCCAGAAATCCTGATGGCATAAGAGCGGAGCCTTATTATACCCCATAAAGAAGGAGGAGCCTTCAATGGGTTCGATTTTCTCAAGAGATGCCTTTTTCATCTATTTAATTGTCCTTTGGATGTCCCGGAAAGACAATTTAGTATTATTATTGGAAAATCGGGTGAAATAAAAGCAATGAGACTAAAATGATATTTGTCCAATAATATCAAGGGCATGAACAGGAATCTTCGCTTCAGGATAGCTATCGTCATTTATTTTTTTGTCAACGGGTACTTATTTGCCAATTGTACTGGCCGCCTGCCTGAGCTAAAGGATTATTTCGGCGTATCCAACAGCATGTTGGGAACGATGCTTTTTACAACCGCTGTCGGCGCGCTTTTGGCAATGCCGCTTGCGGGATGGCTGACCACCAGATACAACAGCGGAAGATTGACCATTCTGGCGGGGCTTTTGTTTTGCTGTATGGTACCCCTCATACCTCTTTCGCAGAATATCTGGACGGGGCGTATGAGCTTTTTTCTTACCGGGTTCGCGTCCGGCGCCATGGACATAACGATGAACGGACAGGCTGTGTTTGTGGAAAGGGCATACAAGAAGACGATAATGTCTTCCTTTCATGCTGCCTATAGCATCGGTATGGCACTGGGAGCGGGAACCGGAGCCTTATTCGCCGACTACCACTATCCACTTCGTTCTCACCTTATCTATGTAACAATAGCATGCATAATAGCCCTGGCCGTTGTCGCACCTGTCATTCTGCAAAATCAAACCGGCTTTACGGAAAAGAGAACCGGGAAGGGCGGCATGCAAAAAATCCCATTTTTAATCTGGTTAATCGCCATTATAGGATTTTGCGGAATGACAGGGGAAGGCTCGCTGGTCGACTGGTCCGCTATTTACATGCATACGGTGGTGGGTAGGACAAAAGCATTCAGCGCGTTGGCGGTGGGTTCGTTTGCGACCGCTATGACCATTGGCAGGCTTTTCGGCGACCGCCTGATCGATAAGGCCGGGAAACAACTCATATTGTTTTGCAGTTGTTTTGCCGCAATTACCGGTCTGGCAATCGCTCTACTTTTTGTCTCCGCCCCCACTGTGCTTTTTGGGTTTTTTCTCGCGGGGGCAGGGTTATCAAATGTAGTACCTGTTATCTATTCCACCGCCGGCAATATAAAAGGTATCGAGCCGGCAGCCGGAATTGCGATCGCAAGCACCATCGGGTATAGCGGATTTTTTGTCGGTCCGCCAACTATAGGATATCTCGCGGATAGCTTTGGGCTCAGGATCGGGCTTTGTTTTACGCTGGGGTTATTCCTGATCATGCTCCCGATGATCTTTTTTATCAGCAGAAAGGGCGCAGGGAAGCCGGGGTTAACTGATCAGGCTGCTCCATCCGGGCCGTTACCCTCATCCAGTTGTTTGGTGGGAAGGGAGAAATAAAATGACGAACCCTTGCCTTCAACGCTCTCTACCCAGGTGTGTCCGTCATGCGCGGCTATGATCTGCTGCGAAAGGAACAGCCCAAGTCCGAGCCCCTCGATACCTTTTGTCTTGTCAGCCCTAAAGAAACGGCTGAAGATATAAGGCAGGTCTTTTGAAGGGATGCCGCGGCCGTGATCTTTCACCACAGTAACGACAATATCGTCCTGGAGGATGAGTTCGACTTCGATGTCCTTTTTCCCATCCGTATACTTTATGGCATTTGTGAGATAGTTGGTCACCACCTGAAGGAGTTTGTCCCGATCGGCAAAGAGAGTGACTTTCGCGTTGCCTTTTTTTTCGATGTTGCAATCAAAATAGACCTGCATGGTGGACTGGATGGCCTCATCGATCATTTCTTCGAAATCGAAGAATGCGCATTCGGGTTCGATATTCCCGGAGATGAGTTTGGTGGTTTCATACAGTCCATTGATCAACTTCTTTAGCCGCTGGCCGTTATTGCTGGCTCTTTCAATAAAAGTGTTGAATTCTTTCACCCCTTTTTCTTTCGCCATATCATCCAACAATTGCAGGTTGAGAATGACATTGGTCAGGGGGTTCCTGAATTCGTGGGCTACGAAATTGAGTATATCCTCTCTTTGTTTTTCAAATTGTTTCTGATGGGTAATGTCATGAAATATTAAAAGAACCCTGCTTTGTTCCTCTACTTCATCGAGCATGCTGCAACTGATATCAAATGTTCTTTTGTCGGATCCATCCGTGTCTATGTCAAGCTGAATTTTAGAGATCTTTAATCTGGAATCAAGCGTATGCGTAATAAGGTTCAACAATTCGGATTTGTGGTCGAAGGATCTTATAAACGTCCTGAAGTCGATGTCTTCCAGCGTGTCGCCGAAAAAGTCAAAGATCTGCGTAAACGAACGGTTTGCTTTCAGGATCTTCAGATCTTTATCCAGGACAATGACGCCATCTTCGATGGAGCCGAGGATGTTCTCATTAAAGTTATTTAACCGGACAATGGAGTATTCGGATTCTTTCTGAGTGTGTATGTTCTGGATGATCTTTAGAATATATTTATGGCCCTGGGCATTGTCGAGCAGGATGGATTCGCCGGAAACCCATGTCAGGGACCTATTTTTATTGACCAGGTAATTGTTGTCGAAAGATTGTCCTTCATCCAGGACCGTCTTTATTTCCCGTGCAGGCAGATCTCTTTTTTGGTCATCGTCAGAAAACAACATGGAAAAGTTGTGACCGGCCACGTCTTCCTTTTCATAGCCGAAGGATAGCAGAAAGGCGCGATTTGCTTCCAATATAATTCCATTTGCGCTGATGATGAGGACCGAATTTTTTTTCGGGTTGTCAAACAGCGCGCGATGATAATCCAGGTTAGAAAATATTAGTTCGGCCATATTTTGACAAATTAGAAGCCTTGATAATGGTCCATCCCACTACGAATTTAAGGAAACAGCGTCTATAAATCATCTATTATTGTCTTTACAGCGTTGCCTCTCTCCAAAGCATTGTGTTCCTGCCAGCGGGACTGTTGCTGAATGATCAGCTGGCTGGTCTGCCAGGCCAGGACCTTTTCTTCCAGACGCTGGAGACAGAGTTTTTTGTTTTGTAATTGGGAGTCCCGGATGTTATTTGTATAATTACCTTTTCCATGTTGTTATTCTTTATTCATTCGTACGATCCTGGGCAAAAATCTGCCCTGAATCTCTATCAGTTCGCGTTGAGCGTCCATGACCTGTTCAATATCTTTATAGGCCAGCGGGTTTTCTTCTACGCTGCCGCCGATAAGGGAGACACCGGCGTCCGACAACATTTTCTTTAGGCCGGAAACCGTCATGTTCTCTTTTGCCCTTTTCCTGCTCATGGCCCGCCCCGCCCCATGTGAAGCGGAATACAAGGTATTGTCATCGCCTTTGCCCTTCACCAGGTAGGCAGCCGTTGTCATACTGCCGGGGATAATTCCCAGTTCGCCTTCATGGGCTGGTGTAGCGCCTTTGCGATGGATGATCACGTCCTTCCCGTCGGCAAGCTTGTCCTTCCAGGCGAAATTGTGATGATTCTCCACTGTTGCCAGGACTTGCAACCCCAGTGCTTTTAACAGGTGGCGGTGTATCTGGTCGTGGCAGGCTTTTGCATATTCACCAGCCAGGCTCATGCTCAGCCAGTATTCCAGTCCGGCTTCGCTATCCAAATCCAGCCAGGCCAGTTGCTGTACTTCTGACGGCAGCTTGCAGGTGTCCATCGCAATTTTGGTATAGTGCTGGGCAACGTTTGCTCCCAATCCCCTGCTACCCGAATGCGAGAGCAAGGCGAGGTATTTTTTTGCAGGCAGACCGAAAGCGTTGTTTTCAAACAATTCGATCTCCCCGAATTCCACGAAATGATTGCCGCTGCCCGAAGAGCCCAATTGCCGGGAGGCTTTTCCGTGCAATTTCCGGAGCAGTTCGGTCGCCTGAAAATCCGGGCTGTCCAGCACTTCGTGTTCCTGATGAAAATCCAGGCCGCCTTCCATCCCGAAATGCGTGTACTCTTTTAATGCCTCCTTTACCTGGTGCGAATACCGTCGCAGAAAGCTATCGCTTTCATCGAGGATCGATAGCGCCATTCTGCATCCGATATCCACTCCTACCCCATAGGGAATTACGGCATTGTCGGTGGCCAGTACTCCGCCGATGGGCAATCCGTATCCTGTATGTGCGTCAGGCATCAGGGCGCCCTGAACGGTTATGGGCAGGGTCATGGCTGTTTCCATCTGTTTTTTTGCAGGGCCTTCTATGACTTTTCCGCCAACTATCTTAAGCGGTGCAAGCTGGGTCGATACCGAAAAGACCTTGAAAGGGCGTTCTTCGTGTATGTCCAGGAATGTGGCGGCTATTTTCCCTGTCGTTGCATCATTGATGTAGGCTTCAGGGTGGGTCTTGATATTGGTGAGCAGGTGGATCAATTCCTCTTTGGAATGGTGTTTAAAATGTTTTGAAATTATGTTTATGACGAGGCTTCTGGCCTGGTCGTTGGTGTAACCGATCTTGCTGAGATCTTTTGCTTTTAAAGTGCTCATTTTATTATATTTCTTCTTCCCGGCACCCATCTAAAATGGCGTGTAGGGGTTTGTTTTTAAAGGGGTGCTGGTATTTTGGGTTTATCCCGTAATATATTTTCCAGCGCCGCCACCTTCGACCGTTGGTCATTTTACGGATCTTTGGTTCCAGGTGATTCTTCTCAATGTAATTTTCGGTGCGTTGAATTTCCTGTTCCAGCTGTCCATCGATCATCTTTACTTCGGTGATCATATGCGGTCTTACTTGTAATGAAAAACGCCATGGTTCGGTATACGCATATCGAATTTCCCACCATTTATTTTGAGGGCACCAGGTCTCTTTCCGATAAAAGAACATTTTCTCTTTTTCGGTGAGTTTTAGCTTGGGGCTATTCCATTCCTGTTCGCGAAATTCCCGGAGGGATTGCGTCCTTACTTCATATACGTTCCTTCGCCGGCGCCTTGTTTTTGTTTTGAAGGCTTTGTCCCTGCTGTGCTGCACCGTATTTATCTTATCCAATAAGGCTTGATAAAAAGGGGCATTCTTAGATCGTTTGACATCTTCTCTCAGAACAAAAGACCGTTTCCAGCCTTTCTGGTAAGGCTCGGCCAATGGGATCCAAGGCAAGGCTTGTCTGGCAGCCCGGAGTTTAGACCGTTGTTTATGAAGCTGGATCAATCCTTTTTCGAAATCTTGTTTTTGGGATCGTTTTTTTTGCCGGGCCGATCGCAGCCTGTACGACAGGGCGTGAAAAGGCCTGTTGTTCGTGTGCATAAAACTTTACATTAACAATTGAGACAATTGCTGCGTTAACTTTCAGGCAGGCGAACAGCGGCATTGATCAGGAATGAATTGCGGGGCAATTCGCTTGATCGCTAAACTTCCAGTAAAAAGAAAGGAATAGTTTGCGCCTACCTGTTAGGCAGCGAGTGCAAGGGGTGATATGGAGGTGTGTTGCGTCATGATTCCTTTATTTTTGAATGTGATAAATAAGGAATGCGGGTGCAAAGCTATAATTTATTTTTAATAAACAAAATGATTTTGCAAATTTATCCAAACAACTCATCCATTGTAATTGAATTCTGTACAAACCCAATGGAGTATTTATTTTCTTCCAGTCCGAAGGTAGTGATCATAGTTAAAAAAATGGATTTGCGTGTTTTCGTTAGCTACTCCCAGGCATTATTTCGTTCAGGTAAAAGGGGATACCCCCCATTGCCATATCCATGACGCGGCAGATCCGCATACTACCAGGACAATATCTGTTCTGGCAGAAGCCCAGGCATTCCAGAAATGTTCCAACGCTGATAGAAAACCGGAGTTGGGAGTATCGATCCAGGGTAATTCATCAAAAAAAACGACCTTTTTCTTTGCCGTACCTTTTTGCAGGAAAACGCGAAGATTTCGCCCGGCTGGGGGGGCACTATTTTTCAAAGGCGGGCGGCTAAAGGCTGGTCAATCCACAATTTATTGTATTCTTCTTTCCATGGATGTTTCCAGCGCTTGTGGCTCCAGAGGTATGATTCGGGATACTTGCGGATAATTTCCTCCAGCGCAGTAACATATCTGCGGGTGAGTTCTCCTTCTTTTAAAGAGGCGGGGTCATTTTCCAGTAGTATTCCTTTTATCTCGTAATAACCTCTGCGTACTTTTATGACAGGTAAGAATACCACGGGTATATTACCCATGCGTGCACCTTTCTCCGGTCCTTTTAAAAAGCCGGTAGGAACGCCCATAAAGTTCAGCCAATAACTTTTATCAGGAAAAGGAGGGTTTTGATCTGCTACCAATGCCAGCAGATAGTGACTATGGCGATAGGGCATCATGCCCCGGCGCATATCGTGATACGGCAAGAGGATGCAGCCGAAACGCTGGCGTATATAAAGAAAAAGTCTGTCCAGTATTTTGCTGCTAATGGGGGAATATGCAACGAGGGTTTTAAAAGGGACGCCTGTGGGCACGCCGGCGTTACACCATTCCCAATTAAACAAGTGCCCCATGAGCATATGACAGGAGCGGCCCTGTCGATGTATGTCTTCAAATGCTTTGAAATCGGTGGAGATGCGTTTGAGAATGGCTTTTTCGGGGATGCTTATCATTTTTATCGTCTCAATCCAGTTGTCGGTGAAGTTGCGGTAAAACTTCTTTGCGATGGCTGTTCTTTCTGCAACCGACTTCTCAGGGAAGGCAAGCGCCAGGTTGCCGAAAACCACTTCTTTTCTGTAACCTACTATATAATAAATAATAAAATAAATGAAGTCGGATATCAGGTATAAGACCCGCAGGGGCAACAAAGACACGACATACAATAAGGCAAAGGATATATAATACATTGATTTTAGCAATTTGGGTTTCTAATAGATAAGCTGTTTAACAGCAACAATTAAACGGCTTGTTTGTTTTGCGAGGAAGGTAAATAAGGGGGAGGAGGTCTGGGACGAGTGCTCGCAGAGGTCAGGGATAAAGGAGGATGCAGGTCGGGCGTTCAGCGCGGGTGCGTGGTCAGCGGGCGCGCGTGGCCGGAGAGGGCGCTTGTTCAGGCAGGTCCAATGATCTGAGAAGCCGCGTGCCTGAGGTCGGGTGTCGGTGTCCGGTAGGTCAAGGTCAAATTACCGTAATCAATGGTCCATCGTCCTGAGTCCGGAGGCGGCCAAATGCGGTGCAATGGCTGGCGGGTAGTCCAACCTCCCGCAAGCTTTTTTCAAATGCAGCCGTATACTCTTCCGAGACAGCAACCAGCAGGCCTCCGCTGGTCTGAGGGTCAGCAAGAATATATCTCTGTTCTTCGGACAGTGCGCTGACTTTGTGCCCGTAACTGTTCCAGTTGCGTTGGGTGCCGCCCGGAAAACATTTCTGACCGAGATAATACCGCAAAGAGGGGATGACCGGTACCTTATCAAATTCAACAACGGCAGCGAGACCGCTGCCTTCGCACATTTCAGCGAGGTGACCCAGCAAGCCGAATCCGGTGACGTCCGTCATCGCCTTTACCCCATCGAGTTGTCCGAATGCTTCCCCCAGCTGATTAAGGGTCACCATACTTTTTAAGGCTATCGCGGCATCCTCCGGGCGGAGTAATCCCCTTTTCTGAGCTGTGGAAAGTATGCCTACTCCGAGGGCTTTTGTCAGATAGAGACTGCAGTTGGCCGTCGCCGTAGAGTTCCTTTTCAATTGCGGAATTTTTACAATGCCATTGACGGCGAGGCCGAAGACGGGCTCGGGGCAGTCGATGCTGTGGCCGCCCGCGAGGCTGATGCCTGCGGCAGCACATATGGCTCTGGCGCCTTCCAGCACTTTTTGAGCGGCTTCGGGGGGCAGCTTTTCAATTGGCCAGCCTAAAATGGCAATAGCGAGGATAGGTTTACCGCCCATCGCATAGACATCGCTGATCGCATTGGCAGAAGCGATCCGGCCAAAATCGTATGCGTCGTCAACTATCGGCATAAAAAAGTCTGTTGTAGAGATAAGGGCGGTGCCGTTGCCCAGATCCAATACCGCAGCATCGTCCCGTTTGTCATTACCGACGAGCAGTGCGGGGTCGGGCGGGGCTATCAATGGGCTATGAAGTATCTTATCCAGGATAGCGGGGCTGATCTTACAGCCACAGCCGGCTCCGTGAGAGTACTGCGTCAGCTTTATTTCTGAAATGTTCATGCGTAAATTGTCATTTATGATACCGTCAGCGGGTCATGTATGAAATCCAGGATCCGGCGGGCATTCAAATCCGGATCGGCGTCTTTTACGGGCACTGAAAAAATGCGACCGGGGTCCCGGCCAGTCATAGCTGCCAGATAGGTCTTGTCGTAATAAACCAATACCAGCCGGATAAAATCCGCCATGCGATGGTCTCTGATGGCCGCAATAGCGTATTTGGTCTGTTCGGTTCCCAGCCGTTTGCGAATGCGGTCAGTACACTCCACCAGGAATTCCTTATCCAATGAACCATATTCCTCCACAAGGGTTTCGACGCGTTGATCGAGATTGACCTGAAGGTCGAAAAGTAATCCATTCCTGATCTGCTGCCAAAAAATTTTGGGTATCATACGATGACCAATATTGAGGCTTTCGTCTTCGACCCATATTTTCCGTTGGCGGTCGAGTGCATTCAACTGACCGGCGAGGGTATTTTCGAATTGTTCCTGTGAAGGCTGCACCAATCTGTTCAAGGTGCCGTAGGAAGAACCGCGGTGCTGTGCAAGATCTTCCAGATCGATAACCTGTTCACCCAAAAGTCTGAGCCGTTGAAGGATCTTTGTCTTACCGGAGCCGGTCTTTCCGCCTACAACATTCAGCCAATACTCTTGCTCAAATTGCTGAAGCGCCCAGTTGCGATAGCTTTTATATCCTCCTTCCAGCAGGTATACTTCAAACCCGTACAGGTCGAGCGCCCATGCCATAGCTCCGCTACGCATCCCGCCCCGCCAGCAATGTACGGTTATCTTTTTTTCCGGGGCCATTTCAAGCGCCTGCCGGATAAATCCGGACCATTTGGGTCCTGCGAGATCAAACCCCAACAAGATGGCCGCCTCCCTACTCTTCTGTTTGTAAGTCGTGCCTACCAGGACCCGTTCTTCATTACTGAATAAGGGGAGGTTGCCGGCTGACGGAATATGTCCCTGAATGAATTCGGCTGGCGTCCGGACATCCACGACAGGCATGCTGCCCTGCATCTTCATCAACTCAGCTATTACAATCCGGTGGATCATTTTTTCGTTACCGGTCTTTTGAAGGACCGGGTTGTAAATATACGGTAAGCCGGCAAATACCGGGCGGCGGGGCCGCGGCGGACAGAGGGGCTGTGGGGAGGCGGGCGGAAAGGCGGGAGGCGGAAAGGCGGGGACGGGGACGGGGAAGCATCGGCGAGAGTGGGTGCTGATGCGGGTGTGGGGGCAGTTTGGTGGTCGGCGCAGCGGCGGAGTATATATGTTTTTGGAAAAAATCGAATTTGTATGTACAAATTCGATTTTCGGGAAAAAGGATATAGGGAGGGGAGGCGGGAGCAGCGGGGATGGGGAGGCAGTGGGCGGCGGGGACGAGAGCAGTGGGTGCGGGCGGGTGCGGCAGCAGCGGGGCGGGGCGGGTGCGGGGCATAACGATTGCATATCGTCAGGCATGAACAGCGCGCACTGGACATTGCTGGGCTATTGGGCTTTATTTTCGGTATTGCATAGCGGAATGGCGGCCGGGAAGTTCAAAGTATTTTGTCTGAGTATGCTGGGGCCGGGTTTCAGGTATTACCGGCTGGTCTATTCGGGCATTGCTTTTTTTAGTTTGGGGCTGGTTCTGGCGGCCCAGTTGTCGATCGTAAGTCCTGAGTTGTATATTTCGCCCAGGCTGGGCTACCTGGTGGGGTTGCCGCTGGGGATAGCCGGCCTTGTGTTCATGGTGATCTGTATTCGAAAATATTTCTTTCGACTGAGCGGTGTTGGTGTTCTGTTTCATGACAATGATACCGCAAAACTCGAATCACAGGGGTTGCATAAATATGTTCGTCATCCGCTGTATCTGGGGACTTTGTTATTCATCTGGTCTTTATTTCTGTTCTTTCCCCTCTTGAGTAATCTGGTGGCCTGCAGTGCGATCACGGCATATGTACTGATCGGCATCCGGATGGAAGAACGGAAGTTGTTGCAGGTGTTTGGAGCAGCGTACGAATCTTACCGACGTGTGACTCCGATGCTGATACCGGCTGTATGGGCCGCGTTTATCGAATGGGTAAATGGGCGGGGCGCCGGGCGAGTGGGCCGTGGCAGGTGATGTGGGGGCGGGAGAGGTGGATGAGGATATGGGTCGAGACGAGTGTGGGGGCGGGGCGATAAGGCGTTGGAGGCGGTGCAGCGAAATAGAGGGGTAGCGATGGCATAATATTTTCACCTTACCGGGTAAATGCCTGTCATGTTCCAGAAATTATACCAACACCTTGAGGAAATAAATAAACATCTTCGGCAAGACAAGACCCAAGCTGCGGGAAACAGGCTGGGCGATAAATTAGATCAATTAATACAGTTAGAGCAAGAGCGTTCTGCCGAAACCCGAATTCTGGAAACATCGCGTGTAAAGCGCTATATGCCGATAGCCAATCTATTTATCTCCTGCACTGGGATCATCGTTATTGTTGCGCTGTCTTTTTATACTTTCAAATTGGTGCAAATAACAGAAAAACTGAGCAAAGCCGGAATACAGTCTTCTGCAAAAGCGACTCAATCCGAGGATCTGCCCCAGCGGTCTTTTGCGCTAATGGAGGATTCAACAGACAGGTACCATGTCCTGCAAGAGCACCTGACAAAACTGGATTCTCTTATCACAGAACAAGCGCAGGCTATTAAAGAACTAAAAAAATTGAACGTAGTGGCTGTTGCGACCTTCAGACATATCAGAAAACATCTTTCCTTTGCCGACAGCATAAAGAGAGTTCAGCCCCGGACGATGGATTCTCTTGCGCTGGCCAGATAAAATGCATCAAACCTTCTAAAATGCATCAAACCCATAAATGCATTACACCCGATGGGTTATTTGTTGGATAATCCCTTCGCGGAGATCGAAAAGCGGCTGGGTGTGTTCGCAGGCTATATCGACTATCCGCTGTTCTGCCTGACTCGGATCGCCGGAATTGAAAGGCGGTTGCGGGCTATATTCAAGAAGCAGTTGTACGACCTTAGCGCGTTCTTCTCCGCCGACGATCGCGGTTAATATAAGGCCAAAATCAATGCCTGCCGTTATGCCACCACCTGTTATCCGATTCCTGTCCGTCACAACCCGCTCTTCCAGCGTTTCGATGCCAAACATTCTTAATAATTCGAGCGATCGCCAGTGGGTAGTAGCACAGTAACCTGTAAGGAGACCTGCCGAAGCCAGCAAAAGAGAGCCGGTGCAAACAGAAGTGATATATCGGGCGTTCTGCCCTTGTCTTCGCAGAAAATCTATGTAGGTGCGATTTGTCAATAGAGGCGTCACTCCTTTTCCTCCGGGAACAAACAATATGTCCACCGCGGGACAGTCATTAAAGTCGTAAGCAGCCCTGATCGTCAGTCCTCCTTCGGCATGGATATCTTCTTTATTTATAGCAACGGTGTAAACCTCGAAACATTCAGCTCTTACAAATACGTCATAGGGCCCGACAAAATCCTGGAGGGTGAGGTCGGGGAACAACAGCATTCCAGTCTTTAGCTTTTTCATTGCAGGGGATTTTACCCTACAAAAGTAAGCCAAGTTCTATTTCTGCACATCAAGATCTCGCGGGGGGGGGGCGCCGCCTTTTGTTTGTAGATGTCAAAAATTGGGTGGGCAGGGTTATCGCGTATTGCTTGCAGATGCCAAAGATCTGGTGGGCGGGGTTATCGCCTGTTGTTTGTAGAGGCCAAAGGTATGAATGGCGACAGATGCTTTCCCCGCGGTGATACGCAGTCGGACTTGTGTAGCGGTTATGGGTTTGAACTTCGCAAGCCATTTATAGCCAATGGACTGTTTGCCGGCGGCCTCCGGAATCGGAGTCCAGCTGTTGCCGTCATTGGAGTAGTCCACCGACCAACCGGTAGTGCGGTGTCCCAGCTGAATAACTTCCTGTAACATCAGGACGTCGAATGTTTTTGGGGAGCCAAGATCGAAGACTATCGTGTCGGTGTTAATTGGATCCGCTGTTGCATAAAAGGTGCTCTCCAAATTATCCACCATATTGGATGGCGTATAGTTTGCGCCTAGGGGGTGGGCCATTTCCCGGGGGGCCGGGGATTCGCGGGGGGACTGGGATTCGCGAGAGGGCTGGGATTCGCGGGGGTGAAGCGACGTTATCCGTGCACCTGCGGCAAGATTGGTTTTGAAGGTGCCATATATCAAGCGGTGGAGGCTATCGGCCCTCTGTGCATCGATAGAAGAGATCAATCCCCGTTGGTCGGGCGGGAAATTCAACAATAGCACGCTGTTGCGGCCAACGGAGTTGAAATAGAGATCCCAGAGTTCGGCGACAGTTTTCACGTGGGGGTCTTCTTCGGGGTGATAAAACCAACTGGGGCGGATGGAGACGTCTACTTCGGCGGGGACGTAGACGGTCCCATTGAGTTCTCCCTGGTTGAGTTCAGGGATATGATCCGATTCGTCTCTTATTGAAGCCGGGTTAATGGTCGACCAGCATGGGTCGCCGGATATTCCCGACTCGTTCCCCACCCACCGGCAGTCGGCAAAACGATAGGAATTCTTTGTTCCAAAAACGACGCACTGGGGTTGCAGGCGGCGAACCGTATCTGCCCAGCGTGTATAAAAGGCTTCGCTAAGTTTGTCAGCACCTGCCCCGTCCCACCATATCTCCCAGATGGGGCCGTAGTTTCTCAACAGCTCGGACAGTTGGCTGGCATAATAGTCGCCATAGGCCGGGGTTCCATACCGGGAGTCGTGTCTGTCGTGCGGGCCGAGATAGATGGCGGCCTTCATTCCAGCCGCCTTGCAGGCGTCGGTGAATTCTTTTACGACGTCTCCCTTGCCATTTTTCCAGGGGCTGTTTTTCACCGAATAGTCGGTGTAGGCAGAAGGCCAGTTGCAAAAGCCGTCGGCATGTTTGGCGACAAAAATGACGCAGGGGATGCCGGCATTTTTGAGCACTTTTACCCACTGACGGCAATCCAGCGCTTTGGGGTTGAAAAGCTGGGCGGGGGCTTTTCCATCGCCTTCATTGACGCCGGCGAAGGTGTTCATGCCGAAATGGATGAACGCGATGATCTCGCGGTGGTACCATTCGATCTGGCGGGCGTTGGGGACGGGGCCGGAGGGGACAGGGGCGGGAGCCGGAGGGGCCGGGTTGGGTACCGGGGCGGAAGCGAGGGAGGCTGAGACGGGCGGAAGCGCTGGGGTCGCGGAGGAGAGGTTTTGCGGGTTATAAGGCCTGATGCTGAATGAAATAACTGCAGGTTTTGCCGGAATATAATATTGCGGCAAGGGGGTCGGTCCACAGCTGGCATTGCCGATGCCAAGCTGCTCATAGTCGAGGCTGAGGATCGTTTCTTTCCGGGGCATTAGCTGGTACAAATGTCTGGCTGCCCAGAGGTCCTGATCGGTATAATGCAAAGTGGTAAAGTTCAATTTACCATTGGCCACTATCAGTACTCCTTCATCATTGGTATCGGTGATCCTGAGCCACCGCAGGTCTTCCCTGTTGCCCATTCCCTGCGGGCGTTCGTAGGGTTCAAGCATGTCGCTGACCTTTCTTTGGTATTGGCCGAATGCGGCGGACTCTTTTCTGTCGCTATAATTCTCATGGGGCCCGCGGCCATACCATGTCACCTCTTCGAGTCCTTCATTCAAGGCCATTTTTATACCAAGCCTGGGTATATCCAGTCCATTTTTATCAGGCGTGAATTCTGCGTCGACGTTGATAAAGCCGTTTCCGAATACACTGTACCTCATCGTAGTGCCTACGCTGAAGCCGGATCTTGTAACAGCCTTTGTCACTGTAGTAATGACAACGACCTTATCACTGGTCTTATCCACTTTAAGATACTGCAGTACATATTTCAGGCTATCGTAGCCGGCCTTCATCCATTCAATGGCCGGGCCTCTTTCTTCCGTGCGATCATTGTCTATACGGGCACGGTAGAGGTTGAATACCGGGCCGTTCGAAGCGCTGTTAATGATCGTGCGTCTGCCATATACTAGTGAAGAAATAACACCTGTTGCTTTATCGAAGGAAACATCGAATGATTTTCCACTGATCTTTACTTCTTTTTCGTTTTGGATGAGATCAAGGCCGGGCATATCCTCAACAGCAAGAGCCGGTCTCGCCGGCACTGGGAAGGGAACGGCCATTTGTTCGAAGGCAACGACATGGCCCTTTTTTCCCCATATAAGATCCTGCCGCAACCGGCATTCGATCTTTAACCAATATTCCGCTCCGGGATGGAGGACGGGCCGTGTAAAGGGCACTGTCACCGTCGCAGCGCTATCCGGCCCAAGATGCAGCGGAGGGAGCGTGCCCGACTGGATAATTTTTCCATCTTCCGCCAGCGTCCAGGTAATATCAAAGCGGCTGAGGTCGATAAAATCATATTTATTCGTAATGCTGATCTCGCCCTCTGCCAGGCGCCGGGGACTGATCGCTACATACTGGTATATCTTTTTTACTTCCTCCAGTTCAGGCTTTACCTGTCTGTCCGAAGTTATCAGTCCTTTTATACTAAAACTGCCGTCGTTGGGTTCATCACCGAAATCGCCGCCATAGGCAAAGAAGGTCTTTCCGGTAGTATCTCCGGGGATAGGTTTGTTGACGCCCTGGTCGACCCATTCCCATATACAACCCCCGATCAAACGTTTATGCCCTTCTATGGCGTCCCAATACTCTTTCAGATCGCCTACGGCATTGCCCATCGCGTGCGCATATTCACACATAAAAAAGGGTTTGGGGGATTTTTTTTCTCCTTCCTTAATGAGTGAATTTACGGAGGGATACATGCTGGATTCGATATCGGCCACGTCGTTATCTCCCTCATAGTGGATAGGGCGTGAGTGATCGAGGTTCAGAATGGCTGCCCGGCCTGCGACAAAGTTCTCACCGCCCCAGGATTCATTCCCCATGGACCAGATGATCACGGAAGGATGGTTTTTATCTCTTTCCACCAGTCGGGTCTCTCTGTCTACATAGGCAGGTTTCCATTTCGGATCGCGGGTAAGTTTGTCTCCCATGCCGTGTGTCTCCAGATTGGCCTCGTCGATAACGTACAGACCGTATCGATCACACAATTTGTACCATTGCGGGTCGTCGGGATAATGACAGGTACGCACGGTATTGATATTGTGCAATTTCATCAATTCAATATCCCGGATCATGGTCGCGAGCGGAATGGTCTTGCCATACCTGGGATGCACTTCATGCCGATTGACTCCTTTTAGCAATACGGGATGGCCGTTGACATAGAGCCTGCTGTCTTTTATCGCCGCTTCTCTAAAACCGAAATCGGAACTAAGCACTTCCAGAATCGCGCCTTTTTTATCTTTTAGCGTGAGTACCACTTTATAAAGGGCCGGCTCTTCCGCAGACCACAAGACAGGGTGCCCTACCGTGGCCGTCAGTGGGTAGACCATTTCGGCTCCTGTAGCCAGCGGCGTTATGGTTGCAGCCGCAAAAACTTTATTGTTCAGGAGTCTGCCGTCGGGCTGATAAACGTCCACTTCCAGGAGACTGACAGGGGACTTGCCCTGGCCGTCGTTCTTCATCGTCGCGCTGACCGACAATTCAGCAGTGGAAAGATCCGCTGAAAGTTTTGACAGGAGGAAAAAATCGCGGAGGTGCATTTTTGGCCCGGCAAATAAATATACGCTGCGGAAAATGCCGCCGAACCGGAACATGTCCTGGTCTTCCAGGTAGCTGCCATCGCTGTATTTGTATACTTCCACGGCAATCAGGTTCCTGCCGGGTTGTACGTACCTGGATATATTGAACTCGGCGGGGCTCATGCTATTCTGGCTGTAGCCGACCTTCTGCCCATTGATCCAGATGTAGAAGGCGCTTTGCACGCCATCGAAGTGTACGAATATGTCTTTTCCTGTCCAGTCAGCAGGCACGTTGAAATACCGGCGATAAGAGCCGACGGGGTTGGGTTCTTTAGACTTTGTCCAGCTGGTATCCACCGGGCTCATGATGCGGGGTGGATCGGGAGCAAAAGGATAAGTGATGTTCGTATAGATGGGGGTGCCATATCCTTCACTTTCCATATTGGACGGGACCGGGATCTCTTTCCAGCGGCTGTCATCGAAACCGGTCTTATAAAAATCTGCCGGTCTGTCTGAAGGTTGCCGGACCCAATTGAATTTCCAGTTACCGTCCAGGCAATTATAGAAAGGCGACTCTTCGGCAACGTCCTTTAGTGCCTGCTGGGTGTTGGCGTATGGGATATAGGTGGAGTGGGTGGGCTCTTTATTGATGCCAAACACCTGCTCATTCTCCCAGTCGTTGACCTGCGCATGGGCGGGGGCGGACAACAAGATTGTTATTCCGATGGTACAGGACAAAGTTCTTAAACAATTCATTATTTTATTTTTTTCATTCGAGGCCCGCTGTGGTGCGGGATGCTAAAATGCACTTATTTCTGCAATATTCGTACTGGGTGTACCGTATACCTGTGTAACGGTTATCTTTAAATACCGGGCCGCCATATAATTGGGAAGAAAATTTTTGAGCCAGGGCTGGCCTTCCGGATGCGGGAGATTCGAAAAACTTCCGTCGTCCTGCCAGTTCACGCCATCCGTGCTGAGAGAAATGGTCATGGCCTGGGGCTGGCCGTGTCCGTCTGTCTGCCAGCTACCGCTAAAATCCCGGTCCATGATGGCAACACCATGAACAGTCTGTGTCGTTCCCATATCTATGACGATGAAATGCGGGGGGCCGGGTTCACCGCCTGCCCATTTTGTTTGCCAATACGTATCAGGGTCGTTATCGATGGCATCCGGTCCGAGACCGTTGCCTCCTCCTTCTGCGGGTTCCTCGGTAGACACGCTGGTCACCTTCCAGGCGGTGCGATCAAAAAGGGATATGTTATTAATATCCGCGACTCCTGTGAGGATAAAATAAATGGTTTGCTGGTAGGGGTTGGCGTTTGCGCCGCTGACGCCAGCAATGCTGACGGGCAATAAATACGGCGTGAATGACTGTAATAGCCCTTGTCCTTTTATCGTCACCTTTAAGGAGTCTGTGGAAGCCTGTCCTTTACTAATCGTAGCAGAGGCAGGAATAGTATAGGCGCCCTGCGGCATGACGGAATAGCTTGTGCCATTGTCCTTGTTAAAAGCAGCTACAAGGGTGGTGTCCACTTTGAAGGTGATGTTCACGTTGCTGCCGGCGGAAAGACCGGACACTGTCGGATAATCGGCTCCTGCAAAACAGGCTGTGAATGAAATAACGTAGGGGGTGTCTGAAATGGGGAATACGTTTGCTACTGCCTTGCTGGCCAAAGGCAGGTATACGCCGTTGTTGGAGGCCGTGCTTTTTTTGCAGGCGGTGATCAGACCTGTTGATATGACGATGCAGCCTGCTGCCAATAGCAACAAGCTTATATTGTAAAATGATTTCGCGCGCATAATTTATTCTTTTATAGAATGTTAATATTTGGGATGTCCCCGGGACCGATAGTTTGGAGACCATGGGGAGGGGGCCGGGGGGCCGGTTTTAATACCCCGGGTTCTGCCCGTTGACCCATCCATCCGGTCCGCCGTTCTGTTTGGCCATTACCGGGTTTTGGTCGATGGCGGCCTGGGGAATGGGCATAGTGTACATCTGGGGCTGGAATATCCTGTTGCGAACCTTGGTAGGCGTATAGATAAGCGATCCGCCTGATCCTGCGGTAATGACCATGCCCATTTCAGGTTTGTTCAATACACCCGGGCTGCCGTCGGGCAGCTGATAAGCAATCTTCCAGCGGAGTACGTCCCACCAGCGTTTGTCCTCAAAACAAAGTTCGACGCGCCGTTCGTGGCGAATGATGGTTCTCATGAGTGTCTGGCTGACAGACCCGTAGACTGTTTCTACGGTGGGCAGGCCGCCTCTTGTGCGCACCTGGTCGACGGCGGAGAGCACGTCTGAGGTGGGGCCGTTCACTTCATTTTCCGCCTCGGCAAAATTCAGCAGCACTTCTGCATACCGGAAGTACATAAAATTCTGATAGGCGATACCGTTACGACCGCTGGCCCAGGGTATCCTTTCATCGAGTCTTTTTCTGGCGTGATAGCCCGTGTGTGTTCTGTCGCTGGAATATCCAAGGTCGATGGCATTGTTACCCCCTACCCTGCTTTGATACGTAAAACCCTGCCATGGGGCGCCATCGTATACTATTGTCTGGTAAAACCGGGGTTCCCTGTTGTCGTAGGGGTGCTGGGGATCATATCCCGAGCCGGCATCGGTGATCAGTTTGCCGCTGGCCATCGCAAATTCGTCTACGAGTTCCTGCGTAGGCTGGAAATTTCCCCAGGAATGTTCCACCGAACCGGTGGAGTCCATGGTAGGTCCGCATTTCCCCTCCAATGACCCTCCTTTCTGCGGGCCGGACTGTCGCGCAAAAATCGATTCCGGGCTATTATTATCCTCTACGAGGAACAGCTTCGAAAAATCGCTGACCAGGCTATACAATCCTGTATTCATCACCTGTCTGTTAGTAGCAGATGCCTTAGCCCACCGGGACTGATCACTGCCAGAATTGCGCAGGGCGCTGGCTTCATAGAGTTCGCACCATCCTTTCAGGGTGAGCGCCGACCCGCTGGTAGGCCGGCCGAGGTCTGCTGCTGTCTGTGTCGGGGGCAATATTTTGGAAATGGTATCCAATTCATTGTCAATAAAGGTAAAGGTCTCCCGCTCGGTGGCGCGGGGTCTGTTGATCGAATCGCCCTGAGTGTTGTTGTCCAGCGCCACGGTAATGACGGGTACTCCGCCGTAAGCCATCCACAGCCAGTGATAGAACAATGCCCGAAGGAAACGTGCTTCTGCAATACGTTTGGTTTTGTAATCAGCGGGCAGTGAGGAGGCTCCTACTTTTTGTATAAACAAATTACATCTCCTGATCTTGTCATAATTCCCGATGCCCTGGTTGGAGATCGTATTCTGAGCGTAATACCATTCGGCGCCGGAGCCCGGCACGCCGTTGGTGGGTGTCAGCTGACCGGTAGCGATATTGGCATATCCATACATCCACAGCACGCCCACGTCCGAGTTATCGGTATACTGGTCGAGGTGCTGGTCCTCGTTGTTCTGATCGGGCAGCTGATTATAAATATCGTTGAGGAACAGATCGGCGTTGGCTGAGGTGGCCCATACCTGCTGGTCGGAAACAAAATTCGTGGCGGGGACGTCAAGGATGTTCTTTTTGCAGCTGACCAGCACGATGCTGATAAGCGCTATATAGCTGTAAATATTATTTCGGTTCATATTGGCAGTTGTTGTCTTTTTAGAAGGTTAGGTTTAGCCCGAAGGAAATAGTTCGTTGCTGGAAATAGTATTGACCGCTGCCGCTGCTGGCTTCGGGGTCGATGGTCTCCTTCATATGGGGTGTCCAGGTCCACAGATTCTGTCCCGCGAGGTAGGCGCGGAGACGCTGCATGCCCCAGTGTCTTACCATGGAATAAGGCAGGGTATATCCGAGTTCCAGGCTCCTTAGTTTGAGATAGGAGGCGTCGCGTAACCACAGCGAAGAGAAGGTGGTATTATAGGATGGGGGTTGGCTATACACGCGGGGGTAAAGGGCGTTGGTATGGGCTGGTGTCCAGTGATCTTTATACGCCAGCTCCGAAGCGGAGCCCTGGTCGCTGAAGGGCATCACCAGGCTGCCGCCCAGGGGAAGGGTGATCTGTGTGGCGCCCTGTAACAAAAAATTCAGGCTGATGCCTTTGTAGGAGATCGTTGGGATCAGTCCGAAGATGATACCGGGGCTGCCATTGGGTCTGCCAATGACGGTATTGTCGTTCTGATCGATGATGCCGTCGGGCTTTCCGTTGGGTCCGCTGAGGTCGGCATATTTTACATCGCCGGGTTGTACTGGCGCGCTGGGTATGGAAGCGATCCCTGACTTCAGGTTGCCGTTCGCATTAAAATCAGCCGGGGTAAAATAACCGATGGCCTTATAGCCGAATTGTGTTCCATTCGCCCGTCCTGTCTGTCTTCTATTGGGATTGTCGTAGGTAGCTGACGTCTCGTACACCTGCAGCAACTTGTTCATGGCGTAGGTGAATGTGCCTGTCACCTCGACGCGCAGGCCATTGCGAAAGCTATGACTGGTGCCCAACTGAAGTTCTATGCCGTGGTTGCTCATCACGCCTCCATTCACCTGGGGAAGCGTCGTCCCGTATTCTGCGGGCACGGTCACCGTAGGGTTTACGAGCATATTATCGCGTTTCTCATAGAAATAGTCGGCCGCGACGGTCAGCAGGCCGCTCCAGAAGGAAGCGTCAAAACCTACGTCTGTCTTTTTAGCCACCTCCCAGGTGATATTGGGATTGGCCTGCGGGGTCAGCTCGTAAATGCCCGTTGTGGGGTTGGCGCCGGAGCCGCCGTTGAAGACGGCAGCATTGCCATAAAGGCCGTATCCGGCGAGCCATTGATAGGCACCGTTACTGGGAAGGTTGCCGGATCTTCCGTAGGATCCTCTTATTTTGAACTGGTCCACCCAGGGCAGGTTCTTTCGGATATAGTCTTCGTTGCCGATGTTCCAGCCGAGCGAGAAGGCGGGAAAGAACGCATATTGGTGACCGGGAGCAAAGGCATAATGACCGTCATATCTTCCCGCCGCCTCTGCCAGATATTTCCCGTCGTAGTTGTAGCTGAGCCGGTATACATAGCCGACCTGGGCCTGTGAAGAGGACGAGCCTCCGGGAAGCGCAGCTCCTGCAGTCGTACCGCCCTGATCCAACTGGTCAATATCGATAGGAAAGTTGATCCTTTCGGCGGAGACGTTCCAATTCTTTTGGTTTCGTTCTTCGGCTACTCCCAGGAAGGTGATATCGTGTTTACCGAATGTATTATGATAGTTGATGTAACCCTGGTAGGTAAAGGCCTTGTTCTGGCTCAGGGTGAGATCCAACTGCGGGGCGTTGAACTCTGTATAGGCGGGTGTAAAAGTATACGGTGTGGTCGTAAAATCGGGTGCATACGAAAGGATGGGTGTCTGCCATTGTTTAGTATATGTGTTATAAGGATCGTAGCTGGCTGTTCCTTTGATGCTCAATCCTTTTATAAAAGGCAGTTGTTGTTCGATGGAAAATGTAGTATATATCTGGGTGTTCTCGTTGAGAGTATAGCCGCTATGGCTGATATATCCTACCAGGGAGCGGCCGATATAGCTTCCCCATAAGCCGTTGGTGTACCAGATGGCGGAAGTAGGCGGGGTGCGGAATGCCTGGTACAGGATGCCGCCATTGGCTGTCGAATAATAGCCCTTGCTGGTGTTGGCCTTTCCTGCATAATGCTGGTCGACTATGTATCCGTTGATAGTGAGAGATACATTGGTCGTGTTGGTCGCCTTCACGTCCAGGCGGGAGTCGATGTTGTACTTTTTCAAATACGTCGTCACGAATTGTCCGTCCTGGGAAGTGTAGGCCATGGCGGCGTAATACTTTACGCGTTCCGTTCCGCCGGACAGTTCCAGGTTGTGATAGGTGAGCACGGCATTTCGTTGCAGGACGTCGCGGAGGCCCTGACTGTTGGGATACTGGTTGGGATCTGCGTCTTTTGCTCCGCTGACCGTCTTTTGATATTGCTGTATCTGGGCCGGTGTGAATCCGGGGCCTATCCCGCTGTTGGCATTGGCTTCATTTACAAGCAGTGCGTATTCATAGGAGTTCACCATTTTGGGTATCCGGGTAGGGTTTTGCAAACCTACGTAGCCGTTGTAGGAAAGGGTCGGCGCTCCTGTCTTTCCTTTTTTGGTGGTGATCAGGATCACGCCATTGGCGCCGGCCAGGCCATAGGGGGCTACGGCCGCGGCGTCCTTCAATACGGTGTAGCTTTCAATAGCGCCGGGGTCGAGCTGGGCAAAGGACCGGGGAATGCCATCCACGACCAGCAGGGGGTCTGCGCTACCGGTTGTGCTGGTGCCCCTGATACGGATCCTTGCTCCGTCCTGGCCCGGTTCGCCGCTGCCCTGATCGGCGATGACTCCGGGAATGCGGCCTACTAAATTGTTGGAGAGGTCAGGAACGGGTTTTTGTGCTACTGTCTCGCCTTGCATGGTGGACACGGCGGCGGTGAGGGAGGTCTTTTTTGTTGTGCCATAGCCGACGACCACTACGGAGTTGAGATCGAAGCTTGTCTCTTTTAAAACGACCGTGAGTGAGGTCTGGCTGCCTGTCTTTATGTTCCGGGCTTCATATCCTACAATAGAAAATTCCAGTGTTGGGTTTTCGCCGGCGGGTATGGTGATCCTGAAGTTACCCTGATCGTCAGTGGTGCTGCCTTTCCTGGTCCCCTTCAGGTAGATGCTGGCGCCGGCCAATGGTTCGCCTTTTGAATTGACGACCTTGCCGGACAGTTCTACAGGCTGGCGGGCAGTGTCTGCTATGGCGTGGGGGGCGGGCGGTCGCGGGCTTATGATAATGGTCTTGTTGGCGATGCCGTAGGTGAAGGGTTGATTTTTAAAGATCTCATCCAGTGCGGTCTTCATCTCCATGTTTGTCACGTCGATGGTGACATTTCTGGCTTCTTTCATTTGCTGCGCGTGGTAGAACAATTCATACCCTGTCTGTCGTGAAATTTCCCTCAGCGTCTTCTCCAATGGGATATTGGATACTTTTAGCGTCACGGTTTGGGAAATTGCATTTGCGCTAACCTGTAAACAGGTGGCAAGCAATAAGATCGTTGATAGTTTCATAACCAATAAAGTTTGGCCACGAAAAAGCCTGCGTAGAGGCCTTTTTTCATTAGCAGAGAATTGCATAACTTAGCAATCGTTTTGGGTTAAAAGAATAACTGATCTCCGTCAGAGTTTTGTTGTTCTGGTTATCCAAATTATCGCCGGAGGCACTGCGAATGCTTCCGGTATTTTTTTTGAGACAACACTATCTTATTGTTATGCTCATGGCATAACGATTATTTTATTTTCTTCCAGCTGAAAATGTACGCCGCTGAGCTCGAGCACTTTCAATACTTCTGAAAGGTTGATATTCCGGTATGTCCCTCCTTCAAACTGATAGTTCGGCGGGGTTCCGCGGTATTCGATCTCCACATTATACCATCTGGCGATCTGGCGCATCACGGTGCGGATGTCCGAGTTATCGAATTTGAACCGGCCGTTGATCCAGGCGATGACGTCATCGGTGTTGACGTCTTTGACTATGGGTTGTGCGGCTATTGAGTTGCTGATGATCTGCTCTCCGGGCTGGAGGAGGGTGTTATTGGGACCTGAAACGACTTTTATCGAACCTTCCAGCAGGGTCACTTTCAGGGCTGGCTCGTTGGAGTAGGCGTTGACGTTGAAATGTGTGCCCAGCACTCTTATCTCGCGTTGCGCCGTCTTTACTATAAAAGGGGCGTTAGGGTTGTGGGCCACTTCGAAATAGGCTTCACCGGTGACTTCGACTACCCGTTGGTTTTTTCCGCTGGCGGAAAATCTGATCGGATAATGGATGGAGGATTCTGCGTTGAGCCAGACTTTTGTGCCGTCGCTGAGGGTGAGTTGCCATTGCCGTCCTTTGGGAGTAGAAATATCGTTGTATAGGACTTCGGCTGTCTTCCCTTCGTAAGAGATCTTTCCGTCTTTTTTGATGACTTTTACATTGGCGTCACTGGCGAGGACTCCGTTGCCGGCGCTGTCGAGGATGATGTTTTGCCCGTTGGACAGGGTGAGGATGGCGCCGTTGTGTCCGGGGGGAAGGTCGTTTGTGGTTTTTGGCAGCTGGGCCGTGTTGGTCTTTTGCTGGGTGCGGAAAAGATAGGGGGTGCCTATGACCAGGAGTAAAATAGCAGCGGCGGCGATCCATTTCCAGAGCCGGCCGATGGTGCGGGTTGCGGGCGCGGGGTGCGTTGCGGGCGCGGGCCGGGTTTCAGGCACGATGCTGGTTTCAGGCCGGGTTTCGAGGATGCGGGATAAGAGGACCTTTTCTCTGTCGACAGGGGCTAAACCTTTTAGTTCTTTATCTCTGAGTAATTTGTCGATAGCAGCCGGGATCTGTTGGTTCTTCTGGCCAAGCAGTCGTTGTAATTCCTTTGCGTCCTCTTCGCTGAGTGCATCGGAAAGGAATCGTTCCCATAATTCGTCGAAACCGGTCATATATATTAATACGGGCGCTCTTTTAAAGTGTCAATAAGAGCTTCCTGATAAAGACTACGGCCGGGGAAAAAAGGTCTAGTGCTTTTAAAAAAAAATTAATCTCCCAGCAGCAGGAGACAAATAGCCAATAAAAGGCCGTCTGCGTGTTCTTTAAGATATTGCCGAAGTGACTGCAGGGCTTTGATCATATGAATACGCACGGTGTTTTTGGAAATTCCGAGCTGAGTGGCAATTTGTTCATATTTCAGGCCTTCATCCCGGCTGAGGCGGTATACGGCCTGTTGCTGGGGAGATAATTGCTGGAAAGCTTTATGAAGGATGGCGAGGGATTCTTTTGCCGACACTTCTTCTTCGGGAGTCAGTCCGGCAGTCTGGGAAAGCTGCATCAGCCCGCGCACGAAACTATCTTTTCTGCTGTTGCGCCGAAGTGCCGTATAGATGGTGTTGCGTGCAATGATGAAAAGATAATCATCAAAGCTATCCACGGCGGATAGCTGTTTACGATGGGTCCATATCTTTAAAAAAATATCCTGGACAAGATCTTCCGACTGCGCGGCGGATTTGGTAAGACTAAAAGCGACTGTATAAATGTGGTCCCAATGTGCATGGAAGAGGTTGCCAAAAGCGGTTTCATCACCTTCGGCAACCTGGTTCAGCAATTCTTTTTCATTATATAGGGGGTCTGGCGGCAAAACTATATTAAGCAGTTATTTGGTTGTCCAACTATTGGTAAAAGAAATTCGGGAGGAAAGGCTTACTTATGAGGACTTTCAAAGATATGAAAAACTGCTTTTACAAAAAGTTGCTATAAGTGCTAAACTTGCCGTAAGGGGTGAGGGGGCGCTTGCGCGAGGGGGGTGGCGCGAGTGCGGCGCAAGCCCGAGGAGGCGTGAGGATTATTGTCCGGCGCGGGCGTCTTCGGGGTAGCCGATGTTCGCCAATGCCTTTTCGCCTAGCCGCTCCCGCAGCTGTGCCAGGTAAAGGCTTTTTGGCGCGACGGGTTGTCCGTAAGAATCATAGATCCCTTCCGGCAACAGGGGGGCTTTTTCGAAGGGCATCGCGCCTTGTTGTTTCTCCCCTGAACAGCCGATGACCCAGTTGACGGCACCCGGAGGCTGTTGATTCAGGTAAGACTTCGCCCGGCAATTCCAGGCTACGGCCCAGCCGATCGCCCAGCCATGGCCTGAGCCCATCTCGCCCCTATTCATAAAGTCGATTCCGCCTTCCGGTACTTCGCAGTCATCGATCAACAATCCTGTCGCCCATCGCTGATGCGGCTGGATCCAGCCATGCCCGTGGAATACGCAGTTCAACAGGACGATCGGCCCCGTTACCTTCGCGCCTGTTCCGAAGAAAAAGACGTTATCGCAGGTACTGGTGCACCGATGGAAAAGCAATTGAGGGCCGCTGCCGTTGATATCGGCAGGTTTGGCTGCGCCCAGGGTGGCCGAGTCATGCAGGAGGCCGATATCTTCTACCGTTATCCGTTTGCCGGTGATGCTGATACTGTTGACGGTGTTCAATACGGTGATCTTTCTTGCCCATCCATCCGTTAATCCACTCATCGTGAAAGCACGATGGTGGCCATCGTTGATGGTCACTGCCTGCGCGGGACAGACGATCCTGAAGTTCTCTATCCCTATCTGTGACAGTTCCCCGGAGGTGCTGATCTTCGTCACCGTTACGCCGGGCGGGTCGAGGAGTCCACGGTCATAGCTATCGGTTAATGGGACATCCACGGTAATGATGTTTTGTGTTTTTTGGGTGATGACGCGTTCGCAGGATATTTCGCCCGAAACCCATGTTTGTTTTTTGCCATCCCTTATTAGTTGATCCATGCCCATGAATTTCACCCAGGCTTCTGTCACTGGCCGGGTAATGCGGATGGTGTCGCCTGTTTGGAATCCCGAGGCATCGGTAAGCCGGAACGACAGGGCGCCGGCGGGGACATAGATAGCTGAAAAGGCTGCCGGTGTGCCGATGGTGCGGGTGGTGACGGCGCCTTTTACTTCAATACATACGTGTGGGGTGCCTGTCATTTTAATAACAGAACCGGCGGGGCCGGCGCCGCTTCCTCTCAGCACTACCCCACTGGCCTGTATCATTATCGGTCTGTCGCAGGAATATTCACCGGGCTGTAAAAGGACGGCGCCCCGAAAGCCGTTGACCAGCGGCAGAAGCGAAACTTCATCGATGGCGCGCTGTATGGGGCCGGTGTTGTCGCCTGTCTGTGGGCTAACGGTAATTTTGGTTTCCACTGTTGGGATGCGTATGCCGCCGCCGCCATAACCGGCGTAGGAAAAGTCCATGATCTTGTCTCCTCTTTCTGTTGGTTTGTAGGCAAGCCGGTGGTGGGGGTCGAGGAAGACCCATTCGCTTTGGGGGGCAGGGGGCCCCGCGGGGGTGGGGGAAGGGTAGGGGCCTGTGTGATGAGGGGCGGTTGGCGGGGGCGCGGCAGCGGGGGCGCCTGCGGGGCCGGCGGGAGAGGCATCCGGGCTGGCGGGGGCGCTTGCGGCAGGGCCGGTTTCCCGCGGGCTTAATACATGTGCGCGGGTCATATCGATGGCAAGATCGCCTTTTTGAAGCGGGTAGCCGCCGGCGGCATCCTGGGTCAGCCTGGGGTCTTCCTTTTTATATCCCTTATCCGGCATATCTCCCGGGCCGCGTGTACGGAAAAGGGTATTGCCAGACCAGGTGGCATTTGTATAAGGGCCTCGGATGACGGCCGCGGGTCCGCCGCCGCTGATGATATTGCCGGCAACGGCAATAAATGTTGCGCCCATTCCCTCTTTGCGGGGTGTCATCGTAATGTTGACCTCATTATCCACGAGTGTATTATAGGCTATCAGCACCCTGTCCGGGCGGTCGTGTGCCGTCAGCTGCGCGCCGTCGGCTACTTCCCCATCCCCATTCCCGATGGTGATGGCGGGATTGCAATGCTGGAAGCAATTGCTGTATATCGAATGATCATCCCCGAAGATGCGGATGCCGGGGGTATTGATAAAATAATTCCCGTAGACCAGTGACTTGTTCCCATGGCGTAGTGTGAATTGTGCCGGGCAGTTGCGGATGGTGTTATACCGCAGGGTAACGACCGATGCCTTTACAGAGATCAGTTCATTTTCACCTGCGCAGTCTTCAAAAAGATTGAATTCTACGACGCTGTTGCTGGACGACAGGCTGAAGCCGCTGAGTCCGAACTGTAAGGCTTCCGCACCGTTGCCCTTCTGGCTTTTAAAATTTGCAAAATAATTGTGATGTATCCAAAGCCGCTGTGCGATCTGGTGACCGCTGCCCCGGATAGCGAGAAATCTCCCCATGGCATCCTTATCCCGGAAGCTGTTGTGATCCACTTCCTGGTCGTCGCCGGCGATGGTCAGGTCTTCGCCGTCTCCGGGTGTTGCGAAAATGTTCCGGGTGAAACGGCAGAAGCTGGTGCCCGGGCCAGTGCGGGCTTTTGAGGCGGCGTGAGTGAATTTGAACCCGCTGATAATGATATGGGCGGCGGGGCTTTGAATATCGAAGCCGCCTGTCCCGGTGATCTCGGCTGCCCCGGGGGTTTGGGCTGCGATGAGGATGGGGTGGGTCTGCGTGCCTGCGCTGGAGACGATGATGTTTTCAGCGGTGGGGTATATGCCGCTGGCGAGCAGAATCGTGTCTCCCGGTGATGCATGATCGATAGCGGTCTGCAGGGCGGGGATGGAGGCGACGATGAGGGGACCCGGGGCGGGGGCGACTGACGGCGCAGTGATGGGGCCGGCCGCGTGTGCCGGGGCGGGGCCGGCGGGTGGTCGGGGCGGGGCGGGGGCCGCGGGCGGATGCGGCATGACGGGGCCGGCGGCGGCGTGAACTGCGAATAAAAGCAAAGCCAATGAGAAGGTAAGCCACTGTTGTTTCATAATTTATTTTTATTGTACCTGATAGAATACTACTCTGTCTACGACGTGAACGGGTCCGTTAGTAGACAGAATCCCCGCCGTTCGGGCTGCAAGGCCGGGAGCCGTCAGGTTGGGTGCGGGGAAAGCGCTGCCGGGGAAGCCGTTGATGGTGAATCTTGAATTCCTGTCGTTGACGACTGTAAAGACGATCTTGCTCTTCGGGTTCAAGGTGTCGGTTCCGGCAGGCATGAGGGTAGTTTTAACTACGGGATCGGGTCCTACATTTTCAAAGCTGTACTCACCGTCTACCATCAGGGAAAGCAGGTAATTCTTTACAAATCCCGGAGAATAATCTTCCCATTTTGTCGCGGGCTTGCCGCCGGCCAGGTAGTGCCCGAAGATACAATCGGTCGTGATCTTATTGCTGGCGAGCCGGTAGACGGCATCGTTGTGCAGGAACAGAAATGTCCTGCCTGCCTTTGAGTATTCAGCTGTGTCGATGCCGGAATAGAGCACGGCCTGGTACATCCGTTTGAAAATGGTGTCGTCCGGTACGGAGCCCAGGGCCCTGTCCATTAAAAACTGCAGGGCGGATTTATGGATATGCGGATCGATGGTGCTGACGACATGCGTGGTATTCTCCTGCAGTGGCAGGCCGGCCAGTTTTTTGCAGCTGGAAAAGGCCAGGGCGGCCAGGCTGAGGATGATGCCGAAGAGGGCCAGTTTTATTGCGTTCATAACTTTTATTTTAAGGATCAATTCGAGTACGGTTCGTTTTGTTTCAACAAGGAGCTTTCCACCAGCGCATCCCGGGAGATGGGCCAAAGTATCTTGCGGGCGTCGGTAAAGCCAGCCTGATCGAGCCCTAACTGTCTTTCCCTTTCGCGGAGCAAGGGGTCCATCACCGGGAGGACCCTGCCTGTCCTTACCAGGTCGAACCAACGTTTGCCTTCGGCAAAAAGTTCCAATTGCCGTTCATTGAGGAGGACGGTTTCCGCATCGGTGGTGGCAGGATAGTCCGCAGCATTCAGCGTGGGGATGTTCGCGCGGGTACGTACCTGGTTCAACAAGACAAATGCGCCTGTCTTGTCACCCGTCTGGTTCAGCGCCTCGGCGCGCATCAATAAGATGTCGGCCCAGCGGTACAAAGGCAATTTTGCCTGGCACTGTGCCCTGCTGGGAACCACAGGCTTCCCGGAGGCATCGGGGGGATAGAATTTCCAGATGGAACTGATCCGTTGCAAGGCAAAGGAGACGGTGGTATCATAAACCGTCCATCGCCGGATATCGCTCTTATTGCTTTCAAACCGTAAAAAGGGTATGCTGTCGATGACATAATTGGAAGTCTGGTCGGATGAGCCGATCTTCCCTGCAATCCCGTTACCGCCGTCTACCAGGTAGTCCCAGTTGAGGGTCCAGATGTTCTCCTTGGTATTTGCCGCCACGAATATGTCCCGGTAGTTGGCAGCGGGCGCCAGTGAATAGCGTTTCAGGGCTGTCAGCTTATCGGTGGTCTCCAACACTTTCGCATAATTTTTTTGCCAGAGGTATACTTCGGTCAGCATGGATAATATACTCCCGACGTTCAACTTGAATATGTTAGTGGAGTCAGGATTGACCAGGGAGTAGGCTTTCTGCAGATCGGGCAGGACCACGTTGTTCAGGATGGAATCCGTGGGGGTTCTGGGCAGATTGGGGTCCTCGCTGATATTCTCGTAAGCCGTCAATCTTACCGGCGCGGCGCCCCAAAGCCTTACTATATAGAAATACATAAAGGCGCGTATTCCATAGGCCTGGGCCAGGTAGTTATTTTTGTCCGTCTCCTTCAGATCGGCTATACCGGGCAGATATTTTATCGCAACGTTGGCCCTGCCAATCGTCAGGTATAGGTTATCCCAGCTGGCGGAGCCGGTCGTGGAGTTCAGCCCGTTGAGGGCGATGTTGACCTGGTCCACCCCTGTTCCGCCATAGGTGAAATTATCCGAACGGGCATCGCCCCATTCCGTAAAACTGCCGTTGCTGCTGAACGCCTTTTGAATACCGTCATAAATAGCGGCGTTGCCCAATTGGGCATCGTCGGGAGTTTTCCAGAACAATTTGCTGGAAAGATCGGAGATCGGCTGCTGGTCCAGCTGTTTGTAACACCCCATACCGAGGATGGAAAGTAGCACGATGAGATTTATTATGCTGAGTTTCATATAACAATCCATTTAAAAGTTAACATAGACGCCTGCTCCCAACTCTCTTTTTCTGGGATACCGGCCGTTGTCGAGACCGGGTGTGAGGGCGCTTCCCAGATTTATTTCAGGATCATACCATTTGTATTTCGTCCACGTGAGCAAATTGTTCCCATACACGAAGACGGAAAGTGAGCCGAGCCTTATTTTGGAAAGGATCTTTGGCGGGACCTGGTAGTTGAACCGGACATTACGAAGACGGATAAAGGAGGCATCTTCGATATAGAGGCTGCTTCCATCCCTGCCGTTGTCCACGGTGATCTTTTTGGCCACCGGATAGATCGTCACATCTCCCGGGTGCCACCAGGCGCCCTTAATATAATCCGGCTCAGGGGTGACGTTAGTGGTGGCATTCGAGTTCAGGTCAAGACGTGCCTGATCGAATATCTTAGCGCCCCAGCTGATGTAGAATCCAAAGGAGAGGCTGAATTGTTTATACACAATAAAATTGGTGAAGCCGGCGATCCATTTCGGTTGGGCGTTACCGAGGATAATACGGTCGTTATCATCGATGACGCTGTCCTTGTCGGTGTTCTGCCAGATCATATCTCCGCCTTTTAAGAGAGCTCCGTTGGTATACAACTGATTCACTTTCCCGGTGTATGCCTTACCCTGGTAGGTATATCCGGTGAAGGCGCCGTTATTAAAAACGGGGGTCAGCTGCTGCCAGTCGGATGTATAGGCATTGGATTGATCATACGCATATACCCCCAGTGCCTTATATCCGTAAAAATCGCCTAATCGTCCGCCTTCGCTGACCTTCCACACCTGGGTGCCGGAAGCGACAGGCAAAAGGCCTGTGCCGCCATACAATTTCCTGACGGTGTTATTGTTGAACGACATATTATAGAGGATATTCCACTGGAAGTCCTTATTGCGGATGGGATAGGCGCTGACCAGGAATTCGAAGCCCCTGTTGCGTATATCCCCGACATTTACTTTGACACCATTGAATCCTGTGTTGGAAGGCAGCGGAGCGCTGTAGAGCAGCTTACTTGTCAGTTTGTCGTAATAATCCGTCGTAAAACTCAATCTACCATTCAACAGGCTGAGGTCCGTCCCTATGTCCAGTTGGGTGGTGGATTCCCAGCTCAGCGTGCTGTTTCCGAACGTACCGCTTGTCGCCGCGCCGGAGACACCGTTATAATAATTGGTACCAAAGGTATAAGTGAGGATAGACTCGTAGGGGCCTATCTGGTCGTTGCCCGTGACGCCGTAACTGGCGCGGAGCTTGCCGTCATCCAGGTATTTTCTTGTCCAGTCCATGAATTTCTCATCAGAAAACCGCCACCCGACGGAAGCCGAAGGGAAATATCCCCACCGGCGGTCCTTGCCAAAACGGGAAGAAGCATCGGCCCGGAAATTACTGTTGACCAGGTATCTCCCTTTATACGAATACCCCAGTCTGCCAAAGGCGGAATTCGAAAAATACTGTTCCTCATGCGTGATACCCGGCGATTGTATCTGTGCAGAATTCAATGTGAGTACCGTCTCGCTCACCAGATTCGTCCCCGTGTTAGAGACTGTATGATCAAATCCGTCGTCGGCGCTGACGCCTAATACGCCTGTTATATGATGGTCTTTGGCGAAGATCTTATCATAATTAAAATAGCCTTGTACCTGCCAATAGGTATTGAGATCGGTGGAATCTTTAATGCTGTTATTAAGTGGAGTGGCCGCGCTGACCAGTTTGGGAGTAAAAACTAGGTTGTGTACATGGGTCGCCCTCACATTCGCGTCCACTGTAAATTTCAACTCTTTACGAATGTTATAGGCGATATAATTATAAATGCTGGCATCGTAGGTGGCGAAATTATTTTTGTCCAGAAGCGCTTCCGCCAGGGGATTTCTTCTACCTCCGATGATGCCCGACAAGGTGCCGTCCTGCAGATAAACCCTGAAGTTGGGCGGCCGCTGCAGCGCCTGCGACAAGGTGTTTCCTTCATTGATGCGGTTTTCTTTTTCATAATAGGCCTGGATACGGCTGCCGAAACTGAACCGCGGGTTCGGGACATAATCCACATTAAACCGGGCCCTTACCACTTTTGCCCAACTGTTTACGATGATGCCCTGGTCATCGAGATAACCCAGGCTCGAGTAGTAATTGAGTCCCTGGCTGGCTCCGCTGACACTCAGGTCCACCTGGTTCCTTGTGGCGGTACGCGTCAGCATGTCCTGGTAATCATTATCCGCATTATAGCCGGGGTTTAAGGAATCGGCCGGAGGGGGATTGGTCCCGCTGGTACTCCTTTTGAGGTCCAGCAGTCTTCTGTCCGCGGCATTCGCCTGGGGAACCTTATGGGCCAGGGTACCCAGACTATGCAGGTATTGCACTCCTATCCGGGGTTTTCCGTCCTTTCCTTTTTTAGTGGTGATAATGATAACGCCATTGGCGGAGCGGGCGCCGTAAATGGCAGCTGAAGCTGCATCCCTTAATACCTCTACCGACTCGATATCCGCTGGATTGATCCCGTCTATGTTGACTCCCTGTGCCCCGTCAACGATGTAGAGGGGGTTGGCGCCGGCCTCGAGGGTAGCTGTACCCCTGATGCGGATCGAGCTTGTGGCGCCGGGTCGCCCCGACTCCTGCGCGATCTGCAAGCCCGGCACCTGTCCTTGCAAAGCATCCAATATATTCAGCGGCTGACGCTCCTTTATCTGTTCCTTACTCACCGAGGAAATGGCGCCCGTGACGTCTCTTTTTTTCTGGCTGCCATAACCGACGATGACCACCTGATCCAGATTGGAAGAGCTGGTATGCAATGTGATGTCTATCTTTCTCTGGGAATGGACGGCCACTTCCTGGGGCAGGTAGCCGACATAGGAAAAGACCAGGGTGCCATGGGGCTCAATGGTTTTCAGCAGGTAATTACCTTTGGCATCGGTGAGCGTCCCTGTCTGGGTCCCCTTGAGGTTTGCGCTGACGCCTTCTATGGGCAGTCCGTCCGGGTCCGTCACTGTCCCAAAGATCGCTCCCTTGGGATATCTCTTTTCAGTGGTGTCTCCCGCGTTGCGGTCTAAAGGCGGTTTTTTGCGTTTAATAGCGGGGTCCTGGGAGAAAGTTTGGGTCGTAGTGAGTGACAAGAGAAAAAAAAGGAAATAGAACAGCCGGGGAGAAAATAGAATGAATTTCTCTTTCATAAGCAGTCGGTTTAAATTTGAGCAATCGTTGGTCCACCTAACCTGGGCAAGTACGACAGATTTTAAAAAAAATAAGTTCCTCCTATTGCCTTTTTGCTAAGCAATTTTGTCGTTTTTTGACGTGGACCTTTTTGACTGCGGCAAAGACGCATGTATCATCCTGCCGTTTTGCCTGTTATCGTATCATTTTATAACAAAAAATTGTAAAATATGAGCGATCTTCAAGCCAAATGTTGTTGATGTGGTGTATTTAAGAAGTTTGATCATTTTTCCGATCCTTTTGTTGGGTCTACCTTTTTTAACTATCGCTCAGGGTAACAAGCTGCAGTTCCTGCTGGACAAGCTAAATACTGCCCGTCATGATTCGGACCGCATGGTCGTTTATTATTCCCTTTCGAGGTATTATTGGGACAAGGATGCGGACAGCGCTCTGCTGATGGGGGAAAAATCGCTTGAAATGGCTGTGAAGATCCATAATGAGGTAGGGACGGCGCTGGCCTATCTGACACAGGGGGTGGCGTACGGGGCAAAAGGGCGATTCCCCCAGGCGCTGAAATGCCATCTCGAGGCCTTGAGGATCAGTGAAAAACTGGGCATGGAAGGCCTCTCCGGAAATAATTACACCAATATCGGAATTGTATATTCCGATATGAAAGACTATCCAAAAGCCATTGAATATTTTCACAAGTCTCTCGACATATCCCGCAGGGATAAAATAGATACTTTGCATTACGGGATTGCGGCTGGATACATCAACCTGGGGGATGTCTTTTTAAAAGCCAACCAATTCGATTCTGCCATTCTCTATAATAAAATGGCGCTACCGATAGCCTTGGGGGCTAAGGATTCTGACTATCTGGGCACCATATTGATGAATATAGGGGAAAATTATGCAAAAAAGAAGGCGCCCGACAGTGTCATCCGTTATGCCCGGAAGGCCCTGGAAATGTATACAGCAGTACAGGATGAAGCGGGGATCGCCGAAACCGATAATGTCCTGGGGGAGGCTTATTATCAGGCAAGGCAGTACCCCCTGAGCATTCTGCATGCGGAAAACGCGTTGCGGAGGGCGCAGCATTTACACACCGATCAATTGGCGCTGGAGGCCTGCAGAATACTCTATTCTAACTACCAGGATATGGGAAATTACCGGCAGGCGCTGGAGTACAGGAATAAGGGGATTGCCCTGCAGGACAGCCTTTTTACGCTGGAAAAAGATAAGGAATTAAAGGGACTGCAGTCCGACTACGAGCTAGCAAAAAAACAGCACCAGATAGATCTGCTCAGTGAGGAAAAGACCATACGGGAAAGTAAAATGGCAAGGGGCAGGATGATCCTGATACTGTCACTGCTGGCGGTGCTGCTGATGGGATTGTGTATACTTTTTTTATACCGCGGGAGCCGGCAGAAACAACGTCTCAATTCTTTGCTGGGTGAACGGAATGAAGAGATCCTGCGGCAAAATAAGGACCTGGAGTCTCTCAATGCCGTCAAAAACAAATTGCTGTCCATTATAGGGCATGATCTGAGAAGCCCGATAGGTACGCTTAAAGGTTTTGTGGACCTTCTGAAAAAGGGCGCACTTCCGGCGGAAAAGACTGCTTATTTCGCGGAGAAAATGAGCGAGAACCTGACGGCCACCTCCAATTTGCTCGACAACCTGTTGTTCTGGGCTAAAAGCCAGATGGAAGGTATGACGGTCAATGCTGCGGTCTTTGATCTGCGGGAGCTCATCGGGCAAAATAAAAAGCTGGCGCAACACCGCGCGGACAACAAGAAAATAAGTCTGCTGCTGGACGAAGATAAAGGGCCGCTGTCTGTCCATGCCGACATGAATATGCTGGATATGGTCCTGCGCAATCTCGTGGAAAATGCCATCAAGTTTTCGGGGGAAGGGGGTACGGTTGCTATCCGGACGGAGACATCCGTTGAATTTACGCTGGTGGCGATAGAAGATACCGGGAATGGGATTGCGCCCGAGCACCAGCACAAGATATTGAATAGTTCGTTTTCCTATACGACGCCGGGGACCTCAAAGGAAAAGGGCAGCGGGTTAGGGCTGGCGCTTTGTAAGGAGCTGGTGGAGAAGAATGGGGGGAAGATATGGTTTGAGAGCGAGGTGGGAAAGGGGACGCGATTTTTATTTACAGTGCCGAATGAGGGTGTTGCGTAAATGGATGGCGGATTTCTTGCACGAAGGATATCGATACGCCTACAATTGACGCGATCTTTTCGTCTGAAAATTCTGTCATGGAAATAAGGTTCTTTATCACGGCAAGCTGAGCTTTCGTCTAACCCTCTGCCAAGCCCTCTTCCTTTCCCTCCATTTTTAAAAGGGGTTTTCGCTCTTCTCCAATTCTTCGATGCATTTCGGCCAGCTCTTTATCAAGATATTCAAATCCGCGTTCTATATTGTATACCTGGTCGGCGTCTGGAAAAATGAAACGCAACAGGTCAGCGAACACTTCCTCCATGATGACTTTCCATAAGATATCACTTTTTCGCTGCTTCATAGGCAAAAAATTTAATACCCCCGCAATGCATTTAACATGCGATGAGAACGGTAATCCATAAAATGCCGTGAAATGTTTACCCAGCCTGGTGGAGGGAATGTTGCAAGAAGACAATAAAAATACGAATACTTAATTGCCGGAAAAAATTATTCCGTAGCACCAGAAGGCGGCCCCAAATTCCATTGTTTAATACAGTCATCTTCATCTTGGCGTAGCTATCCTGCCAGCGAAAGCAAAGGGGCTTAAAACGACTTGACGCGGGAGTAGAAGGGTGAGCCGGTGCATTGTGGGACGGGAGTCATATCTTCGACACATCTATCTGGTATAGCTTGGCTAATTCTCTCAATTCAAAAATATTCCTGATCTTAAGCTTTTCGAAAGAACGTATTTTGTGTGTACCGATGGTAGAAGAATGCAGGTTCAGGGTTTTCTTTATCTCCGCATGGGAATAACCCAGGAGAAGATATTTCGCCAATTGCAGTTCCCTGTTAGAAAGTTTTTCAAAAGGATTGTCGGTCCTTTTTGCCATCATGTCTTCGTAGAAATATTTCTTCAGCTTGTCACTCATGTATATCGTACCGTTCAAAACCTGTTCTGCAGCCTTTCTTATCTCGTCTGCCTCGGACTCCTTATCGAGGTAGCCCAATACGCCCAGCTTGAGGAAGCGTTTGGCATACAATGTTTCTGAGTTCATGCTAAAGACGAGCACCTTACTCTTTTCCCTATAAGCGAACATGTTGGTAACAAGCGCGATGGAATCTGTCTCGGGCATATTGATATCAAGAACGATGAGGTCGTATTCATTGCGTTTTATAAAATCGATCACCTGGTCGCCGTTGACAGCCTCATCGATCTGAGCAAAGGGGCAGATATCCTTGAGCATGGTCTTAAGACCAGCCCTCACAATCACATGATCATCCGCGATGAGTAATCTATTGGCTGCCATATGCCTACAGGTTTAAATATCGTTACTACACATTAATAAATCGTTATCTACATAAAGGTACGTCCATTAATGATTTGTATTGTAGTAATATATCTACATGTAAAAAATTATATGTCCTTGACTAACATCTGTTTGTAAGAATCTTTCCGGCTTCATCTCAACAGTTTACTACAGGGATAATCATGGCGGCGAATTAATTTAGCTTCGACTACAGTGTAGTACAAAGCACTTTAGTCTTACATATAGGACTGTAAGGTCATAAAAAAGGGGTTGTGTCTACACCCCCTTTCGTATTTCCGGGGGGAGGAGCTCCAGGGGCAGTAAGACGGAGAAAATGCTTCCTTTATTAAGCTCGCTGTCCACTTTTATCCTTCCGCTATGCATTTCTACAAATTCCCGGGTAATGGCCAGCCCGATGCCGCTGCCCGGTTTGAGAGGGGGGCGGGGGGGGTGACCGGAGGTGCCATCGGAGGGGTTGCCGGGGGCCCTGCTGAATGCTTCAAATATCTTCTGTTGCATTTCCGGCGCGATGCCAATCCCCGTATCCTTTACCGTTAGCTCCAACAGTACGCTCCGCTGGTCCTGTCTCACGTTGGCCAATTCTACGATCACGCTCCCGTGTTCCGGAGTGAATTTGAAGGCATTTGACAGAAGATTGAAGACAACACGCTCGATCTTGTCGTGATCGAATAGCGTCATCAGGCGGGATATATCTGACCGGTAGGTAAAATCGATATTATTCTCTCCTGCAAGGTCGATAAAGGAATAGGCGGTGTCTTTGATGAACGCGGCGATGTCTCCCGGCGTCTTATTCAACTTAAGTTCATCGGCCTGCATTTTTCTGAAATCCAGCAACTGATTTACCAGATGGAGCAATCGTTTTGCATTTCTTTCGATATGGTGAAATTGATTTTTGCTATCCGGATCGTATACTGGCGTCGTAAGTTTGTCGACTGGTGTCAGGATCATGGATAAAGGGGCCCTGAACTCATCGCTGACATTGGCGAGGAATTTGATCTTCATACTATCCAGCTGATGTATGCGAAGGGCTTCCTGTCTTTCGCGGTGTAAAGCCAAACGTGCCCTCGCGCGCCCGGCAATGATCAGTCTGGCGGCGAACAGCAATGTGGCGAGGACCAGGATATAGAGGGCCCAGGCCGCAGGTGTCATCCAGAAAGAAGGTTTCACGATGATCTTTATCGCCGCATCTTTTTCATTCCAGACCCCATCCCTGTTCGAGAACTTTACTCTGAAGTTATATTCGCCGGGGGGAATATTTACATAAACAGCCTTTCTATTCTGTCCGTCCACCAGGATCCAATCCTTATCGTATCCTTCCAGCCGATAAGCATATTTATCCTTTTTCGCGTTGATATAACTGAGCCCGGCGAATTCCAGGGTAAAATCATTTTCATTGTGAGCCAGCTGAACCTGGCTGGTTTCGGTGATGGAATGTTCGAGGATGGTCCTGCCCTTCCATTTGACGCCGGAAGTCATGTCTTTACTGAACAATTTGAACCCGGTGATGACTACCGGGGCAACCCTCGCTTCCCATCCGACCCTCGATGGTTTGAATAAATTAAACCCGTTGGGTCCGCCAAAAAGCAATTCGCCTTCCCGGGTCCTGAAGGCTGCATTTTCATTGAACCCCCGGCCCTGGAGACCGTCATATTCATCGTAGTTGATACAGGCGATGGTGATATGACCCAGGCTATGGGAGATCACTATCTTGGACAGACCTGCGGGAGTGCTTACCCATAAATGGCCTTCGTCGTCCTGGAGGACATTGAGGATCACATTATCGGGAAGACCATCTTTTGCCAGGAACACCCGGAAGGTATCCGAGCCTTTCTCCAGCACGTTGAGTCCCCGTTTGGTAGCCACCCACATATTCCCATTGGGGTCTGCCCAAAGGTCATTGACACTATGATCGCTGAGCTTACTGTTCTCTTCCGAAAAGTGAGTGAATCTGCCCGTGCTGCGCTGCCACACTTCGACACCTGATGTCGTACCGATCCACATGTTGCCACTGACGTCCTCCTTAATCGATGAAATATAGGCGGGGATAGAGTCGAGCGCCTTTTTGAAATGATAGAAGTCTTTTCTTCCGGGGTCCAGTCTGTCAAGTCCTCTCATCGTACCTATCCAGAGATGGCCGTCTGCATCCTCCGTGATGCAAATCACCCTGTTATCAGTGAGACTGTTAGGGTCGGCGTCATCGTGCCGGTAGTGAACAAAGCGCCCCTTGTCAAAACAATCCAATCCCCCCTGGTAATAGCCGATCCACAATTTCCCTTCGTGATCGATCCTAAGACCCACGATAACATCCAGGGCCGGGGTGTTGGTGTCGTCTGGTTTATGACGGTAGGAGGTAAACGTATTCCCGGTGCGATCGTACCGGATAAGGCCGCCTCCATTGGTGCCTATCCATAAGTTGCCGAATTTGTCTTCGGCAAAGCGGTCTATATCATCATAGGGAAGGCTATTGGGCTGGGAGGCCTGGTGGCGGAAGAGGGGAAAACGGGCGAGATTGGGATGAAAATAATTGATCCCCTTCTTATAAGAGCCCAGCCATATGATGCCCAGGTCGTCCTTGTAAAGGGAGGTTATGGAATTTTGTACGAGGCTTCCTGCCTCTTCAGAAGTCAGCAGGTAGCGGACCGTCCCTTTTTGTTTGTCAAGGAGGTCTACCCCACCTTGGTCGGTAGCGATCCATATCAATCCGCTCTCGTCCTGTGTGACATCATTGATCGCGTTGCTGCTTAACAGCAGGGGACCGGGTGAGGCGGGGGGCCGGGATGGGGGACCGGGCTGGGTGCGGGGTGGCGCGGGGTTGCCGGGGCGGGCACCGGAGTCCTTTGAAAAATGCCGCAAGGCATTGGTCCGGGGATCGTATTGATAAAGACCCGATAAAAACCCGTAGCAATATAGCCATAGAATACCCTGGCGATCGATGTACAGTGCAAATCTAAAGTGATTTTTCTCATTCTCTTTTTGCAGAACCGGCGTGCTGTACAGGACTGTTTGCCGGCCCGCATCGAATTTTTCCAGGAATCCGTCAGCATGAACGAGCCATAGATGCCCTATCGAATCCATTTTTGAGGCAACGATCGAACTCCCTGCCGCCTTCGGCCCGTTGATAGCCGGTTTGATGCAGACGGGGGCGCCGTGCGAATTCCAGCGGAAGATGCCGGAATCTGCATAGACGATGTAATAATCCTCTTTCCACTGCAGTACCCTGACAAGTCCGCCAAAAGGCAAATGCGTGTCGTAAGGCAGATGCTTTTCGTGAAAAAAACGTTCGGGATGCGGGTCAAATCTTTCGGTAGCGGGATCATAAATGCTGATGCCCCCATATGAATGCATCCATAGTTTCCCGAGAGGGCCTTCGAAGATGCTGGTGACATTATCGTCCTTTATGGAAGTGGAATCTTTGTCGTTGTGCAGAAAAATCTTACAGGTGTAGCCATCATAACGGTTGACGCCGGATAAGGTGCCGAACCATAAAAATCCTTTCCGGTCCTTATAAATGGTATTGATCAGATTGTTTGACAATCCATCCCTGGTGTCTAATTTGGAAAAGGTATAATCATTGACCTGCCCCAGACAACGTAATGCTGTCAGCAGTATTGTCAATCCAATCGTAAGAAAAGGTTTCATGCGTGCTAAATCTACAAAAGGTACAAACAGAAGGTCTCATTCTTTGTAGTAATCTTTCTAAATCGCAGATTTCGATGGGCTTCTACAATCTGTTGGTATAATCGTTGATGGGATTTAGTAATATTATTACAATGGGTGACGATGTGTATCTCTATTTTTGAATTGTTCAGATGGCCCCGTTTTTTTTCCAATATCCTGTGTCACGGCTATTCGGCAGCCCAAGAACCATATAGCTGCAACATACCCCCCGATCTGTCCTTATGAAAACATCAATCCGTAAGTCTCCGCCTCGTATGAGCGTATTGGGGGATAATGGCAGGGTAAAAATAATTTACGTTAATTTTAGGGATTCAAAGTCAAACTAATGCGCTCATTAGTAGTAACCTATCTTTTAATGCTTGGCTGCCTCGTTGGGTTCGGACAGCAGGTATTTATGCAGCGTTACTCAAAGCAGGACTACCAGGGCGGGGATCAAAACTGGGGGTTTGCCCAGGATAAGAAGGGGATCCTTTACATAGCCAATAATGACGGCGTGTTGAGATACAACGGGGAAAAATGGGAAATGCTCCAGGTACCCGGTCAACATTATGCTTTTTACATCGCTTTCGACTCCCAGGACAGATTATATACAGGGTCTTATAATGAGCTGGGGTTTTTCGAGAAAGACAGTTCAGGAAGATACCAGTACAATTCCCTTTTAAAGCGGCTTCCGGATTCCCAGCGGCATGTCAAAAATATCACGCAGGTGGTAGTTTTCAATGACACCGTTCTTTTTAAGGGACCTGACCACATCTATGTCTATGCCGGGGGCCAATTTACCGTAATTGCCGCTAACGGATATCTCCTGAGGTTCAGGAAGCGCCCCTGGCTGCTCGATAAAGACGGTTTACATACTTATAAAGATCTCGGTTTCGGAGCCGCATGGCCGTCGAAGGAATTAAACGGGCTGCGTATCGACAGGATAAAGGATTATACGGGCAATGCCTGTTTGTTGCTGGATGATAAGCGTACCCTGTGGATATTCGATCCTGACGCGGGCACCGGCAATAAACTGCGTCCTTTCTTTCGTACCCCGAATGCCTTTTTGAAGGATTCGGCGATCTTCAACTTTTTCTACCTTGACAATGGCAATCTCGTCCTGCAGCTGGCTACGGGGTTGCTGATCGTCGATGAAGAGGGCAAGACGGTGAATTTTATTTCCAACGCCACTTTTGACACGGATATACGTTATGCCCGATTTTTCCAGGACAGCCATCATAATCTCTGGCTGACGGCAACCAACTCTTTTATATTCCAGCTGATCACCAGCAGTCCCCTATCCTATTTTGACAAGAACAACGGCATCAGGGGAACTATCCTTTCCATGGGGGCATCCGGCGAGATGCGTTATGTAGGTACCACCGAGGGTATTTTTTACCAGGATAAGGAACGGCAGTTCCATGCCTTTCCGCATATAGCCAATGAAGCCTGGAATTTCTATGACTTCAGCGGAAAATTATATGTGGCCCATGAGACGGGGGTCTTTGAGGTGAATGGAACGCAGCTGCGGAAATTGGTCGACCAGCCTTCCGTCTATTGTCTGTGCGAGGTAAGAGAAAGCCAGGATCGCCTGTTGATGGGCACCTTCAATGCCGGCATCTGGGTGCTGGAAAAAAAGGGCAATACCTGGAGCAAGCGGCGGATCAAGGGTTTTGACGAAGAGGTCGACTTCATAGAAGAAAATACGGATGGGATTATCTGGGCCGGCAATTATACCACCGGCATCTTCCGTCTTCAATTCAATCAAACATGGGATTCCGTCATCGATAAAAGGATCTATGATGCGGCAAAGGGTCTTCCCCGGAATATAAATAACCGGGTGTTCAAACGCAGGAATGGAGATCTCCTGGCGCTGACATCGGACGGCGTGTACAGTTATGATAAAGAAAAAGACCGGTTCGTTCCCGTCGAGCGGTTCCGTCAATCCATTCCTGCCGGCTGGCACATCAATGCGATGGCTGAAAGTTCCGATGGGGATATTTATTTCAGGGGCGGGCCGGCGGGTTACAGGGAAATGGCCGGTTTCCTGCACCGGCAACCGGACGGGAGCTTTGCTTTCGTGCAGAGCCCATTCCCGAAAATTGCCATGCCCGTGCAAAGACAGGGCGTAGAACGAATAGAAGAGACCAGGCCACTGTTGATCACCGGTCCTGACGAGATATGGATGGGTGTCAATGACAGAGTGGTCACCTATGATCCTACCAGGAAAACCTATTTCAATGACTCCTTACCCATATACATCGGTGGTGTGTGGTCCGGGGATTCGCTCATGTACAGCGGCGACAAGGCCATCAGTCTGACACCAGACCTGCCTTATTCCAGGGATAAGCTGCGTTTTTATTTTTTTACTCCCTATTATGAAAGCCCCGAGAGGCTGGAATATCAATACAAGCTGCAGGGTTTTGCGAATGACTGGTCACCGTGGAGCCACGACAACGAGGCGGCATTTATCAACCTACCGGAAGGGGACTATGTTTTTTGGGCCAGGGTAAGGAATATCTATGGGCAAACGGGGTCTCCTGTTGCATTCCCTTTTCATATCCATCCACCCTGGTACAGGTCGTGGTGGGCCCTTCTTTTCTATATTTTTGTTTTCTTATTTCTCATCTTTGCGGCGGTGGGTTCATATACAAAGCATATTGCCGCCAGGAACCGGGCATTGGAGAGGAAAGTGGAAGAAAAGACCCGGGAGATCGCCGAAAACGTCAAAAAATTAAAGGACCTGAATGCGTCGAAAGACCGGCTTTTTTCCATCGTCTCCCATGATCTGAGAGGTCCGATCAGTACGATGAAGGCTGTGGTGGACCTGATGAAGAATGCGGCCATGTCCGAACAGGATGTCCGGTCTTTCGGGACCGAGCTGGGGGATCATCTCTTTGTCACAAGCCAGTTGTTAAATAACCTGTTGCAATGGTCAAAAGCACAGATGGAAGGAATACAGCCGGTCCATCATGCCTTCGGATTACAGGATGTCGCTGCGGAGAGTTGTCAGTTGTTCAGGGCGATGGCAGCATCCAGGAATATCCGGGTGGTGAATGAGGTACCGGAGACGTGCCGGGTATATGCCGACAAGGACATCATCAGGATGGTGATACGTAATCTGACGAGCAATGCCATTAAATTTTCGCGCAGTGGGGGCGAGGTCATCATAGGCGCCGAAACGAGCAACAATATGGTGGAAGTCTTCGTAAAAGATATGGGGGTCGGTATTTCTGAAGAAGGTATCGCCAGGATCACCCACAAACATTCCTTTCACAAGCCGGATGCGACGGGCCAGGTAGGGGCCGGGCTCGGTCTTTTGCTGAGCCAGGAACTGATAGAGAAAGAGGGCGGAAATATTGTAATTGAAAGCCGTCCGGGGGAAGGAAGCAGGTTTTCCTTCCTGGTGCCGGTGGTCGACAAGGGGCTTGGATATCCTGTCGCGGAGTTGACCTAGACGCGGGGGATCGGGAGATGCGGGAGCAAGAGGGGTCTTTTTCCCGGGATTCCAGGCGCCAGGCGATAGTTAGGCCCGCATGAAAATAAAATTCTGCCGGCGGTGTCTTAGTCCAGCCTGTTTATCCTGAATATACACCATGTATCTTTCCCCGGCAACGATCTTTGCCGCCAGGGCGCCGTAGGAAGCAGGGTTGTCTTTATACTCAGGGATGTCCCCGGTGGCGCCCCGCACATAAGAAAGATAAAATTTCTCATGCCGCATAAGAAAATTCCAGGTCTTCCCCAATTCACGGCTCCAATATTCCATTCTTTTGTCCGGGTCCTGCGGGATATACAATTCAGCCGTATAGACCAGGGTAAAATACTCCACTAACCCGCCGAAATCCGGTTGCAGCTTCCTAAAGAACCATTGTTCCTCTTCTTCACCCGAAAAACGCTCTGCGTCGAGCATTTCTTTCAGGCGCACTCCGGTGCGGACGCTTACGCAAAAACAATGTTCTATCCATTCCGGGAGATATGACCGATCGAGCCCTTTGGGGTTTGTCTCATTCAACATTTCTTCATACAACCGCAGATATTTCTCTTTCATAAAAAAATAATTTACAGGTGATTATCGAATGTTTGGTCGAATGATATAAAGTTAGAGAGCCAAATATTTACAATCTGTACGCAGGATACGACATGGGTGTAGTTTTCCTTCTACATTTATGGAGGAGATGGTGCTATATGATCTTGTGTTTCCTGGCGAGGTTGATAAGTTCGATCGTATTGGTGAGGCGGAGCTTTTTCATCACCCGCGACTTATGGGTGCCGACCGTAGACCTGTTGAGGTGAAGCGTACGGGCGATCTCACTCATTGAATAGCCCTTGAGTATCTGTAAGGTAACTTCGAATTCCCTGTCGGAGAGCCCCTCGAAAGGATTAACCTCTCTGCGGCTGAGCACTTCGCTGGAAATAAGTTCAGAGAAGAAATCGCTGATATAAATATGCCCCTCTCTTATTCTTCGGATGGCGGACTGTATCTCCGCCTCAACGGTCTGTTTGAACAAATAGCCATGCACACCTAATTTTATGAATCGCATGGCAAAGCTAACCTCCTGGTTCATGGTAAAGATGAGGATCTTCAACGAGGGGAATTGTTTCCTGAGATAGTCTGCCAGGCTGAATGATTCCGTCTGTGGCATATTGACATCCAGGATGAGGAGATCGAAAGAACGGGATTTAAGTTTCCCGATGACGGCTTCGCCGTTGACCGCTTCTTCAATATGAATATCAGCGTCGATGTTATTGATGAGGATCCTGAGCCCGATGCGGACTATAGCGTGATCATCAGCAATAAGAATGGAATACGCAGCATTCATATAGGGTGGTATCCTAATGGTAGGAACATTATCAAAAGTAAAAGAAATTACAGGGATAAGCGCTTGATTACCTCGATTAAACGCACTTCTAATTAATGTTAGACATTTTTCTACAACCGTAGACGGTCATCCGCTAATGACGGGAGGGATGTAGAAATATAACTACGTCTTTTGTAAATGGATCGCTATTTGTCATACACATAGTTAGATTTCTATTTTTTATTAAATAAAAGACGTAGAGCTTTCGTTCTTTTGTGATAAGTGAATTCCCTGATGAAGCCGGTGGTAAAATGCTATTTCTTTATTGAGCGAAAAATCAGGTATCTGGGGTATAGTCCCATTTTGAACGGGCATGAGAAAAGGCAGCTAGGTATATTCAACCTGATGAATTTCTCTTTCGGGGGTATACTGGGGGTGCTGATCCCGTCAATGATATACTTGAGTGGGGTCCGTTTTCCCCTTTTCGTATGGTGTTTCATATCCCTGGGTCCGATAGCGGTCAGCATGATCTCTTCCATCTGTGTCTACCATCGCCTGTATGAGAAGGCCAGGTTATGTTTCTTCATTCTGCATCCCTGTCTGCTGACGATAACCTATGCCCTGAAGATCGATTTCGGGACCGACCTGTTTTTTGTGTGTTATGGAGTTGTGTCGGTATTCTTTCTTCAAAGCGTTTACAATATCATCTTTTCCTTTTCTCTTTCGATGACCTGCTATTTCATCGCGCATGGCTTTGGAAACAGTTATGAGTACAGCCTGGAAACGGCGAGTTATGACCTGTTCCTGCTAAACCATCTGCTGGCCATCTTTTTTATCTTTTACGGCATTTTCCTCATCAGGAATGAGAATGTGCGTTATCAGCTGAAGATCATCAGCAAGAACCAGAAACTTCGCCGCAGCAACGGGAAGATCCGGGTGCAGAAAAAGGAATTGTCCGATAGAGCGGTCCTGATGGAGGAACAGGCGTTACAACTAAGGGAGCTGAACTCTTTAAAAAATAAGCTTTTTTCCGTGGTTGCCCATGATCTCCGGAACCCGTTGCATGCCCTCCACAACCTGTTCAGGAACATGGAGCGATATGATATGCCCGGGGATCAGATAAAGATACTGATCCCTGATGTCGTAAAAGACCTGGGTCATACCGCGGTGCATATAGAAAATCTTTTGCAATGGGCCAAGACCCAGATGCAGTCGGAAGCGGCAAAGCCGCAGGTGCTGGATATCTCAGCCATCGTCCGGGAAGTGCTGGGTTTTCTTCGTCTGCAGGTGGAGGCGAAAAAACTCAGTGTAGATAGCCGCATAGACAAGCCGGTATACGTTTACGCCGACAGGGGGATGATCGACCTGGTATTGCGCAACCTGTTGTCCAATGCGATAAAGTTTACTCCTGAAGAAGGGACCATCACGCTTGGGGCCAGGGAGAAGGCGGCCCATATCGAGGTCTTTGTCCAGGACACCGGGGTTGGCATCAGCCATGACGTCATGCAAAAGCTGACCAATGACATTCAGTATTCTACAAACGGGACCGCCAATGAAACCGGGGTCGGGCTGGGGCTGATGTTATGCAGGGAATTCCTATCCAGGAATGGGGGGCGGCTGGAGATCCACAGCAAACCGGGGGCGGGCAGCGTCTTTTGCTTTTTCCTGCCGAAAAAATGATCGGCCGATGTCAGAAACAATCTCTTACCATATGAAACCCAGCAAAACAAATTTTCACCGGATAAAATATCTTTTTTTTGCTGTCCTTGTACAGGGTCTTTGTTCTATTTACCCTGGCCGGGCCCAATCCATTCAGCAGCTGCAGGCAAGGCTTGACACCAGCCGTACGGATTCGGGCAGATCTATTATCTATTATACTATCTCCATGCGTTATTGGAACAAGAATGTCGACAGCGTCTTAGTGATGGCGGACAAAGGTCTTGAGTCGGCGAGGAAAGGGCAATATGACAATGGGATAGCTTTGAACCTATTGTCGAAAGGTACCGGCTATACGCTGAAAGAGGAATACCCGGAAGCCCTGAACTGTCTTCTTCAAGCCCTGCGGATAAGTGAGCGATTAAAGGGGAATGAGCTAACGGGAAATCTTTATACCGACATAGGCATTGTGTATGCAGATATGGGTGATCATGCAAAATCAATGGAGTATTACCTAAGTGCGTTACGTATCGCTGAAAAACACGGAGACCAGCATGAGACGGCTATCCTGCTGACCAATATAGCGGAAACCTATAAAGACGAGGGCGCCTATGACTCCGCACTGGCCTACAATTACAGGGCGCTTCCCATCATGATGAAATTGCATGATTCCGTAGTGGTTGCGGCCATCCTGCTGAACATCGGGGACGATTACAATAAAAAGGGGCAATCCCAGGAGGCGCTGCGTTATTTCTCCGAGTGCAGCGTTCTTGCAAAAAACATCCATGATGAAGTAGACTTCACCTGGGCCGGCATTTCCACGGCGGAGGCTCTTTTGAAGCAACGTAAGTATATCCCTTCCATCCAGGAGGCGAATGTCGCCCTGGGAAATGCCCGGCGTTATGCTTTTGCGCAGATAGTGCCGGAATGTTACTCCGTGCTTTATTCCGACTACCGGGGGTTGCGGAATTTTGAGCAGGCGCTGGAATACAGAAATCTCGAGGTAGCCTGGAAGGATAGTGTGAACACCCTGGAAAAGGAGAAAAAGATCCGCAATCTGCAGTCGGGTTATGATCTGGAGAAAAAGCAGCATCAGATCGATATGTTGAAGAAAGACAGCCAGCTTCAGCAGCAGGAGCTCGCAGGTCAAAGGAAGACGCATATCATGTTTGCCGCCAGCGCGCTCTTTTTCGGCATGTGGGCCTTCTTTCTGTTCAAGAGCAACAAGGAGAAGGAGAGGCTCAACAGGCAGTTGCGGATGCAGAACAGGGAGATGCTGCGGCAGGAGGATATGGATTAGAGGCGGGCGCGGCGGGGCCGGTTGGCGGGGTGGGCCGGGCTTAATAGCTCAGTCCATATCCGAATTTATACAGGGGCGCTTTGCTGTCATAGGGAAGGTCTTCTTTTTGTGCGCGGACGGCGGCCATGGAGGAGGGCAGTTCGATCGGAAGGTGTCCGCCGGGCTTGTCCTTGCCGAAAATGACGTCCAGCACGGCTGCATCGCTTGCGCCGAAGTCGGCCAGCAGTGCTTTGGCTTTCGCGCTGATCTCCGGAATGACGGCGGCGCGATCGAGATAGATGTCTACGACGGTAGGCACCATGTTCAGCAGCTGCAGGATGCTATCCTTTTGTTTGCCCTTGAAATCCAGGTCGCCATGATGGAAGAGACGCGCCAGCGGGATCGACGTTTCCACCGGATAGAACGGCGTATTGATGCGCAGGATGGCGATGTCGGCTTTTTTGGGGTCATCGACCACGCTGCCGTACCGGGCGGCTACTTTGGGATCGACGTTGCGCACATAGATCTTCAGCTTGCCGGGGGCGAGGGGCAGGACTTTGTCCTGGTTCTTCAACAGGGTCATGGCCCTGCGCTGGGAGCCTTCGCCGGCCTTGAGAGAGGCAGGATTGCCTACCATCTGGCCAACTTTTTCTTCGTCTACATAAGGATTATCGAAAAGGCCCAATTCGAACTTCTGGGTCAACAGTCTTCTAACGCTGGTATCTATACGCGCCGTAGTGACGCGGCCTTCTTTCAGCAACTGCAGGACGAGCTCGGGGCAATTCTCACCGCCAAACTGATCCACTCCCGCATCGATGATCTTTTTGACGCGGTCGACCGTCGATAGCTGTTCGACGCCCCAGGCCCGGGCCGGCCAGACCACGTCTCCTAAATGGGCATCCGTGACCAGACCCCAGTCGGTGCATACCACGCCGTCAAAATGATAGGTGTTCCGCAACAGGCCGGTGATGATATCCTTGTTATAAGAAAAACCGACGTTCTCGCTGGTCTGCCCCGTCGGCACGCCATAGTAGGGCATGATCGCCGCCGTATGCACGGCAAAGGCGGCCTCGAACGGCAGCAAATGGTATTTGAAATTCTTACCCGGGTAAACCTGTCCTTTCTGGAAAGGGAAATGCGGATCCAGGCCTTCCTTCTGCGGTCCGCCGCCGGAAAAATGTTTTGTCATGGTAGCTACGCTGGCCGAGTCCAGGCGTTCTCCCTGGTAACCCAGGATATAAGCCTTCGTCATCCGGGCCGTCAGCGCAGCGTCTTCCCCGAAAGTACCGCTGATACGGGCCCAGCGGGGTTCTGTAGCCAGATCTACCTGGGGATGGAGGGCTTCCCGGATGCCTACGGCCAGGTATTCCCGGCGGGAAACATCGGCGAACTGCCG